>Ga0164242_10000180_pt1 | contig 78006 bp, 76 predicted proteins | sample OricomgcompostMG_FD_108783 | JGI IMG/M metagenome (GOLD analysis project Ga0164242, IMG submission 108783) | Miracle-Growth compost microbial communities from Emeryville, California, USA - Original compost - Miracle growth compost (MG) ... | reverse complement strand
GCCGCCCTGATCGCGGCCGGACGTCAGCTCTTCGTGGACAAGGGGTACTTCGCCACCGGCACCGAAGAGATCGTCGCGGCCGCCGGCGTGGGCACCCGAGGAGCGCTCTATCACCACTTCGCGAATAAGGAGGCGCTGTTCCTGGCGGTGTTTCTCGCCGTCCAAGAACAGGTGAACAGCCAGGCGCCCAGCCCGGAAGACACCGACGACGCCCTGGGCGCGCTGCGTACCGGACTGCGCTCGTACCTGAAGTCGTCGCTCACCGGCGAGGTTCAGCGCATCCTGATGGTCGATGGCCCGGCGGTACTCGGGTGGCAGCGGTGGCGCGAGCTACAGGTCCAGTTCGGACTCGGGTCGATTCGCGCACTGCTGGCCAAGGCCGTCGAGCAGGGCGCCGTTGCTCCCCAACCACTCGATGTGCTCAGCCACGTCTTGCTCGCCGCCGCGGACGAAGCCGCCCAGTTCGTGGCCAATGCATCCGATCCACGCCAGGCTCGCGACGACGCCATCCAGGTCGTCGACGGGCTGCTGCAGCGACTTGGCCCAGCACGCTGAGCGGCGCTACCCGCCGCGAGGCTGTCAGACCGTGAAAGGCTGCACCTTCCGGTGGACGATCATCGCCGAACCGGCCGGGCCCAGTACGGCGTTCGCGCGCAGGAACCGGCGGTAGAACAGCTGCACGAGTGCCTCATCGTGGTGACCGTCGTCGGACAGCACGAAATGCTCGAGTTCGGCGTCGGCGGAGGCGACATCGGTTGGGCGGTGTCCAAGCAACCGTGCCAGGTCGTCGAGATCCTGCTCGTCGAGCAGTGCACCGATCTCCTGGCGGCGGAGTAGATGTCTGGCCAGTCGGAATGCGTTGCGAACCTCGTAGCGGCCGAACGGCTCGTCGATCGTGACCGACCCCAGCGTCTGGACGAGGTGGCGGAATGCGATCTCGTTGCTGAACTGGGCCGGTTCGGGCAGATCGATCGTTTCGTCGAGGTCATACCCCAACAGTTCGGCGAAGGCTTCGACGGCATGCAGGTTGGTTTCGGTGCACCATTGCAGATTCGTCATATAGGCCGAGCCCGGCGCCGGGTCCGCCAGGGCGCCGTGAAACGCCAGTTCGTTGGTGAGCGTGAAAGCCAGATGGTGATGGCGGATCGCCGCCATATCGAGCTCGACCCCGGCCGCGTCGGCGTAGATGGCGTAGAGCGTGTCGAAGTCGCCGAAATGCAGCACCGTATCGCGCATCCGGAAGGCCGCCAGGTCCATCATCGGATCGCCGATGTGGCCGATCTCGAGGTCCAACAGTGCAGTGATCCGGCCGCCGCGATGGTGGAACTGGCCCGAGTCCCACACGATCGGGGCCTCGCGGCTGCTCGTGGGCAGGGGGTTTCGGCGCAGCCAGCCCAATGCGAACTCCACGAAGGGGTCCGGCCTGCGTTTGGTCTGCCGGTAAAGCTTCTCGAAGTACGCCATGCCGACCGAAGCCGGTGTTGAGGCGGGCGCCGCGGCACGGGTGATGCCAGCCGCCGCGAACTCATCGATGTTCAGGGCGTGAATACGCGCGAGCACACGCATGTACTCGGCCATCACCGCGTCACGCTCCACCACGGTGCACTCGGCGAAGTCCGGTCGGCCGCCGACCCGCTCCATGACGTAGGCCGGCAATGCATCAAGCCAGCCATAGACCCGGGGTACTGGAATCTGGTTGCGATGCAACAGATCTTGGAAAGTCATCTCGTGATGTAACGGGAACACCAGAGGCGAGTCGATCCGTTGCCCACGCACCATGAGTTCGATCCGCCGACCATCGACGACGACATCAGCCAGCCAGTTCGGCCGCCATCGCGTCTGGCGCTCGAGGGCGACGACCTCACCACCCCAGTCGCTGCGAATCCATTGTCTGATTAGATCGATTTCACGAGTGGGATTCTCGTCATTCAACGTGTGGCTCATACTCAGAACCCTTCCCTACTCGCCCGAAACAGCGGGCCTAGCCGATCGGGCGTGCTGCCGTGCAAAACCAGTTCGTCGGCGCCCGCCTCGCGGTACCTGTCGAAGGTGTCGTGGCAGGAGCGTGCCGATCCGATGGCCGCCGCCGCGGTCCACGCCGTGGGCAGCACCGACGCCACCTCGACGAGTTCTTCGCGGGTGAGCACCGAGTCCGCCGCTCCCCGGATGCCCACCAGCCGCGGATGAGTGCGCAACCGCGCCAAAGGTTCTGGATCCCAGCCGTTGACCGCGGCCAGCCTTTCGCCGAAGCCGGGAATCTGGTAGTAGGTCACCGCCCGCGCGCCCACCATGGCGAGCTCCTGTTCGGCCGGCAGATCGCAGGCCGCCACCACCGTGGCATACACCCGTACACTGCGGGCCGGACGGCCGGCTTGTTTCTCTGCCTCACGAACGGCTGCCACCGAGCGCCGCACCGCCTCCGGTGTCAGGAAGGGGTGCAGCAGCACACCGTCGAAGTGGCGACCGGCCAACGCCAGGGCTTTCGGGCCGATCGCCGCGAACACCAGCGGCGGTACCGGCTGATCGGGAACATCGTTGAGGCGCAACGACGGAAAGGTGCCCGCCGGCCCGTCGTAGCGCACCTTCTCGCCGCGGCACAACCGCCGGAAGATGTCGGCATGGTCGATAATCGACGCGTTGGTCGACTTCGGCAGTCCCACAGCAGCCCACATGGCATCGACCGAGCGACCGATCCCGATGATCATGCGTCCGCCCGACAGCGCCTGCGCGGTCATCGCTAACGACGCCAGAATGGCCGGGTGCCGCGCCTGGAAGTGCGTGATGCCGGAAGCGATCCGAATCGTCGAGGTCACCTGGCTGATCGCACCGGTGAGCACACCCAGATCCTTGGTGCCCCAGCGTTCGCTCAGCCACAGCGTCTGTAGCCCGAGTTGCTCTGCCGCCTCCGCCTGACCGATTGCCGCCCGCGGATCGGTAACCCGTCCGGGCAGGGTATAGGCGCCGAGCGGGATCGGACTGGCCATGCGGTCCTCCATCACCCTATTCTGACAGTAGTGTTCAGTTATGTTACGGGAAGGGGTACCGATGGCTTACCTGCCGTCACGCGGTGACGTCGGTGCGGATGTGGGCGAGATCATGCGCGTCTGGCTGCCACCGCGGATCGCACCGGGTGCCGTGACGTCTTTCGACGTCTCCGAGTTCAGCGCTCCGGACGCCGGTTACTCCGGTAAGACCGCCTTCTTCACGGCATCGTGGAACGATCCGGCCGGGCGGTGTCACCGCGAACAGCTCGTGCTGCGGATGCAGGCTAGCGATCATCAGTTGTTCACCACGCCCGATGCCCCGCGGCAGGCTCGGGTGATGCAAAGGCTTGGCAGGCACCAGATTCCGGTGCCGGACATCGTTGCGATCGAAACCGATGCGTCGGTACTGGGTGCGCCGTTCTACCTGATGCGTCGCGTCCACGGCCGAACCCCGTCCGACGTCCCGAGCTGGCACAAGCGCGGGTGGACTGCGGAGTTGTCGGGTGTCGAGCGGGAGTTACTGTGCGGCAACGCCCTGCGCGCGCTGGTCGGCGTCCATCGCATCGACAGCGAGGATGACTTGGCGTTCCTTCGCGCTGATCGCAGCGTCGAGACAACCGCGCTGCAGCGCTACCTGCACACGCTGACCGGTTGGTACGACTGGTGTCGCGACGACCTGAATGTCGGTGGCGACACACTCGGCCGTGCGCTGCGGGTTATCCAGGATTGCGCTCCCGACAACAAGGCCGAGACCGTCGTCTGGGGCGACGCGCGCGTCGGGAATATATGCTTTGCCGACGATCTGTCGGTGGTGTCACTGTTCGACTGGGAGACCGCCACCACCGGTCCGCCCGACATCGACCTGGGCTGGTGGCTGATGTTCGAGCGTTTTCTCTGCGAATCCCTCGGCTTCACCCGACTGCCGGGCATCCCCGACGACGACGAATTCGTCCGCCGCTACCAGGAATTCGGTGGGACTCTGGGCGGCGACATCGTCTATTACCAGCTGCTGGCGGCGTTCGTGCTGTCGCTGATCAACAACCGGCTCGCGGTGTTGCTGGTTCGCGACGGTCTCGCCCCGGACACAGCCCGGCGCTACCCGCAGGCCGCGGTTGACCTGGTCGAGCGTTATCTGCGGCAGCTGTAAGCCTCGCTCAGGCCAGCGCCAGCGTCGTCAGAATGTCGGGCGTGTAGGCCTCGGATGACAGGGCCCACGGCCCGGCGTGCACCGCGTCCAGCGCCGCACCCAGCTCGGGACGCTGACGGAGCAGACGCAGCATGCGTGATCGCCGCGTCATCCGGTCGGGCATGCCGAAGCCGGTGAGCAGATCCGTCAGGGCACTGGCGAAACGCAACCGCGCCATCCGGGTTCGTCGTTCCGCTGCGTAACCGGCCAGACCCCGCGGTGTCCAATCATGGTTGTCCAGTAGAGCCTCCGAGAGCACGCGCGCGTCGCGCATCGTGATGCTGAGACCCTGTGCCGTCACGGGATTGCTCCACCCCGCGGCGTCGCCGATCAGGGCCGCGCCGGGCACCACCGGCTCGTCGACCCAGGCGTCATCCATCGGGAAGGTCGCGCAGGGGCCGATCGGCGCGGCTGTCGCCATCGCATCAGAACACGGGAAGATCGGTGTGCGAAACGATTTCAGAAACTCCACCACCGCGGTGGACCCTTTCAGCGGTTCCGGGTCGTCGACGCGGCGGGCGACGTAGAGCCGCAGCCTGTTGTCGGCCCGCGGGATCACGATGAACTGGTTGCGACCGTCTACGGAGATGGCGGTCTCGGCCCGGTCCCAGGCGCCACCATCGTCGACGAGCATGCCCGACAGCCGGACCCTGGCCTGCGTCGTCGACAGCGATAGGCCGAGAGCCGTCCGAGTGCCCGATTGTTTGCCGTCGGCGCCGATCACCAGGCGACATCGCTGGGTGTGGGTACCGCCGTCGGTTTGGTAGCTGACCGCGGGAGTTTCGCTGGCCTGCACCGAGGACTTACGTACGCCGCGGACTACCTCGGCTCCAGCCTTGGCGGCTGCGGTGGCCAATGCCTCTCGAAGTTCGGGATGGCCGACGCCGACCACGCCCGGAGCGCCCGGGACGACGGTGGACAGGTCACGCGAGTGTCCCTTCGCCTGCTCGACGGTGAGGCCCTCGTCGTACGGGACCATCTTCGTCATCACCGAAACACCGTCGGTCTCCAGAATCGTGTCGGCGATCCCCAATTCCGCGGCTTCACGAAATCCCCACGGCACCATGGCTTCCCCACGCACGATGTCGCGGTAGACGGCCTCGCGCTCCAGGACCTTCACCGCGATGCCGGCCCGTGCCAGACGGATCGCCAACGCACATCCAGCAATTCCTCCGCCAACGATGACGACCTCGGCGTTCATGAACGCCCCCTTTCCCGAATCTCATTTACTATGACATAATGGGCTGTCCGCAGCCCAGGGGAAAGGGGGCGCGATGATGCGGCGCCGCGGTGGCACGCAACCGTCTCCGATCTCGGAGGCCGACGTACTCGACGCTGCGCTGCGTGTCGTCGCACGCTCTTCGCTGGACGACCTGACGGTGCGGGCGGTGGCCGAGGAGTGCGGGGTCACCGCTCCCGCCATTCACTACCATCTGCGCGGCGGTGCTGACCTCGCCGACCGGGTCGTCGAGGCTGTCGCCGCGCGAATCGACGTTCGGGTGGATCCGGACGTGTCGTGGGTCGATCAGTACCTAGGCTTGGTTGCCGCAATGGACCAAGCTTTCCTGGCATACCCGGGAACCGGAGTACGCGCGCTGACCTCGACGGGCGCCTCGGCCGCGGCGACCCGGCTGACCAACGCCGCACTGTCCATCCTGCGCCGCGCCGGCTTCGCCGAAGACGTTGCCGTGCATATCTTCACAGCAACCTACTTGATATTTGTCGGATGGTTGGCCACCCGCAATCGCGCCGAAGGCAATACCATCCACCCCGCGCTGGCTGCTGCCGGAGCGACCGGCCTGGGCCGCGACGGTGGCCAACCTCTCGAAGATGCGATGCGCCGCATCCTCATAACCGCAGAAGGAGATCGCAATGACCGATGACGCGTTCTGGGTGAAGGACTACTACGCAGCTTGGGATACCGGTGACGTTGAGGCGATCTGCGCATGGTTCGACGAGGACGTCGTCCTCGAAGACGTCCCGACCGGGCATGTTGCGCGCGGTCGCGGCGCGGCCCGCGGATTCGTCGACGGCGCACTCAAACTCGCGCCGGGAGCCAGCTATGAAGTCCTTGCCGCACTGGTGAGTGGCGAGCAGTTCGCCGTCGAGTGGGTGATGCAGCCGGCCGGTCTGCATGGCGCATCAATTGGAACCGTGCGTAACGGCAAGGTGGCGACCAATCGGGACTTCTGGGATGCCTCACCGGCGAAGAAGTGACAGCGTCAGTGGTGAGCCACGCCCTGGTCGGCCGACAAGGCTAGCGGGCCCGCTCGCACGACGCTACCCAGCAGGCCCAGATCGACAGCAGCCTCGGCGGCAGCCTGGTGGCAGGCAGTGATGTCCTTGCGCAGGAACGGTCCCGCCATTTCGGCGAACCGGTCTATCCCGCCGATACGCTCGGCATGCGAAACGACAGCACTTTTTGCGCTGCACACCTGAAGAGCCGACAACAGCGCACCCGGATCGATACCCAGATCATCACCCAATTGCGTTGCTGCGGCGAGAAGTTGGGCATTGGCGGCGAACAGCAGATTATTGATCAGCTTGATGGCCAATGCGCTGCCCAGCTCACCGGTGGCGATCACCGGATCAGCATAGGCCGCCAACACCGGAGTCACCGTCGCCACGGCATCGTCGGGGCCACCGACCAGCACGGTCAACGTGCCTGCGGCGATATTCTCTGCGGTGCCGCTGACCGGTGCGTCGAGGATGACCGGTGCCGCGGCCGAACTGTCCCGCAACGCCTCCAGGGTAGACACAGTGCCGGTGGTGTGGGAGACGAAGATCGAGCTGGACTTCGCGTTGGCGATGAAACCGTCGCGGCCCAGGCCGGTTTCGCGTAACTGCGCGTCAGAGAACAGACACGAGATCAGAAGGTCGCTCTCGGAAGCCAATTCGGCCACCGAGCCGGCCGATCCGGCACCGGCCGCCAGCAGCCGGTCCCGCACGTCGTTGCGGCGGCTGTACACCAGCACGCAGTGCCCGGCACCCAGCAAGCGCATCACCATCGGTCCCCCGAGCTGGCCCGCGCCGATAAATCCAACCGTCTGACTCACTATGCGCTCCTCAACATCAGCCGGGTGAGATGCGGGATCGGTCGTCCATGCCGCCGACGATGCGCCGACCGCAATCAACCCTAACCTGATCGACTCAGCTACTGGTCGGTTGCCTTGGGCTTCGGCCGGATACCGATCGTGTCGAGGCGAGCAAGGATGTCGAAGGCCTGGCCGAAGGACCGCACGAGGTCGTCGGCGCGGCCGGAGCACCACTGGTCCAGCGCGGCGGTGAGCGCGTTGCGCACGGCCCCCGCGACGATGATCGGGCGCAGATCCATCGCCGGATCGACGCCGAGCCGCTCGGCGTTGGTCCGCACGAACCGCTCGGTCAGGTCGGCATCACCGTTGATGGTCTCGACGAGGTCGGGATTGTCACGGACCAGCGTCTTGAGCTGCTCGATCAAAGCCAGGTCCACCTCGTTGCCGCCGCCGAGCGCGATAGCGGCTTCTCGCCAGGAGGTGAGCAGGTCCTCGTCCGCGGGCCGCTGATCGACGGCTTCGCAGAGCAGCGCGAGACTGCGACGGGGGACGGCCAGCAGCAGGTCGCGCTTTGCGCCGGGTCCACTCGCACCGCAACGGCGACCCAGCCGCGACCTCGTGCCGGATCGCCAACTTCGCCCAGGTCCGAGTGGTTGTCACCTGACCGTGATCGACCTCAGCCGGCCGGTACGCCTGCGCCCGGCTATCGCTGCGATCCGATCGTTCGGCGACGCTGAATGTCGTTATCGCGCCGGGCGATCAACTCACGCAGCGCGACGCGGTCGAGTTTGAGCATGGCGGTCAGCGGCAGTTCGTCGACGACGAGCAGTTCATCGGGTGCTTTGTAGTCGGCAAGCTCGCTGGCCACGTACACGCGTAGCTCGGCGAGGCTCGGCGGGGTGGCGGGGTCGTTCGCCACCACACAGGCGACGCCGATCTCCCCGATCATCGGCGCGGGCCGCCCCACCACCGCGGCTTGTTTCACACCGGGGTGGCCCGCCAGCACCCGTTCCACCTCCACCGGATGCACGTTGTAGCCACCACGGATGTACATGTCGCCGCTGCGACCGACGATCGACAAGTTGCCGTCCTCGCCCAGCATCCCCATGTCTCCGGTCCGCAACCAACCGTCCCGCAGCACCGACGCCGTCAGGTCCGGGTCACGCCAATAGCCGCGCATCAGGCAAGGACCGCTTATCTCGATGACACCGTCGGCGGCCACGCGCACCGCCATACCCGGCGCCGGGCGCCCGACCGTCGTGGCCTGAACTTCGGGGGGATCGTCGGGGTCCGTGCCGCAGATCGTCGGGCATTCGGTCATCGCGTACCGCACGACCAGCGGAACCCCGATCCGCTCGGCGACCCGGCGCACCAACTCCGGCGAGGCCGGCGCGGTCGCCACGACTCCAACCCGCAAGTGTGACAATGCCTCCGGGCACACACCGTCGACCTCGAGCAGCTTTGCCCACTGTGTCGGCACCGCTCCGGCCACGGTGACCCGCTCGGTACGCAGGATGTCGAACATTCCCGTTGCCGACCACGGCACCGGTGGAATCACCAGCGTGGTGCCCCAAACCAGCTGGTCCCACAGCTTGAACATGTAGCCCGCATGCGAAAACGGCGTCGACGTGAGTCGCCGGTCATACGGCGCGCTCATCACACCGGCCGCTAATGCGCCGGCCTGCATTCCGGCCGCATCGAACACGGCCCCTTTCGGCGTCCCGGTCGTGCCACTGCTGAAAAGAATGGCGACCGGATCATGTTGATCTAGCGTCGTTTCCGGGACTGCATCGGCGGCCGGCGGAGCCCAGCGGAGCGATCCCCGCAGCAGAACCGGGCATCCGCCCGCCGGAAGAACACCGAGCGCCGGATCAGCCACTATCAACGAAGGTTCAGCTCGGGCGATCACGGCGTCAATCTCGCGGAAACCCAGCCGAGGATTCAGCCCGGTCGTGATGGCACCGATCATCGCGGCCGCGGCATAACACGTGGCGTAGTCGATTCCCGATGGCAGCCACAACACCACCACGTCGCCTTTGCCAACACCCAGCTCGGCGAATTGAACAGCGACGCCACGTGCCCGGCCGACCCATTCGGCGAAGGTCATCCGCCCACCCGGTTCGACATAGGCTTCCCGGTCACCATAGATCGCGGCAGCGGCCTCCAACAGCGCTCGGGTGTCGCCAAACACCTTGTGCAGTGGCGGATGTGCCACTACGGCTCCTCGCTACCGAGAATCATCGTGCCGCTGGAACAGAACCAGCCGCCGGTTCCGCTGACACAGGCGATCTTCGCATCGGGGACCTGACGCGGTCCGCATTCGCCGCGCAGCTGACGAACCGCCTCGACCAGTAGGAAAAGGCCGCGCTGGCCGGGGTGGCAGGCCGACAGCCCACCGCCGTCGGTGTTGGTCGGCAGTTCCCCTCCCAGACGCAATGTTCCGTTCTCGACGAAGCGGCCGCCCTCCCCCTTCGGGCAGAAACCGAGATCTTCCAACGTCAACAGCAGCATGTAGGTGAACGCATCGTAGAGTTCTGCGACGTCGACGTCGGCGGGCCGCACTCCGGCGCGCGCGAATGCCAGCGGTCCGCTGACGGACGCTGGGCCGACGGTCATGTCGTCCCACTGCGAGGTCAACATGTGCGAAGTGGTTTCGGCGGCGCCCAGCACCCACACCGGCGCCGATCGCAGGTCTTTGGCTCTATCGGCGTTCACCAGCACGACGGCGGCGCCACCGTCGCTGCGGATACAGCAGTGCAGCTTGGTGAATGGGTCGGCGATCATCGGGCCGGCTAGCACATCGTCGATCGTGATGGGGTCGCGGTAGTACGCCTCGGGGTTGTCGGCGGCATTGAACCGAGCCGAGACGGCGACCTCGGCGAGTTGCTCGATGGTGGTGCCGTACTGATGCATATGCCGCCGGGCCGCCATGGCGTACTTGGAGATCAAGGTGTGCCCGTAGGGCGCCTCCCACTGCAGCGGTCCACGCGCACCCCAGTTGATGCTCGCTCCGCGCAGTCCTTTCCGAAGATCCGACCGAGCCGTGGAACCGTAGGTGAGCAGGACGACGTCGGCGTGGCCCGCGGTGATGGCGTCGACGGCGTGCGAGGCCATCACCTCCCAAGCCGCGCCGCCCACAGCTGTCGAGTCCACCCACCGTGGCCGTAGCCCCAGGTATTCGCCGACATCGACCGGAGGCAGCGTGCCCTGCCCGGTCGACGCCAGGCCGTCGACGTCGCCGGGTGACAAGCCCGCGTCCGCCAGGGCCCGCCGACTGGCCTGGGCGATCAGCTCGTACGGACCCTTGTCGTCGACACGGCCGACGTCCGAGAGTGCGACGCCGGCGACCGCGACTGCCCCGCTCACTGCGCGCGTTCCTGGGCCAGCAGTTCGGCCAATACGTCGGTGGGCTCGGCGAACAGGTGACGAAACACGTGCGCGCGTTTGAGATACAGATGCATGTCGCTTTCGAAGGTGTATCCCATCCCGCCGAAAACCTGGATACCGGCGGCGGCGTTGTCGACCGCCGCCGACCCCGCCACCGCGACCGCCGACAGCATTTGAAGCAAGGCGTCGTCTCGGCCACTGTCCAATGCTATTGCCGCGAACAGGGTTTGCGCGTGGGCGGCCTCGGCGGCGAGTTCCATGTTGACGCAGCTGTGTTTGATGGCCTGGTGAACGCCGATCGGCTTGCCGAACTGCACCCTCGTCTTGGCATGCTCGGTGGCCAGGGCGGTCGCCGCGGTGGCCAGACCGGTGAGGAACGCCGCCGACAGCACCATGGCGCGTCCCCAAACCCAGTCGTCGTCGGAGGCCAGCCAATGCAGCGGTTGCGCGGACTGCACTGTCGCCGACGCTATCCGAGTGCCAGGATCGGCGGATTCGACGACGACGGGTTCACCGAACTCGGCGATGTCGACCAGCGCGGCACCGCTGCGCGCAAGCACCAGCGCATAGCTTGCCCCAGCGGGCTCCAACAGATCGAATGTGCCCTTGACCGGGCGGATCTCGCCGTTACCGCGCAATACCGCCAGCGCGACCATGGCTTTGCCGGCGCCGATCTGCTCAGCCAGTTCGAGATCGCCGCATCGGGCCGCGACTCGGGCGGCGAGCGTGGCGGCCAGGAACGGCCCCGGGGCAAGCCGCCGGCCCAGTTCCACGTGCAGCAACACCTCGTCGTCGATGTTGCGGCCCGACCCGCCGAGCTCTTCTGGTAGCGCCAACGTCAGCAGTCCGAGCTCCGCACCTTCAAGCCAAACGCTCTGCGGGATCGAAGATTCTGCGTCACGGCTGGAGCGGATGCGTTCCACCGGCATCCGCTCGGTGAGAAAGTCGCTTGCGGCCGCGATGATTTCAAGCTGTTCGGCGTCAGGCAGCAGATTCACGAAGTACTCCCGGCTCTGTTCATCGAGGTAGTCCCAACACGCGTTCGCCGATGATGTTGCGTTGGATTTCCGAGGTGCCACCACCAACGGACTGCGAGAACGCGTAGTAGTAATAGCCCACCCAACCGTCGGGATCCCATCGCGACGAGCCCCGGATCGCCCCGGGGCCGAGGATGTCCATGGCCAGCTTGCCGATCTCCTTGGCCAACTCGGCGTACATCAGTTTCACGATCGAGCCCCGCGGGCCGGGGGTTTCGGTCTTCATCGCCTCACAGATATTGGTGTAGGTCAGTGCCCGCAACGAGGCGACCGATGCCCGGGCTCGGGCCAACCGCCGCGCGATCTCGTCGTCGGCGATGGCCGGACGACGACCGTCCGGGCCGACATGATCCCGGGCGTAGTCGATGAGGTCTTCGATGATCTTGGCCAGCCGCACCTGGTGAGCGGTGAAGGCGGTGCCCCGCTCGAACGACAGGGTCGCCATCGCGACCGACCAACCGTTGCCGATGTCGCCGACCACATTCGCCAGCGGGATGCGGACGTCGTCGTAGAACACTTCGCAGAACTCGGAGCCACCCTCGATGGTCTCGATCGGGCGGATATCGATCCCGGGTGTCGCCATATCGCAGATGACCCAGGTGATCCCGGTGTGTTTGCTGCCGGTGTTGTCGGTGCGCACCAGCAACTCCTGGTAGTCGGCGAGCGTGGCGAAACTCGTCCACACCTTCTGCCCCGAGACGACGAGTTCGTCACCGTCGATGACCGCCTTGGCGCGCAGCGCCGCCAGGTCCGACCCGGCGTCCGGCTCGGAGAAGCCTTGGCACCAAATCACCTCACCGCGCAGGATTTTCGGCAGATGAAACGACTTCTGTTCATCGGTGGCGCGGGTGATCAGGGTCGGTCCGGCATGGGAGAGGCCGACGAAGCACGCGTCAATGCCCGGAAAGCCGCGGGCGGCGTACTCCTCGTACCAGATCAACTGCTGCAACAGGGTCAGTCCCCTGCCTCCGTACTCGGTCGGCCAGGCGATGCCGGCCCAGCCACCCTCCCACTGGGTCCGCTGCCAGGCCAGGTCGTACTCGCGGATGCCGGCATCGTCCCGCGGCCGCGGTTCGGTGGGCTTGTTCTCATCCAGCCACGTTCGGACCTGATCACGGAAGTCGATCTGGTCAGGAGTGAAGTCCAGGTCCATAGCCGTTGAGTATAGGTGACAAGACAGTCAGAAATAAAGTCCACCCGGGCACTGCGCGCCCCGGATTCAGGGACAGGACGCCAATTCTGACCGTTGAACCTGATGAGATGCGGTTGAATCGAGCGAGCCTCACGATAGTGACACTACCGTCAGAATTCTTGTTATCGCGCCGGCTGCCGGTATCGGGTGGCCAATTGCTCAGCGCCCCGGGCCAGCAGGGCCACATCGGCGCCGACAAGGACAAAGCTCGCCCCCGCGGCCACATACCGCCGCGCGATCGTCTCGTTGAACGCGTTCACGCCGGCGCTCTTGCCGTGCGCGACGATCGTCGCCAGAGCGTTCTCGATCGCGCTCACCACATCCGGATGTTCGGGCTGGCCCAGTCTGCCCATCGAAGCGGCCAGGTCGGCCGGGCCGATAAACACCGCGTCCACCCCATCGACTTCGGTGATCGCCGCCAGTCGATCCAGACCCGCCACCGTCTCCACCTGAACGGTCAGCGACACCGACGCGTCCGCGGTGGCGAGGTAGTCCGATATGCGGTTCCACCGGGATGCGCGGGCCAAGGCGCTGCCGACCCCGCGGATCCCCGCCGGGGGATAGCGGGTGGCGGCCACCGCCGCGGCGGCCTCTTCGGGGCTGTCGATCATCGGGACGATGATGTTGTGCGCCCCGATGTCGAGGAGTTGCTTGATCGCCACGGGGTCGGCCGCCGGCGGACGCACCACCACGTCGACGTCGGGGTAGCCCGCCAGCACCTGCAGTTGCTCCAGGATGCTGCGGGTGTCGTTGGGCGCGTGCTCCTGGTCCAACAACACCCAGTCGATGCCCGACCCGGCGCAGATCTCGGCGACGTAGCCGCTACCCGAGGCGATCCACATACCGAACCGGGGACGCTCGCCGGCGATACGCTGCGCCCATCGGGTGGTCATGCCGCGGCCTCGCGGTCGAATACCACCGAAACAGTGCCGAGCGGGCCGTAGTCGGCGACGAAGGTGTCCCCCGGTTCGGCGAACACCGGCTTGGTGAACGAACCGGACAGAATCACCTCACCACGTTGTAGCGAAACCCCATGCGGAGCAAGCCGGTTCGCCAACCACGCCACGCCGTTGCCGGGGTGGTTGAGCACCGCGGCGGCCACTCCTGACTCCTCAATGGTGCCGTTGCGTGACAGCAGTGCCGCCACCCAACGCAGGTCGACGTCGAGCGGCCGGAACACCCGCCCGCCGAGCACCAGCCCCGCGTCGGCGGCGTTATCGGCGATGGTATCGACGATGGTGCGCAGATGACCCGTATCAGGGTCGGACATCTGTACGCGGGCATCGAGGATCTCCAATGCGGGGGTGACGAACTCGGCGGCCCGCAGCACGTCGAACAGCGTCACGTCCGGGCCGCGCAAAGTCTCACCGAGCACGAACGCCAACTCCACTTCGACACGGGGGCGAATGAAGCGGCCGGCCGGTACCCGTCCGCCGTCTTCGACGAACATGTCGTCGAAGAGTGCACCGTAGTCCGGCTCGTCGATGGACACCGCGCGTTGCATCACCTTGGAAGTCAGACCGATCTTGCGCCCCTTGAGCACCCGTCCGTCGGCGACCTTGAGGTCCACCAACGCCCGCTGCACCGCGTAGGCGTCGTCGATGGTCATCTCCGGATAGTCCAGGGACAACTGCCGGATCGGCGTGCGGGTCCGCTCAGCCGTGTACAGGCGTCGCGCGATGTCGTCTATCTCGTCGGGGCTCGGCCGGCTCATCGGCACAGTCTCACTTGGTGAGGAACGCTACGGCGGCTGGATTGAACAATTCGGGATCCTCGAAATGCGGCCAGTGCCGCACATTCGGCATCTCAAAGACCTCCGCGCGCGGGATCAGTTTGGCAACCGAGGTGGCCGTCTCCTGATAGACACCATGGTCGCGGCCCGACGCGACGACCATGACCGGCGCGGCGATCGCCGTCCAGTCTGATTCGGGAATCAGGTTGCGATCGCGGGCCTCGGCATCTTGCAAGATCAGTAGATGATCGATCGTTTCTCTGGTGTCGTCCCGCTGGTAGATCGCCTGTCGTAGCCCGATGAGGTCGGGCAGCCGGTTCGCCTCGTCGGCGATCAAGTGGGCAAACACCGCGTGCAACGAGTCCCAGCTGGGTTCGTTGACGGCCTTGGTGCGTTCGGCCCGAATCCGCGCCATGTTCGCGGCGGCAGCCTCCTTACCCGCCGGCGACATCAGGATCACCTTCGATACCCGGTCCGGGTGGGATACCGCGATCGTCGCGGCGACCCAAGCGCCGAGCGACATCGCAACGAAGTTCGCCTGCGCCATGCCGAAGTGGTCCATCACCCCGAGCACATGCTCGACATAAACGGGGACCTCGTAATCGAAGTCGGGCTTGTCAGAGAAGCCGTTCCCGATCATGTCGATGGCCACGCAGTGGAAGTGCTCGGACAGTGCGGCCAGGTTGGGCGCGAACGTCTCCCAATGTCCACCGGTTCCGTGCAGGAGTATTGCCGCCGGCTTATCGGGCGATCCCGCCTCGGCGTACCGGGTGCGCACCCGAGCGCCGTTGACCTCGATATCGACGTAACCCTGCCGGAACGCGATCTCCTTCAGATACATCCAGATACTGCGGTAGTCCTCGGTATCGATCGCCGGCGCCTGCGACGCTGCCGTTGTGCTCATCTTGACCTCTCTCAACACATCCTGTCGACCCAAACTTCTGACACTGATGTCGCCTATCGACACCGGCCACCGTCGGTCGTTGCCCGATTCCTCTAGTCTGCATGTTCGCATGTAGAGAACGCAACGACTGCACCGCATCGCTCAACGCCAACAGCTCTCCCTCCCGCAGGACTTATTGATTCTGACAGTCATATGCGGTAATACTGGGAGGGTGAGCAGCTCCACAGCAGGACGCCGAGTGCTCGCGGACTTGGTCAACGAGTTCGCGGCAGTACGGTTGTCGCTGGACATCAGCGGCAACGGTCCCCGACTGCTGATCGAGGACCTCGAAAACGGCGGCCAAATCTTCTTGTGTCCGCTGGAATTGTCGAGCTTCACGCTGGCCACCCCGGAGGACCGGGAGGACTGGCTGCGAGTGGGCGACTACCGAGCCGACCGTCAGCCCCGCGGCGGTGAGGGGTCGTGACCCCGCCACGTGTCGCTCTTGTCGGGCTCGGGATGACCGCCATGTCGCTGCGGCCCGGCGCGACTCCGCTTGAGCTGGCCTGCCAGGCGACCGCCGCTGCGCTTGCCGACGCAGGCATCGTGCACGCAGAAGTCGACGGGCTGCTGGTGGGTTCATCCCAGGGTGTGCGCCCTGATCGGTTGGGCGTCGGCTTCGCCGCTCAGGGCGGCTTTGCAGACTTGCGCCTGCTCGAGCACGTCGAGATCAAAGGCGCGACCACGATCGCGATGATCCAGCGCGCCCGGCACGCCATCGCGTCCGGTGAGGCGTCGACGGTCGTGTGCGTGTTCGCCGACGCACCGCTGGTCGAAGGCAAGGGGGCAGGCTCGGCGTACGCGCACAGCGGCGGCAATACCGGGCTGCGCGGGCTGGAGCGAGCTTCCGGTCTGTTGGGTTCGGTGCCGACCTACGCGCTGCTGGCCCAGCGCTGGCTGCACATCACCGGAACCAGCACCGACGCGCTCTGTGCAGTGGCGACCACGGCGCGGCGCTGGGCGACGGGAAATCCCGACGCCGTCAACCGCGAACCACTTGATGACGAGGGCTACGCCGCGAGCCCGATGGTCGCCGAGCCGTTGCGCCGGCTGGATTGCGCGCGACCGGTCAACGGCGCGGTCGCCGTCGTGCTCACCGGTCAAGAATCGGTCGGCTCCACGCGGCTCGCGATCCGCGGTACTGGTCGCAATCATCCGGTGCGTCGCCGCCGCGCCGGAGCGGAGTCGTGGTTCGGCGGCGGCTGTCGCGCCGTGGAAGATGCACTGCAGGAAGCCGGCGTCACGCGGGCCGACCTCGACATCGCCGAGCTCTACGACCCGTTCTCCATCGTCACCCTGGCGTTGCTCGATGAGTACCGGCTTACCGGTGACCTGCCCGCAGGAGCCTTCGTCCGAGACGGTCAGACCGGCCCGGGCGGGAAGCTGCCGACCAACACCGGTGGTGGTCAGCTGTCCGGTTTCTACCTGCAGGGCATGACGCCCCTTGCCGAGGCTGTGATCCAATTACGCGGAACCGGCGGTGACCGCCAGGTTCCCGACGCGACCATCGCCCTGGTTGGCGGTATCGGCGGTCGGATAGACCATCACGCCGCACTGGTGCTGGAGCGAGCAGCATGACGGCCGTCCCCGATGTCACCGGACAGGACTGGCTGTTGGAACCGGCCCTGGCTCCCGCGGTCAACCTGGATGCGATTCGCCCGCTCTACGATGCCGCCGCACGCGGTGAGCTGGCGCTGCCGTTCTGCACCTCCTGCGCCTTGGCGCTCGAGCTCGAGCAGCAGGTCTGCGACGGGTGCGACAGCACGGAACGTCAGTGGAGCACAGTCGAACCGTACGGCGTCGTGCACGCCGCGACCCTGATGCACCGCCGCGAGCGGGGACTGGTGCGTGCCACAGAGCCTTACCCGATCGTCGACGTCGAACTGGACAGCGGGCACCGGATCGTGATGACCCTCACCGCGCCCGGTTCAGCCCCCGGCATTGGCGAGCGCGTTCACATCGGATTCCGCCGCCTCGCCGACGTTGCACTTCCCGCCATCGAGATTCTGGAGGACCCCAAGTGACGATTACGGAAAACCCGATTACTGTCAGTACACCCGACGATTTCGATGTCACCACGGTGGTGCAGACCGCCCGTGTGCACGGGTCGGTGTACACCTCGCCCGAGATCTTCCGCCGCGAAATGGACACCATCTTCACGACGGGCTGGGTCTACGTTGCGCACGAGAGCGAAGTCAGCGAGCGCGGCGACTACCTGACCCGGATGATCGGTCATAACCCGGTCGTGGTGGTACGCAGCAAGGACGGCATCGTGCGGGTGCTGATGAACCGCTGCACCCACCGTGCCAACAAGTTGTGCAATGCCGACAAAGGTAACGCCAACTCGTTCCGTTGCCCGTACCACGGCTGGACATTTGGCAACAACGGTGCGCTGCAGGGTGTTCCGATGCGCGAGGGCTACGGCGCCCAATTCAACCAGGTGCGGTCCGAACTCGGCCTCGTCCCCGCACCCCGCGTCGACAGCTACGGCGGATTCATCTTCGCTTCGCTGGCAGCCGACGGCATCTCACTGACCGAACACCTCGGTAAGGCGACCCATGCCATCGACCGGCTACTCAACCTGTCGCCGACCCGCAAGATCGATCTGCGGGCGAACTGGATGAAGCATCTCCACCACGCCAACTGGAAGATGGTGGTCGAGAACAACGTTGACGGATACCACGCCCTGTTCACCCACGCATCGGTCTATGAAGCGGTCAAGCCGGCCAAGGTATCGCACGTTCCGACCAAAGTCGACGTACTCGTCCGCGATATCGGAAACGGACACTCCGAGATCGACTACAGCAACGAATACCGCAAATTGGACGAGGAATTCGTCTGGTACGGACGCATTCCCCGCGCCAAGCTCGCCGGGTATGTCGAGGCCCTGGAGCAGGCTTACGGACCTGATCAGGCACACGACGCGCTGGTGGTCGGTCCTCCGCACACCCTGATATGGCCCAACCTATTCCTGGCGGAGATGAACGTGATGTTCGTCGAGCCACAAGCAACCGACCGCACCATCGCCTACACCACCCCGGTATTGATACCCGGCCAGGACGATCTCAACGATCGCACGATGCGGCGTTCCGAAGGCGCGATGGGGCCGGCGGGGTTCCTGATCGCCGACGATGGCGAGATCGGCATGCGCAACCAGGCCGGGCTCGCCGCAAAGCTTTCAGACTGGCTGGTGCTATCGCGAGGCATGGAAAGCGACCTAACGGATGAAACCGGAATCATCAACCGGGACAAGAGTGCCGAGACACCCCAGCGGGGCTTCTACTCGCAGTGGGCTGCGGTCGTCGGCGGGAAGGCGTAACGGATGACTGTGGAAGCCAAGTCGGAAGCCCATCCGGTGCTGCGGGCGCTGCCCGAGCCCGACATCATGTCTTTTCTCTACCTCGAGGCTCGTCTCGCCGACGAGGGCCGCTACTCCGAGTGGGAAGCGCTGTGGGCCAATGACGACGACAGCGTGCAGTACCGGGTTCCCATGCACCCGGACGATGACCCACGTATGAAGCTGGCCTACATCAATGACAATCGGCGCCGAATCAAAAGCCGGATAGCCCAACTCAACACCGGAAATCGGCATTCCCAAACGCCACCGTCGGTAATGCGCCGCGTGATCTCCAACAGCGAGGTCGCCGACCAGAGCATCGACACCGTCACGGTCGAGTCCAACTTCGCTATCTTCGAATACCGCTTGCATCAACGATTTTGGGCCGGCCGCGTAATCCACACGATACGTCGGTCCGATAACGGCCTGAGTCTGGTCCGCAAGATCGTGCACCTGATCGACGCAGGCGGTCCGCTCGACACCCTCTCCTTCCTTGTCTGACCGTCATGCTTATCGGAGACATTGCGACTAATAACGCGCGCCGGTACCCCAACAAGCGGGCACTCGTCGATGCCGATCGGATGCACACCTGGTCGCAGGTGGACGCACGCGCCCGACGGCTGGCCAACTTCATGACCGACAGGGGCCTGAACCGCGGCGACCGGGTGATGGTGATCGCCCGCAACTGCATTGAGTGGCCAGAGATCTCGTTCGGACTGGCCAAGGCCGGACTCGTGGCAGTCCCGGTCAACATCCGACTCGCACCCGACGAGGTCGCCCACGTCCGTGATGACTCCGGGGCACGTGCGGCGATCATCCACGCCGACCACGTCGTGAAGTTCGTCGGCGAATTGGCGGAGTTGGCCGTCCTACTCGGCATTGGCACACAGAAAACGATCGGCGACAACGACCTCATCACCGACTACGACACCGCGCTGGCACATGCCAGGCAGAGTGCGCCGCCGAAGGGCATCTCCCCCGACGACACCGCGGTCATCCTGTACACCAGCGGGACCACCGGCCGGGCCAAGGGCGTGATGCACACTCACCGCGGGCTGCTCTACCAAGCCGCCGACACCAACCTGGTCACGGAGGCCAACCGTTCCGACGTCATGCTGGCGACAACCCCGTTTTTCACCGCTGGCGGCATGGTGCGCACCGTGTCGTGGCTCTACCTCGGCCAGACCATGGTGATCCACCAACGGTTCGATCCCCAGGCCGTGATCGACGAGATCGAGCGAAGCAGAATAACTTTCACCACCTTCATCCCGACCATGCTGCACCGCACGCTGGCCATTCTGGAAGACGGTCCGCGTCGCGACATGTCGAGCCTGCGCCGGATCTCCTACGGCTCGGCGCCGGTACCGCCCGGACTGGCACGCAAGGCAATGGATCTGCTCGGCTGCGATCTGCAGCAACGCTATGGGCTGACCGAGTGCGGAGGGCAGGCCACCATACTGACGCCCCAGGACCATCGCGACATCGTTGACGGCAAGACGTCGATCGCCACCTCCTGTGGCCAGGAGACCCCGATGTGCTCGATCCGCGTCATGTCCACCGAAGAGGGAGCCGACGGCAACGACGCGCGCATCGGCGAGGTCGGCGAAATCGTCATCGTCAGCCCGGCCAACGCGATCGGGTACTGGAACCGGCCTGAGCAGACCGCCGAGACGTTCCGGCCCGACGGATTGCGCACCGGCGATCTCGGTTACCTCGATGCCGAGAACTACCTGCACATCACTGGCCGCAAGACAGACATGATCATCTCCGGCGGATTCAACGTCTACCCCGCCGAGATCGAACGGGTCATCGCACAGCACCCAGGTGCCGACCTGGTCGCGGTGGTGGGGGTGCCCCACCCGGAGTGGGGTGAGACGCCCATCGCGGTGGTGATCCCCAAGTCCCATATCACCGACCTCGACGGGCTCACCACCGAATTGACCGCGCTCTGCAGGGCGGAGTTGGCCGGCTACAAGCAACCCCGCCGGTTCGAATACCGCACCGAATTCCCGTTGGGGCCGGCGGGCAAGATCCTCAAACGTGAGATCGCAAACCAGTTGGTTCAGGTGAGCGAAATGGCGGAGAGTGTGCCAGCGGCAACCGGGCCGAGCAAGGAGCGCCCATGATCGACCTGAGCAACCCGACCACCATCGAATTCGAGGTAAGCGAACACGTCGCCACGGTGACGCTGAACCGCCCGGAAAAACTGAACAGTTTCAACAAGCGGATGGCGGACGAACTCACCGCGGTGTGGGCAACGGTTCGCGAGGACAACGACATTCACGTCGCGGTGCTGCGTGCCAATGGCGACCGCGCATTCTGCACCGGTATCGACGTCTCCGAGGGCACCTGGTGGACCCATCAGCCGATCTTCAACCAGGAGGATCCCGGCGCCGTCCTCGGCCCGAAGAAGCACCAGGTGTGGAAGCCGGTGATCGCGGCGCTGCACGGGATCGTCGCCGGCGGTGCAATGTATTTCGTCAACGAATGCGACTTCGCCATCTGCAGCGAATCCGCCACCTTCTTCGACCCGCACACCAATGCCGGGATCGTCTCGGCGCTGGAGCCGATGGGCATGCTGGCACTCGGTGTGCCCTACGGCGAAGTGATGCGGTGGGCGCTGCTCGGCAGCGAGGAACGGCTTAGCGCTCAGACCGCGTTACGGATCGGCCTGGTCACCGAGATCGTGCCCGACGACCAGTTGCGTTTCCGGGCAATGGAACTCGCCTGTGAAATCGCGTCCCGGCGGCCCGCGGGCATCCAGGGCACTGTGCGCGCGATGTGGGAGGCACGCGACCTGCCGCCGACGATCGCGGCGCGGCACGGTATGTCCTATACGCATCTCGGCAATGCCGGCGACGGGCGTACTGACTCGCGCACCAATAAGAAGCCTGCACGGACGCGTTGAGGACGACGATGACTGACACCGCGGCCGAAGAACTGACTGCCTTCACCTTGCTGATCGGCGGCGAGCAGAGCGCTGCCGCCTCCGGTGCGACCTACGACAGCGTTGACCCGTTCACCGGCCGTCCTTGGGCCAGGGTTCCCGACGGGGGCACCAACGACATCGACCGCGCGGTGGCTGCCGCACGGGCTGCTCTGAACGGGCCGTGGGGTCAGCTCACCGCCACCGCTCGCGGCAAGCTGCTGTGGCGGCTCGGCGAAATCATCGCGCGTGAAGCCGAGTTCCTGGCCGAACTGGAGGTGCGCGACGGCGGAAAACTGGTGCGCGAGATGGTCGGTCAGATGCGCTCACTGCCCGACTACTACTTCTACTATGCGGGCTTGGCCGACAAGCTCCAGGGCGAGGTGATTCCAACCGACAAGCCGAACTACCTCGTCTACTCCCGCCACGAACCGGTCGGAGTCGTCGGCGCGATCACCCCGTGGAACTCGCCGCTGTTGCTACTGACCTGGAAACTGGCCGCCGGCCTGGCGGCGGGCTGCACATTCGTGGTCAAGCCCAGTGACCACACACCGGCCTCGACGCTGGCGTTCGCGACGTTGTTCGCCGAGGCGGGCTTCCCGCCCGGGGTGATCAACGTCGTCACCGGATGGGGGCCCGAGACGGGTGCGGCACTGGCGGCGCACCCGGGCGTGGACAAGATCGCGTTCACCGGCTCGACCGCGACCGGCATTCAGGTCGGCAAAGCCGCGATCGAGAATATGACGCGGTTCAGCCTGGAACTGGGCGGCAAGTCGGCGCAGGTGGTCTTCGATGACGCCGACCTCGGTGCGGCGGCCAACGGTGTGATCGCGGGCGTATTCGCCGCCACCGGCCAGACCTGCCTGGCCGGGGCGCGCCTGCTGGTGCACGAGGACGTGGCCGATGCATTGGTGGACAAGATCGTCGCGCGGACATCAACGATCAAACTGGGCGACCCGAAAGATCCCAGCACCGAAATGGGCCCAGTGGCCAATGCACCCCAGTACGAAAAGGTGCTGTCGCATTTCGCTTCCGCGCGCGAGCAGGGCGCAACAATTGCCTACGGCGGCGAACCCGCCAGCGACCTCGGGGGTTACTTCGTCAAACCCACCGTGCTCACCGGGGTGAACCCGTCGATGCGGGCGGTCGCCGAGGAGATCTTCGGCCCGGTGCTCACCGTGATGACCTTCCGCGACGAGGACGAAGCCGTCGCCGCGGCAAACGCCACCGAGTTCGGCCTCGCCGGGGCGGTATGGACCAAAGACGTCCACCGTGCCCACCGGGTGGCGGCCAAGCTACGAGCGGGGACCGTGTGGGTCAACGCCTACCGCGTTGTCGCACCCCATGTGCCATTCGGCGGCATCGGGCACAGCGGCATCGGCCGTGAGAACGGCATCGAGGCGATCAAAGATTTCACCGAGACCAAAGCGGTGTGGGTGGAGCTGTCCGGGGCAACCCGTGATCCATTCACGCTCGGATGAGCGTGAAGACAACCAGGGAGAACACCATGAGCTTCGACATCGATGCGGCCAACAACGTGCTGGCCGGCCTGCGACCCTTTCCGGTCGCCGTCACCACGACCGACAACGGCTTCGCCAACGGACTGATGTCACTGTCGGCCGGCTCCGCCAGCATTGTGCCGGAGTTGCCGCGAGCGACCGTCAGCCTGACCAAGTACAACAGGACCCATGACATGCTGCTGAATTCAGGGGTTTTCGCGATGCACATGCTGTCGGCAGGCCCCGATGAGATCGACAAATCGCTCGAGATCCTGATGACCCTCGGCGGCAGCTCGGGCCGCGACGGCGACAAGATCTCAAAGCTGCGGACCAAGCCGGGCGTCACCGGCGCTCCGATCCTGCTGGATGCACACAGTTATGTGGAATGCCGGATCACCGGCACTCTCGACAACGACGAGAACACCCTATTCGTCGGCGACGTGGTGGCCGCCGAAGTGTTCAGCTCTGCGCAACGGCTGCGGATCGGCGAGGCGTGGGGCAAGCTGCCGAAGGACTGGATCGAGCAGTACGAGGCCAACCACGTTCCGCAGCTTGAGAACGCCCGCCAACACCGGGCCAGCGCGGCGCAGCGGGCATAGATGACCCGCCCGGAACCCGGAACGACAGGAGCCTGGCAGCTTCCGGACGAGCTGGTCATGCTGCGCGACACTGTGCGGCGGTTCATGACGGCACACGTTCATCCAGTTGAGGAGAAGCTCGAGCACGACACCGTCGGCCTGCCGCGCGAACACCTCGTCGAACTGCAGGCCAAGGCGCGCGAGCTCGGACTGTGGGCACTACAGACCCCCGAGGAATTCGGCGGTGCCGGCCTGAGCGTCCTCGGTCAGGTCGTCGTCGCCGAGGAGGCATCCAAATGCCGTATGGGGGCATTCTTCCCGGCGCTCGGCGCGTTCGGCGGAAACCCCCCCAACGTCATGTTCAAGGCGTCACCCGAGCAGTTCGACAAGTACGCTCGCCCCATCATCGACGGCACAATGACCAAGGCGTACACCGCGATCACCGAGGCGTCCGGCGGATCCGATCCGGCGCGGGCGATCCAGCTCAAGGCTGTGCGAGACGGCGATGTGTATGTGCTCAACGGCTCGAAGATGTGGATTTCGCACGCCCCGGGCGCCGACTGGGGTGTGGTGTACGCGCGTACCGGCGAGGGCCGCAGCGGGATCTCGTGCTTCATCGTCGAAAAGGACACGCCGGGAATCACATTCCACCGAATCGGAGTGATGGCCTCATTTGCTCCCTACGAGCTTCACTTCGACGACGTCCGGATTCCGGCTGACCGGCTGATCGGTGAAGAAGGTCAGGGATTCGCCATGGCAAGTGACTTCCTGGTGCATGGCCGGATCATCTACGCCGCCGGCCCGATCGGTATCGCGCAACTGGCGCTCGAGAAGGCCTGTCAGTGGGCCCGCGAACGGAACGTCTTCGGCGGCAAGCTCGCTGACAAGCAGGGCATTCAGTGGATGATCGTCAACAGCGAAGTCGAGTTGCGTGCCGCACGGCTGCTGATGTACCAGGCGGCGTGGAACGCCGACCTGGGACGCCCTGATATACGCACCGACGCGTCCATCGCCAAGCTGTACGGCACCGAGGTGGCCTACCAAGTACTTGACCGGTGCATCCAGATCCACGGCGCGTTAGGCCTTTCCACCGAACTCCCGCTAGAACGCTGGTTCCGCGACCTGCGGGTCAAACGCCTTGGTGAAGGTGCCAGCGAAGTACAGCGGGAAGTCATCAGCCGTTCACTGTTGCGATAGGAGTCCTGTGCGATACAACCTGATGTTCCCGATGCGCGCGGTCAAGCACTGGACTCAATGGAGCCAGGGAGCGAGCCTCGCCGACGTCGCCAGAATGGTGGAAAAGGCAGGCTTCGATGGCTTTTCAATGTCGGAGCACCCGTATCCCGACAAAGAGTGGCTGGCCCACGGCGGTCACCACGCGTTCGACCCCTTCGTATCGCTGAGTTTCGCTGCGGCCGCCACCACTCGCATCCAGGTGATGACCTACATCCTGGTGTCGGGATACCGCAGCCCCTACCTGACGGCCAAATCAGCAGCCAGCCTGGATCTGCTGTCCGACGGTCGGTTCACGTTGGGTACCGGTGCGGGCTATCTCAAATCGGAATTCGACGCCTTGCATGCCGACTTCGGCCGCCGAGGCACATTGCTGGACGAGGCGATCCACGCGTGGAAGGCGACCTGGATCGGTGATGAGCACCGTGGACCGGAGTTCGGGGTGAGGGACCACATCGCCCTTCCGTTGCCACTGACCCCGGGCGGCCCGCCCGTCTGGATCGGTGGAAACAGCGCCGCCGCCCAGCGCCGGGTCGTCGAGGTCGCCGATGGCTGGATGCCGATGGCGGCGTCCGGTGAGATGGCAACCATCACCCGCGCCCGGCCATTGGAAGATGTTGGCACACTGGGCGAGTGGATCGCGGATGTGAACAAGCGGCGCGCCGAACTGGGCCGCGGGCCGGCCGACGTGTCGTTCGTTCCGTTCGAAGCTAGCCTCCTGGCCAGCGGCGACTGCGGTGCCTTCTGCTCGGCGGTGCGGCCGCAGCTCGCCACCTACGCCGAGGCCGGCGTCACCTGGATCACCATCGAGCCGACAAGCCGAAGCCTCAGCGACTTCCGCGTCGACGTCGACACGCTGGCATCACAACTGATCCATCGCTGACCATCGAAGGAGCCTCAGCCATGGCACTGCCGGACTTGGTCCTCGTCCACGGCGGCGAACACGCCGGAGACTGCTGGGATCCGACGGTTGCCGAGCTGCGGCGGCAGGCACCGGAATTGCGCACGCTGATCGTCGATCTCCCCGGTCACGGCCGTAAGCCAGGAAATCTGTGGACCGCCACCATCGGTGAGTGGGTGGATTCTGTCGTCGCCGATATCGAGGACGCCGGTCTCGGTGACATTGTGATCGTCGGTCATTCGATGGCTGGGGTGACAGTGCCCGGCGTCGTCACCAAACTCGGCTCTGCGCGGATTCGGGAGATGATCTTGGCGAGCGCGTTCGTTCCGCCGCAGGGCATGGCGATCGTAGACACTCTCGACGGCCCACTGGCCTGGTTCGCGCGGCGCGCCGCGAGGATCGGCAAGCCGATGAAGGTTCCGATGCTCGCCGCGAGGTACGCGTTCTGCAATGGGATGACTCGAGAGCAGCGCGAATTCACGTTGTCACGGTTGCAAGCCGAGTCGGCACGCATCCCCGCCGAGCGCGTCGACCGCAGCGGTCTCCCTGACGACGTGGCACGGACATGGATTCTGACCACCCGGGATCGGGCGCTGTCGGCTCGGTCCCAGCAGAAGAGCATCGAGGCGCTGGGTCAGGTCCAGACGGTGATTCCCCTTGACGCGTGTCACGACGTGATGGTCAGCCATCCGCAACAACTGGCGCGCATTCTGGCCGAACGGTGCCGACGGTATTGCTGACCTCATCATGACCTGGCTACAGCAAATGGTGGCGGTGCACGCCAACAGTGACCGGTCCGCGGTGATTGACGACTCATCAGTTGTCAGCGGCCGTGAATTGATCCGAAAAGCCGCGTGTGCCAGCGACTTCCTGACCGAACTAGCACCCACTACCAACTGCGCCGTGCCGGCATTGCTGACAACCAATGCTGACGCACTGGCACTGCTGCTGGGCGGGGCCGCGGTCGGAAAGCCACTCGCTCCGCTCGGTCCCCGACTGACTGCCGGTGAACTAGCACCGGCGGTACGCAACACCGGTTCGTCGATCTTGCTGACCGAGCCCGCGTTCCTCGCGACAGCGCACGCGATCGCGGAGGTCACGGGTGTGCGGGTCATCGCGGTAACTACGCTGCCGCTATCGGACACGCCGCTGGCGTCGGCACCTGCCGGACCTGCGTTCTACCTACACACGTCGGGAACGACGGGGTCGCCAAAGGCGGTCCCGTTCACCGACCCGGTCCTTGAGAATCGGGACGAGTTATTGCGCGAACTGATCGCCATCGGCGCGGATGACCGCTACGCAACTGGCTCGCCGATGCATCATATCGGCGGGCTGGGCAATACGCTGGTCGCACTGCAGGCCGGTGCTACCGTCATTGCCACACAGCGATTTTCGATTGAATGGTGGCGGAGACTGCGCGGACTGGGCGCGACGCACTGCCTGCTGGTCCCGTCGATGATCGAGATGTTGCTGGCGGAAAATCTCCTCGATGCGGTCTCGTTACGAACGCTGATCTACGGCGCATCCCCGATCTCTCCGACAACGCTGCGCCGGGTTCTCGACGCACTGCCCGACGTGGACCTGATCAACATCTTCGGCCAGACGGAGGGCAGCCCCATCACTTCGCTGTCACCACTGGACCATCGACGGGCCGCCGGGGGCGACGACGAATTGCTGCGATCGGTCGGCAGACCGGTCCCCGGATTGCGGTTGCGCGTCGACAACCCGGACGAATCGGGTACCGGTGAATTGCTGGCCGCGGCAACGCATCTTTCGGTGCATGATGCCGACGGGTGGCTGCACACCGGCGACTTGGGCGAAGTCGATTCCGACGGTTACGTACACCTGCGCGGTCGACGCCACGACATGGTGATCCGGGGCGGGGAGAACGTGTACCCACTCGAAATCGAGAACATTCTCACCGCCCATCCGGCCGTCGCGGCGGCAGCGGTGGTGGGGGTACCGGATGCACGACTCGGCGAGAACCTGGCGGCGTTCGTCGTCGCGACCGACACCGAGCATCCGCCCCGCCAAGACGAACTACGGTCGCTTCTCCGTGCGCACCTAGCCGGTTTCAAGATTCCGGCATACTGGTATGACGTCGACGCCCTGCCACTGAATTCCTCCGGAAAGATCAGCCGCGCCACACTGCGCAACCGGCACGAAAACCTAACGGGGTGAGTGGCCGATACGACCCATGACCACCCCGTTTGGCCCGATGGCGTTGCTCCATCAAGCGGCCATCAGCCGGCACAACACTGCCATGTAGTTGGGGGCCTCTGCCTCCGCATTGACCGGGTCGGCAAAGTAGGGTGCATGTCCATCCTTAACCAGCACCAAGGCCGAACCCGTGGATCGGTGTCTGATGCCGTTGATGCTCGGAGACCCCATGATCACCGCACGAGGTGCAGGCACGCCTGAGAAAGATGCAGAATGTGCCGGTGTCGGAAATGCCGGGGATCTCGAGATGGCAACGGCGGCGGCTCGCGCTGTTTGACGAGTACGAGCGAATCGCACTCACACTGTTCGCCACCCGCGGCTTCCGCAGTGTCACGATCGAAGAGATCGCTGAGGAGGCAGGCGTTTCGGCGCGGGAAAGGTCGATCTGGATAGCGTCGCTTTGTGGCGCGCGGCAGCAGCCGAAGCGCCGGACGTGCTCGCGCGCACCCGTGGCGAACGCCAGGAGGGTTTGCTCGACGCCTTGTCGGCATACTGCTCGGTGTCGTTGGGCGTCGATGCTGCACACGACGCCCGTCCGCGACTCTATGCGGGTGTCATCGCCGGCGCCGACATGGCAGTTATCGAACTCTGGGGGCCGTTCGCCGCTCACCCCCGACCAAGTCAGCCAGGCCGCGGAGACGTTTTCGCGGTGTTAAGCGCATCGCTGCGGTGAGTTCGACACGCCACTTTCCGGGGGCGGGTTGTGGCCGGGCCCACCGATGGCTATTTTGTCATCAACTGACAAAATAGAGGAGCGACGCATCGATGATGGAGTCGTCTTGAAGAATGAGGTCACGCTCATCACCGGCGCGGCCCGCGGCCAGGGTCGAGCGCACTCCATGCGGATGAGCGAGGCGGGCGCCGCCATCATCGCAGTCGACATCTGCGACGCATTGGTCGAATTCCCCAACGGACCGACGTCTTTATAACGCCGATGCGAATCATTGTCACGGGAGCCAACAGCGGCGTCGGGAAAGCGGCCGCAGGTGCGCTGGCGGCGGCGGGTCATCATGTGGTGATCGCTTGCCGAACCCTCGCCAAGGGCAAGGACGCCGCCGCGCAGATGGACGGCAACGTCGAGGGGCCTGGTGCGCTGGGCCGGCAGAGTGATCGGACCGCAGATCGCACAAAGCCCCGCCGATGGGGCACGTTCGACTATCCAGGCAGTCAGTACCGACCTGCCCAATGGCACCTACATCGCACCGCGGGGACTCGCCCACCAATGGGGCACACCGAAGCCGGCGCGCCTGCGGGCGCATGCCCTCGACACCGGCGACGCGCAACGTCTGTGGGCCCTATCTGCCGAACTCACCGGTTGCAGCCTTACCGTCGACTGATACCTACCGCGAAGATGTGCGCCCATGGTGATAGGACGGGTGAAGCGGCATCGGCACAGAATGCGGCCGTATTACGGTATCCCTCAACGCGGTTCTGCGGAAGCTTGGACCGATCCAGCGAGAACACCCTGATCCGGCAGCCGGGCCAGGCGGCGAGATGCGCCTCCTAACCGATACCCACACCGCGCAAATTGAGTGAACAGTGCCCCGTAAGGGCGGACCGGCGCGACCGATTACTTCTTCAGCCGCGCCGCCCGTGGTCCCGGTTAGCGCGACGCCAAAACGGGTGAGTCCGACTGCACGCGCGGGTAGTTCAGCATACGTCGGGCATTGTCTTCGACGATCAGCGCGCACTCTTCGTCGGGAACCTCGGCGAGGACCTCCGTGGCGCGTTTGCGTGAGTTCGGCCAGTGGGAGTCACTGTGCGGGAAGTCGATCTCAAGCGTGATCCGGTCGATGCCTATGGCGTGCCGGTTCTTCACGCCATGCTCATCGTCAATGAAGCAGCCCCAGAAGTGCTTCCGAAACAGGTCCGAGGGCCGGGCGTCGAAGTCGATGTCCTGGTAGTACCGGTGCCGCGCCCACACATAATCGGCACGCTCCAGGATGTAGGGCACCCAACCGATACCGCCCTCGGCCAACGAAATCTGCAGCTCCGGGAACTGCTGCAGCTTGCCCGAAAACAGCAGGTCGACCGTGGTCCACATCAGATTCGTCGAGAACAGTGTCGTCGCTACTGCGAACGGCGCGTCGATCACCGGCATCTGGCCCGGAACCGGCTTCATCGAAGAAAAAGAGAAACCCGGCACATACGAGCCAGATCCGAAGTGCAAGGAGACGGGGATCTTCGCTTCCGAACACACCTGCCACAGCTGGTCCCAGTGATCGGAGTGAAAAGATGGCAACCCCAACGGCACAGGGCTATCCGGGAACGAGATCGTGCGGGCCCCCTTAGCCGCCACCCGTTTCGCTTCGGCCACCGTCGCGTCGATATCCCACACCGGCAAAATCGCCAACGGCACATACCGCTCCGGCGCCGTGGCGCACCACTCGTCGATGTAAAAGTCGTTCCATGCCTTCACGCACAACAGCGCCAGTTCCTTGTCTTTGGCACGGATGAACGTGCCGCCGCCGAAGCCGGGGAAAGACGGAAAACACAAGGCGGCCTGTACCCCGTCGAGATCCATATCCGCGACCCGAGCCGCCGGGTCATAACAGCCGGGAATCATGTCCTCGTAACGAACCGGATCCATCCCCCACTCTTCGGGTGGCTTGCCCGCCACCGCGTTCAGGCCGATGGTCGGGAAGATCTGCCCGTCGTAGGACCACAGATGATTGCCGTCCTGTTCCACGATCCGCGGACCAGCTTCACGAAACTTCTCCGGCAATCGGTCCTGCCACACCCGCGGATGCTCCACAAGATGGTCATCAACGGACACGATCTGGTGGTGGTCTTGCAAAGGCATGCTGTCTCCAAACTTGTTGAGGCTCAAAATCTGACGGTTCATCTCAATATCTGACGGGTTGTCTCAACAATGTATATGATGGGAATCACAAACGTCCAGACCTTGGAGGAACATCGTGTCCGCAGCGGATGCCCCATCGGCGCATGGCAAACCCCGAGAAAAAACCGACGAAGACGATCACGATCTCCTCACCTTCGGTGAGGCCGGCGAGCGGCTACGTCTCGAGATCGCCGCCGCCGCAGTTCATCTCGACCGGCTGGAACGAACAGGGACGTCAGCCGATATCGCGGACGCCCGCAGCCGGCTGGACACGCTGCGCACCGCCGCTCAGCGAAACGCCGCCCAGCCCATCAACGACGCGAACTTCGAGAAATTCTTCGGCTACCCCGGCAAAGCCAAACGCAACCTGCCCGGCTGTACGGGAAACTGAGCCGGTGCCCAGACGACCCACCCAGGAAGATTCCGCGCCACGCGCACCCGCCCGGAGCCCGGTAGCCAGGGCGCGGCGCCCGGGCTACTCAGCGACCGCCACCTCTGCGGTCGGCCGCCGCGGCGCCCATACCAGGAATCAGATCAAGGCGCAGGCGGTCGCGCTGTTCATCGCCAATGGTTACCACGCCACCTCGGTGGAGGAAATCGCGCGGGCGGTGGGGGGCTCGCGGGCAACGATCTACCAATACTTCACAAGCAAGGAGGACATCTACGCCGAACTCGTCCGCGAGTGCGAGGACGCGGTCCTCGAACACGCGCGCACCCTGACCGACCTCGGTCCCGACGCGCAGGGACTGCGCAACCTGAGCCGGTGGTTGCATGAATGGGCCGATATCTACGACATCTACGCGGTCGTCTTCCTGGAGTTCCCGGGGATCGGCATCTTTGAAAACATTCCCGTCACCGACGCCGGCCCCGTCGCCGAGGAGTTGCGCACTCTAATCACCGACCGAGTTACGGGTATCGGGATCACTCCCGACCTGGATCCCCGCGATGCTGCCGCCGCCCTGTTGCGAATCTCGCACATGGTCAACCTCTACCGCTATCGCGGCCTGTTCGACCTGCCCAGCCGCACCGCAACCTCCGATGCGCTGGCGATCACCCTGCAGCTGATGCTGTTCCCAGACACCCCTACCAGCATCATTTCTGCGAGGTGCGGGCCACAGAGCACGTGCCCGGACCGCGCGGTCGTCGGCACCGCCCGACCCCGCTATCCGGCGGTAACGAGCCACGCCGATGACTCTCCGGTGCGCCAGGACGTGTTATCCGTCAGCTCAACGCTGTTCGCCGAACGCGGGTACTACTCCGTCTCAATGGACGAGGTCGCCGCAGCAGCCGGTATCAGCCGTGCCACGCTGTACCGTCACTTCAACAGCAAGGTAAAAATTCTCGCCGAGCTGACCGGCCATGCGCTCGCCGAGATCGAACCCCTCGCCAACGAGTTGAACCACCTCGCGGCGACCGGCCCCGACCTTCTCCGTCTGCACGCCTGGATGATCCGCTATACCGGCTTTCACCGCCGCTACAACGGTGTGATCCGCGCGGGGTTCGACGGCGCTGTGACCGAGCAGCTCTCCGATATCACGCTCAGCTCCGGGATCCATGCGCTCCACGTTGCCGTGACTGCTGTGCTGGATCGCACCAGATTGCCGGGCGGGATGGACCAGCGGGCAGCGGCCGCCATCTTCTTGGCAATCCTCGGGCGGATGACCGAGCCCACCGCGGTTCCCTCATCCCACGGTGATGCAAAACACACCGCGGCTCTCATGATGCTCATTCTCCAGCGGTCGTTACTGCGGTCATTGGAAGCTGGCGAGGGTTGACCCAGCCCCTTTGAGTGGCCGCCTCGTAGCTCGCATTCCCGTCTAACGCATCAGCTGGGTCAAGATCTCGGCGTTGCTCCGTATTGCGGCGTCAGCCGAGATCGGCACATCAGCAGTGCTGACTAGCAGCCAACTGCGTTCGAGCATTGCCATTACCGTCATTCCCAGTGAGACAGGCGAACTCAGTTCGGCGCTGCTGCGGGCCACAATGTGTTCGCCGATAGTGCGCGCGGCGCGCTTGTGCAGCCGTGCCACCGTCGCGGTGAACGTGGGGTCATCCGGCAAGTCACCGATCGATCTGGCGACGAACGCGCCGTTGCGCTCCAGATAGTCGAAATAGTTGCTCACCCAGCCCAAAACCTCGGTGATCGTCGGCGAGTCTCCTAGCTTGTCGAACGCTTTGATGACGGTGAGGGATTCGCGATACGCCTCGGTGCCGAGTTCGATGAATAGCTGCTGTTTGTCACGGAAGTAGTAATAGAAGTTCGCACGGGTCACATGCAGTCCCGCTGCGATGTCCATCACCCGAGTGCCGCTATACCCTTTGCGGGCGAATACCTCACGCGCCGCGTCGAGGATGGCGCGGCGCGTAACCGCCGACTTGGCAGTCGCCACCGGGCTCACCGCTGAACGCGACACGCCGGTCACACCGATGCCGCAGCCTGTTCTGGATAGAAGCTGCGAGCCCAGCTGCGCAAGTGCTTGAAGCCGGCCGCCTCCGACGGCGCAAGCGCCGGCTGATCCATGTACTTCTGGTGGTCCCAGATCTTGATGTCGTCAGGCAGTGCCAACTTCGCCACCCGCAGCCGCTCCTCGTAGCTGTCCCCCTCAGATATCCAGTACGTCGCGCGGATGTCCGAGGTAGTTTCGTCGACCGGCGTGGCACAGATCGCGATGATCCGCACCCCATCGCTGGTCTGTTCACCGTTGAAACTGACTCCGATTCCCGACCAATTGATTTCGATGGTGTTCGCACTGTCGCCGGGCCGGTCCACGCCATCGGCCCAACGCCTACCGAAGCCGACCTTGGCATGCCATGTAGCTCCGTCGGTCGTCTCCGACAACACCACCGGAGTGACCGATGTGCGGTGTACAAACCGGAAATGATGCGGATCCACGGCATTCTCAGCGATCACCTGCGGATGCACATGAATGCCTCGGTACAGCTCCTGCTGATCGACTCCAAGCGGCCGGTAACTCTGACTACGGATATGCTCACCGAGCACATCGAGAGCCGCCGGCACCTGCCACAACGGATCGCGCCGTTTCACGTCATGCCAGATGTAGATACATTCGTTCAATTCGGTCACAGGATAAGAACGCATCCGACGGCCCCGATTAGGTCGATCCTCATACGGGATACACACGTTACGGCCCTGACCACTCCAGATCCAGCCGTGGAACGGACACTGGATTCCACCCTCCACGACACAGCCACCAACGGCCAGGTTCGCCCCCAAGTGCTGGCAATGCGCGTCGAGAACACTGACCATGCCATCGAGATCACGAAACGCCACCATCTCGAGACCAAAGTAATTGAGCGACATGACATCACCGGGGGCCAGATCCGTACTCCAGGCCACCTGGAACCACCCGGTCGGCCGCATGCTCGGTAGTTCAGTCATTGCAATTCCTTTCACGGCTGGTATGCCTCAGATTTTCCTTTCACGGCTGGTATGCCTCAGATTTCCCGATTTTGACATATCTGTCAAATCACGAGGTGAAGCGATGCCGTCACAGGCGGCGACCGCCGCTACTGCATTGAATGCAGCAACCGCGCTGAACTTCGTGCCCCGGGCGGCGGGGATGGAGGATTTCCTTGAGTGGCCGACGAAGCAACGCACCGCCCGGCGACAAGGTCGCTCGACTGAATGCCGAAAAAACATTGACACAACCTCGATCTGGCCACGCTCACACCGTATGGGATGCGCAGGCATGACTGCCCATTCTCGGGCATGCTCCCCGAAAGGGCAGATAGAAGATCCGGGGTCGTAACCGTGACCGATCAGGTCATCATGGAGTTGCGCTTCACTCATCCATGGTGGGAGCGGTGGGTGTGCGCACGAAATTGAAGCGTCGGCGTGTCAACGGCTTTCCGCCGGTCGGGCCGGTCCAGCGGGATTCGCAGGATCCTGCCGTCGAGACGAGCCGAATTCCATTCACAGCCTGGTCTTCACAGTCCTAGGTCGCGGCCGATGATGTCTTTCATGATTTCGGTGGTGCCCCCGAAGATCGTCTGGATGCGCACGTCCACGTAGTCGCGGGCGACTCGGTACTCGTTCATGTATCCGTAGCCGCCGTGCAGTTGTACGCAGCCGTCCACCACCTTCTTCGCTGTTTCCGTGCACCACCATTTCGCCTTGGCTGCCTCGACAGCGGTCAGCTCGCCGTCAACCACGCCTTGCAGACAACGGTCGATGTACTGCTCGCCGATCTCCAGCTCGGTGTCCATCTCGGCGAGCAGAAAACGGTTGTGCTGGAAGCTGCCGATTGATTGCCCGAACGCCTTGCGATCCTTGGCGTACTGCAGTGTCTGTCGCCAGGTTTCACGTGCACCCGTGATCGCGGAGATCGCAATGGACAGCCGTTCGGAGGGCAGGTTCTGCATAAGGTGATAGAAGCCGCGCCCTTCCTTTCCCAGCACGTTAGTGGCGGGCACCCGGACGTTCTCGAAATGCAACTCGGCGGTGTCCTGCGAATGCAGGCCCATCTTGTCCAACTTACGTCCGCGGCTGAACCCCTCCATGCCGGCCTCGACAACCAGCAGCGTGAAGCCCTTGTGGCCGGCTTCCGGGTCGGTTCGGGCTACCACCACCACGAGGTCGCAGTTGATGCCCGATGAGATGAAGGTCTTAGAGCCGTTGACGATCCAGTCATCGCCGTCGGGAACCCCCGAGGTCCGGACACCGGCCAAGTCGCTGCCCGCGCCGGGTTCGGTCATCGCGATCGCGACGATGCTTTCCCCACTGATGATTCCGGGCAGCCACCGATCTTTCTGCTCATCACTGGCCAGGGTCTTGAAGTACGGTCCGACGACGTCGTTTTGCAAGGTCAGTGCCGGTGCAACCGAGCCCCACTTCGAGAGCTCCTCGTTGATGACGGTGTTAAACCGAAAATCTTCCGATCCGCCTCCGCCGTACTCCTCGGGCATATTGAAGCCGATGAGTCCGTATTTCCCGGCGGCGACATAGGCCGACCGATCGACGAGGCGCTCGCGCTGCCACCTCTCGGCGTTGGGCGCAATCTCTCGCTCGATGTACTGCTTGGCAGTCTCGCGCAGCTGCTCGTGCTCGGAGCCGAAAATCTTGCGTTTCATTGTCGTCACTCTCCGTGAAGTCGACATATCCCCTGTCGACCTTGCTCAATACCGTGAAATACCATGGCCTCAAGACATTTCAGTTACCCATCCGGCAGTGGCAGCACCACCGTGGCCGTCGCCCCGGACGGCAGCAGGAAGCACCGCGACGGGGAAGGCCCTAGTCAGTCTTCTTCTACTTCTTCGAGAATCAACGCGCCCTCCGGACAAGCCGCGACACCTTCTCGGGTCAACTGTGCATCCTCGGGCTTGACCTCATGCGGTTCGAGTATCGAGTAGCCACAGTCATCGATCGGGAACAAGTTCGGATCGACGGCGTAGCACTGGGCATGTCCCACACATTTCGACCTATCGAGACGGACCTTCACGCGAACTCCTCCCTCACGCCGCCCGCGGGCGGGCACTCCGTAAGCGACAGGCCACGACAGTATACAACTAAAGAGTTAACTATTTAACCGGGGCTGCCGGCACTCAAGTCTCGGCATGGTTGGCCGAGGTCGAGCGCATCGCCGGTGTCCGGTACCCGCAGCCAGATCCCGCTCGTCGCTGTCGGCACTTCGGCCACGTCCGCGACGACGCGCCGCGGTGTTTGCGCCTGCAATTTTGGATGAATCAAACACTTTTCCTTGCTTCACGCCGACCAAAGCGTAATATATCTACCTAATTCTTGTCGGTCAGAAGCCGGAGGTGGACCATGGTGGGTACGCGTGGCTAACGTAGCGATTGGTCCTATGAGCGTCTGTTATCCTGCCGCCACCCCTTGGCTGCTGGCAGGAGGCCATTAGCATGCCGTCTCGAGAGCTGACCCTGCATGCCATGGTCGTCGCCATTGCCGCGACGACACTGTCCATGCCTGCCGCACATGCCGATAACGACAACAACACTCTCCGACCGAACAACAGCCGACTCAACGAGAGTGTCGTCGCCAACGTGTACACGATGCAGCATCACGCCGGCTGCACCAACGACGTCACGATCAACCCGCAGCTACAACTCGCCGCACAGCGGCACACCCTCGATGTTTTGAACAACCGCAACCTCGACGGGGACATCGGTTCAGACGGATCCACCCCCCAGGACCGCGCGAACGCGGCCGGCTACCAGGGGCAGGCGGCCGAAACAGTGGCGATCAATCAGTCCATCGCAATCAGCGGCAACGACCTGCTCAACCGCTGGTACTACGACCCCGCTTATAACGCCATAATGTCCAACTGCGCCAACAGCCAAATGGGTGTGTGGTCAGAGAACAGTCCGGACCGCACTGTCGTGGTGGCCGTCTACGGACAACCCCAACAACCAGCTGGCACCAGCCCAAGTGCGGATGGAACGTCGCCGCCCGCAGCCCAAAAGCAGCGGAACATTCCGCTCGATCCCGCCCCTGACTATGACATGAGCGACGAGGTTGAGTTTGGTGTCAACTGGTGGGCCTGGATTCTCCGGGGTGTCTACCCACCGCCTGCCTATCCGCCGCGATAGGTAAACCAGCTGGCCCTTTCGCGTCGTTCGATGGGTGCGGGCGGCGATGCTGACACAAGCACACTGCCGGGGTCGCAACAATCGATCGGTATGGCCCCGCGACCCGTTCGACAGAACCGTGCCGAGCCGGGACGATGACAGCGTCACCGCGCACTGGAACCGCCGACGTGATGAGGGGCTCACCACCAGGGCCGACGTTCGTCTGCACGCTGGTGATGCCGACGTCCACCCTCTCACGTGGGCGTCCGTCGGCATCACCAGCGACGGTCAATCACCTCTGTGTTCGCCATCCGAAGATACTGCCACCAAGCGAATGCGTCGGTCCCTCCGGCGCGTCAGGCGTTTGCCAGCTCCGGCGGTTTGACGGCGTCGGGGTCAGGATTGGCGATTGGCAGGCCCATGAAGCGCCGCGCGTTGTCACCCATGAAGTCGTAGGTACGCCGAACGTCCATACCCTCGGCATACTTCCAATATCCCTTCGGCTCTGCCAAGCCCTCGGGGTGCGGCCAATCGGAACCGAACAACACCTTGTCCCACCCGACGGTCTCGACGACATCGGCGACCGAGCCCTCCCAGAATGGACTGACCCAAATGTTGCGGCGGAACACGTCGTGCGGATGTTCAGGGAAGTTCTGTGGCATCTTGCTGTAGGTCAACGCCAGATCATCGAAGAGCGGTTTGATCCACGAACTGCCGTTCTCCACGCTGGCGATACGCAGCTTCGGGAACCGGCTCAGCGTGCCGTGGCAGATCAGACTGGTCAGCATGTCGGCAATCTCACGGTGGCCCAGCGCAGTCCACTTGAACGCTGACATCTCGAATGCATTGCTGGTATCGGCCGGCTCCCACTTCTCGATGTATTCCTGCAGTGGTGGCTGGCTCGCGTGCAGGACGATGGGTAGACCGGCGTCCTCGACATCGTGCCAGAACGGATCGAATTCGGGCAGCGCCGGCGAACGCCAGCCTTTATAACCGTAGACTGGGGCAGGCTTGATCAGGGCGACCTTGGCGCCGTTGTCCAAGATGTACTCCAGCTCTCGACGTGCCTCGTCGACGAGCCCCAGGGTGAGCACCGGCGTCGAATAGATCCGGTTGGCGTGGCTGTAGCCCCAGTGCTCGAACATCCACTGATTGAGCGCGTGAATGATCGCCACGGTCAGCTCGGGATCTTCGGCGGCGGAATGTTCGACCAGATTGGCCAGCGTCGGGTAATTCAAGCACGCGTCGACACCCTGGCGGTCGAGCTCGGCGATCCGGTCTTCGGGATTGCGCGACGCAGCGGGCGCATCGATGCCCCGCCCGGACATTTCCCGCATCGTCAGGCCCTCAGGGTTCTGGCCGGAGTAGAACTTCTCGTGCGCCCCTGGGGCGGCAACCCGCTCGAACGTCGGGTTCGGCATGTAATCGGTGATCCTGTTCAGGATGGCGATCCGCGTGTGCCTACCCATCTGGACGAACTGCACTTTCGACTTGTAGCGGTCGGGGAGGTGTCGGGTCAGCGCATCGGGATTCTCATACATGTGCTGGTCAGCATCGAAGATCGGTGCATCAGTGAACTGGCTGGCGGACTGCATCATCGGCTTCTCCGTTACTTCAACGTGGGTTGACTAGAGCTTCGCCTAACTTGACGATTGTGTCAAGTTGCGACTCCGAAATACGTTACTAATAGTGTTGACGTGCATGGATTGAACTTGACCATACCGTCATATACGTTCGTCGCATGACGGTTACCACCCGCGTTCCCGAAGAATCGCAGCCGGACGCCAGCCGTGGCGAGCGGACTCGGTCGGCGATCCTGGACGCCAGCCGCCGACTGTTCCTGGAACGCGGCTACTCAGGCACCCCGATCAACGCGATCACCGAGGAGTGCGGCATTTCGCGGGCCGGCTTTTACACCTACTTCAAGGACAAGCGGGAGATCTTCAACGTCCTCGGTAACACGGCGTATCACGAAGTCCTCGCGGTCATCGCCGAGTGGGCCGACGCCCAAGAACCCTTCGGGCCAGCGGAGATTCAGTCTTGGGTCGGTCACTACTTCGACTACATGGATCACCACGGTGCGTTCGTGCTGGCCTCGGCGCACTCCGCCCCCGACGACGACGCATTCCACAACTCCCGTAATCGCATGGTGACCAGAGCCTCGTGGAAGTTGGGACAGGCCATCGCCGGCGATGGCCTGCACTCGCCGGATGTCATCGGTGTCGCGGCGATGGGCTTGTTGGACCGAGCATGGCACACGGTTCACCGACAGACCGTCGCTGTCGAACGCAACGAGATGATCTCGGTGGTCACCGAAATGATCGCCGCGATGGCGGCCCGTTCCGGAGCCTAGCCCTCCCCGGCTGGCCGGAACGCGAAGGTCACCAACGATTCGCCGTCGGCGGTCTGAAGCGTCGTGGTGGTCGATAACAGCGGCTGCCCGATGTGCAGGTCGGCCGGGTCCACATCCACGATCAGCGTCTCCACCATCACGCCCTCAGCCAACTCGACGAAACCCACCACATACGGTTGGAACACCCCGGGCGACCGATCGCCCTTGTACGGCAGAGGCGGGGCGAACTCCTGCGTGGTGTAGGTGTAAAGCGTTCCCTCGGTGGACAACTCGATGGGCTCGATGTCCGCTTGGATATCTGGCGCACCGTCGAAAAGCTCGGACCGCTCGGCCGGGAACTTCACCACTCCAGTCGAACGTCGGCGGGAGCCGAACAGCACGGCACGGTCGCCGTCGACCCGGAACAACCCCTCTGTAATCAATGCGCTCATCTCAGACCACCTCGATAACCATCGCAGCGCCCATGCCACCGCCGGCGCACATGGACAGCACGCCAATACCGCCGCCGCGGCGCCGCAGTTCGTAGATGGCCGACGTCACCATGCGCGCGCCGGTAGCGGCAATCGGATGACCGAGACTGATTCCCGAGCCGTAGACGTTGACGATCTCCTCGTCAAGGCCGAGTTCCTTCGCGCAGGCGACTGCCTGGGCGGCGAACGCCTCGTTGATCTCGAACAGCGCCACATCCTCGAGCTTGCGTCCCGCCAACTCCAGCGCCTTCGGAATGGCCGAAATAGGTCCGCTACCCGTGCGATTCGGCGGAACACCGACCGAACTCCAGGACAGCACATGCGCCAATACGCCGGTGCGGCTATCTGGACTCGCCAGTGCCACCACCGCGGCGGCATCGTTGATGCCCGAGGAGTTGCCGGCCGTCACGGTGAACCCGTCGATTTCGGGGTGCAAGACCCTCAATGCGGCGAGCGTGTCCGCGGTGGTGTCGCGGCGCGGATGCTCGTCCTGGGCGAACGTCTTGAAGCTGCCGTCGGGCTGGGGCACCTCGATCGGCACGATCTCGTCAACGAAGGATCCGGCGTCGATCGCTTTCACCGCGCGCTGGTGGCTGCGTAACGCCCATTCGTCCTGCGCCTGACGCGAGATGCCGTACTGAACGGCACAGTTGTGGGCCACCGTGATCGACATGTCCAGCGCGGGAGCGTCGTCGGTGGGCGGATGCGAGAACGGGTACCACGGATCCTGGTAGTCCTCCGGCGCCTTACCGCTGGTGAACGGTTTGCGTTTACGCAGCAGTGGTGCGGTCGAGCAGGATTCCATGCCACCGGCCAAGACCGCTCGGCTCATGCCCGCCGCGATCTGTCCGGCGCCGACAGCGATCGCCGAGAGACTGGAGGCGCACTGTCGGTTGACCGCCATGCCCGGGATTTCAACAAGGCCCAGATCCACCGCGATGTAACGAGCGCTGTCGCCACCGCCCTGCATGCTCTCGGCCAGGATGAAGTCGTCGAACTCGGCGGGATCGAGCCCGGACCGAGCAACGGTCGCGGCCACCGCCGGTTTGGCCACGTCGATGGCCGGCATGTTGGCCAGGGTGCCTTTACGTGCGGTGCCGATCGCGGTGCGGGCGGCGCCTACGATCGCTGCACGGGACGTGGTTGCAGCCATGTGTCTCCCAAGGTCGTCGGTCACGCCACCGGGCGGGGGCCCGGCGAGTGCGATCAGTCTATACCGTTAAATAGATAGCGGTATCACTGCATAGGAATTTTAGGAGCGGCCATGAGAGTGATCGGATCCGTTGACGAAGCGGTCCAGGCGATCGGAGCAGAACTCGGCGTTACAAACTGGCTGGAGGTGGACCAGAAACGCATCGACGCATTCGCCGACGTCACGGAGGACCACCAGTGGATCCACGTCGACACCGATCGCGCCAAGGCCGAAAGTCCTTATGGTGCAACGATTGCGCACGGTTTCCTCACCTTGTCGCTGATACCGGCCGTCAGCAAGCAGAACTACCGCGTCGAGAACGCCAAGATGGGTATCAACTACGGACTGAACAAGGTGCGATTTCTGGCGCCCGTCACCGCGGGTAGCCGAGTCCGGGTGCGTTCTGCACTGATCGATGCCGTGAAGGTCGACGACAGCACCGTCAACTTGACCGTGCGGCACACCGTCGAAATCGATGGATCCGACAAGCCGGCCGCGGTGGCCGACCTGATCGCGCGTTTCGTGTTCTGATTGACCCAACCTCCCGGAATCCGTTAAATGTTTTCAGGAATACCGCGCCCGGCGCTAGACTCCGGTCGCGATCAGTTTGAGTTTGCAACCCGGTCGGAAGGTTCGATGATTCTCAACATGCCAGCCGCTGTGTCACCGGCGGCAATGTGATGACGGGCGGTCCGTTCGACGGGAAGGCGGTCCTGACTGGCGCCGGTAAATCGCAGGTCGGTCGTCGGCTCGGCCGTACCGGCCTGGAGCTGACGCTGGAAGCGGTGCTGCGCGCCATCACCGATGCGGGCTTGACCGTCGACGACATCGACGGCATCGCCAGCTACCCCGGGCCCGGTGTTCCCGACCCAGGCTTTTCAGGGGCGACCATCACCGAGGTCCGCAACGCGCTGGGTATGCGCTGTCGCTGGTACGTCTCGGCGATGGAGACGGCGGGACAGATCGGCCCGGCGATCGAGGCGTGCATGGCTGTCACGCTCGGGTTGGCGAACCACGTCGTGGTCTACCGGTCGGTCTGGGAGTCCACCGCCGCGCAGCAGGCCGGCGGTGGGCGAGCGTCGGTGCTGTTCACCGGCGGCAACTTGCCTCCTCACCTGGAGTGGGTCGCGCCATTCGGTGCGCTCTCGGCGGCGAACTGGTTGGCCATGCCGGCCCAGCGCTACATGCACGATTTCGGGTTGACGCGCGAACAGCTCGGCTACATCGCCATCAACGCGCGCCACAACGCTGGGCTCAATCCCGACGCGATCTACCGCGAGCCCATGACGATGGATGACTACCTGAACGCCCGGATGATCTCCGAGCCACTGTGCCTGTACGACTGTGACGTCCCGTGTGATGGCGCGACCGCGGTCATCGTGTCACGGCGCGACGCGGCGAAGGGCCTACCCCGCCACCCGCTGACCGTGGAATCGGTGGGGCCCGGAATGTTTGAACGCGCCACCTGGGATCAGCGGTCGGATGTCACAACGATGGCCGCTCATGATTCCGCCGCGACACTGTGGGAGAACACCGCACTGAGGCCGGCCGACGTCGACATGGCTCAGCTCTACGACGGCTTCAGCTTCCTGACGGTGATGTGGCTGGAGGCCATGGGATTTTGTGAGCACGGCAAGGTCGGGGACTTCTTGGGAGATGAAGGGGGCGGTCCAATATCACTCGATGGCTCACTGCCGCTCAACACCAGCGGCGGGCAGCTGTCGGGCGGTCGATTGCATGGCATGGGTTTCCTTCACGAAGCGTGCGTGCAGATGTGGGGTGAGGGCGGTGACCGGCAGGCGCCGAAGACGCCCGAGGTGGTGGCGGTCGGCGTCGGCGGTGGACCGGTGGCGGGATCGATGTTGCTCAGTAGTCGGTGATACCGGCTCGGACGCTGGGCAGTGTCATCACCGACAGCGCCCTGCGGTATCCGAATGGTGACCGCATAGGTGCCACTCGTCGTGGCGAGAACGTGTACTCGCCGGAGGTCGAAGACGCGGTCAGTCGGTTGGCCGGAGGATCCTACGCTTTGATCAGCCCGCCAGGCAAGAAGTGGGGTCAGACGGTGTGTTCGGACTGCCGCAATCAATCACCGGACAAGGCTACCCACAATCAGATAAATGAATTACTCTTTTACCCGTTATGAAGCAATTGAAGCGGCTCACTGTCCTGGCACTGGGTACCCCCCTGGCCCTCAGCACCGTCATGGTCGCCGTGCCGACGGCGTCGGCAGACGAGATCGGTTACCTGGTCAATGTAAATGTCCGGCCGGGCTACAACTTCGCCAATGCCGACCAAGCGCTCGCCTACGGCCGTGGTATCTGTGACAAGATCGCCAGCGGCGAGAGATACGCCCAGTTGGCGGGGGACGTCAAAGCAGACTTCAGCACGTCTGACGAATTCCAGGCGTCGTATCTCATCGGTCAGTCCGCAGAGGAATTGTGCCCAGAGCTCATCTGGCAGCTACGCAATTCGGCCGCCGGGTATCGCCCACCCGCGTAGCCGCGCCGTACGTCCGACGGACAGTCGCGATGTCGTCGGCCCAGCAGGTCCCGCGCCGCCGCCGAACTCAGTCGCTCGCAGGCAGCGGCTTAGCCTCCTTAAGCGCCAGTACGGTCGTCCCGACACTGAGCGTTCCACGACCAGCCTTGGTGACCAACACCTCGGCACCGGTCGTGTCGACATAACGCTTGCCCATCGCGTTACCGTCGGAGAACGCCGGGTCCGGCGCTGCATCTGTCGACCGGTCGGAACCCACCGGCACCATCGGCTCGCCGCCGCAGCGCAGATCATCGAGGCTGTCGGCGGTCTTGACGACGATAACCTGGGTGTCACAGACCTGGCTCTGTAAGCGGGTACCGCTCTTGACCACGATTTCTCTCCTTACTTTTCTCGAAACTACCGTTACTACTCGGCGGCAACGAACTTGAGGTCCTCGACCAGCTCGCGGCGCAATACCTTCCCGGTGGGAGTGCAGGGCAGCTGATCCCGAAACACAATCCGGTCCGGAGTCCGCGAGCCGCGCAGGGTTTTGCGCGCGAACTCCCGCAACTCACCCGGCCGGGGGCTGCACCCGTACTCGGGCACCACCACCGCGACAATGATCTGGCCCCATTCGGGATCGTCGAGGCCCACGACCGCAACATCGTGGATATCGGGATGCTCGATCAGCACGTCCTCAACTTCGGATGGGGCAATGTTTTCACCGCCACGGATAATTGTGTCGTCGGATCGCCCTCCAATGAATAGATAGCCGGCGTCATCGCACATCGCGACGTCTCTGGTTGGGAACCAGCCCTGTGCATCCAGCACCGAACCGATCTCCGCATACTTGCCCGAGACTTGCGGGCCCCGCACGAACAGTTCGCCGGTCTCGCCTGCTCCCAGCACCGTTCCGTTCTCAGCGCGGATCTGCACCTCGATGCCGGGCACCGGACGTCCGACCGAGCCCAGCCGCCGCGCGACCATGTCGTCGCGCGCGCCATGAGCCGCCCAGTGATCCTCTGGAGTAAGCACCGCGATGGTCGAGCTGGTCTCGGTCAACCCATAGGCGTTGACGAACCCCACACCCGGAAGCAGATCCATCGCCTTGCGCACCAGCGGTAATCCCACCTTCGAACCGCCGTACGCGAGATTGCGCAGCGTCGGCAACTCGGCCGGCTCGCTTTCCAGCACCGCGACGATCCGGTCCAGCATCGTCGGCACCACCGTTGCGGTCGTCACTCGCTCACGGCCGACCAGGTGCACCCACTCCTGCGCGTCGAATCTACGGAGATACACGACCTTTCGACCGGCATAGACATTCGACAGCGCGGCGCCCACCCCGGCGATGTGGTAGGGCGGAACGCACACCAACGCTGCATCATCAGCGGCAGCGGAGCCGAAATCCACCGTACCCGTAACGTAGCTGGTGAGGTTGTTATGCGACAGTTCAACGGCTTTGGGGCGTGACGTCGTACCTGAGGTGAACAACACGATCGCCACGTCGTCGGGATCGGCGAACTCCGATACAGGGTCGGTCGTGCGCGCGGCGGCGACGAACTCGTCGGAGGTCATCACCGGCCTGCCCGCATTCGAGACAACGTCCCGGTACTGGCTGTCGGCCACGACCAGCGGGTCGGGCAGCCGGTCGATCAGCTGGCGCAGCCCGCCTTCACTCAATCGGTAGTTCAGCGGCGTTAATGCTCTACCTGCCCGGGCCGACGCGAAGATCAACAGCGGCAGAAGCACGCCGCCGGCGCCGACGTAAACCACATGCCGTGCCCCCGACGCCGCGATCACCCCCGCTCCCCCATCGGCCAGTTCGCTCAGCTCGCTGGTCGTGAACCGGACTCCGTGGTCCACCACAGCCTCGCGATCCGGGTCACCCGACACCGCCATTTCCAACAACAACGAAATGCTCAACGCTTCAGCCCTCACTCGCAACGCCCGCAGTCGCCCAGCTCGGGGCGATGCGGCGATTCTAAGCCCTTGCATCTAATCCGATATATAGTTATAGACTTAACGATACCGAAGTCAAAGTGCCGGCGCGGCCAGCAGGCTCATAACCTGCCTGGACGCCCGAAAGGAGCCCCATGAGCAGCAAGCCCGACATCGCGATCATTGGCGTCGGACTCCACCCCTTCGGCCGCTACGAGGGCAGATCGGCATTGGACATGGGCGCGGTGGCGATCAACAGAGCACTGCGGGATGCGGGTGTGAACTGGGCCGATGTGGGCAGTCTGTACGCCGGCAGCCTGGAGGTGTCCAACCCGGAGGCCGTCACAGGCTTGGTCGGCATGACAGGAGTGCCGGCACGCGCCACGCTGAGTGGCTGCGCCACCGGCAACTCGCTGCTGACCCTCGCCGCCCGCGATGTGCAGCTCGGTGAGGCAGACATCGCCGTCGGCGTCGGCCTGGACAAGCATCCACGCGGCGCGTTCGGTGCCGACCCGTCGGTTTCCGGACTGCCACAGTGGTACGGCGATCAGGGCATGTTCCTGACCACGCACTACTTCGGCACCAAGATCATGCGGTACATGCACGACCACGGTGTCACCGAACAGGCGCTGGCCCGCGTCGCCGCGAAGAACTTTTCCAACGGCGCCCTGGCCCCACACGCCTGGCGCCGCAAACCGATGAGTGCCGAAGCGATCCTCGACTCGCCGGTTGTGAACGCCCCACTGCGCCAATACATGTACTGCAACCCCAACGAGGGTGCCGCCGCCGTGGTGGTTTGCCGCGCCGAGGTGGCCAAGCAGTACACCGACACACCGATCTATCTACGCTCCACTGCGCTGCGCAGCCGCCGGGACGGCGCCTACGAGCTGTTACGAACATCGATCGAACTGCCGCTGGCGTCCGGGACCACAGCGGAGGCCGCCAAGGCCGCCTACGAGCAGGCCGGCGTGGGACCCGAGGACATCGACATCGCCCAGCTTCAGGACACCGACTCCGGATCGGAGATCATCCACATGGCCGAGACCGGGTTGTGCAAAGACGGTGAACAGGAGGCACTACTCGCCGACGGCGCGACCCAAATCGGCGGCCGTTTACCGATCAACACCGACGGCGGCCTGTTGGCCAACGGTGAACCGGTCGGCGCATCGGGCCTGCGGCAAGTTTACGAATTGGTACACCAGTTACGCGGCACCGCCGGTGACAGGCAGGTACCCAACAATCCGCGCTTGGCGCTGGCCCAGCTCTACGGGGCGCCGGGAACCGCAGCAGTCGCAATCCTGAGCAGGTAAACCAACGCAAGGAGCAGTCGATGACCGACACCCGGAGCGAACCGCGGCCGCGCGCCGAGGTGGACCTTGACCATCATTCAGCCGAATTCCGCCAGGATCCGCACGGGGCATTTCGTCGGATGCGGGAATCGGGTTGTCCGGTGGCGCACTCGTCGCACCACGACGGCTTTTGGGCGTTGACGGACTACGCTTCGGTCTTCGAGGCAGCCCGTGACGACGCCCTGTTCAACTCGTATCCGTCGGTGGGAGTGCCAGCCAGCGAGTTGCCGTTGCCGATCCTTCCGATCGAATCTGACCCCCCGGAGACCCAGGAGTTGCGCGAGGCAACGTTGCGGAGGTTCTCCCCCGGGGCTGCGGAACGGTTCCGGGCGGCCGCCGTAGAGATGACCACCGAGGCGATCGATGCCTTCATCGAACGCGGCCAGTGCGATGTGGTCGGCGAGCTGACCACACCGCTGCCGGCGCGCCTGATCCTGCGGTTGCTGGAGTTCGACGAATCCCGGGCCATGGAGTGGGTGCACTGGGTGCACAGCACCGTGCACGATCGCGCCCATGACCCGGAGAAAGCCAATGTGGCCGGGATGGAGATGTTCGGCGAGATCGTCAAGCACATGGAACAGCGGCGCGCCGAAGGCCTGCGCGACGAGCTGTTCAGCGACATCCTGCGCGGCACCCTCAACGGCGAACCGCTCGATGACGGCCAGATCACCATGTACACCGTCCTGATGATGCTCGGCGCCATGGACACCACCAGCGGGTTCACCGGCAATGTGCTGTTGCGCCTTTGCCGCGACACCGAACTACGCCAACAATTCATCGCCGACCCGAGCCTGATCAAAAAGGGCACCGACGAGCTGCTTCGGCTCTACACGCCCACGCTCGGACTGGCCCGCACCGTCTCCCGCGACGCCGAGTTCCACGGCCAGCCACTGCGCGAGGGGGATCGGGCGATCCTGATGTGGGCAGCCGCCAACCGCGACCCGGCCATGTTCGAAGACCCCGACACGCTGGACCTGTCGCGCGCCAACGCCAAAAAACACATGGCATTCGGAATTGGCATGCACCGCTGCCTGGGCTCGCACTACGCCAAGATGATGTTCGAAGTACTGATCAGTCAGGTCCTGCAACGGCTGCCCGACTTCGAACTCGCCGGCGAACCAACCTTCTTCGAGGACGCCGGCGAGGTCTACGCGGTGCGCGAACTACCCATCAAATTCACCCCCGGCACCCGTATCGGCAACGCGGAGTAGTGGTCGCGCCCGCGACCACCGGCGTGTTCACTGCAGCCCGCCGCAGCGCGGGCCGCAGCGGCTGGAGTTTCATCGCCCAAATTGGTTAAATAGTTATAGCTATCGTAAAAAGTGAGGAGGCACAGCGGTGACGGCTGGGACCATCGCCGGGCTGCTTGACACGTCAGCCTCGGCACGACCGGGCCGGCCGCTGTTGCACGACACCGCCGGCAACACACTCACCATCGCCGACGTCGCCGTCCTGACCTCCGCCGCTACCGGTTGGCTGTGGGAGGCCGGGATCCGCCGCGGAATGACGGTAGCCTGGCAGCTCCCGTCGAATATAGCTGCGGGACTGGTGATGTTGGCGCTGGCTCGCAGCGACGTCACCCAGGCGCCAATACTGCACCTGTACCGCGAACGCGAGGTGGCTGCGGCCTGCGATGTTGCGGGGGCCGACGTCGTCGTGGTCGACGAGTCGACGGCCGCTAACGCACCGGCCGGGGCTCGGGTCGTCGCTTTACCGACCGACCTTGTCGATCGGCTGCGGGCGTTGCCGGGGAGGCCGCATCCGGAGCTCGCCGATCAGCGTTCGGCCCAGGATTCCCGATGGGTGTACTTCACGTCCGGCACCACCGGGCAGCCTAAGGGTGTGCGGCACTCGGATGCCACACTGTTGGCTGCGGCTCGCGGATTCGCCGCGCATCTGGGCCTCGGCGACCACCCCGGCGAGGTCGGAACCGTGGTCTTTCCGATCGCACATATCGGCGGGATGGTCTACCTCGCTGCCGCCCTGCTGGCTGACATGCCATTGGTGATGATCCCCAAGGTCGCCGAGGACCTTCCCGAGCTGCTCGCCAGGCACCACGTCACCGTTACCGGGGCGAGCACCGCCTTTTATCAGATGCTGCTATCGGCGCAGCTGGCCTCAGGCAGCGCTGAACCCCTGGTTCCATCGCTGCGAATGCTGATTGGTGGCGGCGCGAGTTGTCCGCCTGAACTGCACAAACGAGTGCGAGACTGCATGGGAATCCCGATCGTGCATGCCTACGGCATGACTGAGGCGGCGATGGTGTGCGTCAGCAAAAGCTCCGACACCGAAGAACAGCAAAGCTACAGCTCCGGCCCGCCGATTGCCGGCGCGGCCGTCCGAATCAGTCCAACCGATGAGATTGAGGTGCGGGGGGCCAATCTAGCCCCAGGCTATGTCGACACCCGGCAATGGGCCGACACCACGACGTCGGATGGCTGGTTTCGGACCGGTGATCAAGGCTACCTGCGACCCGATGGTCGGATCGTGGTCACCGGCCGCACGAAGGAACTGATCATCCGCAAAGGCGAGAACATTGCGCCCGACGAAATCGAGAACGAGCTGCTGGCGCACCCGCTGGTCGACGAAGTCGCGGTGTTGGGTCAACCCGACGAGCTGCGCGGCGAATTGGTGTGCGCGGTGGTCCGGCGTTCCCGCCGTCACCGCGACGTCACCCTGGGCGAGCTGTGCGCCTTCCTCGACGCACGCGGATTGATGAAGCAGAAGTGGCCTGAGCGTTTGGTCATCGTCGACGAGTTCCCCCTCACGGGACTGGGCAAGGTGGCGAAGTCGGAACTCGCCCAGCACATTGCAGGAGGAAACCGATGACGGGGTTATCCGCCGATGAGCGTCAGGAGCTAGCGCAGTCGGTGCGCGCCGCCTGCGATCGTTTCGTTCCGGAGGAGCAGGTTCGCGCCGTGGCCTATTGCGACCAGCGCGGCGGCGTGGATGTCGGCCTGTGGAAGGTGCTGTGCAGTCAGGTCGGGGTCGCAGCGATCGCCGTGCCCGAGAGGCTCGGCGGCGCCGGCTATGGCGCCCCCGCGCTGGGCGTGGTTGCCCACCAACTCGGCCGCGCGCTGGCACCGGTTCCGTTCGTCGCCTCCACGGTGCTCGCGACAGGTCTGCTGCTCGGCGTCCGCGAGGGGGATCCCGACACGGAGAAGTGCCTGTCCGGTCTACTCGACGGCCAACGAACCGCAGCGGCCGCGATTACCGACGACGGTGGGCTGTGGCATCACGGTGCGGTGACACTGACCGCGAGCCGTCGCGGCGCTGGTTGGAGCATCGACGGCGCGGTCCGCCACGTTCTCAATGGCACGGCTGCCGACGATGCAGTTGTCGTTGCCATAGCCGACAACGAGCCCGCGCTATTCCTGGTGGACCCGACGGCCGAGGGCATCACCATCGAAGCGGAGCGGGTGCTCGACGGCACCCGTCCGATGGCAACCATCACCTTCTCCGACGCTTCGGCGACGCGGCTGACAGTCGAGGGGCCCGTCGGGGACCTGATCGAACGCAATGCCACTCTGACGTTGGCGGTTTTGGCCGCCGAGCAGGTCGGCGCGTGCGAACGAGTGCTGGAGATCGCCACCGATTATGCGCGCACCCGTGAACAGTTCGGCCGCCCGATCGGCACCTTCCAGGCCATCAAGCACAAGTGCGCCGACATGTTGGTCGACCTTGAGTGGGCACGTTCGGCGTCGCAGGCAGCCCTGCAGGCGGTCGACGGCGCAGGGGAAACGGCCAGCGAGGCGCACTGGCGCGCCAGCATGGCCAAGGCGGTCTGCTCAGAGGCCCTGCGCAACGCCGCGCACGCCAACATCCAGATCCGCGGCGGCATCGGCTTCACCTGGGAGGACTCCGCTCATCTCTACCTGCGGCGCGCCCGCACCGACGAGGTGTTGTTCGGCACTCCTGGACAGCACTGGGACCGGCTCGCGGCAGAAAACGCACTGCTCTGAGCCGCCGGGCATAGTCGGCTTGCACGAGCGTCCGGCCAGTGATTAGTATCACAAGTAAATAACTAAATGTTTTACGTTTTTGTCCCGCTAATTTCTGGTATCACACGAGGAGGCACTCGTGCCGCTGCAGCCCTGGATGGAATTGATTTCCGTCGACGACCATCTCATCGAGCATCCGAACGTGTGGAGCGACCGACTGCCCCAGAAGTACCTGGAGGCCGGGCCCAAGATCATCGAATGGGAACGTCCCGACACCGGCCGGATGTGCCAGGTCTGGGAATACGAAGGACGCATCTACCCATACATCGGACTCAATGCTGTCGCCGGTAAGAAACCCGAGGAGTACGGGATCGAACCGGTGCGCTACGACGACATGATTCCCGGCTGCTATGACCCGAAGGCGCGGGTCGCCGACATGGACATTGACGGCGTGCAGGCGATGACTTGTTTCCCGTCATTCCCGCGCTTCGCCGGTGCGGTCTTCGCCGAAGGCACGGACAAAGAGTTGGCCGAGCTCTGTTCGGCGGCGTGGAATGACTTCCACCTCGACGAGTGGGCCGCCACGGCGCCCGACCGGTTCATTCCAGTCGCGATGCTGCCATTCTGGGACCTCGACGCCAGCGTCCAGGAGGTTCATCGTGTCGCCGCCAAGGGCGCCAAGTGCGTGACCTTCCCGGACCTGCCCGATCGGCTGGGACTTCCGTCGGTGCACTCCGACCATTGGGACCCGCTGCTGTCGGCACTGGAAGAAACCGGACTGGTGCTGGCTCAGCACTTCGGGTCCGGGGGATTCCCCCCGCCGATCGCACCCGACGCGCCGTTCGCAGTGTTCATCACCTTGATGGGGACGATGTCGATGACGGCGCTGACCGACTGGTTGTTCTCTCAGACCCTCTATCGGCACCCCGACCTCAAGATCGGCCTCTCTGAGGGCGGCATCGGCTGGATCCCCTACATCCTCGAGCGGGCCGACAGCGTGTGGCGCAAGCACCGGTTCTACAACAACATCAACCAAGATCACCCGCCGTCATACCTGTGGAACAAGCACTTCCACGGTTGCTTCATTGAAGACGACTTCGGCGTGGACGTGCGCCACGTCGTCGGCGTCGACAAGATCACCTGGGAATGCGACTACCCGCATTCGGACTCCTTCTGGCCGCAGAGCCGCGAGCGAGCCGCCGAAGCACTCAAGGATGTGCCCGACGACGAAGTGCACAAGATGGTCGAACTCAATGCCCGCGCGTTCTACAACTTCCCGCGGACGGCGTGACCGCCGGGGAGGACGACGTGGACCACGTTGAGCAGCTCCCGGTCTCCGACTGGGCAGATCAGGATTTGCTGACCAAAGATGAGGCAAGGCAAAGGCTCGTCGACGAAATCGGTCGGTGCCGAGCTCAGCTGGATGACCTCATGACCGCCAACGCCGACGACTCCGAGATCTCATTGCTGGCGCGCCGCCTCCGCGCGATGGAATCGGTCCACGGTGAATACGACGACTACCTTGACGGGAAATGATTCCGGCCCGTCTTCGACAACCAAGGAGTGATGATGTCGGTTCAGACCGAAGACATCAACGCACTACGCGCCCAGATCCGGACCTTTCTGGAAGGCGCACCCAAACCCGCCGGACTGCGTAACTACGGCCCCACGCCGACCGCGGACGACGTAGGACCAGGGCAGCAATGGCACCGCTATCTCGCCGACCACGGCTACACCTGCTTGCACTGGCAACGCGAGTTCGGCGGCGCTGATGCCACCGTGGCATTCCAAGCCCTCTTCGCCGAGGAATGCGCACGCGCCGACGTACCGCGTCAACTCGGCATCACCGCGGTCGACCTCGTCGGCCCCGTCCTGATCAAGTTCGGCACCGACGAGCAGAAAGCCCGATTCCTCGAGCCGATCCGGGTCGGCGACGCCATCTGGTGCCAGCTGTTCTCCGAACCCGGCGCGGGATCCGACCTGGCCGCCGTGCGCACCCGCGCCGAGCGCACCGAAAACGGCTGGCGCATCGACGGTCAGAAGGTGTGGAGTTCGGCCGCGGCGTCGGCTGACTACGGTCTGCTGTTGGCACGTACCGGGCCGGACAAGCACCGCGGGCTATCGATGTTCGTCGTCCCGATGAACACGGCCGGCGTCACGGTGCGCCCACTGGTTCAAATGGACGGCGAAAGCAAGTTCAACGAGGTGTTCTTCGACGGCGCCGAACTTCCCGACGACGCGCTGATCGGCGACGTCGGGCAGGGCTGGACAATTGCGCTGGTCACTCTCGGTCGCGAGCGGCTCACGCTTGGTTCCCAGGCGGTATCGATGTTCCGACTGCACGAACGGATGGTTGCCGCGGCACGCGATCACAACCTGTTGGATCCGGTGCTGGCCCGATCCATGACCAAGCTCTGGGCCCGGATGTGGCTGTTGCGGTACACCTGGCAACGTGCCATCGACTCCGGTGACCTCACGTCACCGGAGTTCTCGGTCCTCAAACTGATGACCTCGGAGACTGACCGCGACCTCGGAGACCTGGCCACCGAGGTGCTCGGGACCGACGCCTGCGCCGACCCCGCCGACAACGACCTGGTGCACCACATGCTGGTCGGCCGGGCGCAGACCATTTTGGGCGGCACCAGCGAGATTCAGCGCAACATCCTTGGTGAGCGAGTGCTGGGCCTCCCCAAAGAACCACGGTGAAGCTGTACGACGTCCTGCACCCCGGAATGACGGTGGCGCTCGGCGACGGTGTGGGCGCGGTGCGCTGTCTGGATGACGGGACTTCAGTTGCCACGGCGCTGAGTGCGCTCGCGCGCCATGTCGGCTCACTGAGGTTGGTGTTGGGCTGGCTGCCGGCGCCGCTGGACGGCCTGGATCCCGACGCGTTCACCGAAGTCGTCGCGTTGATGCCGGGGTGGGGTGTTCGCGCGGTACTGCAAAGCCCCTCGGCGCGGTACCTGCCGACCAGCCTGGCCGGCATTGCGGCATCGCTGACCGGGTCACTTCGCCCAGACGTTCTGATCACCAAACTCGTTGAGCGAGAAGGGTTGCTGCAGTTCGGCACCGAGGTGTCGTGGCAACGCCAGCTCGTCGAGGCCGGTGTGCCGGTGTTGGGGATCGTCGACACGACGGCCCCCGCCGCGAGCGCCGAGGCGCCGCTGGACCCGTCAAGGGTACGAGTGATTGCGCGCAGCGTTGATGGACCGGCCCGGGTGCCGGGCAAGGAGCCCCACGATATTCACGACGCACTGGCCGATGCGGTCTTGCGGTTCGTCCCTGAGGGCGCGCGGCTGCAGTACGGCCCCGGCCAGCTGGGCACCGCCTTATTGCGCCGCGCACAGTCGCCGCTGCGGATCGACACCGGACTGCTGACCGATGCAGTCGTCGACCTCGACAACCGGGGCCTGCTCGTCGGCGTGCCGTCCGCGACCTACCTGCTCGGCAGCGACGTGCTCTACGAGTGGGCCGATGGCCGGCCGATCCTGCGCGGTATCGACCACAGCCATGACATGACCCGGCTATCGCGCGGTGCGCCGTTTGTCGCAGTCAACACCGCTCTCGAGATCGACCCGGTCGGCCAGGTCAACGTCGAGGGAATCGGTCAAAAAGTGGTCGGCGGTATCGGCGGGCACCCCGATTACTGTGCGGCCGCACGGATGAGCTGCGGCGGGCTATCCATCATCGCAGTCCCCACGACGGTCAACGGACGCTCACCGCTGGTCACGCAGTTGAGCCGTCCCGCGTCTACGCCTGCGCACGATATCGACCTGATAGTCACCGAATCCGGCTATGCCGATCTGCGCGGCGCCGACTGGTCACAACGGCGCAAGCTCATCACCGAACTCTTCGACTGAAGGAGAACCATGACCGAACTCGACGGCCGCGTCGTCCTCGTTACCGGAGGGGGTCGCGGCATCGGTCGCTCACACTGCCTGCAGCTGGCCGCTCAAGGAGCCGCTGTCGTCGTGAACGACCCCGGTGTCGGCCGGGACGGCACCGGCGGCGCCGATGGTCCGGCCGCGGAGGTGGTGAGCGAGATCGAGCGGGCCGGCGGCCGGGCCGTTGCTCACACCGGCTCGGTGGCATCCTGGGACGACGTCGCCGACATGGTGCAGACCGCTGTGACCACATTCGGCACGCTCACCGGTGTGGTGAACAACGCCGGTATCGTCCGCGACGCGATGATCACCAGTGCGACAGAAGCTGATTGGGATGCGGTGATCGCCGTGCACCTCAAGGGTACGTTCGCCGTCACCAAGCACGCCTGCGACTACTGGCGCGCCCAGGCCAAGGCCGGCAGCCCGATCGACGCGCACATCGTCAACACGGTGTCCGGTGCCGGACTGTGGGGCAACATCGGCCAGAGCGCCTACGGCGCTGCCAAGGCCGCAATCGCAAACCTGACCATCGTCAGCGCCTTGGAGATGCGACGCTACGGAGTTGCGGCGAACGCGATCTCGCCGCTGGCAGTGACTCGGATCAGCGAGGATTTCTTCGCCGGTGCCGCAGCCGACGACCCCGCGCTCGATCCGGGACGCAGTTCGGCGGTGGTCGCCTGGCTGCAATCACCCGAGTCGTCGTGGCTGACCGGGCAGATCCTGCGTATCAACGGCCACCGGCTTAGCCGGATCACCGGCTTCACCGAAGTAGCGGAGTGCTATCAGGCCAAAGACGGTGTCAGCCTGCAATTCTCCGAGATCGGGCAGGCGGTCAGCTGGCTATGGGGAACGTCGCCGCGCGGCTTGGCAGGGCCCCTACCTGCGAACCCGTGATTGTCCCTTAAATAGTTGGCGGTTAGCCACTTGCTACAGGCCAATGCACGGTCTTGGACTCGAGGAACTCCTCCAATCCGAATGCTCCCCACTCGGCGACCGAACCCGCTCTGGCCCCCCAGACACCCATCAAGCGCCTACGCGTTCACAACCTGGCCGTCAAGAACACCTGATATGTAGACACCCTTTGTCAAGAGGGCAGGGTGAGGCGCCGCCGGGGAGCTATCCCGACGGCGCCTCTTTGCTTCCCGAGCGGGTCTGTGTGGTGAGCGTGTCGTTGGCGACGCGCGGTCAGACTGATATACGCGGATTGGCTACCGCAGGACGGGGTTTCGGCTGGATCGCATCCACTTGTCTAGCATCGAGCGTCACCGGCAAGGGCTGCTCATAGGTGTGTCGCGGGTCGATCCACGCGCTGCCACCACCGCCTCGGGGGGAAGCAGATCAGGTGGCGATCAGTCCTCCATGACCGCCAGGGACCAGCACCAGCCAGCCAGCTCGCGGGCAATCGCCACGTTGGCGACAACCGGACGCTTGCGGCGTTCCAAGAAACCCACCCACCTACCGTGTAGGCGGCGGTTGCCCTCGTCTCCACGGGCACGGGCAGCCGCGGAGGCCTGGTCCCACCGCGACCGCATCACCGCACCCACGTGATACCGGGCCCGGTGATGCCAGGCCGCCTCAACCAGCAGCCGACGCACATGAGTGTTCCCGGTCTTGGTGATCGTCCCCTGCACTCGCGAGGAACCCGACGAGTACTCCGAGGGCACCAACCCAACGAATGAGCCAATGGTGTTGCCGGTAAACCTTTTCCAGTCACCGATTTCTACCGCCAACGCGAACCCGGTCAGGGTGCTCACGCCCCGCAGGCACGACACCCGCCGCACGATCGGGGTGAACTCGCAGTCTTGGGCGATGTGCTCGATTGCGGAGTCCAGGCGTCCACGGCGAGCTTGCATCGTCAATACGTGGTCGTAGTCGGCGTCGAAAGCCATCCGGGTTGCCGGCGTCGTCAACTGGGGTGCCGCCTCGGTGCGCAGCCACCGATCATGGGCTGCGGTCCAGGCTGCGCCCCCGTAGTAAACGATGCCGTGGCGCAGCAGCAGCTTGGACAAGCGATGGCGCGCCCTCATCAGGTCGCCACGGCAGTCCTCACGCGCACGCACCAGATCGCGGGCCGCTTCCTGACTCATGCTCGGGATCGACACCGAGGTGATCTCGTCGAGGCGCAGCAGCCGGGACAGATGCACAGCATCGCGGGCGTCGGTCTTGACCCGATCGCCGGAAGGTCGGTGCAGTTTCGACGGTGCGGCCACTTCACATCGGATCCCGGCGTCGGTTAACGCCCGATACAACCCGAACCCGGTAGGCCCAGCTTCATAGGCCACCGCCACCGGACCCGGTAAGTCCGATATCCACGATCGGATGTGCTCGTAGGACGGAGTCAGCCGGGTTTGCGTCACCTCACCGGTGATCCCATCGATTGCCGCCGCCGCGACCGATCGTGCGTGCACGTCCAGTCCAACACTCGTACGCTCTGTAAACACCGGGGCCTCCCACCACTGTCGGATAGACCGAGCAGGCGACTCCCTACTCGGTAACCCACGAACATGGGTGAGTGGGGCTCCGGCCCGCAACCCCCGGCTCAACGCCGACGATCACCCATACCGTCTAGCGCACTTCGCTCGGTCGCTGTCGCCGTTCTCCCGGCGAACCAGACCGCGCCTCAGCGGTCAGAAGCGAAGCTTCACTGGGCGCTTGACTGCATGTACGCGCCGTCAATCTCGAGAGTGGTCGCGGTGACAAAGCTGGCCTCGTCGGACAGCAAGAACGTCACGACGTCGGCAACCTCTTGGGGCGCTCCCATCCGGCCCATCGGGATCAAGCGAGCCCATTGATCTTGCAGTTCCTGTGGGTAACTTGCCATCTGGGGGGTCTTGATGGTGCCCGGCGCGACGCCGTTCACGCGGATACCGCTGCGGGCGTATTCCAATCCGGCATTTCGTGTGAGTCCGATGACCGCGTGTTTGGTCGCGACATAGGCATGCAAGCCTGCAGCGGCTTTGAGTCCGGCCGCCGAGGCGGTGTTGACGATGGCACCACCGCCGTGGCCGACCATGTGGGCGATCTCGGCGCGCATGCAAAAGAACGTACCGCGCAACCCGATGCCGGTGACGGTGTCGAAGGTCGCGGTATCGAGTTCGTGGAGTGGCGTAGGGGTGTGAGCGACGGCGGCGTTATTGAGGGCCAAGTGGAGACCACCATAGGTGAAAACGGTGAACTCGATCAGCGAGTTGACGTCGTCTTCCCGAGCGATGTCGGTGCGCCGAAACGTGGCGTCGCCGCCACTGCCGGTGATCTCGGCGACAACGCGCTCGCCGCCGTCATGGTCGATATCGGCGATGACGACTTTGGCCCCATAGTGGGCAAGACGTTTGGCGGTGGCCTCGCCGATACCTGAGGCTGCGCCGGTGACAACTGCCACTTTGGAGTCGAAATGCATTGGAGGGTATCCCTTCTGGTCGACTATCGTAGAATGCTGATCCTGTGACACCCGCGCCGAGCCCGATCGCCTCGCCCGACGCTGGCCCAACGCGCACCGCCTCTTCGCTTGCCGGGGCGCGTCCGAGCAATCCACCCGACGAGTTGCCTGGGCTTCCAGTAGTTCGTTGCGGGAATGGTCGGCATCGGGGAAGGCTGAGGCACACAGCCTGGGTCAGATGATCTCACCGCCATTGCCCGCCAACGTCATTGGTGTGCCCCGGTCGCGATACTGGCACCAGTCAAAGCCTAGTTGACACTATTGTCAAGTATCCGGCGAAATCGCGGTGGCAGCGCTACTGGTGTGGCTCACGGCGCGGTGTGGGCGTGGGGGAGTGTGCCGTCATGGCGGTAGAGCGGAGAGGTGAGAAGTTCGGTTTGCACGTTCTGCCAACGCGTCCGGATCCGCTCGTCGTTGAAGTCAGCGTCGAGTGCGTACTCGAGGTGCGGTTGCAGCAGAGTGGGGGCGAATCCGAGGATCAGCAACATGGCAGCCTCGGTGCGCACATCGGCTGACGGTCGTGCGAGGCCCTGGTTTTCGCGACGGGCGAGATCGTTCGCGGAGTGGTCGACGGCCTGCTTGAACCATTCGAGCCCTTCGGGAGTTCCGTCCAGAATCATCCGCCGCACATAGGCGCCGAGCACCGGCGAGGAATCGACGAGACGTTCGAAACTGTGCAGCCGGCGGCGATGCGCCTCAATCGGAACAACCTCGGTGTCGACGTCACGGGCACTGGCGCGCAGCAGTGCGACGACCCGCGCCGAGATGTCATCGAGAACTCCTTGCCGGGAACCGAAGTGGTGCACCACCAGTGACGGGGACAGGCCGGCCCGTTTGGCGATGCCCCGCAGTGTCGCCGCGTCGACACCCTGCTCGGCGATGATGGCAAACCCGGCGTTACGTATGCGCGCCTTCGCTGTGAGATCGGCATCGGTGGTGATCTCCGAGCTCACGGTCGACCCTCCTGCGAGTCCGGTGCGTCCGCCGAACGCGGCGGCAGTCGTTCATACCGACACTATCGCCGGGCTGAACATATGTACAGCTTGCTGCACGGTGCTTGACGAGCTCCGTTGCCTGCTGTGACGCTGACCACAAGATCACCGCAGTGGGGCGGTGACCAGGTGGAAGGACCCATCGGGTGACGACTCGAGTGATCGTGTGCTTTACCGGTGGAGTCGGGTCGCAGGCGATCCGACTTCTTGCCGCGGACCCGGCCACCGAGATTGTCGGGGTGCTCGTTCACCATGCAGAGAAAGACGGACGCGACGTCGGTGACCTCGCGGGCCTTGCACCGCTCGGCGTCGCTGCGACGCGGGATGTCGCGGCGCTGGTGGATTTGCGAGCAGACGCCATGCTGTGGCATGGCATGACCTGGGAACCCGAGATCGTGTCGCACTTTCTGGCGGCGGGCACCAACGTGTATTCCAGTCTGGGCGGCTGGTATCTGCCGGGTCAGCCGGAGCACGACCTGTTGGCATCGGCGTGTGCGACGGGTGGGTCGACGCTGGTTGCCGGTGGCAACATCCCAGGGCTCATCAGTGATGTACTGCCCCTATTCATGTCTGGCTATGCCGGGATGGTCCGCCGGATTCGGGCGTATCAAAGCGATTACGTGCCGCACTATCCCTCGGCGATGCAGCTGGAGATGGGTCTGGGGATTGGGACACAACCGAAGCCGTTCTCGTCATCCCCGCCGTCAGCGGTGGACGAGGTCTGGTTGTGGGGTATGCGCCAGTCGGCCCGGATCGTTGGGGCGGGCCTGGGGGTGACGGTCACCGATGTGCGGCTGACCAACAAGGAATACGCGCCCGCTCCCGCTGACATGGTGCTGGCTCCCAGCGGACTCATCGTCAAGGCGGGCACCTCGGCGGGTGTGCGCTGGACCTACACCGCCTACACCGGGAAAACGCCGTTCTTCGAGGTCGTCAACGAGCAGACCGTGCAGTTGGGACTAGGCCCGGGCTGGCGAGTTCGCGCTGATGAGCCGAACTGGCGGGTGCAGATCGACGGCGTTCCGAACATCACCTGTGCTATGGGCCTGCCGCACACCCCGGATGGCCCTGATCCGGTCACAGCACTCAACGCGGCGCGCGCGGTCAATTTCATCCCCGGGCTCATCGAGGCCGCCCCGGGCTGCGCCACGGTACTGGACCTTCCCGCGCCCCGTGCGAGCGGCCACTTGATCGCAGTTTCGTCATGATCGTCGTCAAGAAGAAGGCAGAAGTCCGCGAATACCTCGATTCCTGCCGGGCGGCGGGTCGCACGGTGGGGATGGTCGGCACCAGCGGCGGCACCCACGAGGGTCACCTTTCGCTGGTGGCGCGGGCCCGCCAGGAATGCGATGTCGTCGCGGTGTTCTGGAACGGTGCGCTCAAATTGGAGTGGGCTCCGGGCGCGGTGCAGAATTACGCCCGCGACCTCGACCGCGAGGTCGCCCAATTCGAGGCGGCGGGCGTCGACACCCTCTACGTCCCGTTACGGGAGGACCTCTATGACCGGACTTCGCTGACGGTGATCGAAATGCCGACTATGTCAGCGCATCTGACTGGAATGCCCGAGAGCGGTCACATGCACATCCTGGTCACCATGGTCGCCACGCTGCTCAACATCGCCGGGCCATGCACCACCTATTTCGGGGAGAAAGACTGGCAGCAGCTTGTCATGTTCCAGCGGATGGCCGAGGATCTGCTCCTACCGTCGCGGGTGGTGGGCTGCCCGACACTGCGCGAACCCGACGGGGTGGCCATCTCAAGTCGCAACTCGCGGCTCACCGCAGCACAACGCGCAGACGCGCCTCGGTTGTATCAGGCGCTGAGCGCCGCAGTCGAGGCGATCACCGCCGGCGAGCGTGACGCCGCCACGATCACCGGGCAGGTCCTGGACCTGCTGCGCGCGGTGTCGGTTCCCGACTACGTCGTCGCCGTGGACGCCGCCACCCTGGAGCCGCTGGAGCGACTGCGCGGCGAGGTGCGCTTGCTGGCATGTGCCACCTTCGGCTCCACCCCGCTGGTGGACAACATCGGCGTCACCATCGCCGACACCCCTTCGACACAAGGCTGGCCCGGCCCGCACGCCGCACGCACCGGGAAGGAAGCGCTATGAGGCTGAGTGGAAAAATCGCGCTGGTCACCGGTGGCACCGTGGGAATCGGGGCCGGCATCGTGGACATGATGGCCCGTGAAGGCGCGATGGTGGGCTTCACCGGCCGCTCATCGGAAACCGGTGAGGCCCTACAAGCCCAGCTGCGCAGCCAGGGCCGCAACGTCGCCTACATCCAGGCCGATAACAGCAGTGAAGCCGACGTGAAGCGCGCGGTCCAGACGGCCGCCGCCGCGTTCGGGCCGATCACCGTGTTGGTGAACAACGCCGCTGCCACCGCTGTCACGGTGAGCGGCGTCGACAACCACGTCGATGAAATCGACAACGACAACTGGGATTACATCGTCCGTACCGGCCTGTATGGGACGATGTGGGCCGCCAAGTATGTCATTCCGCACATGCGGGCCGCTGGCGGCGGATCGATCGTCAACATCTCGGCGTCCTCCAGCGTGCAGGCCATCCGGTCCCGCCCGGCGTACCAAGCGTCCAAAGGCGCGATCAACTCCCTCACCCGGCAGATGGCGATCGACTACGGCGCAGACAACATCCGCTCCAATGCGATCATCGTCGGGTTCATCAATTCCGGCGGGCAGGCCATGCAGGCGTTGCTCGCCGACGAGCGGTACATGACGGTCATCCGCAGCATGCTGGCACTCCCCCGGATCGGTGAACCCGCCGATATCGCCGCCGCCGCAATATATCTGGCCTCCGATGAGTCCAAGTACGTCACCGGAACGCTACTCACCGTCGACGGCGGCGCGACAAGTCATCAGCCAGTCCTGCCGGCGACGGTGCCGCGCGAGTCGCGGTCATGACCGACTACACCGCCGACCTAGGCGTGGTCCGTTACGAGCACGAGGCACCGATCGCGCGCATCGTGCTCAACAACCCGGAGCAGGCCAACGCGCAATCCAGCGCAATGGTGCAGCAGGTCGATGAATGCCTCGACCGCGCTCGGTACGACTACGACATCAAGGTGGTCATTCTCAAGGCCGAGGGCAAGGGGTTCTGCGCCGGTCATGTCATGAAGCCCGGCGCGTATCAGGAGTTCGACGAGGCGGTCGAGCGCGAGGGGAAGAACTGGCAGGGCAGCAGAAAGCTGTTCGTGGATCCCACCCTGCGGCTGTGGGAGTTTCCGAAACCGATGATCGCGCAGGTCCACGGATACGCGCTCGGCGGCGGGACGTACTGGGCGCTGTTACCCGACGTGACGATCTGCGCCGACGACGCGTATTTCCAGATGCCCCTGGTCCAGGCGCTTGGCTTTCCCGGTGGGGAGACGATGATCGAGCCCTGGGTGTTCATGAACTACAAACGCGCCGCCGAGTACCTGTATACGGCGCAGACGCTGAACGCATCCGATGCTCTGGCGATGGGCCTCGTCAACAGGGTCGTGCCGCGCGCGGGCCTCGACGACGAGGTCGAGCGCACCGCAGCACAGATCGCCCGCGCACCGCTATCCACCCTGCAGGCCACCAAGTCACTGCTGCTGCGGGCGTGGGAGGGAATGGGGATGCGCCAGCACATCACGCAGGCCGCCGACCTCATGGCCGTACTTGAAGACATGCGCGACGCGCGGGACCACCGCATCGCTCTCCTCGGCGGCGGGCGTCTTCCCCGCGACGCTATTTCCGATTCCTGACGCGACTAACTTTTCCAGGCCGCCAGAATCTCGTCGACCGTGACCACCGAACCGAGCAGCGAGAAAGCGTAGGTCAACATGTCTTCCTGGAAGGACTGCGGGAAACCGGCGGCCGCATCACGCGCAATCACAATCCGGTAGCCGATGTTGACGGCCTCGATGGCCATGCCGATAACCGCCTCGTTCAGCGAGATCCCGCCTATGACCAACGTCCGAATTCCAAGGCTGCGCAGGATCGGGTCCAGTTCGGTGCCGTTGAACGCGGACATGCCGTGAATGCGGGCCGCGATAATGTCTTCTTCGCGCACATCGAGTTCTGGCAGCACGGCTGCCTGCTCGGAGCCGACGAGAAGGTAGTCCGGGTCCTTGAGCATCGCGGCCATGAGCGGCGTGTTGATGTTTATGCCGGCCCGGTCCTTGCGGAACTGGAGCGTTGCATGCACCACACGCGCCTCGTTGGTCCGGGTCCCGTCGATCAGCCTGCGCAACCCGTCGATGACCCCGCGTTCGCGCACCTCCGTTGCCTGCGGCCGCATGATGGGCGCGGCGAGGTCACCGATGATGCCGCGCTGCATTTCCGACACGACAACGGCGGTGTGCGCCGGGTCGATGAGTCCGGCAAGTTTCATGTACGCACTCCTCCTGCGCGTCGCTCTGCCCCCGACCGCGCATCCAGTCGATCTCTGTGGTGAGCCCGTCGCGCAGCCTCATCGTTTCGAGGCACCGGCTCCTCGCTTGCTGAAATACTCCAGAGGGCGTTCGACGAACTCGAAAACCACACCGTCCGGTGAGCGCAAAAATACGATGAAAAGACCCTCGATCTTGGTCCCCGGCAACGGGCACCACACCGGATCTCCTTGCGGCTGAATGAAACCCGGTAGCTCAGACAGTGCCTTCTCAACGTTTTCGACACGCAGAGCGCAGCGGTAGAGACCCTGGCGATTGCCGCCCCACGGCACCGGCTCGCGACCCGAGCCGGGGTGCGCAACCACGGTCAGGCCGAATTGGTTCCCGTCCTCAGGCAGCACGTAACGTGCCACCACGCAGTCCACTGCCTCGGCGGATCCGTCGGGTGCCAGTTGCGCGCCGGTCACCGGAACCCGTGTAGGCGGCTCGACTTCCACGAAGCCGATAGCCGTCAGGAATTCCCCGGTGGCCACCGCATCGATTGCGGCGATCCTGATGCCTGAGAACAGGGCTCCCTTTGACGCGCCGGAATCGGCAGGAGCCTGGGTCAGTTCCACCACCGCACCATCAGGGTCAAGCGCCAGCATCGATCTGGCGCGGCTGATCAAGCCGTCCACCGGGTCGCTGACAATGCCCCCCGCCGCCCGCAGCGACGTCGCGGTCCTCTCCAGATCGTCGACGGCGAACAGTGCCGACCGAATTCCTGGGCGAGCCGGGTCCGTGCTCGGGTCGTGTTTCAGCGCGGGCGTGCGGTACTCGATCGCCTCCAGCGCGCAGCCGGAGCGACCACCTCTTGCGTCATAGAGAAATGATGTAGCACAGTACGTTTGGCCGTCGAGACCGAGGATGGTGCCATCCGTGGCGACGTCGGGGTCAGTTCGCATCCGCACCGACAACCCCAGGTCCCCGGAATAAACGCGCTCAGTGGCGTCCAGGGATCCGCAGTTGAGGTTGACGTGGAGAAAGCGCCGCGCGAGATCTTCGGAGACCACTACAGAACAACCGACTTGATCTTGAAGTCGATGATCTCGTCTTCGTTGAAACCCAATTCAGCCAGTAGTGCGTCGGTGTGTTCGCCGTGCCCCGGCGCGCACACCAGCTCCAGCGGAGTCTCGTCGAACTGCACCGGGCTCGCCGCGAGCGCGAACTCGTTATTGCTCGCATCGGTGGTGCGGGGCAGATAGCCGTTGGCGATGGCCTGTGGGTCGCTGTGTACCTCGTGGGCGGTGCGCATGATGTCCCACACTCCGTCGAACCCCTCGAACGCCTTCTCCCAGTGAGCCAAGTCCTCCGAGCCGAAAGCCTTGCGCAACTCGGCGATACACTCCTTGCGGTTCTGGAAGCGCACGGCGGCATTGTTGTACCGAGCGTCGTCGATGAGGTCGGTCCGCCCCAGCCGGGTGCAGAAATCGGACCAGAACCGGTCGGCCTGCAACAACACGAACGCGATGAAGCGGTTGTCGCGGGTCTTGTAGATGCTGGCCGCCGGGTTGGGCATCTCGTCGAGCTGGAACTTCGGGATGCCCTGGTCGGTGACGCCAGCACCGACGATGTCGGGCCCGAGCTGCCAGATCGCCGCATTGAGCAGTGACACGTCGACGACCGACGGCTCGCCGGTGCGCTCACGCTTGAGCAGTGCACCCGCAATGCCCGCCGCGAGGGCCAGTCCGCCGTAGGAGTCGCCGAACGCAGGCCGCTGAATGGGCGGGTACGAGCCATCCCCGGCGGCGTAGGCGTCGCCGATCGCCCCCCGCGCCCAGTAAGCTGCCAGGTCAAAGCCGCCTTGGCCGGCCAGGTCGCCCTTCGTGCCGTAACCGTGACCGCGGGCGTAGATGATCTTCGGATTGCGGGCCCGCACCTGTTCGAGGTCGACGCCCATCCGCTGCCGCGAGTCCGGCAGCAGGTTGGTGACGAACACGTCGGCGGTTTCGATCAACTTCATCAGCAACTCCAACCCCTCAGCGCTGGAGGTGTCGAGACCAATGCTGCGTTTACCACGGTTCGGCTGTTCGATGAAGTGGTTCACTCCCCCCGCGCCGGTGACGATGCCCGAACTGATCAGGCCGCGTTGCGGATCCCCGGTCTCGGGATGCTCGATCTTGATGACGTCGGCACCCCAGTCCGCCAGCACCGCACCTGCCGCCGGGACGAATGTCCATGCGGCCAGTTCAACAACACGGATCCCGCTAAGAATGTCGCTCATGTGTTCCTTCAGTCGGAGTAACCGATGGTTTTGGTCTCGGTGTAGGTTTCGAAGCCCTCGAGACCGTTCTGCCGGCCGACGCCGGACATCTTGTAGCCGCCGAATGGGGAGTCGGCTCCGTAGTACATCCCGCTGTTGATCATCACCGAGCCGGTGCGAAGCCGTCTTGCCACCGCCATCGCCCGATCATTGGACCCATGCACGGCCCCGGCCAGGCCGTAGCTGCTGGCATTGGCCAGCTCGACAGCCTCGTCGTCGCCGTCGTACGGGGTGATCGTGATGACCGGGCCGAAGATCTCCTCCTGGAAGATCCGCATCTCCGGCGTGACGTCGGCGAACACGGTCGGCGCGACGAAGTAGCCCCGGTCGAGTCCGGCCGGTGCGGCGCCCCCGACGGTGAGCCGCGCGCCTTCCCGCTTGCCGATCTCGATGTACTCCATCACCCGGCCACGTTGCTTCGCCGAGACCAGTGGCCCGCAGAAGTTCATCGGATCGGCCGGATCGCCGCAACCGATGGCGCCAAAGGTGGCGGTGGCGACCTCGACGGCCTGCTCGTAGTGCGAACGTGGCACCAGCACGCGGGTGGCGAGCGCGCAGCCTTGGCCGGAGTGGATCAGCGCACCCATGCACCCGGGCAGCGCGATCGACATATCGGCATCGTCGAGCACGATGTAGGCCGACTTGCCACCGAGTTCGAGCAAGGTCCGTTTCATGGCTTTGGCTGACCGCTCCCGGATCAGCTCGCCAACGGTGGTCGAACCGGTGAAGGAAACCATGTCGATCCGCGGGTCGTCGAGCAGCCGGCTCGATACCTCCAAGTCCGTGGTCGGCACGATATTGACCACACCGGCAGGAATGTCAGTCTGCTCGGCGATCAGGCGGCCCCACCGCAGCGCGCTCCAGGGCGTTTCCATCGCGGGCTTGAGGACGACGGTGTTCCCGGTGGCCAGGATCTGTGCCAGTTTGTTGCTGATGATCTCGAACGGAAAATTCCAGGGCGTGATCGCAGCGACCACGCCGACCGGCTCCTTGACCACGACGCGGTTGTAAGGAGTGCCCAGCTTGGCGTCCTGGGGCAGCGGCCTTTCCCACCCGAACTCGGAGATGAACTGGGCCGGCCAGCGGATGGCGTCAGCGGCCGGCCAGTCGAGTTGGGCGATGTAGGTTGATGACAGCGGGGCGCCGACCTCGGCGACCAGTTCGGCGCGGATATTCTCCTTGTCCTTCTGGATGGCCTCGTGCAGTTGCAGCAGGCAGCGCTGACGGAATTCCCGGTTGGTGGCCCAGTCGGTGGTGTCGAAGGTCCGCCGGGCGGCGGCGATCGCCTTCTCCATGTCATCGCCGCTGGCATCGGTGGCGACGCCGAGCAGCTCTTCGGTCGCCGGGTTGATGTTGTCGACGGCGGCGCCCGATGTGGATTCGCGCAGCTCGCCGTCGATGTAGAGCCGAGACTCCGGGTTGAACTGTACGGTTGGCGCGACGACCGGAGCAGCGGTCATTTGGTACTCCCTCTCGCAGAAGTGTCAACGTGGGCTATCGTACCCTTTATAGATAACTGTTTAGCTGATTTGGCCAAATGGGGTCTGATCTCCGAAACGATGAAAGGGGTACAGATGTCCGCCCCAGTCGATGCCACCGTCTACGGCGGCCGTCAACACGACTATGTGTCGCAGGTCGCGGTCTATCGCCATGACCTGCGACGTTATCTCCGCGATCTGGACTGGGCCGATGAATGGCGGACCGCGGCCTTCAGCACGGCCGAGGATGGCCTGGCCCACGATGCCCGGGTGCTGGCGCGGCTGTACGCGGACGGTTGGAACCGCTACGGCTGGCCAGAGACCGCAGGCGGTCTGGGCGGCAACGAGATTCACCGTGCCGTCTATTACGAAGAGCTGGGCAACGCCATGCTGCCGGTACCGGCCCAACACTGGACACTGGAGACGCTCGGCCCCGCGCTGCTGAAGTTCGCGCCGGACCTCGCGGCCGAGTACCTACCGGGCTACCTGACCGGCGCCGAGTGGTGGGGCCAAAGTTTCTCCGAGCCGGAGGCGGGCAGCGACCTCGCAACCCTGCGCACCCGGGCCGTCGACAACGGCGCTGGTGGCTTCGTCATCAACGGCCAGAAGATTTGGACCAGCCAGGGCCCCACCGCAACCCGGCTGCTGGTGCTGGTGCGCACCGGGACGCCAGAGGCCCGGCATCGGGGGCTGACGATGATGATGGTCGACGCCGACGCACCTGGTGTCAGCATTCGCCCGATTGCTCTGGCCAGCGGTCGGCGCGAGCTCGCCGAAGTGTTTTTCGACAACGTCCAGGTTCCGCGCGAGCGGGTGGTGGGCGAAGTTGGCGGCGGCTGGGGCGTCGCGATGCACCTGATGCAGTTCGAGCGCGGCATGTACGGCTACGCGGTGCTGACCAAGGTGCTCACCGAGCTGGGCCGGTTGCGCGAAGACATGGTGATCCGCGGTGCCTCAGCGGCGCAACGCGAACGGTTCGCGCGCGTCTACGTCGACGTGGTGTCGGCTCAGGCGCGCACCGCAACGACTGTCCGCAGACTTGCCAGAGGCGAGTCGGTCGGCGCGGACAGCAGCATTGACAAGCTGCTGTTTGGCCGCGCTGAAAAGGAGGTCAATGACCTGATCCTCGACGTACGACGCGACCAGATGATCGCCGGGCAGGCCAGTGCAGACCTGAACACGAGGCGGGCGGAATGGTGGTACTCACGCGCGGCCACCATCATGGGCGGCACGGCCGAGGTTCAGCGCGGCATTATTGCCGACCACCTGCTGGATCTACCGAAGGAGAGGCGAGGTCAGTGACTGACGAATCGTGGCCGATGGTCGAAGAAGCCGTGTTCCGGCTATTCGACGAACTCGCCGCCAAGGATGCGGGCGAACACGTAGCGGTCGGACCGCGACTGGCCGAACTCGGCTGGTCAGACATCGAGGCCGAATATCCAATCGAGGCCTGCCAGCTGCTCTTCCGCGCCCAGGGAAGGTCGCTGGCGCACACCGACTGCCTGGACCGGGTGATGGTGGCAGAACTGGCGGCGCTGCTCGACGAGCCGGTCGACGGCATTGTGCTGCCAGACCTCGTCGCGGGCTATACGCCCGGCTCCGACAGCGACCGAGTGGCCGGCATCGTATTGGGTCCGCTCGACGGCCGCCTAGTCGTCCCGGTGTCCGGTGCGATGGGAGCAGTGTCCGTCGGCGTCATCGAGGCCGACCGGCTGACCGGGCAACGGCTGGATACCTTCGACCCGTCGGCGTACTGGACTCAGGTGAGTGGGCCGCTGGACGTCGCACTGGTCGACGCTTCCACCGAATGGAATCGTGCAATCGCCGCTGCGCACCGCGCACTGGCAACCGAGCTGGTGGCGCTGGCCGATCAGACCCTTCGGATCGCGGTCGATCATGTGAAGGTCCGCGTCCAGTTCGGTGCCCCGATCGGTTCCTTCCAATCGCCGCGACATGCGCTGGCCGACGCGTCGGCAGTCCTGGAGGGAGCGCGGGCACTACTCGGCGAATCGTGGCGCTACGGCGGCAGACTGTCGGCGCAGACCGCCAAGGCGGCGGCCGGTCGGGCGCACCGCGCGGTTGCCGATGCGGCACTGCAGGTGAGCGGGGCGATCGGCCTGACCGCCGAGCACGAGCTACACCGATATGTCACCCGGGGATTTCAGGTCGACTCGCTGTGTGGGTCCTACCTTCAGTTAGAAGCGCTATTGGGTGAGCGATTGTTCGACATCTACGCTCCCGGCCGCCCGTTACCCGCAATCGTCACCCGGGCCGAAGACTAACCAGGGAAAGAATATGCGCCGCAATATTTTCGACGAGGTTCATGACGACTTCCGCGCTACCGCGCGCGCGTTCTTCGAACGCGAATGCGCCCCGAACACCGAAAAATGGGAGCGTGACGGCAAAGTCAGCCGGGAGGCGTGGCTGGCAGCGGGCGAACACGGGCTGATCGGCTGGGCACTGCCGGAGCGTTACGGCGGATTGGGCGTCACCGATTTCCGGTTCAACCAGATCGTGTCCGAGGAGATGTTCGGTACCGGTTCGGTCGGGATCGGTCTGGGCGTCCAGAACGACATCCTGGTGCCCTATCTCAACGACCTGACCACCGAGGAACAAAAGGAGCGCTGGCTACCGAAATTCATCACCGGCGAGTACATCGGATCGATCGCGATGTCCGAGCCGGCCGCGGGCTCGGATCTGGCGGGGATCAAGACCACCGCGCGCGACGACGGCGACGCGTGGATCGTCAACGGCCAGAAAACATTCATCAGCAACGGCCTGTTATCCAAACTGGTGCTCACCGCCGTCAAGACCGACCCGTCGGCTCGACACAAGGGCGTCAGCCTGCTGATGATCGAGGACGGCATGGAGGGTTTCACCCGCGGCCGCAAGCTGGACAAAATCGGGCAGTATTCCGCCGACACCGCGGAGCTGTTCTTCGACAACGTGCGGGTGCCTAAGGAGAACCTCGTCGGAGAGCTCAACCGCGGCTTCTATCACCTGGTGTCGCACCTGCCCAGCGAGCGGGTGGGCATCGCGTGCTATGCGCTACCGGCCGCGCGACGCGCCCTGGAGCTGACCAAGGTCTACGCGCTGGAGCGAACAGCCTTTGGACAACCGATCGGCAAGTTCCAGGTGAACCGGCATTTCCTGGCCGAGATGCAGACCAAGCTCGATGCGGCCCAGACCTACCTGGACCAGTGCATCCTGGCACTCAACGACGGTGAGCTCTCCGACCAGGATGCCGCCGGACTCAAATGGTGGACCTCCGAAGTCCAGTGGGAGATCATGGACCGCTGCCTACAGATCTACGGCGGCTACGGCTACATCAACGAATACGAAGTGGCCCGGCTGTGGCGGGATTCTCGGGTGCAGCGCCTGTACGGCGGGACCACCGAGATCATGAAAGATCTGATGGGCCGGTCGATGGGGTATTAGGCATGACGTTGCTCACTCGCCGCTCGTGGAATCCCGACTGACCGCAGAAATTCAGCTAACCTGCCAAATAGTTAGCTGATTGAAAGTACCTACCGGTGGAGGTCGATTATGGAGGTCACCAGTCTTCGGGAACCGAAGATGGCTGATCGGGTGGCCACGGTGCTGCGCCGGATGTTCATTCGCGGCGAGATCACCGAAGGTACGATGCTGCCGCCGGAATCAGAGCTCATGGAACAGTTCGGCGTATCCCGGCCGACTCTGCGCGAAGCGTTCCGAGTGCTGGAATCGGAGTCGCTGATCGAAGTGCAGCGCGGCGTACGCGGCGGTGCCCGGGTGACTCGACCGCGACGAGAGACCCTCGCCCGCTATGCCGGCCTGATCCTCGAGTACGAGGGCGTGACGGTGAAGGACGTTTACGATGCCCGCGTCAATTTGGAAACACCGATGGTCGTGCAGATCGCGAAGGATCGCAACCCGGCCGTGATCGCCGAACTCGAGGAGATCGTCGAACGCGAGGCACAGCTGAAGCCGGGCAGCGAGGCCGTCGACCAGTTGACCGACTTCCACGCGGCCATCGCACGTCTGTCGGGCGGCAAGACCCTGCAGATCGTCAGCGACATGCTGCATCACATCATCGAGAAGGCGAACCGCTCGCTGCAGCCGACCAAGGGGACACGCGCCGAGCAGGCAGTCCGCCGCTCAGCAAAGACCCACCGGATGATCTTGGATTTGATCAAGGCCGGTGACAGCGAGAAGGCCGGCGAGCTGTGGCGCAAGCACTTGGAGAAAGCGGAGGAATTCGTGCTGACGGGGTCCGAATTGTCAACGGTCGTCGATCTTCTCGAATGACCGGCACAGACGAACGGGTGGCCCGGAACGACACCGAGACGCCCGACACGATCCAAGCCCGGTTCGGGATCGAGTTTCTCGACGAGAATCCGGCCGATGCGATAGCGGTGATGTCCATGCCGATGTCAGGGCTGCGCAATCCCTTCACCGCCGCACCCAGCATCGGCCCACTGGCGATTCTGGTCGACGCGGCAGGCGGCATGGTCAATCACTATCGCCGCCCCCCTCGTCACTGGACCGTGTCGAGCGAGCTGTCATTCGAACTGAGCGTCGACGATTTCGACGGTTTCGACGATCACGACGCCCCGGTGGTGGCCAGCGCGCGGCCACTGGGGCCGGTCGGTGCGACCTCGCTGTCAATCTGCACCCTGACCCGCGGTGAGATGCTTCTCGGCGGTGCAACGGTACGGTCCTTTTTCATTCCCGCGGGTGACCTCATCGACGATCGGCCGCCGGACAAACTGGCACGGACGGCACAGACGAGCCTTTCGGACCTGATGGCGGTCCGACCCCGGTCGCCCGATGACAGCCTCCGGGTTTTGGAGCAACGCCCTGATCCCAACCTGTACAACGACATTGGCATCGTGCACGGCGGCGTGGCCTCGGCCGGCCTGGAGTTGGCCGCTTCGGCGGCGATCAATCAGGAACCCGCCGACGGGCTGCTCCGGACGGCGTCACTGCGGGTGAACTTCCTACGCCCGTTCATCGCCGGCGACAAGTCCCGCTACGTCGGCACGCCGCTGCGGGTAGGCCGCCGGACTGCGGTTGGCGACGCCCAGGCGGTCGGCGACGACGGCAAGGTGGCAATCACCGCACGGGTCACCGCCTACCGTTGAATCGAAATGCTTCAGTGAAACCCTCCGCAGATGCGCCAGCGTGTTTTTTCGTCGCGGACGGCGAGGTCTATCACCCCACGCGGCTGGCGCGGGGGCCGTGGGGCCCGCAGCTGAGTGGTAACTACGTCGGCGGATTGCTCGCCCGCGCAGTCGAACGGCAGGTCAGCGATCCCGATCTGCAGCCTGCCCGGCTGACTGTGGACCTGCTCCGCCCGGTTGCACCCCAGCCTCTACAAGTCGACGCCCACGTAGTCCGTCAGGGACGCCGCCTGCAGCTCGTCGACGCGCTGATGATCCAGGAGGGCACCATGGTGGCGCGCGCCAGCGCACTGTTTCTGCGCCGTGGCGAGCACACCACCGGCACCGTGTGGACGTCGCCGATCAGTATGCCCGCCGTACCGGATGAGTCCGTAGCGCTGCCCAATGAGATTCCCATGTTCCTTCAGTCCTACGGCCGCGATCCGGTCAACGGCAGTCCGGGTGTGGGAGTGGATCAATGGCGGCACAACGGTCAAAAGTTCGCGTGGGTGCGGGAGACCAAGTTTCTCATCGACAACGAGGAGCTCACTCCGTTCACGCGCGCGGCTATGGCGGCCGACATGACCAGCTCGCTGACCAACTGGAGCACAGCCGGGCTGCAATTCGTCAACGCCGACTACACGCTGTCCCTCAGCCGCCTGCCGAAGGGCGCCCACATCGGGTTGGCAGCGGTCACGCATTACGGCCAGTCGGGTGTCGCCACCGGCGTCGCAACGATTTTCGACCGCGAGGGTCCCATTGGCAGTGGGATGGCGACCGCACTGTCCAACCCCGGATTCGCACCGCCCCCATCGATGCTGCCCGGATGATGCCGCGCCCTTCGGCTTTGGGGCTTGGGGCTTGGGGCTTGGGGCTTGGACAGTAAAGTCAACTCCCCCGCCGTTGATTCGCTATTTTTTCGCGCGTGCCCGGAACGCGGCGACCCGCTCCTTGAACTCAGGCGTCGAGAACGAGGTGTACTCCTCGGCCAGAGCGTACTCAAGCACGCCCAGCGCTGCGCGGGACAGATGCATGTTGAGCGCGACCTTGGAGGACCGCACAGCCTGTGCCGGTAGACCGGCCAACCGCTCACCTAGGGCCAGCGCCTCGTCGAGGACCGTGTCATCGCTGACGACTTTCGTTACCAGGTTCAGCTTTTCGGCGATCGGCGCGGTGATCTTGTCACCCAACAGCACGTACTCCTTGGCCTTCATCATGCCGATCAGCAGCGGCAGCATCGCCGCTCCCCCGTCGCCGGCGGTCAGTCCGACCGCGACGTGCGGATCGGCCAGGTAGCTGTTCTCGCCCATGACCAGCAGGTCGGACAGCAGGGCGATCGAGCAGCCGAGCCCGACCGCTGGACCGTTGACTGCCGAGACCAGCGGCTTGGGGAAGTTGATCACCTCGAGGAACACCGTTCGAGCCTCGGCGATCTGCGACTGCCGAGCCCCCGCATCCTCGATCAGGCGTCCGAACATGACCATGTCGCCGCCGGCCGAAAAGGCCTTCCCGACACCGGTAGTCACCACCGCCCGGACATCCTCATCGGCGGCGAGAACCCGCCAGATGCTGGCGAATGCGTGGTGCACCTCTTCGTTGACGGCATTGAACGCCTCAGGTCGGTTGATACTGACCACGTGGACGTTGCCGGCCTTTTCGACCAACAGCCACGGGGCGAACTGCTCGTAACCGGCGAGCGTGGCGATTTCGGAGGTGGTCATGAGGCTCCCGTCAGTTCTTGTCGTTGGAGAGGATGGTGACCGCAGAGACCGCGGTTGGTCCGCCGATGTTGTGTGCCAGCGCAACTCGTGCCCCGTCAACCTGGTTTTCGGCGTCACCGCGAAGTTGGTTGAACAGTTCGTAGCACTGCGCCACTCCGGTCGCGCCCGGCGGGTGGCCTTTGGCCTTGAGACCGCCACTGGGGTTGATCGGGATCGAACCGCCGACGTAGTTCTCCCGGCCTTCGACCAGCTTGTACGCTTCGAACCGATTCGCGAAGCCGAGGTCTTCGTAACTGATCAACTCCACACCTGTGAAACAGTCGTGCACTTCGGCGACATCGACGTCACGGGGCGTCAGACCGGCCATCTTCATAGCCGCCTTCGCAGCCCGAACGGTGGGAGGGAACGTCGTCATGTCCGACTTGTGCTGGTGCATCACCCGGTCCATGCCGATCCCGACGCCGCGCACCCACACCGGCCGATCGGTGTATCGGTCCACGACATCCTCGGCGGCCAAAATAACCGCGGCCGCCCCGTCACTCTGCGGAGTGCAGTCGTAGAGCCCGAAAGGCTCCACGACGATCGGCGCGGCCAGTGCCTGCTCGACAGTGATCTCGTAGCGCAGCTGGGCCTTCGGATTCTTGAGCGCGTGGAAGTGGTTCTTCACCGCCACCATCGCCATATGTTCCTTGGTCGCAGGCGACTCGTGCAGATAACGGTTGACATGTAACGCGAAGTTTGCCGGCGCGACCAGGCCCAGCGGGTAATCCCAAGCGTTGTCCCGCGTCATGGCGGCCCACTCCCAGAACGTCGTGTTCGACGCAGTCTCGCGCACCTTGTCGGCACCGACCACGAGCACCACGTCATACAGCCCGGATGCGATCGCCAACACACCATTGCGAATGGCATCGTTCCCTGTGGCACAGGCGTTTTCGACACGAGTGACGGGGATGTCGGTGAGGTCGAGAGTGTCCGCGAGGATCCCCGACGGAAATCCGTCGGTGGTGGACAGTTCGCCGAACCAGGCCGCTTCGATCTCGGACTTGCTGATGCCCTTGTCGACGTGCGCGACCGCTTCGGAGTAGGCCATCGGCACCAGGTCCTTGATACCGAGGTCGAAGTGTTCAGCGAACGGCGTCATCCCGGCACCGACGATCGCAACATTCCTCATGCGTGGGCTCCTTCCGTGCGCCCCGGCCAAAAGGCGTACCCATAGTCGGGTATACCCGTACGAGTCGCGATCTTGCGCAACACCACCGAACCGGTCTGCCCAATGGTTGTCTCACCGGCTGGTACACCGGTGACCTTGAGCAGCACCCGAACGGGGCTGCCGTCGAGTTGGACGACGGCCAGCGAGTACGGACTGGGCAGATCAGGAACCGGAATCCGGATGGTCGTGTGCGTGTAGACGGTGCCGGTGCGGGGCAGCGGTACAAGCCGGTAATCATCGGCCAGTCCACCGATGTCGTCGACGCGGAGCCGCGGCGGGAACTGCGGGGCTGCATCGATTCCAGGACGTTCCTCGAAAACTGCTGCCTCCCAACGCAATTTTGGCTCGAATGCGCGCGAGTACGCGGCCAGGGAGATCGGGATGCCGACGCCGGCGGCGACGCGTGTCTTGGACAGGTCGCGTGCCGCCGCCTCGTCGCGGGCGATCCAGAGCCCGCCGTCTGGAGGCGTCAGCTCGGCCACGCTGACCGTGGACTGTTCGATCGCAACCAACAAGCCGGATGCGCGCTTGTCGATCGCGTCGGCCAGCAACCGGATCACCGCGGCGGCGGACACGCTGGGATCGCCAGCGGCGGCCGACGTGTCAAAGGCCCGGCCAAGCTGCGCGGCCGGCGCGCCGGCCACCGCAGCCACGGTCGGCGTCCCGGTCAGGCCCAGCCGCGCGAGTGTGGCGCGCACCCCGATCTCACGCTGCAACCTGGGGTCACCGTAAGCGTGCCGGGTGCCGTCAGCGCCACGCGCCAACAGCGGCAGGCTGCGCGTTTGCCGGGCCACCGGCGTCACCTCTGCGCCCGCCGTGCCCGCCCCGATCAACACCGCCGCGGCGCCGACGGCGTCCGCGTCGTCGGCGGCGACCACCAGCGTTCCCGGGGTAGCACCGCCGATCTGGTCCAATACCGCGGGGGCTCCACCCAGCACCTCGGTCACCGGGATGTCGGCCGACAGCGACAGCCCGGCCAGCAACACCGCGCCGTTCCCACCTTCAAGCAGCGGAAAGTCTCGCGACACCATGACGACGCATTGCGCTGTTCCGTCGGGGTCAGCGGCCCGGCCGGCCGCCACGGCCATGGTCACCGCATCCTCGTCCGGGCCTCTGACCCGGCCACTACCGTTAGTCCACGGCGGCAGATAGGTGCCGACCGAGATGACGCGACTCATACCGACCTCGATTCTGCGCCCGACGGCCGCTCGGCGGGACGGGACTTATCGAATATCATTATATAGTTATATCATTCTGAGCATGACAGGTCAGCGGCAAGAGGAGGACACGCAACCGTGAGCAATTCGCGCACCTTGAAAGGCCGCGTCGTTGTGGTCACCGGCTCCAGCCGGGGCATCGGCCGCGAGATCGCGATTCGCGCCGCAGCCGACGGGGCCAACGTAGCGCTGCTGGCCAGGACGGACGCACCGAACCCCAAGATCTCGGGCACGCTGAGCGAGACTGCCGATGCGGTGCAGGAGGCCGGCGGGCGGGCGTTGCCACTGGTGTGCGACGTCCGCGACGAGGACACCGTCAACCGGGCCATCGCCGCGGTTGACGACGCGTTCGGCGCGATCGACGTCGTGGTCAACAACGCCGGCGCGCTGGACCTGCGCCCCACCGGCAAGCTGCCGCAGAAGAACTTCGGCCGACTCCTGGCGGTGAATGTCGAAGGCCCGTTTGCAGTGACGCAGGCCGCCCTTCTGTTGCTGCGCCAATCCGACAACGGCCACATCGTCAACGTCTCACCGCCGTTGAACCTTCAACCGGAGTGGGTCGGCGCACACGTCGGACATACCGTGGGCAAGTACGCCGAGAGCCTGCTGACCCTGGGGTGGGCCGCAGAATTTGCCTCGATACCCATTGCGGTGAACTCCCTGTGGCCCGCCACAACCGTCGCGAGTACCGGAATGATGGTGGCGATGGGCGAAGACGCGGTACGGGCGCAGGCACGCAGTCCGCGCATCATGGCCGATGCCCTGCACGCGTTGGTCACCCGCTCTGCCGGTGAGTGCAGCGGGCACTTCTACACCGACGAAGAGGTGTTGCGGGAGGAAGGTGTGGACGATCTGTCCGGATATCGCCTGGCCGGTCGCGATGAGGACCTGACGCCCAACTTCTACCTGTCGTCGAGTCCACTACCGAAGGTGTAGGAGCCAGGACT
>Ga0164242_10000179_pt1 | contig 78537 bp, 77 predicted proteins | sample OricomgcompostMG_FD_108783 | JGI IMG/M metagenome (GOLD analysis project Ga0164242, IMG submission 108783) | Miracle-Growth compost microbial communities from Emeryville, California, USA - Original compost - Miracle growth compost (MG) ... | reverse complement strand
TGGTACACCCGACAGGATTCGAACCTACGACCTTTGGCTCCGCAAGCCAACGCTCTATCCAGCTGAGCTACGGGTGCTTACATATGAGACAAAACCTCACGATTTTTCTCACCGCGCCCGGGCGAAAAATGCGATTTTCGCTCGGGCTGCTCCTTTTCCTTCTTGCGGGATACGCAAGTCCGAAAATGCAACAGGGGTCAGTTTACCACAAAAACAGATTAAAAGCTACACCTCATCTGTTAAAATAGTTGAGACGGAGAGATGCAGGAGTGGTTGAACTGGCTTGTCTCGAAAACAAGTGTGCGGGCAACCGTACCAAGGGTTCGAATCCCTTTCTCTCCGCCATTACTAGGGAGGCCTTGTCTCCCGATTGTTGTTTTGAACTGGATTCAAAACAACATCTTCCCTTGCCTAGAGGCTAAAAATTTGTCAATGTGGGGCTTCCCTGCGCTTGCAGAGCGTATACTAAGGCTATGCAAAACTCACTATTCACCAAGATTATCAACGGCGAGGTTCCGAGCTATAAAGTGTACGAAGACAAACAGACGTTTGCATTTTTAGATATCCATCCCATGCAGCCTGGCCACGTGTTGGTGGTGTCTAAAAAGCAGGTCGAATTTGTCTGGGACCTGCCGGACGACGAATATGCAGCCCTTATGGCCACGGTGAAAAAGGTTGCCCGGCATGTCCGTGAAGTGCTGAGCGTGCCGTACGTAGGCGAAAAAATCATCGGTGTGGATGTGCCGCATGCCCACGTGCACGTCGTACCATTTACTACCGTAGCGCAGTACCGCAACCAACCGGACATGTCGGCCGAGCCCGACCACGGGGCGCTTGCTGCCATGGCCGAGAGACTGCGTTTTGGGGGTGAGCTGTGAGCGCCCTGCTGATTGCCCTCATCGGTGCCGTCGGTTCCAGCGCCTGGGTCTACACCAAGCTCCAAGACCGTACCGGATACGGCAATAACAAACCGGCGATACAGGGCACAGTAGCAGTATTTATCGTCGGTTTTATCGTGCTCTTCACGATATTCAAGTTTCTGCTTCCCTAGCGCCTCGGCCCGGCCATTCCTCTCACGTGTGCACTGCCGTCGTATGACTAACCTTTTCTGGCTACTCTTCTTGGCGTGAACAGGATAAAACTGGTACAATACGGCTATCATGGATGTGGGGGGCAGTGTGCAGGAGGCAAAACGGCTCGGGCAGGTCATCGCGACCGCTCGTAAAGCTGCTGGTTTTACGCAACAGGCGCTTTGCCATCAGTCGGGCCTAAGCTATTCCACGCTCGCCAAGATTGAGCGTGGCGCCATCAAAACTCCTTCGGTTTTCACTATTAAACTCATTGCCGACACCATCGGTATGGGGGTCGATGATCTGTTGCGGCAGGTTACTAGCGAAATCCCTGCCCCTTCGCGTGCGCTTATGGCACCGACGGGCAGAAAACAGGTGTCGCGCAATGGCGTGCGGTTTGTCTACTTCGACATGAACGGCGTCTTGGTGCGGGCGGCCGTTACCAAAGCCTGTCTGCATCTGTCACGCGAGAGCGGCGTTACTCCCGATGTTATTGAGACCATCTTCTGGCAGCACAACAACGATGTCTGCCGCGGTAGCATGAGCATAGATGAATTCAACACCATCTTGGCCGAACGCCTGGGCATGTTGGTAGACTGGAACAAATATTATCTGGATGCGGTCGAAGCCACGCCCGGTATTGCTGAATTTGTCGGCTGGGTAGCCGAAAATTATCATCTGGGTATTGTTACCAACACCTTCCCTGACCTGGTCGACCGCATGTTCCAACGCAGCATTCTGCCAGCCGTATCGTTCGATGTCGTCATAGATTCCTCAGATGTACATGCACTCAAACCGGAAGCGCGCATGTTCGAAGTCGCTGCCGAACGCGCCGGAGTTCAGCCCGAAGAAATTCTACTCATAGACGACGATCGTCTCAACCTGGCCGCTGCCGGCCAGATGGGTTGGCACACCATGAGTTTCGACGCCTACCAGCCCGAAGACTCCATCGTCTCCGTTTCCACCGCTCTGCAGCCCGCCGACTAGGAACCGAAGCGGGTCTGTTCGGTTTGCAACCGCTCCAGATTTGCTTCGGCTTCGTGCAGCTGATCGCGGGTCTGGTCTATTACCGCTTTCGGGGCGTTCTCGACGTAGCTCTTATTGTTCAGGCGCGCCTGGAGCTTATCGATATGCTGTTTCGCGCTCGCCACCTGCCCTCCCAGCTTTTCTGCGTACGCCTGCAGCGTTTCGGCGTCGACATCGAGCCAACAGGTGTGCCGGGTGCTGGTCAGCTGCAGTCCGGTGCCGCTCCCCACCTCCTGCACACCGGCAAGGCCGCTCATGCGCTTCAGCAGTTCGGCGTTGGCGCTTAGAAATGGCACCGCGGTGAAATACAGATTGGGCTTGTCGGTGAGCGCCAGTGTCTTGGCGGTCGCGCGGACCTCGGTGATGATGGCACGGAGCTGCTCAAACTCCTCGACTTTACCGCTGTCGGCATGGGGCGGCTCGGGCCAGCGGCTGGTGACTAACAGCGGGTCGTCTTCGCCGGTGTAGAGTGTTTGCCATATGGTTTCGGTGACAAACGGTGCGAACGGATGGGTTACCTTCAGCACGCTCTCGAGCACATAACCCAGTACCTCCGTGTTTTTCTGGGATTTGCTGGCCTCAATGTACCAGTCAGCCACGTCGTCCCACACAAAGTGGTACAGATAGTCATACGCCTCGCTGAACCGATACTCGTTCAGGCACCTGCCGATGGTTTCGGTCGCCTGCCCTATTTTGCGCAGCACCCAGTGGTCGGCGGCCGTTTTCGGTTCCGGTTTGCTGCCGGGTTTGTAGTCATCTCCTAAGGCGCTTTCCGTGAACCGGGCAATGTTCCACAACTTGTTGCAGAAATTGCGGGCCTCTTCGACCCGGCGGCTATCGTAGCCGCGGTTCACGGCCGGTGCACGGCCGGCTACGATGCCCATGCGCAGCGCGTCAGCCCCATAGGTGTCTATGACATCGATAGGATTTATAACATTCCCCAGGCTCTTGCTCATCTTGGCGCCGTCTTCGGCCATTACGTAGCCGTGTACGTAGACAGCTTTGAACGGGACCTCCCCTGTTATGTAGAGCCCGAGCATAATCATGCGGCTGACCCACGGGTACAGGATTTCGCCGCCGGTTTCCATAAGACTCAGCGGGTAGAACTTCTTGAAGTCGTCGCTGTCCAGACCTAGGGTGGCGAACGGCCAGCTACTGCTGCTGAACCAGGTGTCGAATACGTCCGGATCGCGGTGGTACGTCTTGTCGCCCACGGTAACGATTTCCTGGTCGACCCGTTCGTCATATATCCAATCGTCCGGGTCATCCACGTTCTGGAAGGCCGGAACCGGGATACCCCAGGCAATTTGCCGGCTGATATTCCAGTCGCGTAAATTAGTTAGGTACCTAACTAATTGCTTTCGTTTCCCGTCGGGATAAAAGGTAATCTTGCCCGCTTCCAACGCTGCGATGGCTGGTTTGGCGAGTGGCTGCATGTCCACGAACCACTGATCCATGAGCAGCGGTTCGATAACCGTACCGCACTTGTAGCAGTGCCCGACGTTATGTGTCATGTCTTCGGTTTTTACTAAGAACCCCTGAGTTTCCAGGTCCTTTACGACTGCCTTGCGGGCTTCTTCCACGGTAAGTTCCCGGTAATCATGCGGTGCCAGGTCACTTATCTTCCCCTCCCGGGTGATAACCGTCATCTTTGGCAACCCATGGCGTGCAGCTGCGTCGTAGTCGTTGGGGTCATGCGCCGGCGTCAATTTTACGGCGCCGGTACCGTACTGCATGTCCACGAAGCTATCTGCAACGATGGGCACTTCCCTGTCCGTCAGTGGTAGTTTGACTGTCTTGCCTACAAAGTTTTTGTAACGTTCATCATCCGGATGCACGGCGACACCGGTGTCGCCCAGCATGGTTTCGGGCCGGGTGGTCGCCACTACCACTTCCCCGCTGCCGTCAGTCAGCGGGTAGCGGATGTGCCACAAGTGCCCCTGATCCTCTTTGTGCTCTACCTCCACATCTGCAAACGCGGTGCCGTGGAACGTACAGTAATTAACCAGACGCTCGCCTCGGTAAATGAGCCCATCGTCCCAGAGCTTCTTAAACGTTTTATACGCCTGAGTGACGATTTTCTCATCGAGCGTAAAGGTGTACTTGGTCCAGTCGGCACTTGCGCCCAGGCGCCGGAACTGCGTCTCAAAGTTCTGTCGGTTTTCACCTACGAAATCATAAATTTGGTTATAGAGTTCTTCTCGTGAAAAGTCGAAGCGGCTTTTTCCCTCTTTGGCCAGCTGTTTTTCGAACACCGATTGCGTCTCGAACCCGGCATGGTCGGCACCGGGAAGCAAAAGCGTATCATCCCCTTTGAGCCGATGGTACCGGCTGGCGATGTCCTCTAGACCCAGCGTGAGCGCATGACCGATATGTAGGTTTCCGTTGGCATTCGGTGGTGGGACCACGATAGCGTATGGGTTCCCTGTCCCTTGCGGCGCGAACGCTCCGCTTTTCTCCCACAGGGCGTAAATATCGTCTTCGTATGCCTTCGGTTCGTATGCTTTCGATAGGTTCATTGCATGTAGTATACCACCTCTGTAGACGTTGACAATGACATACATACCATGTATGTTTTATGTATGAGTAGTAAAACCATCAATATAACGTTACCGACTGCACTGGTTGCCGAAATAGACAAGGCGGCTAAGGCAGAGTACACCTCGCGGAGCGACTACATACGTGATTCTTTGGTGCGCAAACTACGCGTTAAACGCGTGGTGGAGCTCGACGAGTGGGGTGACACGATAGGTGAATGGCGGCCGTTGATAGATTTCCGTGAGGCTGGATACCCAGATGGCATCCCGGCCAAAGAGTTACTTGTGCTTATGAAAGAGGAGCAAGCGAGACGGCAAAAAAATGGCCGATAAAATCGCCAAATTTTTAGCTAAGCTTTCCGACAAACAGCTTGATGTCATGACAACTGCTATCGATAAGATAGTGACAAATAATATACCTGGTTTAGACGTAAAACCGCTGAAAGGCAGCAAGGGTTTTTATAGAGTCAGAGTCGGTGATAGCAGAATAATTTTTGAACGAATGAGTGACCACAACGAGATTGTGCATATAGCCAAGCGCGATGACCGGACATATCGTGATTTTTGAGCGGCTTACATGCTGAGGTTGGGGGCGATATCTAGGGTGTAGGGGTCGGCGGTGGGGCGCCTGTGTTTCACGTGGAAGCAGCCGAGCGTGGCTATCATGGCACCGTTGTCGGTACAGAGTTTGGGGTCACTGTAGGCGATAGGCAAGGGGAGGCGTTCGGCGAGCTGGCGGCGCAGTTCGGGGCTGGCAGAGACGCCGCCGCCGATAACGACGCTTTTGGGTTGAAACTCTTCAAACGCTTGCAAAGCCTTATCCACCACGGTTTCGACCGCTATGCGCTGGAATCCGGCAGCAATATCGGCCTTCTGAGCTTCATTCAGGCGGCTAGGAATGTCTTTGGACGGGAAGGTGTGGTCTTGACCGATTTGAGACTGAGCGGCCCTTAAAACGGCTGTTTTGAGCCCGGAGAAGCTAAAATCGTACTTGCCAGCTAGTTTTGCCTTTGGGAAGGTGAATGCGAACGGATCACCTTCTAGCGCTTTTTTACCGACGCTGGGGCCGCCAGGGTAGGGAAGGCCGAGTATTTTCGCGACCTTGTCGAACGCTTCGCCGATGGCGTCATCTTGCGTCTGCCCGAGCAAGGTGTAGTCGAAGTGGTCGCGCCAAAGTACGAGCTGTGAATGGCCGCCAGATACGATAAGGCCGAGCATGGGGAATTCCGGCTGTGCGGCAGGGAGCACATAGCCGGGCAGGGAAGTATCGGTCAGGAAATTGGCGTAGACGTGGCCTTCGACGTGGTTGATGGCATACAGCGGCTTGTTCTTGGTGATGGCGAGCGTGCGGGCTGTTAACACGCCGATGAGCAGGGAACCGCCCAGCCCCGCGCCGTACGTGACAGCGATGGCGTCGATATCGTCCCAGGAGCAGGCAGCTTGCTCCAGCGCCTGTTCGATAACGGGGGTGATGGCTTCGATGTGACTGCGGGCCGCGATTTCCGGCACTACGCCGCCGTACGCCGCATGCAAATCCATGCTGCTGGCCACCACATTGCTCAATAGTTTGTAGCCATGTTCAACCACCGCCGCGGCCGTCTCGTCGCAGCTGCTTTCTATGCCCAGAACTTTCATAATAAGTACAGTGTAACAGATGGGAATGGAGTGTCACACATTGACAAAACGCTTATTTTTTGCTACTATGCAACCAACACGTCAAAAACAAAAACGTTAAGCATAAAGCCAAAGAGGACTCACCGTATGTCAGCAGAAGGCGCTCCCTATCTACCCCACGAACGACACTTACACGTTGTGCCGCCTCTGGAACAGGATTCTGGCCCGGACACGGCAGCAGAGGCGAATGAACGCATTGCGGCGTTCAATGAATCACTGCACACACAGGTACCCGAAAATCTGGAATCTGCTAAGTCAATAATGGCAGAACTGCAGACCGAAGCACTTGAAGTCCGGCGCACCGACCGCCGTGATGCATACGATATCGCCATATATGAGTACAAAGGCTACGAGCTTGCGGAAGGTCTTGCCGAGGAGTTTTTGGACAGTGCCGGGAAGGGCATTTTTTACTGGCGGATGACCCCCGAGTCGAGACAGGAGGCTAGCGCTGTGTTACTGGCAGGATCACTCAAGCAGTTGCCGACTGAACTTCGGGGTGAAGCGTTGAGCCTTCGCCGGAACGCCCAGGAAAGTAGCGAGATGACGTTGCGCAGATTCAAGGGTGTGGCACGGGCTCGATTGAAACTGGATGAGGAAATAACGGCTGCTACCACCAAGAACACCAAGCCGGCAAAAAAGCGCCCTGGTGAGACTAAAACGGTACAGACGCATCGCTCCGACAAAAATGCTGCCAAGAAAACGTCTCCCATAACTCCCCGTACGAGCGTCACGCACACTGCAGAAGGTGGTGAGGAATATACTTTTGATCTGGCAGATGTCAATGAACATGTCGCCATCGATGTACATGGCAAAGCTCACGTGAGTGGCAGCCACAATCCCGAAGGCAGGAGCAGGAACGGGCAGTTCATATCTGACGAGCAGCTGGCACTTATTCACAAACATGCAGGGCAGATTGAAGCCAGTGCGGCAGAGCGGCAAGAAGAGAACGAGCTCAAACGGCGGCAGGATGAGCTTGCGGCCGACTGGGAGGAGTTCAACCGCAAATACCGCAGCCCCGACCAGGGGGATGATCAGCCCGGAGTTGGCGGCAATGATGGTGGTGGCGGGGGAGACGATGGCGACGGTCCGCAGGGCCCGGTCGATGGCGGCAGTGGCGACGACACTCCCCGTACTCCCGACTCACACCCCGACATCATGCGGGATATGCCTGAAGATCTCATGTTGGACCTTGCCTATGCGCTCAACGAGTATACCGACCTGGCCGCTGCCCGCGAGCGTTCCACTATTACTGCCGGTCGCGTATCCAAGGGAGCAGTTGAAGCGGCACGACAACGGTACGAGACGGTACGTCGCCGCGTCAAGCAGTGGGAATATGAACAGTTCGAGCAGCACGAGGTGGCTCCCGCCGACCGGGTCATGATTTCTCAATTACAAGATAAGACTGAAGCCAAAATGGTGGGGCTGGGCATGAAGTTCGAGGCCGAACGGCTGGCTAACCCGACCGGTTTCCTGGCAGGTGCGCGCAAACGGTTCTATAACTGGTGGGCCCGTCAGGGTGAAGGCGCGAGCGCTTTCAGCAAGAAAGGCTTGAAGGGTATGGCTAAGAAGGCTGCGGTCATGGCAGCCATAGGGTTGCCGGTGGGTGTCGCGGCCGGTGCTGCCGGCGCGTTCGTGGCCGGGCCTATCATCGGTGGCGCATTGGCGGCCGGTGCAGCTCGCGGCGTAGCGCGTGGTTTCTTACGCGGGCGCATCGACCGCGATGCTAATGCGATCAGTGTCGCCGGCAAGAACTTCGAAAGCCGGGTCGATGCACAATACAGCGATATCGAAGCTTCGTATGCTCACAATGACGGCTATATCCCGCATGAGGTCACGGGTCGTTACGCTGAAGGCGTGAATGGAAATGTGCGCCGGAATCGTCGGCGGACACTTGCCAGCGCAGCTCTTGGTGCTGTGTTTGGCGGTGTCGGGGCTGAAATAGGGCATCTGGCAGGCGCCACCAGCGATCATGGTCACTCAGCTAAGGCGCCGGGGTCGGGTAATAGTACTGGTCCGAGCAAGCCGGGAGGCGGTGGTACGGGCGGTGCGAATACGCCACCTCCACCAGCGGAGCCGCATATCAAACCAGTGACGCTCAGGCTTGATGAGCGCGGTGAAGGTATCTGGGCCGCGACCGATGAATATGCTCAGCAGCACGGGATACAACTGAGTGAGGGCGAGAAACAGCACATCGTCGGTGAGATATTGAAGTCGAACGGTCAGACTTGGGAGAGTGCCCGTGACTTGCCGATGAATTACAAGTTCACCATTAATGAACATGAACTCGAAGAACTCATGAAATATAAGAAGGCAGCCTAAGTATGCGATTACTTGATACGACCATTTTTGATGATGCGGGTCTGGGTGTGCTGACGCCCGAAGAAAAGGAGCGCATGTTGGCATACGTGCAGAAGACGCTCGAAACACGGGTGGGTATACGCTTGGCCGAAGAGGCTGATGAAGCACAGCTACGGACATTTACCGAGCTGGCTGATGCGGGTGACGACGAAGCAGTATACGCATGGCTGGCGACGTTTCCGCAGTTGGAGGCCATTGCCCGGACAGAGCTTTCCGATATAAAGGCGGAGCTGGCGTTTATGGCGCCGGAGGTCTTAGGAGCCCGCGATAACTAGCCGGGTACGGGTATACTAAGACTCATGAATCCGCGGAAGATTGCTAAGAAGCTCGTACCGCAGCGTTTGTTTGAGGCGGTAGCGCCCTTTGGTCATCTGGCCGAGGCGGTGCTGGCGAATTGTCTGAACGGTTTTCCGGCCCGCGGGCTGAAGGTAATCGGGGTAACGGGGACGAACGGCAAAACGAGCACCAGTTTCCTGATACACCGTATGTTGACGGACGCCGGCTACAAGGTAGGGCTTATGACCACGGTGGCGTATGGCGTGGGGAACGACATAAAACCACAGGTGGAACATATGACGACGGCGGATGTGTGGACGCTGATGAAGCGGTACAAATACCTGAAATCGCAAGGAGCTGAGTGGCTCGTGTTGGAGACGACCAGCCATGCCTTGGCGCAATATCGCGTATGGGGGGTGCCGTATAGTGTTGCCGTCATGACGAACATCACACACGAACACCTTGATTATCACAAGACATTTGAACGGTATGTGGCGGCCAAGAAGCGGTTGTTCCAGCTGACGCAGCGGAATACGCGAGGTTTGCAGGTGGGTGTGGCTAACGCCGATGACCCGAACGGTGCGGCATTTGCGGAGGAGACGGCTCACCCGATGTTGTATGGACTGGAAAGCGGTGACGTACGGGCAACCGATGTGAAACTGACGGCAGCCGGGGTGAAATATACAGCGGTGGCAGGTGACGATCAATACCACATATACAGTAGCTTGCCGGGTAGTTTCAACGTATCCAACACCCTTGCGGCTGTATGTGTGGGGCGGGCACTGGGCCTGAACCGCAAACAGATAGAGCAGGGTATTGCGGCGCTGAAGGGAGTTGAGGGGCGTATGACCACGGTGGACGAAGGGCAAGCGTACAGTGTCATCGTGGACTATGCGCATACGCCGGATAGTTTCGAAAAGCTGTTTCGGGACCTGCGGCCGGTGGTACCGGGCAAATTAATCGTGCTGTTCGGCTCGGCCGGACGGCGCGATGAAGCCAAGCGGGCGGTGCAGGGCGAATTGGCCGGCACCTATGCTGACGAAGTGGTGGTGACGGAGGAAGATGACCGTGATATGGACGGGCAGGAGATTATGGACCAGATTGCGAAAGGCGCCGAAAAGGCGGGCAAGGTGCGGGATACGGACCTGTTTCTGGTACATGATCGCACAGAGGCCATCAACTTTGCGGTGGGTAGGGCAGCGAAAAAGGGCGATACGGTGTTGCTGTTGGGCAAGGGACATGAAAAAGATATTTTACGGAACGGACCGCGGGCGGCAGAACTGCGGCACCTGCAGCAGGATGACCATGATGCTGAGCGGGTAGTGGAGTTCCCCTGGGACGAAATCGGCACGGCGCATGACGCGGTGCGTACTCGGGAAAACGACTGAACGGCGGCAATTTAGGGATTGCGAAGTGTCATGCTGGTGCAGCGTATGGAGCCGCCACCTTTGGCGAGTTCAGTATTGCGGAGCGTCACAGGAGTGAGGCCGTGGGCGCGTAGCGCAGCTTCGAAATCGGGCGCGCCCTGGTTCATAATGACGGTTTCGCCGGTAGAGACGAGGTTGCAGGCGTATACCTCAGTGGCATCACGATAGCTGACTTCTATTTTATCGACCTCATCGAGATCGCGAAGGAGCGCCTGGCTTTTCGGTGTGAATGCGTCGGGGCACCAAGCAATCAGGCCCTTTTGCGCACCTGCCGGTGATTTTAAGATGGAGAGCGCGAGGTCAAGATCGTAAAACAAGCTGTCCGGCCAGCCGGAGAAGCGGTTTATGAGAGGTGTACCGCCACGGTCCTGCAGCGGGGTGGTCTGGAGCTGGATGCGTCGGTAGCCGAGCGTTTCGGCAACGAAAGCCTGGGCGTCGACATCGCTGCGATAGTGTGAGCCGCAGAAAAGCAAGTCGCCGCAAGGCAACGCATCGCCCTGGCCGCTGAAACGCAGGCCGTCCGGGACATGTACGACACGCTTACCGAGACGCGTGAGGACTGTCTCGGCGTATGGCTCTTCGCGTTTGCGGGCGTTCGGCAGGCTGGCGAGTACTACGGTACCGTTCCGCTCCAGTCCCCAATTAGCCGCGTAGACGCCATCTTGGCAATCGGCTGGCGGGTCTATTTTGATAACTTCTATGCCGGCAGCCTGGAAGGCGGCGCGTATAGCTTGATGCTCTCGGATGGCGGCGGGGAGGTCGATAGGTACCGTTTCGTCCATGAACGGATTTATGGCTGCCTGGTCGTCGAAATAGTCGGGGCCGGACATGAGGACGGTGGTGTTTAGCGGGGCGGGCATCTGAATTTATTCTAACAGATATATTTTCGGATATTTGCTGTCTGTCTTGTTCACTGACTATGAAAAATCCGGATTCGCGCAAACACCTATAAGAGGTGGAGACCGGGTGGTCTCGTCGAATCCGGAGGACCGGGGCGCGCCGAGTGCACGGCTTGTGGCTTTTACGCACTCGACGCGCCGTCCGGAGGTCCTGATACTAGCGGTTCATCCGGGCACGGATTGGGGCCTGGAACGGAACCGCTTTGTCGTTGACGTACTTGGGCGGTTTGCCATGGTTGGTGGCGGTTTCGGTGGTCTTGCGGGCCTTCTTGCGGGTTGGCTGTGGGGACTGTACATGACGCTCGGTCGCGTGAATAACATCACTCAGCAGATGCGCGACGAAGCCCGTAAGCTTGTGCTTGTCTTCGTAACCCCTGCAGGAGGCGACGATGACGACCCAACGGGTGGTCGGGTGCACCATGCCGGCGTATTTGCGCGGTTGGGCGCAGGATTGGGCCCAGTGAACCCGGTCGAGCTCTTGTGCGGCTGCGGTGATGGTTGCGACGGCCGTGGTCGGGTCGTCGGCATCGACACGCAGCGTGAGGGCTACCTCGTGCGCCATCGGTCGGGGGTCGATGCCCGTCAGGGACATTGTGCCAAGCCCGTTGATGGTGCGACTCATGTCAGGCATGAGCATACCGCCTTTCTGGAAATGAACAGGACGGTATCAGTATAGCAGATGGGGTGTATTTTCTGCAACATATATAGTATAATGTCAAGCTATGAGCTTAGAAAGAGTATCGCATAATGAGTACGAGCCTTCCGATGAGACATTCCGGTTCGTACTGTCTGCCGTGCGCGGCCGCTTGACCGATGCGGTACGCGAGCACCGGAAACTCGCACCCGATTACGCGGTTTTTACGCTGGATAGTCTGTCTACGGAGGTGCCGGATACGGTGGCGAAGTTTATACTGGCTGACAACCGTCACGCCTACGATTTTCTTGCTGCCGAAACCCTGGAGCTAGGAGTGCCTGTGGACCCGCAAGTCAACGGGGCTGAAGGGCCGCAGCCTTTGGCGGGCGAAGATGGCGATTACTTCGTGTTGTACCGTCGGCACGAGGACTACCCGCAGGAAATAGTGGTCGATGCGGTCTCGGCGCCCGATATATTGTTTTCGGACCAACCGGTCGTGGCTGATTTTATGCAAAAAGTACTGACGTACGAAGTTGTTCCGTTCCGGAAAATCAACCGGGCTTGACGGGCGAGCAGAGCATTATTTATCATAAAGCTGCAAAGGTTAGCACTCAGCTGGGTTAAGTGCTAACATATACACAGCAATAAGGAGGAAATGTGATGAGTGTACCTATTCAGCCACTTGCTGATTATGTAGTGGCGCAAACTGAGGAAGCGGCAACTAAGACTGCCAGCGGGCTCTACCTGCCGGGCGGAGCGCAGGAAAAGCCGAAAGTAGCTCAGGTAGTAGCGGCCGGCAAAGAGGTCAAGGCCGTGAAGGTCGGCGACAAGATTTTGTACAAGGGGTATTCTCAGACAGAGGTCAAAGTGGACTCGACCGATTACCTGATTGTGAAAGAAGAAGACATAATCGCAACCGTCAAGTAAAACAGCGCGAAACAATGTATACCGCACATTTCGTCGTTAAAAGCTCCAGTCCGCGCTCACCGTATTCCAATACGGCTCGCTTTCGGGCTTCGCTTTTGCCTAGAACTGCACTGGTATACCTTGTTTCTTAACAGAGGTAAAGGAGAGATTTATGAGCAAGAAAGTTTTTTACGATGATGATGCACGTCGCCGGGTTCTCGGTGGAGCAGAGATTTTATACAACGCAGTAAAAACAACCATGGGGCCGAAGGGCCGCAACGTGGTGATTAGCAAAGGTTACGGTGCGCCAACGGTAACGCACGATGGTGTAACGGTGGCGAAGGGCGTTGACATTGCCGATGTTGACGATGAAACGTTGGGTTACAAAGTTGGTGCCGAGCTTATCAAGCAAGCCGCTAATAAGATGAACGATGTGGCAGGCGACGGAACTACTACCGTTACCGTTCTGACGTACCATATCCTGAACGAGGCCAATAAGCTGATTGCCGCCGGACACAACCCGATGCTGCTGCGCAAAGGGCTGGAAGCTGCTGCGCTGGAGGTTGAGAAGAGTTTGAGTGGCTTGAGCGAAGACATTCAGGGCAACAAAAAGCGTGTGGCCGAGGTGGCGACCATTTCTGCCAGCGACGCGGCAATTGGTGACCTGATTGCCAATGTTATTGAAAAAGTTGGCAAAGACGGGGTAGTGACAGTGGAAGAAGGTCGCGGCCTGGAACTTGAGAGCGAAGTGGTGGAAGGCTTTACCTTTGACCGCGGTTACGTCAGCCCGTACATGGCGACCGACACGGCGCGCATGGAAGCGGCATATGACAAGCCGGCCGTCGTGATTACCGATAAGAAAGTGACGAGCGTGCAGGAGTTCCTGCCGCTACTCGAGAAGCTGGCGCAAGCTGGCAAGAAGGACTTGGTCCTGATTGCCGAAGACGTGGAAGGCGAAGCGCTCGGCACGCTTATATTGAACCGCCTGAAGGGCGTGTTTAACACCGTGGCCGTAAAGGCGCCAAGTTTTGGTGACCGCCGTAAAGACATTTTGAACGACATTGCCGTTTTGACCGGTGCCGAGGTGATTACTGAAGACCGTGGTATGACGTTTGAGAACGTTGATTTGGATGTGGTCGGTACGGCGCGCAAAGTGCTCGTTACTAAGGACGAGACGACCATAATTGAAGGCGCTGGCTCGGCCGCAGAGGTGCAGGCGCGCATCAAGCAGATTCAAACACAGGCTGACGCTGCGACGAGTGAGTATGACAAGGAGAACCTGGAGAAGCGTCGGGCAGCACTTGGCGGCAAAGTGGCTGTGATTAAGGTCGGTGGCGCAACCGAAACCGAAATAGAAGAGAAGAAGTACCGTGTGGACGACGCCGTAGCAGCCGTAAAAGCAGCGCTTTCTGAGGGTATTGTGCCCGGTGGTGGTGTGACCCTGGTCAATTTGGCTGCCGGTATTGCGACCGACGATGCCGATAGCTCCGTGTCTGCCGGTCGGGCACTGTTGGTAAGCGCACTGGAACAGCCATTCCGCATTCTGTTGGCCAACAGTGGGCTGAATGCTGACGAGTGGCTACCACAGGTCAAAAAGGCTAAAGCTGGTCAGGGTGTGAACGTCAATGACCCGAGCAAACTAGTAGACTTGAAGTCTGCTGGCGTGGTTGACCCAGTCGCGGTGACCAAGCAGGCCGTCCAGAACGCCACCAGCATCGCTGGTACCAGCATGACCATGGGTGCGCTGGTAGTTGACGTGCCAGAGCCCAAAGCTGCAGCTCCTGCCCCCGACATGGGCGGCATGGGCATGATGTAAACGCCGGGGCATGTTGTTACCGTAACTGACCGTCGGAGACGACGTCAGTTCAAGCTTATGGTAGTGCCGTCAGATAGTTTGTTGTTGTTCCATTCCAAAAACGCGCCCGATATGGATGCGGTAGAAGTGAACGGACCGTATGCGTAACTGTTTTTCTCGATGATGTTGCCGGTGACCCGGTAGTAGCCGCTGTCTTGCAAACGGAGTGTGTAGGCTCCGCCCACCAGGTAGTTGTCTCTGATTTCGTAGGTACCGGTGGCTGCATCGGCGATGAATATGGCGCCGTTCGCACCATTGCCGCCGTCTGCCGGCCGGCAATCGATGTTGTTGCGGAGCAGGGTACCGCCACCGGTGGCACCATACATCTGGACGCCGTCATTGTGGTCTTCGCTGCTTTGGGACTTGGTACGGATGTAGTTTTCGATGAGTACATCGTTGGTGGATCCGCCGAACCGGACGCCATCGGAACTGCCTATGAGCTGCGAACGGGTCGCGCTAAAGTTACGGTAACCGAGCGACCAGTCCCCGGGGGTGGACGGGTTGACGGTGCAGTAGTTGAGCGTTATATGGTAATTGCTGGTGTTGACGACGGGAGCGGTAAATTTGCAGGCGTTCAGCGTAATGGGCGCGTCAATGTTTATGCCGCCTTTCAGCCACAGACAAGTCGCGGATGAGCCGAGGGTACTGGCGTTCACCGCGCCGGTATAGACGGTCATGGTGGCGTCGGTGCATGTTTGTCCCTGCGGACCGGTGTAGGCAAGATAGCCGGTGTTTGCGAGGGTAATTTGCTGACCGTTCGTCACGGCTTGGTTGCCGCCCGAACCGCCTGCACCGAATTTTATGGCGCTTCCGTTCGAGGCACCGGTATCAGATATAATGCCGGCTGCCGATGAAGCGGTGCCGGTTTCTGTTTCCAGTGAGCTGGGCGGAGTCGCAGCCCGGGACAGTGTAAGCAGGAGGCTGCCGGCAACACCGAGCGTGAGCAGCAAAGCGGCGATGAAAACAGTGGCCTGCTGCGTATTATTATGCCAGCGCGCCAGGGTACGGGCGGGTGGGTGGCGGAAAGAAGCCATATTTACAATATAGCAAGCAAAGCGTTAGTGGGGGTAGAGACTATGACTGACCGGTATTAGTGCGTTGGGTGAAATAGTTGATTTCGTTGACGACGTCGAGTAGGGCTTGGGCGCGGTCTTTTTCATTGGCAATAGCCTGGGCGGCTTCGTAGGCTTTCGGTATCAGGGCCTGGTTATCCGTACTCTGAATGAGCATCATGGTGGTGCGAAAACGCTCTTCCGGGCTCATTTCCAAATGGTCTACCAGCGGGCCCAACTGTGATAGCGCCTGTTGTTTGAGGTCTATCAGGTCATTTGGCGCTGAAGGGTCGCCAGCAACGCCACCGGTGGGTGTAGATTTCTCTGTCTGGTCGGCTGTTTCGGCAGGCGGTTCAGGAGTAGTGTCAGTGGTCCGTGGTGTATCGACAGAAGGCCCTTCAGTAGTACTGGGCGCAATGACGTCATCGGGTGATGGTGCGGTATCGGCAGGGGTGGCAGGTAGACTGACACCGGTATCCGGGTCGACCGCCAGCGGGTTTACTCCGGTAGGCGCAGTTGCCTGCTGTGTTCGTGTATTGTCGTCTTGATGTCCAAAAAGCATCCCACCCCCTCCGGCAATATAACGCCGCGATTCTCAATTAGTCCGTTTCAATTTACAATAGTTGTATTGTAGCAAAATTGCACTATATGCAATAGGGGATTAACAATGCTTGACGATTTACAGAAAATTCACGAACGCGACCCGGGAGATGCACTGGGCGTTGCGGAAAAACAGTGGCAGCAGCTGCAGCAGGATTTTGCGGCTCCCGATACGGTCCGGGAAGTAACGAATGTGGTGTTTTCGGGCATGGGCGGGTCTGCGTTGAGTGCCTTGGTGGCGCAGAGTTGGCCCGGACTACAGGTGCCGTTCATTGTCAGCCGCGACTATGAAATTCCAGATTATGTCGGTCCGGATACACTCTTTATTGCATCGAGTTATTCGGGTAATACCGAAGAGACGGTGAGCGCGCTGGAAAAAGCAGGCAAAACCGGTGCGGCCATAGTGGTCGTTGCTTCGGGCGGCAAGCTACAGGAAATAGCCGAAGCAAACGGCTATCCTTTTTTGCAGTTACCGGGCGGTTTTCAGCCGCGGCACGTCGTGTTCGCCGGCCTGAAAGCACTGTTGGTTATTTTCGATGCGTTTGGGCTGACAAGCAGCAAGGCCGATGAACTGGCAGCACAGGCCGACTGGCTGCAGCGCGAGATTGCCCAGTGGGTGCCTACGGTTGCAACCAAAGACAACTGGGCAAAACAGATTGCGCTCGAGTGCATGGGTAAATCTGTCGTGATTTATGGGGGCCCCAAACTTGCGCCGGCCGCCTACAAATGGAAGATCAGCTTCAACGAAAACGCCAAACAGGTGGCGTGGTGGAACGCCTACAGCGAATTCAACCACAACGAATTCATGGGCTGGACGCAGCAGCCGGAGCAGAAGCCATATACGGTGATTGACCTGCGCAGTAACCTGGAACACCCGCAGATTCAGAAGCGGTTCGAGATAAGCGCCCGGCTTTTGAGCGGCAAGCGCCCGGAGCCCATCGTAGTGCCAGCACGCGGCGAGACGCTGTTGCAACAGCTGCTCAGTATCATTGTATTAGGCGATTTCGTCACCCTGTACACTGCACTACTCAGCAACATCAACCCGACACCAGTGGAGCTCATTGAGCGCCTAAAGAGGGAGCTGGTTGGCTAGGGCTCGTGAGGATAGGTCTGATGAACTCTTGCAGCTAACTTTCAGTTCGGCGCATCATACTAGAGAGCACTATGAAGATTTTAGTTGTTGAAGACGAAGCAAAGATAGCAAATAGTTTGCAGCGCGGTTTGCAGGCTGAAGGGTATGTGGTGGACATCGCCGAGGACGGTGACGCGGCCGAGGCGCTTGCCGGCTCGACCGCGTACGATTTAGTGTTGCTGGACTGGATGATTCCGGGTAAGTACGATGGTCCTGGGCTGATTCAGCTGTGGCACGAGCAAAAAAAGCATATGCCCATTTTGATGCTGACGGCCAAGAGCAGCATCGGCGACAGGGTACACGGTCTGGACACCGGAGCGGACGATTATCTGCCAAAACCGTTCAGTTTTGACGAGCTGCTGGCGCGCATTCGGGCGCTGCTGCGTCGTCCGGCCGAGGGTGCCGGTACCAGCTACAAAATTGGTGACGTCACGCTTAACAGTATCACGAAAACCGTGACCAAAGCCGGCAAGCCGGTCCACCTGACAGCCAAGGAGTTCCGGCTGCTTGAATATCTGGCGGCACGTCGGGGCGAGGTGCTCAGCAAAGATCAGCTGCTCGACCATGTCTGGGCGGATGACGCGCGGGTGCAGCACAACACGGTCGAGACATTTGTGGCAAACCTGCGCAAAAAAATAGATAAACCGGGTGGCGAAAACATCGTGAAAACGGTGCGCGGTTTCGGCTATACTGCGGTATAAGATGCAAACGAAGTTCACAGAATTTGCCGCGAGTTTTCGGGACGCCGATCTGTTTCATTCGGCCCGGCTGAAGCTCACCGCCTTTTACTTTGCAACGCTCGTAGTGTTTTGCGTGGTGCTTTCGGTGAGCGCGCATGAATTTATCGAACACGAGCTCGACAGGGGCGTCAGTGCTCAGCAAGGGGTGGCCGGCCGGCTGTTTCAGCAGTATGGTGACCAGGGCGACAGCAGTTTGCCGTCGGGAATCATACCGTTTGGTAACCGCTATTTTACGAACGCGGTACGTGACCAATCACAAGTCACCCGGCAAAATCTTACCCGGGACCTGGTCCTTATAGATGTGGCTCTTCTGGCTGTTGCTGCGTACGTAAGTTATTGGTATGCCGGCCGGACATTGAAACCGATAGAAGAGGCGCACGAACAGCAAAAACGCTTCACATCCGACGCCAGCCACGAGCTGCGTACGCCGCTGGCCAGCATGAAACTCGAAAACGAGGTATTCCTGCGCCAGAAAACGTTCAGCGAAAAAGATGCCCGCGAACTTATCGCCAGCAACCTGGAGGAGGTCGGGCGGCTTGATCGGCTGGCCACCAATCTGCTCGCCCTCAACCGGTACGAACACGGCGACATGTCTCATGCGGTGGTGCCCGTCCGCGAGATGGTAGACGCCGCCATAGAGCGGGTGCGTAAAGGCAGAGCCGCGCACAAGGTGCGCTTTGTGCAGGATATCGTACCGGCCACGGTCGATATCAACCGGGAAAGTCTAACGGAACTGCTTACCCTATTGCTCGACAATGCCGTGAAATACGGTGGCAAAGACGGCACCGTGGAAGTCGGTGGGATGCTTGCGGACGAAACGTATATCGTAACGGTACGCGATCATGGGCCGGGGATAGCCGAAGATGACTTGCCCCACTTATTCGAGCGTATGTACCGTGGCGACAAGGCCCGCAGCAGCAAGGTGCCCGGCCATGGTATTGGCCTGAGTCTTGCGCGCCAGATTGCCGAAGTAAACGATGCACAGCTTACGGCCGCGAACGCACCGGGTGGTGGCGCGGTCTTCACCCTGACACTCTCCTGAAACTATAGGCTATAGTTTCGGCGCGGAAAGAAGGAAGAATGTGTCCGTTTTTCTGAATACTGCAAAATACACCGCTTCAACGGTATACTGGAGCTATGCAAGGCGCATCGATTCGACGGCGTATGGTACGCAGCTTGCTTCTCCTCACGGGCGTGAGTGTCGGTTTGTTTGCAGCCGGAGCGGCCGCCAACCGAAGCTTGGAGTTCAGTTACCTGCTGTGGAATCTGTTCCTGGCCTGGTTACCGCTGCTGTGTACCTTTGTGCTGCTCCTGACCCTTCACACGAAACATTGGAGTGATTGGCTGCCACTTGGCCTGACGCTCGTATGGCTGGTATTGCTGCCTAATACGTTCTATATGATCAGCGACTTCGTGCACATCCAAGATGTCACGCGCAACAATCTGTTGTTCGACGTCGTCATGTTCACCTCTTTCGTGGTTACGGCATTCTTGCTTGGCTTTACGTCTTTACGAATTGTACACGGCGAACTGCTGAAACGGGTGAGCGCGCGAAGTGCTCATGTGGCTGCCGGTATAATCTTGCTGCTGTGTAGCTTCGGGATTTATCTGGGGCGGGATTTGCGCTGGAACAGCTGGGATGTACTGGTGAACCCGGCTGGCATCCTCTTCGATATTTCTGATCATCTGATACATCCGTTTCAGCACGGCGATATGTTCACGACCACCCTCAGCTTCTTCGTGCTCATCGGTAGTCTGTATCTTGCAAGCTGGCAGGCTGGCGGACAAACTCATCGCTAATCTGGTGTATCTTTGATAGAGCATTCGGTGTTCGGAAAAACGAGCAAGCTCCTTTTTCCTCTGCGCCTCTGCTATACTTACCTCTGATAATTGAGGAACAGAGCAAAGGAGGCTGGTAAGCATCTTTTGCGAGTACCGCAGATTATATAAAGGGACGTATATGAAACAGGAATTGGAACAGGCTGTTCAGACCGCAGTGCAAGCATTGTTCGGACTCGATGTGACCGCGGAACTCTCGCGGCCCGATGAGCAATTTGGCGATTATGCCACGAACGTAGCCCTACAGCTTACCAAACAAGTAGGCAAAAATCCGCGCGAAATTGCCGAGGCGCTGGCAGAAAAGCTGCTCGGCACCGATGGCATAGTCGAAGTGTCGGTGGCTGGCCCCGGCTTTTTGAACCTGACACTGACCGATGAGGTGCTTGCGGCGGGCGTGGCCGCAAAGCCGACCCAAAGCCGTACCGGCCAGACGGTCGTTATCGAGACGAACAACCCCAACCCGTTCAAAGCCATGCATATTGGCCATGCCTATAACGCCATCCTGGCCGACACCATGGCGAACCTGCTGGCTGCAGACGGCGCCGATGTCCACCGCGTAAGCTACCACGGCGATGTCGGCACGCATGTGGGCAAGAGTATGTGGGCGATTTTGCGCGAAACCGGTGGCGACGCGACTAGACTTGCGACAATTCCGCCCGCGGAGCGCAACAAATTCATGAGTAAGATGTACGCCGAAGGCTCGCGGGCGGCCAAAGAAAGCGAGGACGTCAAAAAAGAGGTCAACGAGCTGGCAAAGCAATCGTTCAAACTTGACGACCCGACCTACAAAGCCATCTACGACACCTGCGCCGCCTGGAGCTACGCCGAAATAGACGCCATTGTGAGGCGCCTGGGTAATGTGCCGATAGAGCGCCGGTATGTCGAGAGTGAAACAGAGGCGCCGGGCAAAAAACTTATCATAGAGAACACGCCGGATGTGTTCACGCAGAGTGACGGTGCGTACATTTTTGAAGGCAGTAAATATGGCTCGTTCGACAACGTCTACATTGGTTCACACGGTAACGGCCTGTACGGCGCGCACGACATGGGGCTGGTGCAGCTAAAATACGCCGATTATCCGGAAATGGACGAGAGCATTGTGGTAACGGGCAACGAGCAGGGCGCGTATTTTGTGGGCGTCATCGCTGCCAGCGAACTATGCATTCCGGCGCTCAAGGGCAAGCTGCGGAATTATCCGACCGGACTCGTCAAGCTTACAACTGGTAAAATGAGCTCCCGTACTGGCGACGTGGTGGAGATTGGTTGGCTGTTCGACGAGTTTGGCAAGGCCATCGAAGCTCGTGGCGGCACCGCAGACGACCAGCTGATTGCGGGCGCCTTGCGCTACCAGTTCCTAAAAAACCGGCTGGGCGGCGACGTGGTGTTCGACGTTGCAGATGCAGTGAGTTTGCAGGGCAACACCGGTTCGTACTTGCAATACGCTCACGCTCGCGCACGTTCTGTTCTGGCAAAAGCCGAGCAAGACGGCGGGGAACTGCAAAATCTGACGGCCGACGAGCGCAGCCTGCTACGTAAAATTACCGAATACAGCGAGGTAGTGGAAAGAGCAACGGCCGAGCTGATGCCGCATCATATCGCGACCTATCTGTACGAACTTGCACAGACGTTCAACAGCTTTTACGAGCATAATCGGGTTGTCGGCGACCCGCGCGAAGCTGTTCGCCTGCAGCTGGTCACTCATTACGCCGATACGCTCAAGAACGGTCTGACCCTCCTGGGAATCGCCGCCCCCGAAAGGATGTAACATGCAACAATACAGCGAAGATGAGCTTAAGCAGCGGCTGACGCCGGAGCAATACCGGGTGCTGCGGCAGAAGGGGACGGAGACGCCCGGGACGGGCGATTTACTCTATAACGAGATAGATGGCGAGTACCGCTGTCCGGTTTGCAATTCGCTTCTGTTTACCTCTGATGCGAAATACGAATCGACCATGCCGGGGCTTATCGGGTGGCCGAGTTTTAGCGAGGCGGCGTCGAATGATGCCTTAGTACTGCAGCCCGATGACAGCCATGGTATGCACCGTACCGAAGTGCGGTGTGCCACGTGCGGCAGTCACCTGGGCCATTTATTTGACGACCCAAGTTCACCGAATGGTCAGCATTATTGCATAAACTCGGCGGCCTTGGTGTTCCAGAAGCAGTCCTAGGCACGGAGTACCGCGTGCGGTATTTGCGCTAGAGACTTATACTAACGGTATGAAGTTTATCGCGGATGACGATGCACTGACGATTCAGTTGGAAGGCATGGAAATGCTATGGGGGCTCAAGCGCACGCTTGTGTTGCCCCGGGGGCAGATAGTGAGTCTGAGCTGGACGCCGGAATATACGTTCGGTGACTTGCTGCTGCGCATTGGCGGTACCGGCGCGCCGCGGATTATGTACGCGGGGCATTTCCGCGACATAGACACCAAGGAAAACATCTTTTTGTACCTCCGCATGCCCAAGGGTTTACCACTGAACCGCTCGATGAGCGGCGCCAATGTACTGGCGATAACCATGCGGGACTACCCCTATGCCAACATATTCGTAAATTGCCAGCCCGACATCGGCAGCAGCCTTATGAACTGGTTTGAAAATACCTCGGCTTAGCAGTTAGCGTCGTATCTGCTAACGCAGATATAGCGGGCGCTACTCGTACATAATGAGCGAGCTCCTTATTTACTCCGTTGCTACGCTATAGTACTTGTCGCCCCAGGCGGACATAGCACGCAGCACCGGGATGAGATCTTCGCCTTTGACGGTCAGGGCGTATTCTATGCGCGGCGGGACTTCGGCAAATGACTGCTTGGTGATAATGCCGTGCTGTTCCAGCTCGTCGAGCCGCTGCGAAAGGGTGCGTGGGTTTATGTTGCCGACGGATTTTTCCAGCTCGCTGAAACGTTTTGAACCGCTTGCCAGGTCGCGCAAAATAAGCGCGGTCCATTTGCTGCCGATGATGGCCATGGCGCTGGCTATGCAGCCGCTTTTGGTTTCGAGCGCTTCACTGTCGTACTGGGTGAGTAATGGTGTTGTCATAATAACCTCTTGAAAGTTCAATACTATAACGTAGGAACAGAGGTAAAAGAAAGCTTGCTTGCTTTTACCGAGTACCGCCCGTTTCAGCGTTGCATCGCAATGCTATATTTTGTATAGTATTGGATGCATTAACACTATACAAAGTATACTATAAGGAGGATATATGACAAAAATCGCCGTAGTAATAGGCAGCACCCGACAGGGCCGTCAGACAGACCGTTTGGCCAAATGGGTGGCCGACGAGGTTTCGAAAATAGCCGACGTAGAGACGCTGGATCTGCGTGACTATCCGATGCCGTTCTACGATGAGCAGGGCAGTGCCCGCTACATACCCAATCGTAAACCGGGGCCGGAGGTTACCAAATGGCTGGATACGCTCAAAGAGTTTGACGGGTTCACGTTTGTCACGCCGGAATATAACCGTTCTATGCCGGGAGTGCTCAAAAATGCCATAGATGTCATAGGCCACGAGATTGATGACAAGCCGGTGGCGCTGGTCGGTCACGGTTCCAGTGGCGGGGCGCAGGCTATCGCGACGCTGCGTATGGCGTTGCCGGGTGTGGGCGCGGTGACGCTGCCGCAGGCATTGTTTTTCACTGACCGTGTGGGTGAGGCCATCGACGAGGCAGGTGTACTGAAGGCGGAGCTACAAGACAATCCATACGGGCCGCAGGCCAGTTTGCAGATGCAGGCTGCCGCGCTGGTTGCGTACGCCGGAGCATTGAAAAGCGTTCGCGCGTAAGCCGGGCGTCTGCGAAACTCCGGTACGGGTGTGCCGGAGTTTCATTTGAGGTACAATGGAGGTAATGGAGATAGATAAAAACGCGGTGCCGACCAAGCTGCTGTGGGTAGATTTGGAAATGACGGGGCTGGATGCGACCGAGCATGCCATTATTGAGGTTGCGGCGCTGGTTACCGACTGGCAGTTCAAGCCACTAGCCCGGTACGAAGCGGTTATCAACCATCCCGAAGATGTATTGGCGCGCTCGAATGCGTGGGCGCTTGCCAAGCACACCGAAAACGGGCTGATGGAGCGTGTGCGTAGCGAAGGCCGGCCAGAGAAAGAGGTAGTGGCGGAGTTTGCCGCGCTTGTACGCGACCAGTTTGGTGGTGAACCAGCCATTTTGGCAGGCAACAGTATTCATAGTGACCGGGGCTTTATTAAAAAGCACTGGCCCGAAGTGGACCGGCTGTTGCACTACCGCATGCTGGACGTATCCTCGTGGAAAATCGTGCTGCAGGGCAAATATGGTATGACGTTCGAGAAGGGTGAGAACCACCGGGCGCTGGGCGATATCGAAGCCAGCATAGCCGAGCTACAGTTTTATTTGCAATGGTTCAAAGACCATACGCCGGATATCTAGCAGAAGAATCGTACGATATAAAAAATAACCCCTCTGGCTGAGGGGTTATTTTGTGAGTTCTTTTGGGGTATTAGTTTTCGTCTTGCTTGCGGCGCTTTGCGGCCAGGAGCCACCAGCCGGCAGCCAGTACGGCTATGATGAGCAACCACCACCAGCCCAGGCCCAGGAAATCACCTGACTTTTTGTCGCTGGCGTTTTTGACCGTGATGCTATCACCCGCGACATCGGCTGCATTAGAACCTTTGGTTGTGCTGTCGCCTAAGATCTGCGGTGTGGTGGCGCCGGTGCCGTTATCGGCTAGCGGGGCTGTAACTGGGGTGCCAGTACCGCCGGTGGGTTGCTGCGTGGTAGCGACCGTAAACGGGTTAGTGGGTGTACCTCCTTGCTGCGGAGCGGCTGGTGTGGTGTAGGTGAGGCTCATCGGTACCTTGGTGCTGTTGCCGGCTGAGTCGGTAACAGTGAGCGTGAAGTCGTAGGTGCCGTCTTGGTTGACCGTGAACGTCGGGTTGAGTGCGTGTACGTTGGAAATATCGACATTCGGGTCGGTCGTCCAGCTGTAGGTGTAATCGGCGGGCGCAGGTGCAGTAGAGCCATCTACCGAGATGGTCGGCTGCATCATGTTATCGGTCCAGCCATAGCTGTCGATGCTGACTACCGGTGCAGTGTTGTCGATAGTGACGTGGAGCTTCTGAACTGATGAGTTTGCGTCTTTGTTGCCTACGGTGTCGGCTGCCTCCAGGTCGATTACATAATCACCACTGGTCAGACCTTTCAGATTCCACGTGTACAAAAGACTATCACTGAGCGAGCCGGTCATTGGAACAGTTGCTTTGTAAACGGTGCCGGCAGGGCCATAAATCTTTAAGTAGTAGTGATCCGGGTGCAGGTCGCTAATGGTGCCGCGAACTTCCACAGTACCGTCCTTGGCGTAGCTGAGCACGTCACCTGACGCGGGGCTAGTAATAGTGACTGTCGGAGCCATGTTGTCGATGGTGAATTGCACATCCTGGCCACCACCGTAGCCAGCCATGTCGCTGGCGTGGACACGGAGAGTGTATGTCTGGCCGTCGACCAGGTTGGCGGTATTTATGTCGCAGGACAGGTCGACATTTTTACTGCCAGCAATAGTGGCGGGACTGCTCGTGAAGCTGTCCGTAGTACAACCGGCTACCCAGCCGCTACTGTCGCGTACATCGAAAATTACATCTTTGAGCGCGAAGTTGTCGCTGGCAGTAGCCTCAACGTGGAAGTTGCCGTTTACGTATGCCGGGGGCGTGGCGGTAAAATGTGCGGTCGGACCCTGAGTGTCCACGGTAAAGAATACATACTTTGTGACAGAGTTGCCGGCTTTATCGCTAGAGACGATTTTAAGCCCGTACTTACCCGGATAATTTGCCAGGTTTGCGGTAAGCGTGGGGTGTGAGCCGTAGCGTACACCGTCGCCGTGGGTGTTATCTTTTACCCATGTTCCGTAGGTACCGTCATAGTTTGTCTTAAATAGTTCAATGTAAGCACCGGAGTTACCGCTGCCGCTGCCATCGTCAAGGTTGACGGTAAAGGTCGTTTGCTTGCCCATCAATGTTTCGGTGACGGCAGGCGAAGTTTTGCTTGAATCGCTCGTGAGATTGACCGTTTTCGGTACAGTGTTGGTTGCGGTGATAGATGTTGTAACGGGTGCGGTATTATCGATGACAATCGTGCGGTTTAGCGTGGCCCAGTTACCGGCAGTATCTTGCGTGGTTGCACGTAAGACGTAAGTGCCGTCTGGCAAGGGGCCGTGAGGAGCATAGCCGTCTTTGAGTGTAACGGTACAGTTTAGAGTGTAATTGGGAACGTTCAAGTTGGCTGCTTTGCCGCAACCGGCAACCCAGTTCTTGAAGCTGCCGTCAGGGTTGGTATCGAACAACCCGGCATCGACACTTTTTAGCGTATCGTCGTCGTTGGCTTGGACCGTAACGCCAAAGGCGTGATTGAGTGCGGTTCCGTCAGCCGGCGTAGGGCTAGTGAAGTTAATGGTAGGTACGGAGTTGTCTACGATGAAATAGGCATGGTCGCTGCCGACGTTTGTCGCGTTATCGCGTGTAGCCGCACTGACAGTCATATGATGGCCGTTCGGTAAGGTGTGAGCTGGCACGATAATACTCCAGTTTCCGTTGGCTTGCACGACAGGATATTGAGTAACGAGGGCTTTGTGCGGCGTGACGCTGTAATCCGTCACTACGATAGTCATGGTTTTGCCGATGACGCCAGATGTCGCGTCGGTAGCGGTGCCGGAAATGGTCAGGTTACCGTTGTTACTGGCATAGACTACTGCGTTTATGTCCGGGTTATCGGTTGGCGCCAAGATGTTGACCGTGGGTGCGGTTTGGTCGAAAGTAACATTGCAGGGAGCTGACCAGGGGGAGAGGTTACCGCTTTCTACTGCTTGTACCTCAAAGAAATACTGGCCGTCACCTTGGTTGAAGGTTACAGGCAGGGAGTTGGTCGTGAGCCCGTTTGCAGGGTAAGCGCTGGATTCACTGTTATAGCTGGAGCCTGCCGCTGTCGTCCAGGAATGGTAGTTGTAGCTGGTCGCACCTGCCACTGTGCTCCAATTTGCTGTTGCGGAAGCTGTGTTAGTCGAAGCGCCGCAGGCCAGAACCTTAGCGCCTTGTGTAAGGTGTAGGCTGGCTGGAGTCGCCGGAGGGGTAGCTTCAAAGTCATAAACACTGTCGTTAAATACAAGATTATCAACAAGAATTTGCGCAGAAGGGTTCCCGGTACCTACGCTGAGTACCAAGCCGACGATAGTCGCGTTAGGGTGGTCCTGCAATACGTCGTTAAGGGTAAAGTTGGTAGCATATGCCCCGGCTCCGGGGCCGCCCAGCCCATTATAGGTATTGCCCTCATTTGACCAGAACTTGCTGTTTGCAGCGTTAATGCTCCAGGTCTGCCAATCACTTGTCGGGGTACCGTTGTAGTAGGGCTCGAACATAAGTTGATCGTCTGCAGTAGAGGCATCTCCATTGAGGTTGATTGAGATTCGGAGAGTGGCATCTACGGACGCAGGCGCGGTTAATACCTTAGCTTCGTAAGAGAGTTTTGAAAGGCTGCTCAGAGGTGTATCAAAGCTGTGTGTCAAATGGGTCACGGAGTCATTCGTGTTGTTAGTGGCAAGCTCTAACGCACCGACGCCGAGCGGCGCTCCTGCGGAGTTGATGTAATCCACCTGGCCGCCTGAAGCGGTACTTGGTGTCCAGCCTTGCGAACTTGCTGGAGTTACGACAGTCGTGCCGGCTGCAAGAGCTTTCTGGGTCAGGAACGCCGGCAGGGCGCCGCCGAGGCTCATAGCTACCAAGATAAGTGATGTAGATATATTTATGACTTTGGTTTTTGTTTCACGTACTATTTTATAGACGTGGCGTCGGCCCATGCGGAAGCTCCTCTTATACTTACACTCACAAAATGTGTTTTTAGTATACTCCTTTTACCGTCTTGTCAAAAGTTTTGATACCGAAGCGCATAGTATTCATACTGATTTACAGGGGTAAGTGTATGGCACCGCCGGGCGGATCGTTCGGAGCGTCCCAGCCGACGTGCGAGCCTGTGGATAACTTGGCAGCCAGGTATTGGAAAACCATATAAAAGCTTGTATTATTACCATAAGCGTTGCTAACCTTAACGCAAGGAAATAAACACTGTATGAAAACGCACATGCACAAGCCGCTCCGTACGCTGGTACTCTTGGTAGCGCTTTTATTGCCGGGCAGCAGCGTGTTTTTGACGAAGGTTTTTGCGGCGACCGGCAGTATGTACCTGACGCCGGCCAGCATTACGGCGCAACAGGGCAATAACTTTTCGGTAAGCTTGCGGATTAATCCGGGCGGCAACACCGATACGGTAGCGGTGAATCTGGGGTTTGACGCCGCCAAGCTGCAATATGTATCGAGTAGTTTTGCCGGCTCGCCGTACGATACACGGGTTGGATTTTCGGCTACCACCGGAAACATCAGTTTTAGTGCTACGAAGTTGGGCGGTGCGTCCATAAGCACCGATTCGTTCATAGCCAGCATCACTTTTAAGGCACTGTCGGGCAGCGGCAGCAGCAGTTTGAGTCTTGCCGGCAGCAATGCAGCCTACGCCGGTACGGCTACTAATCCAAGTCTGGTGAACGCAACGGTACACCTTACGACACCCGGTTGTCCGTCCGGTCAGACAGGCATCTGGCCCAATTGCGTCACGCCACCCCCGGCCGGCGGCTCGGGTTCGGGAGGCGGTTCGACCGGTGTTACGGGCGGTTCCGGGAGCGTTATAAAATCCGGTGGATCTTCGGGCGGCACCTCGACAAAACCGGCCGGTGGTTCCAGCCAGAAACCGGATACCGCTGCGGTCACTACACCGCCGCCGGCCGCCGACACGACCGGCTCTGCCGCCACACCCCTGACGGTTAGCGGCAAGAAGATACAGTTCACCCAGGCGGTCTTTACACTTACCGGCAACGAGCCAACGCAGGCGTACATACGGTATGGCACGGGCAGCGAGCTTACAACCAATACGCCTGTGAGCGACTTTGCGACTACCCACACCATTGCGCTGGACCCGACGCTGCTTGTTCCGGGTGAAACATATACCTATGTCGTTGTTTCGACGGACCGGCAGGGTGTCACCGCCCAAACTGCAAAGCAAACCTTCACTACCAAAGGTATGACCATAACGCTGGGCGTGTTCGATAAAAACCACCATGCTCTCAAAAACCAGACGGTTACGCTACATTCCGTGACGCAGACGGCTAAAACCGACAACCGGGGCTTTGTTACCTTTACGAATGTTGCGTCGGGTCCCCACCATTTGATATATAGTGCAGGCAAACAGTCGTACGACGAAAGCTTTAAGGTCGACAACAACGTGCAGACCGTCCAAGGCGTCCAGACTGCGGCGACCCAGAATTTCTCAATCGTCTATGGCTTTACGCAGGCCGGTCCCTGGTGGAGTTCGGTCGGGTTTATCGCAGTCCTGGCGTTGCTGGTACTAGCGGGAGCGGTCTGGTTTGTCTGGCATAACGGATTGCTGTCCGGCCGCGTCGGCCTGCCCGGTCTGCCTGTTTTCGCCGGAGCGGGGCACGCTGCCGCGCTTGCAGATGTAACGGCCGCCCCGACACCAGAAACAGCACCACCCCAGGAGTCGGCCCCGGAGCCGACGCCTGAACCTACGCCTGCGCCCCAGCCGGAGCCCGAGCCGGAACAGCCGCAGGCTTTGCCAGAGGTGCAACAACCCGCTCCAGTGGAGGCACCGGCACCAGAACCAGCAGAGCCGAAGCCGGAGACGGCCCCAGCTCCGCCGGAGTCACCAGATTCGGTGCCGCCCGTCCTTAGAAATATCCCATATCCGGAACGTCCCGCGCCCGGCAGCATCTTTGCCCCGCAATATTACATGAACCGTAGCGGTACTTCCGGTGAAAGAAGGTTTTAGGAAATGGGCTATGCGCTGACAGGTCGCTATTTCCACCGTCCGTGCAACCGCTCTGTGATCATCCTGTCTCTTTTGATCGGCGTAGTGCTGGCAGTCGGCGTGCTGGCCCGGCCGCATCTGGCCAGCGCCGCTACCGGTGCCTGTACCGCCCCGTCTACCGACTATGGCACCGTGACTGGCCTCAGCGTCACCACCACCGGTGCGACGACGAATATTTGGAGCCGTATGGCCATCCCCGACACCACCAGCGATAGTTATTTGCTGGAAATAGACAATTCCAGCGGTACGGCCCTAGATTGCTTTATGGTAACCGCCGGTTCGGGTGCAGTCTATGCTTCCGGTGCTACGACCTACTTCAACAACGATTCAAGCAACTGGGTCGACACCACGCTGCCCGGTTCCGGCGCTGGTTCGCTGCCGGCAGGCACGTATCACCTAAAACTTATCGGCAACGCCCCGAACGTGCTGGTCGACCGGCTGATTTTTGCACAGGATAGCAGCTGTACGCCGACCGGTACCGGCGATAACTGTACTGATGTCGATGTCACGCCGCCGGCAATCAGCAGTGTCGGCGCCGGCAGTGTCACCCAGACGACCGCGACCGTTACCTGGACTACCAACGAAGCGGCCGACTCCCAGGTAGAGTACGGTACGTCGGTTTCCTACGGCTCGAGTACCACGCTCGATAGCAGCCAGGTCACCAACCATACCGTCAGCCTCAGCGGTCTGACGCCCGGTACGACGTATCACTACCGGGTGGATTCCCGCGACGCCGCCGGCAATCTGGGAACGTCTTCGGACGCCACCTTTACCACCGAGGCTCCCGCCGGTGATACCACCAAGCCGTCCATTACCATGCAATCACCGGCAAATGGCAGCACGATATCCGGTACACAAACTGTTTCGGCGACTGCGACGGATAACGTCGGGGTAGTGGGGGTACAGTTTAAACTCGACAACAATAACTTAGGATCCGAAGACACCACGGCCAGCGGCACGACCTATTCGGTGAGCTGGAACACTACGACGGCCACTAACGGTACGCATACCCTGACGGCCGTCGCCCGTGATGCTGCCGGCAATATCAAGACAGCCACCAGTGTCACCGTCACGGTCAACAACGTGTCGTATCTGGCACAAGACATAAACCAGGACGGCAAGGTAGACTATCTCGACCTCAGCGCGCTTTCCCATGTGTATAACAAAACCGGGAGTGCCATCGTGCCCGCCCGGGCCGACATTAACGGCGACGGCAAGGTAGACTATCTCGACCTCAGTTCTCTGTCGAACAAATATAGCCTGTAGCAACTTGCCGGGGTATCTCCGGGTGCCGGTAATCTCTGGTACAATGGCTGACAATGGACCATGAAACAGTCGAAGCGTACCTACTGAGCCTCCCCGGTGCCATCCGGGAATATCCGTTCGACGAGACGGTGGCCGTGTATAAGGCTGCCGACAAGATGTTCGCGCTGATTAGCGAAGGCAAGGAACCGGTGAACCTCAGCCTCAAGTGCGACCCGGAGCTTAGTACAGTCCTGCGCGAAAAGTACGAAACGGTCATGCCCGGCTACCACCTGAACAAAAAGCATTGGAACACCATCGTGCTCACCGGCCAGCTGCCCTGGGAAGAGGTTCAGGCACTCATCCGTCATTCGTACGTACTGGTAGCGGGCTAGGTTGTCCGAGCGTCGTCTAGCTGCCGGTGTCTGAAGCTTTGCTCTGTTTGACAAGCGCTGCAGCGCTGTTATAGGCGGAGTTCAGTACCGTTTTAAGTTCTTTCTGGTGGCTTTGCTGGTAAGTGGTCTGGAGTAAGTGGGCGTATTCCGTCAGCTCGGTGCTGAGGGTGCTTGCAACCACCGCATCGTAGTTACCGGCGCTGGCGGCGTTACTCAGGAGTTTGTCGGTGTCGGCGTCCTGGTCGGCGGCGAGTATTTGCGCTTTAAGCTTCTTGGTTCCGTGACCGGCAAGGTAGGCGAGCATATCCTGCTGGCTGCTGGCAACGCTCAGCGATGTGTTGGCCACGAAATTCTGTGCGTCTTCAGTTACCGCCAGCTTAGTCGCTGCCGTGCTGATGCGCACGATTTCCTGCTGTCGCTGCACGATTTCAATAAGCGCCGCAGTGTTGTTTTTGGGGCCGAATATCGATGAAATCATGGCTATAAGGATTATCAGCAGTATCGCGCTCGCCACGAGAAACCCGATTTTTACCGGAAACGACAGCGTGCTCGCACTGCCCAACAGGGAAGGCTGCCGGGGGGAATTAGGGCTCACGATAAATTCATACGGGTTGTGGCCGCTATGGCCGTTGTTCTGCGTGGGTATGGGCGGTGGCACTACCGCATACTGCCCATTCGCCGTTTGCTGCGGCTGGGTAGCCGGTGTCGGTTGCGGTGGTATGTAAGGTGTTTGGGGCGGTTGCCCACCGGGTTGTTGCTGTTCGGGAAACATCTTGCTCTCATCTTACCGAATTTCCGTCCAAACCGCTACTGCTTGCCTTCCCGCCAGAAAGACCACATACTGTTACCAGTATGTCTGTATCTATCGAGGTTTGTTCCAGTCTCTGTGAATCAATACTTCTGTCCGGTGAAAATCCGGATATTATCCGCGGGCTTGCCTCATTCGCACTTCGTCATCCGGCGGAAGACATCTGGGGGTTCAGTGTGGCGACCAGGCAGGAATTCGAAACCGAAAAAGCCTCATTGCGGCAACATCCGGAGTCAGTGACTCGTCCCCGGCCCGGAAGTACTGCATACTTCCGGGAAATTGTCGCTGGTCGAGACCAATCCCGGTAACCGTCGGTTTACGCGGCCGTATTTTCGAAAAAGCACAAGCTGTGTTATACCGTAGCTAAGCCGTAAACGAGGTATCTATGTGATTAACCAGGAATCGTCCAAGCCCGCACCCCTGAAGCCCATGAGCCCGGCTGCCATACAGACCAGCGCGCAGGCCGAGCAGTATTTGCAAGACGTCATTGTTTCCGAGCAGGCTCTCGAAGCCGAAGCTCTCGATGAGGGGATGAGGGATTACCATGAAGACGGCATAGAAATCACGCATTTTCAGTTCGGGCTGCTGTATCCCACCGAAGAAGATGGTGTGGAGACAGAAAGTACCGACGGAACCTCCATAAAAATAGAAAGGGCGCACAACACAAACGCCATCCGTATCACATACTACGGGGAAGACCCGGACGAGGAAGGTAGCCCCAAAATCATTTCTTCGGCCGCCATGTATAAAACAAGGCACGGCGAAACGACGTTTCAGAGCCGGGTCACCGACCACGAGGTGGTAAAAGGCGATGCCGCCGAACAAGCCTTCACCGAGCTAGCACGCCAGTTCGCCGCCGCCTACGCCGCCATCAAGCGCGCCGAGACCTAACGCTTATACACGTCTTTGCGGTGTCCTACCTTTAGCATAAGGATAACGAGCGTGTTGTCCTGAATATCGTAAATTACGCGGTAATCGCCGACCCGCAGCCGCCAGTTTCTGCTGCCGATCATGGGGCGCACGCTGCCTTTGTGCGGGTCGTCGCGGAGTTTTATTAGCGCGCGTCCTATTCTTTTGCCAGCGCCGGCGGGCAGCTTGTTGAATTCCTTCCGGGCGCTTCTCGTGAACTCAATCGCGTAGGTCATCGTAGGTGAGTCCAAGGTCTTTCAGGACTACTGCAAAGGGCACCGTCTCCTCACCGCGGCGTGCCTCCAGCTCTTTGGCGTTCTCTAAATCTTCCAGCAAATCGGCGAATTCGTCGTTGATGATTTCTGACATCGACGTCTTTTTCTCGATAGCCTTGTGCTGAATAAACCGTTTTACGACGGGGTTTAGATAAATAGTCGTCTTTTCGGATGTAGGGTCACTCATGCACTCCAGTATAACGCTATGGCGTCATGACGTCAAACCATTACACAAACCAAAAGCTTATTGACAAAAAAGCACGAGTATGATACATTGTACCTGAGCTTACAAAAAACAAATAAGGCAATCTACATGAATGAACAAGAAAAGATTATAAAAAGAACACAGCAAAAGGCTGTTAACTCTTTCCATGGGTACAACAGACAAATGGATAGGCTTGAGAAACGTAAAGACTACGTGGCACGGAAAACTGCTGAGCTTGAAGCCAAGCTTGATGAGCAGCCTGAAAAGATTAGCCTTTACGAGATTCAAGCAATAGGCGTTGGTCAGAGAAACGTGTCAGATGATGAGCTACAAGCACGAGTACACAAGGCAGTGGCTAAAAAGGATGTGGCAGAGCACTTGGACGATTATCGGAATGCGGCCCTAGCAGATGCCGCTTTAGCGGGTGTGCATATTGAGCTACAGCAAGCCGAAGACCCTGGCCAGCAGATTGAAGTTCATACATCTGAGCATCAATAGAAATAATTTGGGGTGGCTTTAAGAGTCGGGAAATCCGGCTTTTTCTTATGCTTGCTTGTTTTACGGAGGCGCCGGATAATGAGTAACAGATATGGATCATGTAGTGAGCCCTTGATAGCATTATGTTCTATGTATATATACTTCAATCAGATGTGAAAAATCGTATGTATGTCGGCAAAACCGATAATCTGAAGCGTAGGCTCGGAGAACATAATGCCGGTCAAAATGTGTCGACAAAGGCGTATCGGCCCTGGACGCTCATTTTTTACGAAGCTTATATTAATAGAGATGATGCCAGCCGAAGAGAAAAGTATCTAAAAACGACCCAGGGCCACCAAACAATAAGACGGATGCTGCGTGAGCATTTGAACCAAGGTGACACGACACATTTTGAGTATCAAGGATCTACTACGTGATGGACGCGAAGGACGAGGTTAAGGCGCGCTTAAGCATCGAAGATGTGATTGGCGAATACGTGCAGCTGAAACGGGCAGGGCGCAACTGGAAGGGGCTGAGCCCGTTTAGCGCCGAAAAGACACCGAGCTTTGTGGTCAGCCCAGACAAACAGATTTGGCACGACTTTAGCAGTGGCAAGGGCGGTGATATGTTCAGCTTCGTCATGGAAGTAGAGGGCTTGGATTTTCGACAGGCGCTCGAGCTGCTGGCACGCCGCGCCGGCATAGATATAGAGCAGTATGATAAAGCTCGTGGGCGCGGGCCGAGCGGTAAAAGCAAGGAGCGGCTGTACGAGGCGCTGGAACTGGCGACCATGTTTTATCAAAAGCAGTTCAGTCAGAATAAAACAGCGCTCGAATATGTGCTGAAGAAACGGGAATTCAGTAAGCAAACGGCGCTAGGGTGGCGGTTGGGCTACAGCCCGAACACGGTTAGGGCGGTGGTGGATTTCCTGAAGAACAAAGGGTTTACGCAGGACGAAATCAAGCTAGCGGGGCTGACCAACCAGCGCGGCGGCGACATGTTTCGCGGTCGGCTGCAGATACCGCTCTGCGACCCGAGCGGGCGGGTTATTGGCTTTACCGCGCGCTTGCTCGCGGACGATCCGCAGGCGCCCAAATATATCAACACGCCGGCCACGCCGCTGTACGACAAAAGCCGCCACGTGTTTGGCCTGCACCTGGCCAAAGAAAGTATTCGCAAGTCCAAGTTTGTGGTGCTGGCCGAGGGCAACCTGGACGTCATACAGAGTCACCAGGCAGGTGTTCGGCAGGTGGTCGCCACGGCCGGCACGGCGCTGACTGAACAACATTTGAAGGCGCTCAGCCGTTTAACCGGTGATATCCGTCTGAGTTTTGACGCCGACAAAGCAGGTGTAGCCGCGACCGAACGCGCCATTCCGGTGGCTGCCAAAGTGGGCGTGCAACTGAGCATTATTACCATTCCGAGCGGCAAAGACCCGGACGAGCTTATAAAACAAGACGTCAAAAAATGGCAGGAAATTATCGAGAAACCGCAGTACGCGGTGGACTGGCTGATAGACCGTTACACTGCCACGCTGGACCTGCGCACTGCACAGGGCAAAAAAGAGCTGAGTGACGTAGTGCTGCGCGTGGTGCGCCAGCTGCCTGACCCAGTAGAACAAGACCACTATCTCAGTAAATTAGCGGAGTTGCTCAGTGTGAATAAGGATGCGTTAACCACCAAACTATCTGGCGTGGCAGACGAAACGCAGCCGGTTCGTCGCCGGGCTGTCCAGAACACGCCAAAGCCGACCGACAAAGAAGCTATGGAACGGACGCGCGTCGAAGAACATCTGGTCGCGCTGACACTCATGCAACCGAAGCTTCGCAGATATCTCTATCCGCTTGCGCCGGATATGTTCACGGATCCACAGGCCGGAGAAGTATTTGAGTTTTTAAGTCTGCATCCGGACTACGACGGAACAGATAAGCGGGCCGTGCAAAAGTTTGCAGACTATGCTAAAATAGTATCATTAGTCTATGAGACGCTCTATCAGGATGTAGACGCCCTCGAATTGGATATAGAAGCCAAGCGGTTACAGGGCAAACTGATAGCACAGTATGTACGAACAGAAAAACAGCGCCTCAGCGCATCACTTCAAAATGCAGACACCGACGAAGCCACACGACTATTACAGCGTGTAGCCGAACTCGACAGACTCTTGCGCGATAACCTAACCAAAGAGGAGGTAGCATAGTGCCTAAGAAGAACGACAAGAACGTGGACCTGCAGGCGGCCAAGGCCGAGCTGCTGGAACAGGGTAAAAAGGCGGGCAAGATTGATGCCCGCGACATTTCAGCCAAGATTCCGGACAAGCCCGAGAATGTCGCCTTGCTCGACACACTCTATACCGAGCTTTCCGAAGCGGGCGTAGAGATTACCACGCCCGAAGAACCGGCGCCGAACGATTTGAGCGACGAATGGCTGATAGAAGACGATGAGGAAGAGGAAGAAGTCGTGGTCGAAGACCAGTCGTATCTCGACGACATCGCCGACGACAGCGTGCGGCTGTACCTGCGCGAAATCGGAAAGATTCCGTTGCTGAACGCCGAAGAAGAACTGGCGCTTGCCCAGCGGGTAGTCGCCGGTGAAAAAGAAGCTAAAGACCAGATGGCGGAAGCCAACCTACGCTTGGTGGTCAGCATTGCCAAGCGCTACGTGGGCCGCGGGCTGGACTTGTTGGACCTTATCGAAGAAGGTAATACCGGCTTGCTGCGCGCGGTCGAAAAGTTCGACCCGGACAAGGGCTTCAAGTTTAGCACCTACGCCACCTGGTGGATCCGCCAGGCCATTACCCGCGCCATCGCCGACCAGGCTCGCACCATCCGCATTCCCGTGCACATGGTCGAAACCATCAACAAACTGCTGCGCACGCAGCGTCGTCTGACCCAGGAACTCAACCGCGAGCCGACCAACGACGAGATTGCCAAGGAAATGGAAATCGATGTCGCCAAGGTGGAGCACATCATGAAGATCAAGCAGGACATTTCGTCTTTGGACGCGAGCATTCGCGATGACGAAGAGGAAAGCGTACTGGCCGACTTCATCGAAGACGAAGACACCATTACGCCAGAAGAAAGCGCCACCGGCCAACTGCTCAAAGAGCAGGTAAAAGACATGCTTGGTGCGCTGACCGAACGCGAGCAAAAAATTCTCAAGCTGCGTTTCGGCCTGGAAGACGGTAAGCAGCATACGCTGGAAGAAGTCGGCCAAGAGTTCAGCGTCACGCGCGAACGCATCCGCCAAATAGAAGCCAAGGCACTTGCCAAGCTACGCAAGCACAAAGATGCCCGCAAACTCCACGATTACATAAAATAATGGCGGTGAAGATAATTGGTCTGGCGGGAACGAATGGTAGTGGCAAGGACACTATTGCACACTTGCTGCGCGACCAATACGGTTGGTACTTTGCCGGTGCGACCGAAATGTTGGGTGAGGAGCTGACGCGCCGCGGCTTGCCACACGAGCGGGCAAATAAGTCTGCGCTGAGTTCCGAGTGGCGGCGTCAGTATGGCATGGGCGCCGTCGTCGATAAAGGCCTGGAGCTGCTTGAAGCGACCAGCAAAGCGTATCCTGGCTTTATCGTTGGCAGTCTGCGCCATCCGGGCGAAGCTGACCGGGTACACGAACTAGGTGGTCAGGTAATATGGGTCGACGCCGACCCTCAAGTGCGCTATGCACGTATATCGGCGGATGGCCGTGGTCGTGTGGAAGATAAAAAGACGTATGAACAATTTCTGGCCGAGCAGGAAGCCGAAATGCACGGCAAGCCAGACGACCCGACCGCGTTGAAAATGAGCGCCGTCAAAGACCGCGCCGACATCTTTATCGATAATAACGGCGCCGACATCGAAGCCTTCAAACAGCAGGTCATAAGGGCGCTGCAGGGGACAGACATACTTTCGTAGCTGTTAAGCTTTTTGGAGGTGGGCGCGGAGCTTTGGGGCTCCGTGTTTTTCTATAAGGGTGCGACGACTGTGGTGCTTGGTGTGAAGATGGAACAGACGGATAAGTGTGTAGAGCGTGCCGGCGGCAAGGACAGTCAGCCAGTCGTAACCAGTGAGCGGACCACTGCCAAAGTAGGGCTGGAGGAGAGGATTGTAGACGATGTTGAGGATGAAGAAAGCTGAAATGACGAAGGCGGCTAGCAGTTTCTTATTACTCCACAGGTAACGGGTGAACAGTCGGTTATCCGAACGCACGAGCAGGAGGTTTATGAACTGGCAACATACGATGGTGGTGAGGGTGAGGATGCTGGCCTGTAAGTATGGTTCGCTGGCGGTACCGAGATGCAGGGGGCTGATGTGGTGGCGTGGGAAGTACAGCAGGTAGTTCGCGTACGCCAAAATTGCCGCCAGTAGGCCGAAGGTGATGAGCGATCGGGCTGTCTGACGGTTTAGGATGCGGTCATGTACGCTGCCTGGCGGCCCGAGCATAAGTTTGCTGCGGGCTGGGTCCCAGCCGAGCGCGGTCAGGGGCAGCAGTTGCGCGGCAATGTCAATGGCCAGGATTTGGATAGCGGTGATGGCTGCCGGAATGTCCCAGAGTACCGTGGCGGCCAGACTGATGAGAATGGTGATAAGCTCAGCCGTATTGTCGGCAAGGACACCGCGGACGGCGTGCCGGATGTTCTGGAGCGTCAGCCTGCCTTGTGCTATGGTGGTCATGAGCGTGCCGAAGCTGTCATCGAGCAATACGATTTCGGCAGTGTCTTTAGCTACGTCGGTGCCGGCAATGCCCATGGCGACGCCGATGTCGGCGCGTTTGAGCGCTGGTGCGTCATTGATGCCGTCGCCGGTAACGGCCACCACGTGGTGGCCGGCTTTTGCGATATTGACGATGCGCAACTTGTCTTCGGGGCTGACCCGGGAGAAAACTGCGCCGCCGCGGGAAAGCAGCGTGAGTACTTGGGTGTCGGATAAGCTTGGTAGCTCATCGTCCATGACGACGGTGATGTCGCCGCCATTCAGCCCCGCTTTGCGTGCAACGGCTTCGGCCGTGGCAGGGTAGTCGCCAGTTATGATGCTGACAGGGACATGGGCCTTGAGCGCCGCGCGCATGGCGGCCGGTACTTCGTTGCGCAGCGGGTCACTCGTACTGACAATGCCCAGGAAGGTAAGGTCCTGCTCGGCGTCTTCGAGCTGGTGCTGCGTGGGGTCGAAGCCCTTTGGCAGTACGCGGTAGGCGAACGCCAGGTTGCGCTCGGCCTCCTCGGCGTGTTCGTCATTATATTTGGCAAAAAATGTTCGGTCGGCAGTGGTCAAGTCGCGGGTGTGGCCGTGATCCCAAAGGCTGGTCGAGCAGGCCAGTATACTTTCCGGAGCCCCTTTTACGAATGCGTACAGCTGGCCGTCGACTTCGCGGACGCTGGTCATGCGCTTGCGGGCGCTGTCAAAAGCGTATTCTTTGCGCTCGGGAAAAGCTTGTTTGAGCTGGGTGGGCTCCAAACCGGCCTTGCGGGCAAGCGTAATAAGCGCACCCTCGGTAGGGTCACCGACGGCGTACCAACCGGTGTGCTCGTCGTCGGGCGGGTTAACTTCGGCGTTGCTGGCCAGCGCTCCGGTTTCAAAAAATAGGTGCAGATTCTTGAGTTTTTGGCCGCCAATGGGCTTTCCCTTGGCGTCGCAAACCGCGCCGTTCAGCTCGTAACCGGCACCGCTGACGGTGTACTGTTCACGGCCGATAAGGACGCGGGTGGCGGTCAGTTCGTTTTTAGTCAGCGTGCCGATATCATCGGTGATAATGACGTCGGTAGCACCCAGCGTTTCTATTGCCGATAGTTTTTTGATCAGTGCTCGGGTACGAGCGAGACGGGCGGCGGTTTGCGTAAGAATGATGTGCAGCCCCGCCACCAGCCCGTTCGGAATCATGGCCGCCGCGATGCTTATACCGAACAGCAGTGTCGTTTTGAGCCCGATGTCCGTTTGCAGCTGGATGACTGCAAGGAGAGCCGCCAGCACCAGGGTGCCTTGGGCGAGGCGGGTTGCCACAAGATGCATCTCGCGCTGCAGAGGAGGTGTGTCAGCATGGGCTGACTGGCTGAGGTCAACGATTCGCCCCAGTTCAGTTGCCATACCGGTGCTGACCACCAGGGCATGGCCATTGCCGGTGGCGACAGTGGTGCCCATGGAGACCATGTTGTGGCGGAAAGCGATGGGTACATCGGCGGAAATCGCGTACGTAAACTTACGGATCGGCTGGCTTGCGCCGGTCAACGCGAAGTCGTTGGTGGCGAGTCCGTCTTCGGTGAGGACCCGTGCGTCGGCTGGGACGCGGTCGCCGGCTTCCAGATATATCACGTCGCCGGGTACCAATTCGCTGCCGGCAATTTTTTGTACCTTACCCCGTCTGAGCACTTTGGCGTGGGGCACTACCGGCTGTTCCAGCGGGCTCGTGGTTTTGTGCTCCTGGAAATAGCCGACTGCGGCGTTCACGAGCGCTATAGCAAGCAAGACAAAGGCGGTCTTGAGGCTGTGCACAGAGAGCGACAGGCAGGCACTCACGAGCAGAATGAGGATGAGCGGGCTCCTGAATTGTCGAAGAAAAGTGAGGGGGACAGAGGAACGCGGGGTAAGTTCCAGCTGGTTGGAACCCAGATGTGTCAGACGGTCGGCCGCCTCTGCTTTGGGTAAGCCATCGGCACTGCTGCGTAGCTCCGCAAGGGATTCGTCCACCGACAGCCGGTAAAAAGGTTTGTGCCCATCCATTTACTGCTTAGTATACCTTGGAACCGTGTAGGCTGTCAGTAGCAATCAGTGGGCGATAACAGGGACATGGTGACCGGCGTGCTTCGCTTCCAGCCAAATGATGCCGAAAACTGCCAACAGAGTAACATAGAGACCGTACAGGCCGAACGCCGTCGAAGTATTGACCAGTGACTGATTGTCTGTGTCGGTGGCATCTGTAACCGGCGCATTTGTCGGTGTCACGACCGCGTACTGGGCGGTAGCGAAGTAGTCATGGGAGCTGGCGGTGAGGTAGATATTGTGCGGGGTGTACGCACGGTATATGTGGGAAAGTGTGTGTGTTGCTGCTCCGAGAACCTGGGTGTCTTGCGTGCCGTCGCCCCAGTCGATACGTACGTGGTAGGGCGGGGTACCGCCAGTAATGGATCCGTCCCATACCGCGGTGTTGCCGGTACCTAAGTATATAAAGGGATTAGTCGCGGTAATGACAGGTGCATCGTCGGGAACGACCGAACCGTGCGGCGTGTGTACGTACACCGCTGTGCTGGCCGGACCCATACCCCCGGTAATACTGGCTGCCTGGGCAATGAGGGTGTGGTTTCCGGTGCTGAGCGACAAGGGCAGCGCGAATCGGTTGCTCGTATCACATATGGCTGAACCGGCGGCGGTACCGTCGACCCGGATGATGACTACCGGCTGTGGTGAGGTAAACGGACAGTTGCCCGCCACGAGTGTCGCGCCGGTGGTTTCGGTAGTTCCATTGGCCGGCGAGGTGATACCGGCGGGAGCGGTGGGTGCCGGCACGGCTACGGTGGCGCCCACGCTTACCAGCGCGTCTGCTGCCGCTCGTGCAATAAGGTTCATGCCAAGTATGGCGGTACCTGCCACCAGTAAAAGCACCATGATACCGCGATAGCTCGTATGGTGATGGGTAAGCAGCTTGCCGGTGTGTTTGCGGTGCTGCAGGTGGAGGTGTGTATGGAGTGCGCCCATTACACTTATAGTATACCAGTGTGCGAACGGGAGTGAGCCCCCACCGACGTCCGTTGCTGCCGGCGGAGGGGATAGCCAGGCCGAAGGCCAGAGCGTAAGGGGAACCCTTCAGGGTTTCCCTTTAAGACGATGGAAGGCTCAGCCACAGAGCAACTGCTTGGTGACCACAGGTTGTGCTGAACGCGCCGCCGCTTAGGCGCCGCAAATGCAGCCCCTGCGCTATACTGTAGTTATATGAGTGAGGCCCCGCGCAAAAAACTAGCGGTTATCGACGGCAAAAGTGTCTTTTACCGGGGCTATTACGCCATGCCGAACTTGAGTACCAAGGACGGTACGCCCACCGGTGGTGTATTCGGTTTCGCTACCATGGCGCTGGAAGTCATAAAACGGCTCAAGCCCGATTATGTGGCAGTTGCCTGGGACAAGCCCAAGACCAACATTCGTAAACGATTAGAGCTGTACCCCGAGTACAAAGCCGGCCGCAAACCGGCGCCCCCCGATTTTTATGAGCAGATCCCGGTGCTCCACGAGCTGCTGCAGGCGTTTGGCTGGCCGCTGTACGAACTGGACGATTACGAGGCCGACGACATCATGGGCACGCTAGCGGTGCAGGCCCGGGCGGAGGGCCTGGAAACGCTGCTCATTACCTCCGATCTCGACATGCTGCAGCTGGTGAACGGTAACGTGAAGGTCTATGCGCTTAAAAAAGGCCTAAGCAACATCGAATTGTACTCACCCGAAAGTTTTACGGCCAAGTACGGCATAGACGTAAAGCAATTTTTGGACCTCAAGGCGCTTAAGGGTGACAGCTCGGACAACATTCCGGGCGTCCCCGGCATTGGTGAAAAAACAGCGGTCCAGCTGCTGCAGGAGTACGAAACGCTCGACGGCGTATACGAAAACGTGGAACTGATTAAAAAATCGGTGCACGACAAGCTGGTGGCGGGCAAGGACAGTGCGTACCTGAGTAAAAAACTTGCCGCCATTTGGACCGATGCGCCGCTCAAACTTGATTTGCACGAGGTGGACGGCAGCAAGGTACAGCCCGAAAAATTGCTGCAGCTGCTTGAAAAGCTAGAGTTTCGCAGCCTGGCGCGACAGCTCCCCGAGATTATGCAGGTTGCAGTCCAAAAGGTCACCCCAACAGCGGCACTCTCTATTACTATACAAAGTATAGTAATAGATTCTGACGAGGTTTTGCAAGGACTGGAATTGGCAAAAACCGACGCCTTGTACGTGCACAGCCGCGCGGCCGGCAAGCACGGCCGCGACCCGCAGGTGCTGATACTGGGCGACGGTGTCAACGTATACACAATTGACCTTACCGCCGTTACCGACCAAGCCGCGTTGCAGGCGCTCTGCGCGGGCCGCAAACTGGTCGGTTACGACGTTAAGAGTACACTTAAAGTATTACTGGAACTGGGTTTTACGGAGCTGCCGGCGGTGGGGCACGACGTGCTTATTGGTGCGTTCATCATCAACAGCTTGCGCCGTGAACAGACCCTGACCGAACTGGCGCATGCCGACCTTGGTTATGAGGGCACCGGTTTTGAATATCTGGACACGGAAGAGGTGATGAGCCGGGCGCCGGAAATCATTGCGGTCATGAAAGCCCTGCACGAGCAGCAGGCCAAAGAGCTCGCCAGCGTGCCCAAGCTACCCGAGCTGGCCGCCAGCGTCGATTGGCCGGTCATACCAGTGCTGGCGCGCATGGAATGGCGAGGTATTCAGCTGGACACCGACCATCTGAAGAAGTTCGCGGTCGAGATAGACGACGCCATTTCCGACATCGAACAAGAAATTTACGGCTTTGCGGGCAAGGAATTTAACATCGGCAGTCCGGCACAGCTGGCTGATATCTTGTTCGAGACCCTCCAGCTGCCCACGGCCGGTATTAAAAAGGGCAAAAGCGGCTACAGCACGGCCGCCAGCGAACTTGATAAGCTGCGCGGTTTGCACCCTGTTATTAACCTTGTCACGCAGTACCGCGAGGTCACTAAGCTCAAAAATACATACGTCGATACGCTGCCGCGGCAGGTCGATGGCCACAACCGGGTACATACGACCTTTAACCTTACTATCGCGCAAACCGGCCGGCTCAGCAGCACGGACCCGAACCTGCAGAACATTCCGGTGCGCACCGACCTTGGCCGGCGTATCCGAACGGCGTTTGTGGCGGGCAAGGGCCGCAAGCTGGTCAGTGCCGACTACAGCCAGTTCGAGCTGCGCCTGGCCGCGGCCATGAGCGGTGACAAGGACCAGCTGGAGCTCTTTAACCGCGGGGCCGACATTCACACTATGACTGCTGCGGCTATTTACGGCCGCGAGCCTGAAGATGTCACGAAGCAGATGCGCAGCGCGGCCAAGGCCGTCAGTTTTGGTATTTTGTACGGCATGAGCCCGCATGGCTTGAGCATTGCCACGGGCATGAACTACGACCAAGCCGGCAAATTTATCAAACAGTACACCGAAGTCCGTAAACCCCTTATGGCGTACTTAGAAGGGCTGAAAGACCGGGCCCGCAAGGACGGCTACGTGGAAACATTGTTCGGTCGCCGCCGTCCTATGCCCGACATTCACTCGTCGAATTTTGCCGTCCGGTCTGCCGCCGAGCGGGCTGCTATGAACATGCCCATCCAGGGTACCGAAGCGGACCTTATGAAAATGGCCATGGCGGCCATCGATCGTGAGCTGGCAAAGCAGGTTCCGAATGCCCACCAGCTGCTACAAATCCACGACTCCGTACTAGTGGAGTGCGACGAAAAGGACGCCCAAACCGTCGCCGACTTGCTCAAAAAAACCATGGAAAATATCTACACAGAACTCCCTGTAAAACTTTTGGTCGACGTCTCTGTCGGCCAAAACTGGGGCGAACTGTAGGTAAAGCGTTTACCAAATGCTTTACCTAGTGTATACTGCTTTACATGACGTACATAGCAACTATATCGAGTAAGGGACAGATCACCTTACCGGCGGAAATCAGGCGCGAGCTCAAATTGCGCCCAGGCGATAAAATTACCATAGTAAAGCGCGCGAATATGGCCGAGATAAAACCCAGTACCTACGACCAGGAACTGGCTGAGCTTCGCAAGCAAGCGGAAGCGATTATGAAAAAGAACGGTACATGGGGTATGCCGTGGGAAGAAGTGCGCAAACGCGCCGAAGAGGCCCGGACCGAGTACTATCGGGAGAAGTATGGCCCTCACCCTTGATACGAACTGCATACTGCGGTGGCTGCTCGACGACAACGCTAAGCAATCGCAGATTGTCGCCGACATCATAACGACGTCAAAATCGCCACTGCACGTTACCGACATGGCGATTGCCGAAGTGGTGTGGGTATGTAAAAGCGTGTACGGTCATGACAATCATTTAGTGGAAGGGTTTGTGCGCAAAATTGTCGAGCACAGCAAAATCAACTGCAACCGGGCCTTGTTCAACCAGGTGCTTGACCATATGAACACGTCGCCAAAAGTCTCGTTCGTAGACACGTGCCTAGCTTTTTACGCGGGTATCGGTGACGCCAAATTGCTGACATTCGACAAAACTCTTGCCAAAAAGTTCCCCAGACTGGTCAAACTAGCTGGCTAGGTGTATACTCCTCTTCCTGAAAATCTACTAGCAAACTGGTGCGGGGCAAGATTCCGAAGAGTATTTCGGCAAGCGGGGAATAGCCGAAGATGATCGTTTTATGGGGCTTGTGCTTTTGGACGAACAGGCGTATTACGGTAATAGGACAAAGCAGGCACATGACAGAAGCTTTTGCAGATTACCTATCGGTACCGCCACACAGGACGACAGAATCCGAACTGGAACTCGTGCCGGATGGGCCCGGAGCGTTCGAGCTGGCGCTCGGCAAAGCCATAGCTGCCGGCAGCGATTGGGTGATTGACTATCGGGGGTGTACCCCTGGTAAAGCGCCGCGGCGATATCTCAAGCCGGCGGCAGCCGCTCGCTACGCGCAACCGGCGCTGAGAGCGGCGGAGTAGCATTGCTATAATCTGTTATATATGATAAAATATTGCCAATATGGAGCTCAGGGACATTATCCGCTCGATTCTGGCCGGTTTGGTGGCACTCGCATTCGCCGTGCTGGTGATGGTCGTCCTGGTCAAGGTGCTGACCGGTGGCGGCAAAGCGCCGTCGCAACAGATTGACCTCGGCAACTATGCGCATACCGACGCCACCGTTACCTTACTGGTCGATGGCCCTACCAAAGTAGACCAGGACCACCGCCAAGTCCGCATATCGGTCTCTGCGACACGTAACACGATTGCGATATTGCAGGGCTACCAGGGAACCGTGGTCGCGAGCCGCTCATACACCAGTAACGACGCCGCATTCGGTGCTTTTCTGCAGGCGCTCAAGCTCATGAATTTTACGCATGGTGCCGCCACACCTGCCGATTACCGCGGCTATTGTCCGGCAAGCAATCGCTATGTATACACTTTCGACGGCGGTGACAAAACACATTTTACCTACTGGACGACCAATTGCGGACAGGGGACGTATAAAGGCGATCGTAACCCTACGCGCAACCTGTTTCGCGAGCAAGTGCCCCAGGAGGATTTCGCGCAACTCATGAATGGCACCGGCATCGCATTCTAGCCGCCTGCTACAATCTATGGTATGACCCGGGCCATTATTTTTGATTGTTTCGGCGTGCTCAGGCCCGATGTGCTGCATCTCGCGTACCAGCGGTTCGGCGGTGACATAGAGGCGGACGCCGAATTCATCGCCGATACGCTGTATGCGTCGCACATTGGTGCCATCAGCAGCTCTGCCCCGGTATTCGCAAAACAACTGGGGGTGACGGAAGAGGAGTGGATGCAGGCCATTACGGAAGATGGCAACGACCGTCAGTTGCTCGACTATATTCTGGAGCTCAGGAAGAACTATAAGATTGGCGTGCTGAGCAACGTGGGTAAAGACGGGCTGCTCCGCTATTTTACGCGGGCTGAGCTGGATACGCATTTTGACACGGTGGTGGTTTCGGGGGAAATCGGTTTTGCCAAACCCGAACCGCAGGCGTATGGGATTACGGCGGAGCGACTTGGTGTCCGTAATGATGCCTGTATATTTACCGACGATCAGCCGGATTATTGCGAAGGTGCGCGGGCGGTGGGCATGCAGGCTATCCGCTACAAGAATTTCACACAGTTCCAGCGGGAGCTCGAAGCGCTGCTAGCCGATGCGTAAAATCAGTCGCTTATCGGTGCCGGCTGCCTCCTGCAACTTCGGCAGATTTAGCCGCAGACTGCCGATAAGCGCTGCGCTCCGGGCCGCAACCACGATGGTGTGCGGCTGCATGGTCACCTGTACGTCTGCATCGTAATATCGGCGTACGTAGCCTTTGATGGCGCGGATTTCGGGTGGTTCGTCGAAGTCCCGTCGGCTGAGTATGCTTTCCAAGTTATCCATTGCTTTTAGTATACCAATTGTCGGGTATTGACAGTTCACGAACGGGTAGGATAATGGTATCCAGGTTATTAAAACAAAGACCGTGCGTTACGAATTATCAAGCCCCGACACCGTTATCGCCCGAGACAGCTCCCAGCTGTATCTCTTGAGTCGTATTGCTCAGATGGTGATAGCGGATGAGGAGCTCTCCTCAAGGACGCAGGCTGCGGTTCGCCAATCCGCTCATCTGTCTGCCGATGCGTTCCAACCGGTTGTCTTCGATGGCCCGGACGCGCAGATGCTAATGAACGGTCTTCGTGCGACCCGCGATTCTCCCCGGGATCCTGTACATCCCGAAGAAGCATATGTGGCGCATGCTGCGGCGTTCATGCTTGAAGAGCAGTATTATCCATCGGCCCACGAAATCAACCAGATACCGCAACAGATGCGTGAAGAAGAGCTGGCGGCACAGGGTGCCGCCGCCTGGTACGAGCAGGTCAGGGCTTCCCGCCCCTTTGACTATACCGAGCGGCACAGCCAGGCTGTCGATATGGATGAGCTGCTGAAAGACTAGCGCTGGTATACTGGGAGTATGCCAGAGTTACCGGAGGTAGAAACGGTTCGGATCGGTCTGAGCAGGCTCTTGCCTGGCCGCGTGTTCAAAACGGTCACGCACGATACCGATAAATCGTTCCCGAACGCAGCGGCGGATGTTACTGCGTTTCTCATCAGCGCTTCGGTCACGGCTGTAAGGCGCCGCGCCAAGGTGCTCATGATAGACCTTTCTAGCTCCTACACACTGGTCATACACCTGAAAATGACCGGACAACTAGTGTTCGTGTCGCCGCAGGTCCGGTTTGGGGCGGGGCACCCGAGCGATTCGCTTGTTGGCAAGTTGCCCGATAAATCTACCCGCGTCGAATTCACGTTCGAGGACAGCAGCAAACTGTTCTTTAACGACCAGCGCAAGTTTGGCTGGGTCAAACTGCTGCCCACGGCCGAGGTGCCGAACATAGATTTTATGCGCAAGGTCGGGCCGGAACCGCTCGAGGCGGACTTTACCGCCGGACAGTTCATAGAACGGCTGCAGCGGCGCAAAAACACCTCTATAAAAGCAGCGTTGCTCGACCAGACCGTCATAGCCGGTGTGGGCAACATTTACGCCGACGAAAGCTTGTGGGGTGCTAAAATCCATCCTGCCATGCTTGTGCGGAACGTATCAAAACAAAAGTTGCACACACTTTTCACCGAACTCCAGTATGTGCTGAATCTGGCTATCCAAAAAGGCGGTTCGTCGAACCACACGTACGTGAACGCCGAGGGCAAAAAGGGCAGCTACATGGATTTCGCTCGTGTCTTTCGCCGCGAGGGCCAACCCTGTCCCCGCTGTGGTACGATTATCGTCAAACTCCGCGTCGCCGGCCGCGGCACCCACATCTGCCCCAAAGAGCAGCGGCTACAACCCGGCAAGTAAATCGAGTACTGCATCGACGTCTTTGATCCTATAGCGTGCTTTTGTCTGCCCGCGGCCGACTTTTATGCCGTATGCTTCGGGCGCCAGGGCGGCGAACATATCTTCGTCGGTAGCATCATCGCCGATACACAGTACAAAATCTTGGTCATGGATGAGCCATTCTTGCACGGTACGTCCCTTGCTGACAACTGCCGGGTGGAGCTCAAAGATTTTGTGACCTTCTTTTATAATGAGCGCTTCGCGTTTGGCGGCGGGGCGGAGCAAACGCCGCAGCGCTACCAGATTTTTTTGGGCATGGTAGGGTGAAGCGTCGCGGTAGTGCCACACGAGCGACCATTCCTTTTCTTCTACGAACGCCCCAGGCGTACGTTTGGCGTATCGCTGTAGAATTGGACGGACGGCAGTTTTCCAACCGACGCTCAGGCCGGGTGCTTTGCGCCATCTCTTGTCGTTGCTGCGGCGGAGGACGGCGCCGTGTTCGGCGGCGAGAGCTATCGGCAGGTCACCAAACCAGTCTTGCAGCTGAGTTTTGTTGCGGCCGCTTATGATGACGATTTCGTTGCGTGCATCACTGCTTAAGTGTTTGAGCAGCTTCATGAGCCGCGGCGTCGGTTTCGCGGCGGCGGGGTCTTTTACGAAACTGCGCAGCACTCCGTCGTAGTCGAGCAACAGCAGCCTTTTTTGAGCGGCCGCGTATGTCTGTGTCAAATCGTGGAGCGACCGGTCTTTTAACATGCGTGTGCCGGATCGGTTTATGGTACGCGGCCTTTGCAGCGATTCCATGAAATTGTCGGCCCAGCGCTGTACCGAAAACTCTTTAATCTGCCGGTTCATGCGTTTGGCTCGCTGTTTGAGCTCGCGGCGGGGCATGGAAAGCGCCTCGACCAGGCCGTTTACCATGGTGCTCGGCTTGCGCGGATTTACCAGCACTGCTTCGCGCAGTTCTTCGGCGGCACCAGCGGTCTCGCTTAGAATCAGCACACCGTCGCCTTTCTGTTTGGTTGCTAAGAACTCCTTGGCCACCAGGTTCATACCGTCGATTATCGGGGTTATGAACGCGATATCTGCCATCTGGTAGTACGCCATAACTTCGGTGAGCGGCACGGTTTCGTAGTGGAAATCCACTGGCTGCCAGCGCGACGTGCCGAATTCTTTTTGTAAATCTGCCAGCGCGCGGTCTATCCGCTTTTTCAGCCGCTGGTATTCCGGTACGTCGGTGCGGGAAGGCGATACAATCATGACCATGACAACTTTGCCGGCTAACCACGGGTACGCTTTGAGCAGCCTGTGGTACGCCCGAATACGCTCCACCAGCCCCTTGGTAACGTCCAGCCGGTCCACGCTGACGATAACTTGCTGGCCGCGGTATTTTCGACGCAAAGCCCTGGCTTGGCGCCGCAGCGGACGTTGTTTAGCCGCCGTTTCAAACTGGGCGTAGTCAATACCCATGGGGAACTCGGCTGCCTGCACCGTCCGCTTGCCTACCAGTAGTCGCCCATTGCTGCTAGAAAAGTTAAGCAGCACATCACATGCTTCCAGAAAGTTTTTTGTGTAGCCTTTAGTATGAAAGCCTACGAGGTCGCTGCCGAGCATGCCGCGCAACAGGCTCCTACTGGTCTTTAGTTTGCGAAAGCTTGCCGTGCTTGGAAAGGGGATGTGCAGGAAAAAGCCAATCCGGTCGCCCCGGCCAGCCTGGCGCAACAGTTGCGGCACGAGCGCCAGCTGGTAGTCGTGCACCCAAATGGTGCTGCCAGGCGTGCTGAGCTGCAGTGTTTCTTCCGCAAACAGCGCATTTACTTCGCGGTAGGACCGCCATTCACTGGCGGGGTGCGTGGTGTAGGGCAGTTCATGAAACATCGGCCACAGCACGCCGTTGCTATAGCCGCTGTAAAACGTATCTATCTGCTTTTTCGTGAGAAATACGGGGTAGCAGCGGTATTTTTTCAGTTTTCGGGCTATTTCCTGCCGCTCTGCGGCCGAAAGGTCGTCGCTGGGCAGCCCAGGCCAGCCTATCCACTTGGTCCCGCGCTTTTGGGTGTAGTTGCTAAGGCCCGTGGCCAGCCCGCCGACGCTGGGCCGCACCACTAGTTTTCCGGCCTCCCTTTTCACACTCATTGGCAACCGGTTCGAAACAATCGTAAGATTCGGCATCTCTTATTATTATCCCACACTTTTAACTAAGGTGTACGTCGGGGGCGCCAGTTCGGTATACTTACTGCAGATGATTGTGACACTGACGGGAGAGAATGATGTGCTGCGGCAGGAAGCTTTGCGGAAGCTGACGGCCGATTTTATTGTGGAGCATGGCGACATGGCGGTGGAGCGGCTGGACGGGGAAGAGGCAGAGTACGCGCGGATGCACGAGGCGGCGCAAAGCTTGCCGTTTTTGGCGCCGCGGAAGCTCATTATTTTGCGCACGCCGGGTGCAAACAAAGACTTTACCGAGAAGTTTGCACAATTTTTGGGTGACGTGGCCGAAACCAACGACGTGGTGCTAGTAGAACCCAAGCTCGACAAACGCCTCAGCTATTACAAGCAGCTTAAAAAGGACACCGATTTCCGCGAGTTCAAACTGCTGGACGGTCCACAGCTGGCAAACTACCTGATCGGGTATGCGAGGGGTCAGGGTGGCATGCTCAGCAGCGGCGACGCTCGCACACTTATCGACCGGGTTGGCACCAACCAGCTGACATTGCAGCACGAGGTCGACAAACTGCTGGCCTACGACCCTAAAATCACGCGTGCCAGTATAGAACTGCTGACCGACCGCACGCCGCAAAGCAACATTTTTGAACTGCTGGACGCAGCGTTCGCTAGCAATACCAAAAAAGCCATGGCGCTGTACGATGAGCAGCGGGCCGCGCGCGCAGAACCACAGCAGATTATCGCCATGCTGGTCTGGCAGCTGCACATCCTGGCCATTGTAAAAGCTGCGGGGCAGAAAAGCGCCGACACGGTAGCCAAAGAAGCAAAACTCAGCCCGTTCACTGTCCGCAAAACCCAAAACCTAGCGCGCAACATCACGCTCGCCAAACTCAAGCAACTTATAACCAGCCTCCGCGAGTTCGATGTGCAATCAAAAACCGAAGCACTCAATCTGGACGAAATGCTTCGGTTTTATTTGCTTGAAATAGCCCGATAGGACTATTTCTTCTTGGCTGCAGGTTTTTTCGCCGGAGCTTTTTTGGCTGTAGGCTTCTTGGCAGGGGCCTTTTTGGCAGCTGGCTTGGCGACAGCTTTCGCTTTTGGCTTCGATGTGGCCTTTTTGGTCACGCCGGCAGCAGCCTTGGCAGCTTTGGCGGCCTGGGACTTCTTGCGGGCGACTTTGTTCTTGTGCAGCACCTTCTTCTTGCCGGCTTTGTCGAGTTCGCTCTGGACTTTATCGAGTGCCTTTAGCGCCTTCTTTTTGTCGGTGGCGGTCAGGGCTTTGCCAAATGCCTTCACGGCGGTCTTCAGCGAACGCTTGGTCTTGCTGTTGCGTACCGCTGCTTTCTTGGCAACCTTCACGCGCTTTTTGGCTGATTTGATGATGGGCATAGGGTTTCGATCCTTAGTTCTTACGTTTTATGAAAACTCAGAAGTTAATATAACAGGGGCCATGTGGTTTGTCAAAACCAAGGCGTACGTATCGGGTTCCCGACGCCGGGTAGGGCTGTGCGTTCCCGGTTCTTGAGGCTCGATTCTTGAAACTTACCGAACCGCTTGCACATAAGAGGTTCGATGGTGTATCATGCGCTTGAACCATAAGCGTAAAATAAAAAACATGGACGAACAGCTTAAATCACTCATCGCTCGGGTACAACAGGCGCAGAACGTACTGGTGACGGTCAGTAGCAACCCGAATGTGGACCAGTTGGCAGCCGCTATCGGTCTGACGCTGGCCCTCAACAAGCTGGGCAAGCATGGCACCGCAGTATTCAGCGGGGAGGTGCCGAATACGCTGGAGTTCCTGCGGCCCGAAGAGACGCTCGAAAAGAACACCGATAGCCTGCGTGATTTCATTATCGCGCTTGATAAGTCCAAAGCCGACAAATTGCGCTACAAGGTCGAAGACCAGGTGGTGCGCATCTTTATCACCCCGTACCGGACTTCTATAAACCAAGACGATCTCGATTTCAGCCAGGGCGACTTCAATGTCGATGTGGTGGTATGTCTGGGCGTCGGCGAACAGGCCGACCTGGACAGCGCTATTACCGCACACGGCCGTATCCTGCACGATGCGACGGTGACGACCATTGGTACCGAGGGTGCCAACCAACTGGGGACTATCAACTGGGCGGATCCGGGTGCGAGCAGTTTAAGCGAAATGGTGTTGGCGCTGATAGATAATTTTGACAAAAAGCTACTCGACAGCCAGATGGCCACCGCGCTGCTCACCGGTATCGTGGCCAACACGGACCGCTTCCGTAACGAAAAGACCAGTCCCAAGGCCATGTCGGCCAGCGCCGAGCTGATGGCTGCCGGTGCGAACCAGCAGCTAATCGCGAGCGAGCTTGAGCAGGAGCTGGTAGTGGCGCAGCCGCCTGCCGCAGCTCCCGCCGACGAAGAAGAAGGTGATGATGAGGCTGCCGAAGCGGAGACGCCCAAAAAAGAGCCGGGTACGCTCGAGATCGAGCACGAGGCTGCTGATGCCGAAGCGGCATCTGAACCGGAGCCAGTCGCGCCCGAACCACCCGAAGAGCCGGCGCAACCTGTCATTTCCCAGGTCCATATCGATGAACATGGCGGCCTGACCGCGGTCCAACCGCCGGTTGTCGCCGAAGCGGTCACGCACGACCGGTTGACTGAGCCGCCTACGCTGGGGAATGCCAGTATCACGGCCAATACCCAGCCCGAATCACTAGACCCGTCTACCGAATCCCTGACCCAGCCGCCTTCACAGTCGCCGCCGCTGCTTTCGCACAACGAAACCGTGCTTCAGTCGGTGGATACGCCGCCCGAGCACCCCGCCGACCCGACTCCGGAAGACCCGCCCGTTCCCCGGGAGCCCTTGCCGGCGCCGCCTGCGCCACCGGATGCATCGGTTCCTCCTACGCTCCGGCCTCCCGCCGCGGTGGATCCCGACGAAACGCTAAGCGATATAGAGGCATCGGTCCATAGTCCTCACCTGCAGGCTGGCGAACAGTCGGCGACGGAGGTGTCTGGGCGGCCCGAATCACCGGCTTCCGCGTCGCCGACTGGTGATCTGGACTCGGCCCGCAATGCGGTAGATGCCGCCTTGAGCGGCCCCAGTGTACCCCCTTCGCTGCCGCCCATAGAAGCGCTGAACGCGCAGCCGCTTGGTCCGGAACTGCAACCACCGGGCAACGAGGGCTTCAATGAACCGACGCCAGGCAATACACCGGCCGATGAAACGCTCGACATGCCATTGCCTTCCAGCGCGTTCCCCGTGTCGTCCGGTACATCTCCGGGGGGTGGAACGGCTTCGTCGTCCCAGGGCAATGGTGGTCAATTACCGCCGCCACCGGTGCCGCCGCCTATGTTGCCGCCTTTGCAATAAGCTGTACCTGGCTACTTTTGACCGCAAAAGTAGCCAAAACTCCCGGGGTAACTCCACTTGCTTGGTGGACTGTTGTCAAAGCCTACAACCAGTTTGAAAACTCGCTTCGCTCAGACACTTCAAACTGACCCTCCGGGCGAGTTGTAGTTTTGACGAACAGATCCAGCCAGGCTCCTTCCGAATACCCCGGCCTACGGGTGCAGGTTGCTGGTGGTGAACTGAGCAATCGGCTATAATCGGATGAATGCAAGGTGTATTGCTCGTAGACAAACCCAAAGGGTGGACATCGTTCGATGTGGTGAATTATGTGCGCAAAATGGTGGCGAGCGTGGAGGGCAAAAAGCCCAAGAACACAAAAGTGGGGCACACCGGTACACTCGACCCATTGGCCACCGGCCTGCTGGTGCTGCTAGTGGGTAAGGAATATACGCGCAAAGCGCCGGAGCTGACCAAGCTAGACAAAACCTACGAAGTCACCATGAAACTGGGCGAAACGAGCTCCACGGGCGACGAAGAAGGGGAGAAAAAGGCTGTATCCAGCACTGCTCCGAGCGAGAAGGCCGTCCTAGAGGCTCTACAGAGCCTACAGGGGCAAATTATGCAGGTCCCTCCGGCCTTTAGTGCTGTGAAGATAAACGGTCAGCGGGCCTACAAACTGGCCCGGGAGGGCAAAGCAGTAGCCCTAGAAGCCCGCCCGGTCACTATCTACAAAAATGAGTTAACATCGTACGGATACCCCTATGTGAAGTTTACGAGCGACGTAGGCAGCGGCACGTACATTCGTTCCTTGGTAGAGGACTTGGGTAAACTACTTGGCACCGGCGCCTACATGTCCGACCTTCGCCGCACCCGCGTTGGCCGGTTCAACCTGGCAGATGCCATCCAAAAGGATGATCTCGACAGGGCTGATTGGGCACGCAAGCTATTGACAATTTAGTATTTTTATAGCAATATGTATTTGCTTCGTCGAGACAGAGGTTCTCCGAGGTACTTTGACAGAGTAGTGTATCTGGACAGCGATAAGCCCGCGAAAGTCGTGAGCTTATCACCTGTCCAGGTGGTGTACGCGGAAGGAATGGGATTCCATGCCACAGAGTGAGTTGGTCATCATGGGTAAGGTGGAAAACAGTGCCATAGCACGTATGCGCCAGGACATCATCGGCGTACGGAGCATCTTTGAGAGGACTCCGCCGCACATGATAAGCAGCCCAACGCTTGAGAACCTGCGACAGCAGTTCAAGTGCTATCTGGCCCACAGCCGGACAACCGCCGCGGAGCTGGCCGAAGATGCCGTGAAATACGGTTCGGTGTTAGCTGATATCATCGGTGTGGCATGCAGGTTTCGGGTAGCCCGGTACTATCTGGTGTTTTCACCGGATACTGCGGATGCGATGCGGAAACCGCTGATTCTCGGTGGGGAGGAATATGGCTTCCATAAGCTGCTTCGGCACATCTCGCGGCTGCCGCATGGATGCAAGGGTTCGGTCGTGGCTTTTGACAGCTACCCGCTGTTCTGCTCCGGTATAGACCTCTTTAGTATGGTCTGATATGTCTATGCGGCGGCGAGAGACAGATGCGCCTGCATCTGAGGGATTAAGTGATGCCCGTGAGCACACATCCCGACCTTGCCGCCATGCACCTTTCCGTTTCCAACCGAACACTACTCTCTTAACCCAAGGTCTGAAAGTTTTTAGGCTTTAGGTTGAGTACAAAAGTTATTTCCCTATTGTCTCAGGGGTGGGAGTTTGGTATACTGTGCCTAACGCCATCACAACTTAATTAGGGAAAAGAGCAGCCCGACAAAATGTGAACCATTTTGTCGGCGCGATGAGGAAAGCCGTGGGCTTTACTCATAAGGCGGAGGCCGCAGAAAAGGAACTGAATGATTTCTACAGATAAGAAGACGAAGATTGTCAAGGATTTACAGGCGAGCAAAGAAGACACGGGGAGCGCCGCGGTACAGGTCGGTATTTTTACCGAGCGCATTCGTGAGCTGACCGAGCACCTAAAGGTGAACAAACACGACTTTATGGCGCGCCGCGGTCTGTTGCAGCTGGTCGGCAAGCGCAAACGGCTGCTGCAGTACATCGCTGCCAAAGACGGCCAAGCGTATCTGGATCTTATCAAAAAGCTCGGCATCCGCCGTTAGTGCATAGATCAGGAGGCTCAAACTGTTGAGCCTCCGAACTTGTGCACATTAAACGTTCTATAAAGCGTACGTGGGCTGGGACCAGATATATTGCTCGATTAGCAGCACAAGACTGGAGCCATATATTTGCACCTCACTCAGGTACGAAAAGAGCAGAAAGGTTTGGTACATAATGAGCCAAACAGAGAATAACACAACTATTAACCCCTTCGGCCGCGATGTGTTGAGCGTGGAGACAGAATTCTGCGGGCGACCGCTGACGCTGGAAGTGAACCGCGTGGGCTTCCGTACGACCGCCAGCGTGCTGGTACGCTACGGCGATACCGTGGTGCTGGGCACAGCTATGCTGGGCAAGCCGGTGCCGGGGATGGATTATTTCCCGCTGAGTATCGATTACGAAGAGAAATTCTATGCCGCAGGGAAGATTAGCGGTAGCCGGTTTATTAAGCGCGAAGGCCGTCCAAGCGACGAGGCTATCCTCATTGGCCGGCTTATCGACCGCCCTATCCGCCCGCTATGGCCCAAGGGGTATCGCAATGAAGTGCAGGGTGTGGCGAGCGTGCTTAGCATGGATCCGAGTTTCCGCCCGGATATGGTAGCGATGATTGCCATGAGCGCGGCGTTCATGCTCACCGGTGCACCGTTCGACGGTCCGGTGGCTGGCGTACGTGTTGGCATCGACAAAGACGGTAAATACAAAGCGTTCCTGAGTGCCGAAGAGCTGGCAGAAAGCAAGCTCGACCTGGTAGTGGCCGGTACGGGGGGCGCGATTATGATGGTCGAAGCTGGTGCACACGAAGCTACCGAAGACGAGGTGGTGGGTGCGCTAGAGTTCGCTCAGGCAGCCATTCAGCCGGCCGTGAAGCTACAGCAGCAACTGGCCGAAAAAGTCGGTGTGACGGCGCAGGAATACGAGCTCGATCTGCCGGACGAGAAGTTCCAGAAAGAGGTCGATGCGTGGGTGGAAGGCAAGCTCGGCGCCAAGATTCGGGCCGAGTACCCGGAGCGCAACGAGCTGGTCGGCGTCTTGAAACAGCAAATGCACGACGAATTCGCGGCGAAAATCGGCGAAGAGGAATACAAGGAGCTGCGCGGTGAGTACGATGAAGCACTGCAGCTGGCCATCCACAAAGATGTGCGCAAAGGCATCGTGGAGGAGGGCGTTCGCCCCGACGGCCGCAAGTTGGACGAAGTCCGGCCGCTGTCGAGCGAGGTCGGCCTGTTGCCGCGGGCGCACGGCAGCAGCATCTTTACTCGTGGTATGACGCAGGGTATGAATATTGTCACTTTGGCACCACTTTCGTACGCACAGCTGGTCGATACCATGGAAGTGACCGACGGCGAGCGCCGCTACATGCACCACTACAACGCGCCGGGTTACACCGTGGGTGAGGTGCGCCGTTTGGGTTCGCCGGGTCGCCGCGAGATTGGTCACGGCTACTTGGCGGAGCGTGCTTTGAGTGCCGTGTTACCAGATGAGGCCGCATTCCCGTACGCTATCCGCAGCGTAACCGAAATTATGTCCCAGAACGGCTCGACCAGCATGGCCGCGACCTGCAGCAGCTGTTTGGCGCTGATGGACGCCGGTGTGCCGCTGAAGCGGCCGGTGAGCGGTATTGCCATGGGCTTGATGGTTGATGGCGACAAGTTCTATGTGCTTTCTGATATCGCTGACGCCGAAGACTTTGCTGGCGATATGGACTTTAAGGTCACCGGCACCACCGAAGGTATTACCGCGCTGCAGATGGACATGAAGGTGCATGGTTTGCCAGTTTCGACGCTTAAGAAGGCGCTGGAGCAGGGTAAAGAGGGCCGGGCGTTCATCTTGGAGCACATGCTGAAGACACTTACTGAGCCGCGCAAAGAACTCAGTCCGTACGCGCCGCGCGTCGAAAGTATCACCATTAACCCCGATAAGATCCGCGAAGTGATTGGCAAGGGCGGCGAGACCATCCAGAAAATTACGGCCGAGACTGGTACCGAAATCGACATTAAAGACGACGGTACGGTGATGATTTCCAGTCCCGACAAGTCGCACATTGACGCGGCTATCCAGTGGGTCAAAAGCATTACCGAAGACCCAGAGGTGGGTGCCATCTATAAGGACGTGCCGGTGGTGAGTGTGCTCGATTTCGGCGCGTTCGTGCAGATTCTGCCCGGCAAAGACGGTCTGGTACACGTCAGTGAAATCAGCGAAGAACGGACCGAAAAGCCCAGCGACAAGCTCAAAGAAGGCGACAAAGTCACCGTGAAACTCGTCGCCATCGACGACCGCGGCCGCCTGCAACTCAGCATGAAAGCCGCTAAGCGAGAACTGGAAGGTAAAAAATAGCGCGATGATAGGCTCGTTCAGTAGGTTCCACAAAACCCGGGTGGGGTACCTGGTGTCCGGGCTTGTTGAGTTGGCTATGGCATACGGTTTCGTAGATTGGGCGCTCGATACGGGCTTTTGGCTCTGGTGGATTGCGGCGGCATTTTTATTGCTCGGATTCGTACAGAACATAGTAAATGCAATAACGGTGCACAAAAATGAGTAATGCAAAGACGAAGCAGGAGTTGCTGGATGAGCTGAAGGGGCGGATTGAGCAGGATGACCCGACGCCGGAGCTGCGGAAGGGAGCGACGCAGCTGGTATTCGGCGACGGCAACCCGGAAGCGGCGGTCGTGTTCATCGGCGAGGCGCCGGGCAAAAACGAGGACGAGCAGGGCAAGCCGTTCGTGGGTGCGGCTGGCAAGTTTTTGAACGAAATGCTGGAGATGATAGGAATGGAGAGGAAAGATATTTACATCACCAACATCGTCAAATACCGGCCCCCGAATAACCGCGATCCGCTTCCTGACGAAAAAGAGGCGTTTCTGCCATACCTGCAGGAGCAGCTCGATATAATTGGGCCAAAATTGATTGTCACCCTAGGCAGGCACAGCATGGATGTGCTGCTGCCCGGGCTGAAAATCAGCCAAGTGCACGGCCAACCGAAGCGATACCACGACCACGTGTATCTACCGCTGTTCCACCCGGCCGCCGCATTGTATAACGGGGGAATGCGCCAAACGCTTATTGACGACTTTGCGCTCATTCCGACCATTGTAAAGAAAATTAATAATGAATAGCTAACTATATTCACTGTCCTGAACTTGTTTCGGGATGACGAATCGAAAGGAAAATTATGGATAAAAAACCACAAAACAATACCAATAGGCAGCCACGACAAAACCGTGGTAGCCGTCCTAAAAACAATAACGGACGTGCTCCGAAACCGGAGAATGGTGGCGAGAAACGCGGTGTCAGTCGCGGTGCAGCCGTGCGGGCCCAGAAGCGTACCCAGATGGATGCCCAGCGCATCGCCAACCAGTTTATGCCGGCCCGCGAAGACGATAAGAAGCGCGCGAACTTCATCGATGACAGTCCGCGTCTAAAAATTATCGGCCTAGGCGGCATGGACGGCGGCGGTAGCAAAAACATGATGCTGGTTGAATACATGAATGACGCGGTGGTGATTGACGCCGGGAACGATCTGGGCGTGGACCTGCCGGGCATTAACTACGGTATTGCCGACACGAGCTACCTGGAAAGCATCAAACACAAACTGCGCGCGTACGTTATTACGCACGGGCACCTGGACCACATTGGTGGCCTGCCGCACATCGTACCGCAGTTTCCGGCACCGATTTACGGCAGCCGCTTTACCATTGGCCGGGTAGAGGAAATCTTTGAGAACTTCGGCCTGCCCATGCCCGAAGGCTTCGAGCTGCAGACCGTGACCATGAACGAAACTACGCATGAGCGCCTAAAAATCGGCGAGTTTTTCGTGGAGCTGGTGCGCATAACGCACTCGATTCCGGGCAGCACCTGCGTGGTGCTCGACACTCCCGTGGGGCGCATCATAAACACCGGTGACTTCCGATTTGACCAGAACCCGCTCGACCACGAGCGCAGCGACATCGAACGCCTAAAAGAGCTTGGAAACGAAGGCGTACTGGCGCTTTTGTCCGAATCTACGACCGTAGAGCGCATGGGCCGCACGCCGTCCGAAAGTACCATTGAACAAAGCTTCGTCGACATTATGGAGCAGGCGCCGGGCCGCATTTTTATCGGCCTTTTCAGTACTAACATGAACCGCGTGCAAATGATCGTGAACGCTGCAGTGCATCACGGCAAAAAGGTTGCTATGGACGGCCGCAGCATGGTGAGCACGCTGGAAATGGCAGTACGCAACGGCTTCATGAAGATTCCGAAAGGTACGTTTGTGCCGATTGCCAACGTAGCAAGCATGAAGGATGACGAAGTTGTGGTAGTAGCGACCGGTAGCCAAGGTGAGCCGAGCAGCGCGCTGCAACGTATGGCCAACGGCGAGCACCGGCACGTTAAACTGCACGAAGGCGACACGGTGGTGCTAAGTTCTACGCCCATCCCCGAAAGCGGTAACGATGCTCTGGTGGGCCAAATGGTGGACAACATGGTCATGAAGGGCGTGCATGTCTTTGAGGCGCGTAACCACGACCTGGACCATGTCGGCCCGCTGCACGTTTCCGGCCACGCCAGCCAGGATGAATACGCCGAAATGATCGAATATACGAAGCCGAGGTTCTTTATCCCCATCTACGGTGCGTACCGCGTAAAACAGCGCCACATCGACCTGGCCATAGAGCATGGTGTACCGCGTGCCAACACGATTAACGCACTGAACGGTGATGTAGTCGCGCTGACGCAGGACAAGATGGAAATCATCGGTCAGGTTCCGCACGGTACCATACTGGTGGACCAGACCGGGGCCGTGGTGAACAACGTGGTTGTGAAGGACCGCGTACTGCTGGCCGAAGAAGGTCTGGTGGCGGTAGTCATCACGGTGGACAAGAAGAACGGCAACTTGCTGACCAGCCCCGATATCATTTCACGCGGCTTCATTTATATGCGCGAGCAGGAAGATCTCATGAACGGCCTCCGAAACGAAGTGCGCCGGGCCGTACAGCAACGCTTCAAACGCATAGACCTGGACCGGTTTAAGGCCGAACTGAAAGATCATATAACGCACTATCTGTTCGAGCAGACGCAGCGCAGTCCCATCGTCATCCCGGTCGTAAACGTCATAGGCGGCAAGACCGAGAACGTGCAGACGGTGCACCAGAGCAAGACGAAGACGGCTGAAGAAATCGCGGCAGAACAGCAAGCGCGGTTCCAGCAGATGCGCGAACGTCTCCTAACCCAAGACGCCCGCACTGATTAAAAATACATAGAAAACACCGAATTTACTTCGGTGGTTTCTATGTAAGCTTCCCAGGAAAGAGCAGCCGGAATTTTGCGTTAGCAAAACACCGCGCGATGAGAGAACCTATCTCGGTTCTCTCATGGGGTGGTATAGTATAACCAGAATGGAAAACGAGCAGATTGTCGGCTATGTTCGTGAACAGCTGGCCCTTGGCCACACCGAAGCGGTGCTGCGCGAACACCTGCTGGTACACGGCTGGCAAGAGGGGATGTTGGACGATATATTTCTGCACATCCATGGTGCATCGGTCAGCGTTCCAAAGGCATCGAAGCGGCGGCATCGGCATAGGGCATCGTCACAACTGCGTCGTCGACGCCGGACCTTGCTTGTCACAGGCGTCGTGCTTATCGCAGCAGTGCTGGTGTGGCATTTTTGGCCGCGTCATGCACCACCTTCGCCTGCGTTCGTTGCGCAGCCGATATCGTATCAGCAAAAGCAGAATATCGACGTGAATACGGTCGGTGGAGCGGTGGGTCAGTACGCGCTGGCCAATGGCACCTTGCCGACACATCTGGCGGTCGGTGACGCCAACAACCAGCTTGTCATGTGCAATAACATCTGCGATCCGGCGACTTCACAAATCAGTACGTTGCAGGTATACGGTGCTCCGGGCGTAGCGATTAGGCCCTATGCCGCCGATTTGTCGGTGCCGGATGACAAGAGCATGTACCTGGTGCCGGGCGCCTCCTGCACCTCTCGTATGGGTATCGGTCGTCCTAACTCCAACCCCCGTTCCATGGTGATTCTGTATGCCGACAAGACAGATAAGGGGCTGCGCCAACACTGCGTTACGCTGTAGGTAGTCATAAGCACTGTTGACAAACGTTGTAATTTTTGGTATAATTGCTGCGTATGGAAAAGATTATATTTGATGCAGATACGATAATGGCCGAACGGCCCGAAGAGGCGCCTGTGGACCGTTATGCGCGTTTGCAGCGTGTCACAGAGAAGATAGTTGCGCTACATAAGCAAAATATTGCATCTTTTGCACCCGGTACGGCACCGGCTTCCGGTATAGATGGCGATATTGATGCCGGACGCCAGGCCGTCTGGAAGCTGGACGAAACACTCTTAGAACTGGAAGCGCGCGGCCGGGACAAGTAGACCGCAGCATGCCAAAGCGGTATAATTAAAACAGATATGGCAAAAAAGAAAAAGAATAATCGAAAAAAAGCAGCTGAGCCGATAGCAGCGGAGCGGTCACCGTTCTGGGGCTACAGCGCCGCCGTGTTGCTGGTGCTGATTGCACTGTTCGTCCTGCTGGGCGGTTTTGGCACCGGCGGAGCGCTGCCTACGGGCCTGTTCCACGCCGCCTACATCTGTTTGGGCTATGCGGCTTGGCTGATGCCGATAGCGCTCGTCTACTGGGGCGTGTACAAGTGGAACGCCGAAGACCACCGTATTCCCTTAAGCAATTTGTTCAGCATGGTCGGGTTGCTGCTGTTCTCGAGCGGCTGGTTCTTTACGGCTTTCTCCCATAAGGATATAGCCGATAACGTAAGTGGTGGTCACGGGGGCGCGATAGGCCGGGGTTTGGGCGGGGCAGTCCTGACATTGCTCGATAAGTTGCCGGCCAGCCTGCTGTTGTTCGTTTTTGCGGTGTTTACCTTTTTCTTTGCCTTCGGTATTTCGCCCAAGGTACTTCTGGTGCCGTTTCGCCGCCGCGAACATGAAGATGAGGCTGACGGCCTTGAGGCGCTTAAAGGCAAAGCGGCCGAACACGGCTTTAAGATTAACGGTGAGACTGCCGCTTCGGCAGAAGACAAGCCGGCCCCGCGGCTCGGCTCGCTTAAAAACACTGCTCAGAAACTTACCGCTTCGGAAAGCCATGCCGCGCTCACCGCTGCAAGTGACCCGGACTGGAAGTTCCCGGGTCTGGGCCTGCTCGACAGCAAACAAGACAAGGCCGATGCCGGCAATGTAGAGGGCAACGCCCGGCTTATCAAAGAAACGTTCGAGAACTTCAATATCGACGTGGAAATGGAAGGCGCCAACATCGGTCCGCGCGTGACGCAGTACACGCTCAAACCGCCGACGGGCGTCAAGCTCACCAAAATCACCGCGCTTGAAAACAACCTGGCGCTTGACCTGGCTGCCACCAGCATTCGCATGGAAGCGCCCATTCCCGGCAAGCGGGCCGTGGGCATCGAAGTACCAAATATCAAGCCGGCTATCGTCCGGCTCAGCAGTATCCTGAGTGCGGGCGACTGGACAAGCTCGAGCGATTCCCTCAGCTTTGCCATTGGGAAAGATATCGCCGGCAAACCGGTCGTGGCCAGCCTGGCCAAAATGCCACACCTGTTGGTCGCCGGTCAGACCGGTTCCGGTAAGTCGGTTATGATTAACGACATCCTGACCAGCTTGTTGTACCGCAACAGCCCGAGCGATCTCAAACTGATTCTGGTTGACCCGAAGACGGTTGAACTGACCCCATACAACGATATTCCGCATTTGCTGACGCCGGTCATTACCGAACCCGAGAAGTGCATTAGTGCGCTCAAGTGGTCGGTAGCAGAAATGGAGCGCCGTTACCGCATGCTGGCCGAGCATAAAAAACGCAACATTGCCGAATATAACAACCTGAAAGACGAAGAGAGCATGCCGTACATCGTCATCGTTATCGATGAGCTGGCTGACCTGATGATGATGGCTGCCCGCGATGTGGAGGCGCTTATTGTGCGCATCGCCCAGAAGGCGCGTGCGGTCGGCATCCACCTTATTTTGGCCACACAGCGTCCGAGCGTCGACGTTATTACCGGGCTTATCAAGGCAAACGTGCCGGCTCGTATTGCGTTTACGACGGCCAGCCAGGTGGACAGCCGTACCATTATTGACCAAATGGGGGCCGAGAAGCTACTGGGGCAGGGTGACATGCTGTTCCTCACGAGCGATATGCCGAAACCTAAGCGTGTCCAGGCGGCGTTTATAAGTGACAACGAAACCGTGAAGGTAACCGACTTTATCCGTGAACAGCGTGCGCCTGACTATAACGATGAAGTGGTGAGTCAACCCGTAGTTATCGGCAAAGGTGGCGTGGTAGCCGACACCGGTTCGGGCGGGTCGGATGCCGACGACGACATGTTCCGCGACGCTGTGCACGTGGTGATTGAGAACAAAAAGGCCAGTACTAGCTTACTCCAGCGCCGTCTGCGTATCGGCTACGGCCGGGCGGCGCGTCTTATGGAAGAAATGGAAGAGCAGGGTATCATCGGCCAGGCCGACGGCTCCCGTCCGCGTGAAGTACTCGTAAGTAGCATGGATCAAGTGTTCGGCAGTGCGGAAAGTGCTGAAGGCGAAATGTCTAGCCCGCGCGAAGACTATCTGGTTCAGTAAACTTTACAACACTCACTTTACAGAGGTAATTTGAGAGCTGAATGTCCTAAAAATTATATTTCACAGGGGTAAAAACTGAGCACAAAAACTGCTACAAAACTTGCCTAATAGCCGTAAGCAGTCTACCATGGTGGTAAAACAAACAGCCAAAGGGGGAAGCATGGCGTCGGAGTGTGTAAGTACTATGAGAGACAGTATGAACGACTCTGACAACATGCTCCCGCCCGGCCAAAACTTTTCGGCTGACTTGCGAGCTCCAGTCAATTATGACCGGAGCTTTTTGTTTGGGGGCAGTCGTGGCCGCTGAGCTGACAACGCCTTGGGACGAGGCAAGCGGTTTGCCGCTGCCTCTTATGCCGCGCGACGATTTGCCACTGGTGCCGATAGGCAGGCAGCGTAATCTGGATCGCGTGGCGGATTGGCACCATCATTTTCATCCGCGTGCCGCATTTGCGGGAGAGGATTTGGGGTTGGTCGCAGTTCGGCACTGCCGCGTGCAATGGACGGAATACGATGAGCATCATCACCAGTATCATGGGGCGTACGCCGGTCCTTTACTGCCCGAAACAGTGTCAGAGCGATTTCAGACGGTGGTACTTGCGGTAGCGGGGTATATACCGTCTGCGGGCATTTATTTTCAGCGGGGTACAGCGCCGGTCGTGCGTGAGCTCGATGACGCACAGCGGTACCAGCTGTGGGAAAGTGGGCAGATGCGGGTGGAAAATCCGGCAATCATGCGTAATTTTATGCTGGATTATGCGCTTCGGCACGATTTTAGTGGCATCAACGACATTACTATAGATGAATTCCTAAGTACGAAGGACGAACAGCGTAAACGGGAACTAGGCGGTACCTTACTGGCGATTGCGGCGTATGATGCCGCTGGACCAATCCAGTCTCTTTATAAGCAGTCGCGCGAGCTGCATCTTTTACCGCCTGAGCGTGCTCGTACGGCGGGCCGCTTTGTTTTCGGTGTCATGAACACGCACCGGCGGTCGCGTGCGCTGGCGGCTTTGACTCACAAACTTGCTGCAGCGGCTTGACGGACAGGGGTGATTGGGGTAGAATAGGCGAGTTATATCAACTCAGCTTGTGACACTCGGGTGCATGGGCGTAACCCAAAGGAGAAGATAGTGAATCAGTACGAGATTGCTATTTTGTTTGACCCGGATCTGGAAGTAGATCTGGAAAAGGCGACCAGCCGCGTAGAAAAGGTTCTTACCGACAACGGCGCCAACATTACCAATACCGATAACTGGGGCAAGCGCAAGCTGGCATACCCCATCGCGAAGCACGACAGTGCTGTCTATGTGTTCTATACCGTAGACATGCCGGGTACCAATGTACAGAAACTGGAAAGTATCCTGAACATTACCGACGAAGTCATCCGTTTCCTGATTACCAAGCCGGACCTGAAGGCGATTGCCAAGGCGGAAGCCGCCAAGGCCCTCAAGGCCGAGCAGGCTGCCAAGCGTGGTGACGCTAACGAAGAGGACGAGGAAGAATAATATGGCAAAGATTTTTAAACACCGCACCGACGTAGCCTATTTTGACTACAAAGATTTTAAGACGTTGCAGCGCTACGTAAACCAATACGGGCAGATTGAGACCCGCAAGAAGACCGGTCTGACCGAGAGCCAGCAGCGGCACCTGGCTGTTGCTATTAAGCGCGCACGGCACATTGCTTTGCTGCCGTTTGTTGCCAAGGCGTAACGCCTAGCAGCGGCACGTTTGCCCCGTGGGACACACTCTCCTTAAGTTGCCACCGGCAGCTTAAAGTTTGCGTTGGGCTGAAATCCGTTTTGCAACGGATTTCACACGTCCCACAAAACAAACGTGCCGCCGCTTGACACCCGACAGCACACAGCGTAGTGTGAAGATACTAATTAACCAGGACATAGATCCTACAAGGAGGGTAGACGAATGGCTCGATCATTCAACCAAGTAGTTTTAATGGGGAATTTGACCCGCGACCCGGAGCTTCGGCAGACGCCGAACGGGCAGAATGTGTGCTCGTTTTCTTTGGCGCTGAACCGCAGCTACAAAGGCTCGGACGGTAACTGGCAAGAAGCGACCGATTATATCGACGTCGTGGCGTGGGGGCCGTTGGGTGAGCGCGTGGCGCAATATCTTAGTAAGGGTCGTCCATGCCTGGTCAATGGCCGCTTGCAGAGCCGTAGCTGGGAGCAAGAGGGCCAAAAGCGCAGCAAAGTCGAGGTGGTGGCGCAAGATGTGACCTTCCTGGGTGGCCCTGGCGGTGGTGACGGCGGTTCAAATGGCAGCTACCAGGGTAATAGCTCGAACGGTAGTTCCGGCTCCAGCAAGCCTGCCCCGAGCAAGAAGCAGGACGATGTAGTCATCGAAGACATCGGCGACGAACCCATTAACCTGGACGACATCCCGTTTTAGCGTATTTTGGTGGCACATTTTGGGCGAAAATCCTGCGTCAAAAATCCTCACCGTACTTAGTACGGCTCCGGTATTGTGCTCGGTTTTCACTCCAAACTGCACTCACCAAAAAACCCTAAAACCAATGCGGGAGTGCTCGCTTGGATAAGTCGCCGTTTTTGGGTATGCAACGGGTGGAGGGGCAGGTTAAGGCGCTCTTACGGCAAATTGATCCGGATACGCTAAATATAGAAGAGCGCAAGGCATTTGCGCAGTTGCGCCGACTGGCGGTAGACACGCGGTTGGATATTCGGGATTACGAACTGAGTGAGACGCGGGAGGAGCAACTGAAGTGTGCTGCGACGGCCAGAAAACGGCTCGTTAAGTTGGAAAAAGCAACATTGGCGGTGGGCCCCGCGTTCGGCCCGGCGGATGTGGCGCAACTAAGCGCAGAGCTAGCGCAGATTACGGATTTGATACAATAGCTGTAAGGAGTAAATACAGATGGCTACATTGAGCATAACTAACCTGAAAAAGGGCGTGTTGTTTCAGCTGGACGGCGTGCCGTACCGGGTGGTGGACTATAACCAGAAGGTGATGGGGCGCGGCGGCAGCATCGTGAACGTGCGGATAAAGAGCGTGCTGGACGGCAAGGTGCTGGATAAGACGTTCAAGGGCAACGACACGGTGGATACGGCCGAGGTGACCAACCAGGCTGCGCAGTATCTCTACAGCGACGGCGACATCTTCCATTTTATGAACCCCGGAACATTTGAGCAGTTTGAAATTCCAGCAGATCTGGTAGGCGACAACGCCGGCTACATGAAGGAAAGCGACACGATAAGTCTGCAGTTTTTTGAAGGCCGGCCGATTAATGTCGAGCTGCCCAAGAATGTACCGCTGCAGGTCACCTACGCCGAAGATGTCGTCAAGGGCGATACCACGAGTAGTGTGCAAAAGGACGCGACGTTGGAAACAGGCATAACCATAAAAGTCCCGGCGTTTATCAAGACTGGCGATGTCATTAGCGTGGACACCGCCACAGGCGCATACCGTGAGCGGGTTAAGGAGTAGGCTGGACGTCGAACTGGCCCGTCGGGGGGTGGTGGCTAGTCGTAGCCAGGCCGAGAGTTTTATACGTCTTGGGCAGGTAAAAGTAAATGGGAAAATTGTCACGAAACCCGGTACATTGGTAGACGACGCCGATGTTATTCTGTCAGAAATTTCTGACCAATATGTTGGCAGAGCGGCACTGAAGCTGCAGAGTGCGGCCGAGGCGCTCGCACTTAATTTTACGGGTAAGACAGTGCTGGATGTAGGCAGCAGTACCGGTGGATTCACGCAGTACGCACTGTTGCATGGTGCAAAAAAGGTGATTGCGGTAGATGTGGGTACTGACCAGCTGCACCCTTCCTTGCGCAGTGATGAGCGGATAGAGCTACACGAAAAGACCGACATCCGCGACTTTACAACCACCGAGTATATCGATATGGTGGTGGGCGACGTCAGCTTTATAAGCTTGCGCGAAATTCTGCCGCATGTGGCGACGCTGGTGGACGGTAAGACGGACATCGTGGCGATGGTGAAGCCGCAGTTCGAAGCCGGGCAGAGCAGTGTGAAGCACAAAGGGGTGATAAAAAACGACAAAATGCGCCGCGAAATCCTAAAAGATTTTGAAACTTGGGCCCTGAGATATTTCAAGATTATTGATAAGGCTGATTCGGCGGTGGCGGGGAGTAAGGGCAACGTGGAGCGGTTTTACTTGCTTCGCAAACTCGGTTAAGTTTTATATATGGGTTTCTTTATGTAACTTTTGATCGCAAAAGTTACCAAAACTCCCTGGGTAGCTCCGCTCGCTTGGTCAGCCGTTGTTATAGTTGTACAACCGGTTTGAGAACTTGCTTCGCTCAAATAGCTCAAACCGCCCTCTTCGAGGGAAGTTGTAACTTGTACAACATCCGAGCCAGGCTCCTTCCGAATACCCCGGCCTCAGAGTGCATGTCGGTGGCGGTGAACTGGAAGTTTCTTGTACAATAAAGCATATGCGTTATTTTCCTAGTAGGCGGGTTGCCGGTGAGCTATTGGCTGACCAGTTGGAGCCGGACTATCGCTACGAAGATTGTGCCGTTATCGCGCTGAGCGATGGGGCGGTAGTGGTCGGCGCACAGATAGCCGTCCGGCTGCACTGTCCGCTCAATATGCTGCTGATGTCGTCGATTAGTCTGCAGGGGGAGTACGATATCCTGGCGGAGGTGGATTTTTCTGGGGGGGTCACCTACAACGATATGTATTCGACCGGTGAGCTCGAAGCCATCAAGACCGAGAACTTCTATTACATAGAACAACAGAAACTGGAAAAGCTGTTTGAAATGAGCAGATTGCTCGGGCAGGGCGGTGTCATCAAGCCTGAGTTGCTGCGCAACCGCAATATCATCGTCGTGTCGGACGGGCTGGCGAGCGGTCTGTCACTCCATGCGGCCGCCGAGTACCTGAAGGCGATTGACTATAAGCGATTGATTGTGGCTACACCGTTCGCGAGTGTCCAGTCGGTAGACCAGATGCACGTCCTGGCCGATGAAATCGTCTGTCTGAACACGCTCGAGGATGTCATTGCGGTAGACCATTATTACGAAGACAATACGCTGCCAAACCATCTCAAAATTATCGAGATATTGGAAGATATTATCCTGCACTGGAAATGAGTGTGATAAATATCTCTTGGAAGGTGTGACGAACCTAACTGTCCGGGTGTTGGCAAGGGGCGCATACTGTTGCTACGGCAGCCTACCAGTAGGTGGCAGCCAAAGGAGGGTACGATGGTAAGCATGCACGAAGTCGAAGAACAGCTGAAGCATGTAGGCTGTAATTATCGCATGTGGGGTCGCGCCGAGATCCGCGAACTTAGTAATGTATTAATGCCTAAGGAGACGATTGCCCAGGCAGTCAACGGGACGTATGAAGGTGGCTTTGCTATGCTGGTAGTTACGAACTACCGCGTGCTGCTTATCGATCGTAAGCCCATGCTGCTGACGGTGGAGGATATCCGCTACGACATGATTGCCGAGGTGGACTACAACAACCGGGTCATAGGGGCCACCATACGGCTGTTTACACCTATACGCAATCTGGCGTTCAGCAGCTGGAGTACGGTACGTCTGCGCAAGGGCGTGAATTACATTCAGCAGCGGGTTATGGAAATACGTCAGCACGGACTGACGGCGCAAGAGCTGATGGGTACTGCGCAGCAGCAGACAGCTCAACAACTACCTTACAAACCGATGAATCCGTATACCAAGGCGCCGCTGTTAAGCAGGCGTCGTCGTTTTCCAAGCTATTACTAAAAGCTCCGGACTGACGGCGCAAGAGCAGGTATAGGCAGTTCCAGGGTATCTGTGGCATACTGTAGCTATGCTGGCGAACGCATCCGAACTGCGTAGTCTCGTCAATTTGTTCCATGGTGGTACGAAATTGGCGTACTCGAAGGGTGAGTTCATTATTCGACCGGGCGAATCTCCGCCCGGTGTTTTTTATGTCGAAGAAGGGCTGGTGAAGGCCTACGACATCACCAAATACGGTGAAGAGAACCTGCTTATTATCCGCAAGCAAGGAGAGCTGCTCGGCCTGACGTGGGCGGTGACGGGTCAGGACCGGCATATTATATACGCAGCGCTGGCGCCGACGACGGCGTGGCTTGTTTCGCGCGAGCAGTTTACCGAGTACCTGCGGGAAAGTCCGGGTGCGGCGGTGCCAATTGTCGATATGATTACTGACATGTACCGTCTGCATAGCGAGCGGATTATGACGCTGGAATATCGTACGGTACGGGAGCGGCTCGTATCGTTCCTGCTAACGACGGCGGAGCGCTTTGGCGAGAAGGTGCCGGAAGGGGTGCGGATAGCGGTGCCGCTGAAACATCAGGATATTGCGAGCTCTATCAGTGCGACGCGCGAAACGACGACGCGGGCGCTGCAGGATCTGGTGCAGAAGGGCGAGCTCAGGAATGAGCAGTCATATATCACATTGCTGCAGCTCGAAGCGCTTCGTAACTTCCTGTAGGTTATTTGCCGACGTTGAATTTGAATTCGACGATGTCGTCGGGTTGCATGACATAGGTCTTGCCCTCGGTGCGGACCTTGCCGGCAGCGCGAGCGGCTGCGAGCGAACCGGACATCACGATATCGTTATAATGCGTAACTTCGGCGGCAATAAAGCCGCGTTCGAAGTCGCCGTGTATGACGCCGGCGGCCTGTGGTGCGGTAGCGCCTCTCGGGATGGTCCAAGCGCGGACTTCTTTCTCGCCGGCGGTCAGGTAACTTTGTAACCCCAGTGTTTCGTAAGCAGCCCGGATAAGCTGGTTCAGCCCCGGTTCTTTCTGCCCATAGCTCTCCAGCAACTCGTTGCGGTCAGCCGTATCTAGGCCGCGCAGCTCATCTTCCAGCTTGGCGCAGATACAGAGCGCCTGAGCCGGAGCAACCGACTGTCGCAGGTTCTGGCGCAGGGCAGTGTCCTCCAAGCCGGCCTCATCTACATTGAATACATATATGATAGGTTTGGCAGTCAGTAGGAACAGGTCTGAGAACGCTGCGGCCTGTTCCAGCAGGACGCTATCGGAAAAAATGGGTTTGCCGGCATCGAGCGTGGCTTGCAGTTTTTTCAGCAGTTCCACCTGGGGCGCCAGTTTGGGGTTGGCGCGGGCTTCTTTTTCTAGTTTGGGCAGGTGTTTTCCTACCGTTTGCAGGTCGGCCAGCACGAGTTCGGTGTTGATGATGTCGATATCGGTCGCGGGGTCATGTGTACCGGTTGCTTCGTCGGTAACCACGTTTGGGTCAGCGAAGGCACGCACGACCTGCACGATAGCGTTGGTGGCACGGATATGGCTCAAGAACTGGTTGCCGAGGCCTTCGCCCTCACTGGCGCCCCTTACTAGACCGGCTACATCTACGAAGGTGACCGATGCTGGTATTATCCGGCTAGTTTTATAGAGGTCGGCCAGGGTTTGGAGCCGGTCGTCCGGTACTGGTACGACGCCGGTATTGGGCTCTATGGTGGCAAACGGATAATTGGCTGCCAGAATGTTACTGTCGGTCAAGGCGTTGAACAAGGTACTCTTACCGACGTTCGGCAGGCCGACGATAGCGATAGATAGGGTAGACATCACCCGGTATTTTAACAGATGAGGAGGTGAAGTGACAGATAGCCGCGAGGCATATATTGACTTTTTGAGATTTTCTGGTTAAAATAGCTCTGTTAATTGAGCTTTGGAGACACTCCGCAGGGCAACCATTGTATATTGTGTCCGTTGCGTCGAGCCTGAGTACTCGTTAGCACCTTAACATGTCAGATTGCAAAAGATATATGTATCTTCTCTGAAGTAAGGTGAACTGTTTTGTGGCGCAATCAGGGCTGAAATGTTTCGTTTCAGCTTTGTCTGCGTCACAAGACGTACTAACTGTACTGTTCACTCACAGAGAGGAAGAAGTGGTTTTAGTAGTACCGTTCGACCTGTTGGCTCGACCGAGTCCACGGTAAAAGCTACGGAAGGAGTGTGGACAATGTCCGCACCACGTCATGGCTGGAGAGCGAAACTCCCAAACCCAAAAGAGGGTTTCGGAATCCGCAAGGGATTCCAAGCCCGCAAGTTGGCCGCACTGCTCGCCGCATCGGCAAGCGCCGCCTGTCTCAGTCTCGGATTTATCGGAGTGAGTCCGGCAAGCGCTGCTATTAGTGGCGATTACGAAAGCATTGCCGTCAATGTCAGTTGCATCTCAAATCTCGAAGTATCTCTAACGGTGTCAGTTACGGGCGTCACAAGCGCTACAACTAACAACGCCAACGGATATTACGAGGGTAGCCTACAAATTGCAGATGATGGCGGACAGGCACTAACCCCTCCGACCAACACCAAAGACGTCATGGGCGACGTTGATTTTTCGGCGTTTACTTACGAGTTCGACAACGTGGGTATGTTTAACCTGTGGCTCAACTCCACTGCGAGCAGTGGAGGGGTTGCGGCACCGGTGTCAATTGATGCGAGCAAGTGCGTCGTGCCAGCCCAGATAACCGCTACCGGTACTGCTGTTTCAGCAACTACTGTAAGCGGACACTTTGTTGGTACTGCCTTCCACCCGGGAGGTGGCTCTGGTGTTATCGTCATCGACGGTGTGACCGTGGCCAACCCCGGCCAGGCTACCGACGCAAATGGCGATTTCGATATAACGGGGCAGTTCTCTTCGGCCGGCGCGACTGCTGGTGCGGGTGGAACGCTCTGCAAGAGCTTTACCGTTCAGAATTCCCGCGGTGAAGTGTCATACGGACCCCAGGATATTTGCTGGACACCATACCAGGCACCTGCCAATTACACAGTGGCTTACAGTGCTAACTGTGATGGTAGCTGGACGGCAACTGTTTCCGGCCTGACGGCTGGCGACGAAGTTACCTGGACGAGCACCAACTACGGGCACCTGGCGCGTACGGTGATAGCTACCGGCAGTTCGGTTAGTCTCGACTCCGCGTCGGGCTTGCTACCGCCTCTACAGGGCAACGATGGCTCCTTTACATTTTATGTTGGGGCCAACGTGGCAGGCACCATCAGCCCGGTTGTACCGGCTAGCTGCACGCCACCACCTGTTAACCATGACCCGGTGGCGGTGAACCACACCGCTACGACTGCTGAAAACACAGCAGTTACCGTGAATGTGCTGGCTGGCAGCAGCGACCCGGATGGCGACAGCCTGACGGTGAGCGGTGCTACCGGTGCAAGCCACGGCACAACCAGTGTCGCTAGCAACCAGGTCGTGTACACGCCGGCAACCGGATTCACCGGTACCGACAGCTTTACGTACACGATTTCCGACGGTAATGGCGGCACGGCTACGGCAACTGTCTCGGTGACAGTGAGCGCAGCGGTGACGCCGCCGCCGGTGACGCAGGTTTGCTCAAACCTTGCGACAGTGAACGACACGGCCACGACCCCTGAAAACACAGCGGTTACCGTGAACGTGCTCGGCAACGACACCGTGAACGGCACGGGGTGCGAAAGCTCCCTGCGGGTGACCTCGGTCACTCAGCCGGAACACGGTACGGCTGCGGTCGTCAACTCCACTTCGGAATTGACGAGTGCCCGCAAGGCGTTTACCGCCGGGGGTACGGCAGGCGGATCTGTAGCGGCAGGTGTAGTGAAGTACACGCCGGCAACCGGATTCACCGGTACCGACAGCTTCACCTACACAGTGACGGACAAGACAGGCGCGACGGCTACCGGGACAGTGACTGTTACGGTCACGGCCTCGACCTCGTCAACGCCGCCGCCAAACACCACGCCGCCGGCTCACACGACACCGCCAGTGTCGAGTCAGCCGACAGCTCCCGCTGCCAACACCACGCCTGCCGGCTTCCCGGCTGGTAACACCGGTGACGGTGTGCTTGCCAGCACCGGCGGGCCTAATATGCTCCTGCTGGAACTTGGGATCGCCCTAGCGGTGTTTGGCCTCGTGCTGTGGGCACCTCGTCCGCGGTTCGGTGCACGTCGCCGCTAGGCTTGTTGCCGGGGTGGTGGGAGCCGCTCTTGCATTTGTGTTGGTGGCTGCCTGCCTCCCCGCAAAGCATGACGGTTCTGGCGGGCAGGCGCGGCAAACGTCGGTTATGCCGACATACGCTGCGCCTGTCACGCCGCCTTCCTCGGTAACGAGCGCGCCAAAGCCGGCTCAATCTGCGAAGCCATCGCAGACAAACCCGGCCAAGGCAGTGCTGCAGAAGGTGGCGGCGGCAGCTCCGACCTGGCTGGTCATTACGACCACACAGGGTAAGACTGTTTTGCAGACGGCTGTTGACCAGCAGACGGCACCCGTTAATCCCGACGGAACGTGGGGAAAGATGGATCCGCCGGCCTGGAACCGAGCTGTCTGGGAGACGCAATCGGTGCAGCCGGGCTATCCCTCGTCGGGCACCAGTGCGATTTATGGGCATGCATGTCACCATCATGACTGCTCGTTTGATCGTCTGATTTCTGTCCGGAAGGGCGATATGGTTACGCTCACGACACCGAAAGGTGTTTTGACGTACCGTGTCAACCAACCGGTGCAGTACCCGAAAGAAGGCAACGCGTCGCTGAGCTCCAAGCAAAGTGTTCCCAACGAATTGATGTTGGTGACATGTGCTTACGAACAAGGCGACGAATCGCTGAACAACCTTGTAGTAACAGCTACGTTGGTTTCAGCGGTGCTACGGTAGAGGACCGAAGGTGTGGGCGCTATGCTCAAAAATTGCGCCTCTGGCGTCCACACCTCGGCTCTTACCGAACTTTGTAGCATATGTCTTGTATCCTTCCGGATACTGCAATCTGACATGCTACACACTTTTACGCTTTTGAGAGTACAGAACAATTTCTGTGTTCGACTACTGTGTATAAGTGTGTAGCGGTCGCAGTTATGCTTTGATATACTACAAACCAGCCATGGACAAGCACAATGACCCGAAACCCGCCGGCAAGCTACCAGGCATCCTCTACGTTGGCCAAAAGCATAGTAATATAAGGTTCAAACTTCGTCTCGCAATCTTGGGGCTGGGCTGCCTGGTGGTGGTAGCTCTGGTTGTCTGGGGGGTATACCGACTGAGGCAATCCGCTACACAAGAGACACCTGTCCAGACGACAACAAAGTCACACCGGAACGGTCCTGCTGACTTAGACAAGATTCAAGCGGGTTATGACAAAGACATTGCTGCCATGAGTGATAAAAACGGGCGCGCCGATGCGTATTTCCAGAAGGCTCAGGTCTATACGCTACAGAACAATTATAAAGATGCTTTAAGCGCTGCCCTGAAGTCAGACAAGCTGCAGCCGAATAACTTGCGGACCATCGAAACCATCGGCGATATATATGCCCAGCTGGGTAACGACCAAAACGCGGCGCTCTATTACCAGAAAGATATCGATGTCTTTCAGGCTTCATCGGCGGGTACATTGCCTGGCAGCGAAGCAACCGTCCAGTATTATCAACAAAAGCTGGACTCTTTAGGCGGGAAATCCTGATGCACGGAAAAGGGCGGGTTAGTTTGAGAGAATTTTGGCAACCGGGCAGTAGGCGGCGGGGTGCTGTGTATGGTATGTACGCTTTGGCTTTGGTGTTATTTGCAGCGATTATTGTTTTTGGTTTTATGCGCGGTACTGTCGGCGCTGATTCTGTCAGCCTTTCTACATCGGGTTTGTATAAAACGGGGGTGACCAGTGACGGAATTACGAAGCGTACGAGCGGATACGATACGCACTACGCGGTATCTTCGGTTACGAATGACGGGGGCTACTACCCGACGTGCCAGACATTATCTGCGCTGCCTACGCCCGCTACAATTGTGAAAGAGTATGGCGGCAAGGCCGGTACCCAGTCCAACAATGCACATCCGTGGACTGCCTTCGGCTCGGCTAGCTGGATCAGTCTCGATAAGAATGGTAATGGCCGGGAGGATTCAAGTACGAGCTGTGTCGATCCTTCGGACTGGACCAAGAAAAGTATATGCGGCAATCCGGTCAAAGTAGCGCCGACGAAAATTGCTTGCTGGGCCCCTACATGGAACACCTGGCACTACGAGGCCACGCAGAAATTTTCTGTCACTGCCAACGACAACATCGACACCTCTACCGTAAAGTTAAATATAAAAGGCTCGGTCGACAACCAGTTGGCAGTTATGATTAATGGCGTATATCTCACTACATCATCTTTTGCGGTTATTCCGATGACCGATGCAGCAACCGGCTCGTCTAATTGGTCCGATCCCAACTACCATACCGGCAATACGTTCACGTTCGACGTGCCGAACAACATTCTCAAAATAGGGCAAGGGGCGGTAAATTCCATTGATTTTTACGTCAGGTCGGGGTACGACCTTGAGGGCTTTGTTATTACCGATATATCACTCAGTGCGTCTACTAAGCCAGGCGGGAAACCTACGAACCCGCCACCTGCCACCAGCGATTGTCCGGGCGATCCTACGATTAACACGAGTACTGACGTAACAGTGGACTTGCCCGACAAAACCCCGGGAAATTCGGCCGCACCCTCATCGGCTACCAAACCGAACAGTACGTACATACAGGACACGTCAGAAAAAACAACCACCGTTACAGGAGTTACAGACATTAGCAGTGGTGGCAATCCGGTCGGTATTCCACATAAGAACGATAAGTATGGGCAAACAACGTTAGATTATTCGAACTATGTTTCGACCTATCCGTACGATAAAAACCAAGCTCAGGTAACCTATGATAGTTACTACACTGAAACTACCTGGAAGTCAGCATCTACTCCCAGCTCGTCATACTATAGTTGTCCGGCGGATGCATTTTCAGCTGGTCCCGGAAACGAGCAATATTGTCACCAACATGTGAGTGCCAAACCGGACGCGAATGGCAACTGTCCAGATGTCTATGACAATGTAGCCTACAATGGAGGCTGCCTCAAGCGAATTGCTGCTACTGTAAACTATTTGTACGACTATAGCGTAGTCAATACGGTGAAGCATAAAACTCAAGCCAATACTGTCAGTGCTTACCAAATGACTGCCTGCTACAACCGCGAGTTCACCGTGAATAGCGTGAGTGCGTTAGCTAGTTTTTCGCCTAACAGTGAGAATCCGTCGTCGGCCAGCTCCTCTGCCACCGCAGACATTACTTTTTCTGTTTCCCACGGGGGTGCACTGCGTACTCCCTACAAACTCAAAAATCTTCCGTATGTAGTGCAGTACACCACTAACTACGGGATTTGCAGCGGGGGAATCTCGGGGAGTACCAATATTACTACGTCCTCCAAAGACCTTTCGTACGAGTACCCGGCTGCGGCCATAGGTAGCGGCAGTTGTGCCGTGACCCAGCCAGCCCCTATTGGCATGACGGTCACCGCGATCTATAGCATACCCGCGGCGGTATCGGGAACGCAGGTGACCGGGGAGATGGATCAGGACGGCAACATACAGAGCATAAGCGGGTATATTTCCGGTTCTGCCCAGACACAGCCCGTCTACAACGCCCCCTACCTCCAAATCTACGGCGGTGACGCCGCCGCCGGCACCGGCTTCCTCAGCAATGGCTGCAGCCCCAACACCAGTGCTACCATCAAGACCTTTAACCAAGGT
>Ga0164242_10000178_pt1 | contig 79026 bp, 90 predicted proteins | sample OricomgcompostMG_FD_108783 | JGI IMG/M metagenome (GOLD analysis project Ga0164242, IMG submission 108783) | Miracle-Growth compost microbial communities from Emeryville, California, USA - Original compost - Miracle growth compost (MG) ... | reverse complement strand
GTGAAGGTGTCGGCTGCGGAGAATGCCGTCAAGCCTGAAAAAGGAGCGATGGATGCCGCCGAGAAGGCGTATTTAGATGCATACAAGGCGTACTACGCGCAGAAAGGCGCGAAGCAGAGCGGAGAGCCGGAAGAGCTGCGCGTCCTTAAGACCGCGTATGACGAGAGCCGTCTCGCGTACGGGAACGCGCTTACGAAATCAGCGCAGCAGCGTCTTGAAGCGAAGGGTACCTCCGGCGACGCCGCGGAAAAGAACAAGCGCGTCTTGGAACGATACAACCGGCTCGTCCGGTATAACGAGATCATCAAGCCTGCCGCGCAGAAGCGGTACAGGGCGAAGCTCGAAGCGATGGATAGCCGCGAACGGAGCGCCTTCACGAAAGCGTTCGAGTGGACGGCACGGCAGAACCAGAAGCTTGAGAAGAGGTTCGGGAAATGGGGAGCGCGCGGCATCCGCGCGCTCGCTACGACCGCCATCGCCGGCGCGTTCGTCGGAACGGGCGGCGGCATCGCGGCGCTGCTCGGCTGGGGCGCTGTGCGGGTCGGCAAATCCCTTGCACGCACGACGGTAACGGCAGGGGCCGTAGAGGCTGCAGGGAACATACGGGGATATTTCGCGCGGAAGACACAAGCGGAGGCGCAGCATCATCTCGACTACGTCGGGCGAACTTCGACGGCGCTTACGCTCGACGACCTCGAGCAGTACGACCTGCACCGGCAAGGGCTCGAGAAGGATGCGGATGACCTTACTGTGCAGAAGAAGGAAGTGTTCGCGCGCATCGCGGCAGCGGCCGGCATCGGCGGCGTGGGCGCCGGGGTAGCCGCCTTCGAGATGCTTTCCCATTTGCCAAGCATCGAGCATGTGGCTTCCGCGCCGCCCGCCGAGCCTGAAGCGCCCGCCGTCCACCCTGAAGCGGCTCCGACCCCAGCTCCGGCGCCCGAGCATGCCGCACCTGCAGCAGGGCATCATGCGCCCGCCGGGCCGCCGCATGCCCATCTTCAGGAGGCTCCTTCTTCCGGTAAGAGCCCTCTTACCGCCCCAGTGCATACCGAAGCGCCGCCTGCGCCGCCCGCTCCGGAGGCCCACGCTGCTGCAGTCCCTGCGGCGGAAGCTCCCGCGCCTGAAGCGCCCTCCGTTCCTGGGTATGCTGGTCCTTTCAATACTGTGATCCCGTTGCCGCAAGGCATGGACCCGAACAGTCCCGAGGCGGTCGCATGGCTCAACCGTACGTACAATCCGACCGTCGATTTCAGCCATGCCCCTGCAGCTGCGATGCCGCAGGCGGCGGAAGCTCCCGCACCGATCGCAGAACCTCCGCATGCGATCGAACCGTCGCATGCGGCTCCCGAAGCGCCGGTCCCGTCCGCTCCCGAACAGCCGCTGGCTCCTGAAGCTGCTGCGCCTGTCGAGCAGGCCGCTCCTGTTCCAGTCCCTGCTCCCGGACAGCCGCCGGAGACTATCGCCGCAGTACCTGCGCCCGAGCATGCAGGGGTGTCCCAGCCAGCATCGGCCCCTCTCGAGAGCGTAGCGGCTCCTGCGCCAGAAACGGCTCCCGTCGCGGCCTCTGAGCTGGCGCCGCTCGATACCCCGCCTCCGCCAGCAGCGACGCCGCTCGACCATGCCGCGGCACCGGTCGCCGTACCGACGGCGGAGCCGCCTTCCGCGCCTGAGGCGCCTGCTGCGTCCGCCGTGCAGCCCGAGATCGCGCCCGCGTCCCTCCTCAATCCGAACGGCTTCGACCTTTCCGTGAATCATGTCGGCTTGGATTCGCGCGGGAATCTTTTCGCGCATGTCACGCCGACGGGAACCATGCAGGGCGATAATGATGCTGCGTACGCTACCGCCCTCGAGTACTCCCAAACGCACCCGGGGAAGCCGGTCTACTATGTCTGGGAGAGCAGGTCCCCGATCCTGGGAAGCTTGAAGCGCGAAGTGCTTGCTCTCAGGTATGCTCCGAACGAGGGCGATACGATTCCGCAGCCGTACACGGAGCACTCCGGATGGGTGGCCACGGCGCCGACGCCTCCCTCGGACGCTGAACTTACTAACCCTCAATAATTTTGCATGACTGCACCTACTGCATCGCTCCTGAACGCGCTCGGCATCGAGGAACTGCTTCCCGAGGAGCAGGAGGAACTCCTGCTCGACCTGAACAGCCTCATCTGGGAAGGCTCGCTCATCCGTCTCATCGAGAAGATGGATGACGCTACGAAGGAAGCCTTCGAGAAGCTCCTGGCTGCCGACGCGGGCGAGGACGAGGTCCAGGCGTTCCTGGACGAGCATGTGCCGGATTCCGGCCAGGCAGTGGCGGATACGGTGCAGGAGCTGACGGATGATATACTGGCCGTAACCGGCGCAAGCTAGGATTATCAAGGAACTTATGACTACTATGCAGGTAACGTCAACGGGGATCGCCGTCGCGGTAGCGGTTGTTATCGCGCTCGGCCTCTTGTTCTTCGGGCCGCGCATCTTCTCGCCGTTCAATCCGCAGGGCACTGCGACGACGACGGAAAGCACCGCTGCCTCGACCACTGCAACCGCACCATCTATGGACTCGAACCTTACGAACAACGCAGCGCCCATCCCGAATCCGCTTCCGACGACGCTCACCGCGACCGATGAAGTGACGGGTACGGGCGCCGAAGCCACGGCAGGAAAGACCGTCACCGTGAACTACGTCGGCATGCTGCCGGATGGCACGGTCTTCGATGCGAGCGCGAACCACGGCCAGGCATTCAGCTTCACGCTCGGCGCCGGCCAGGTCATCAAGGGCTGGGACCAGGGCATACAGGGCATGAAGGTCGGCGGCAAGCGCCAGCTCATCATTCCGCCGGACCTCGCGTACGGGAACCAGGCCGTGGGCGGCGTCATCCCCGCGAACGCGACGCTCATCTTCGAGGTCGAGCTCGTGGGCGTGCAATAGGCAGGGCGCACGCGAACGGGTGCGTACCGAATGTAAGAAGGTATAAGAAAGGGCCGCCAAGCATAGCTTGGCGGCCCGTTCGCTTCATGCGAAGCGAGGTTTTATTGCGGCGGGGGAGCGACCTGCGGCGCGGGGATGCTTGCGGCATCCTGCGGCTCAGAACCCCGATCGTCGTTGCTGAACTCCTCCTCATGGGTCGGCGTGCGAGCATGGGGATCGACCCCGGGGAGCTTCGCACGGCCGACCATCATTGGGATGATGATGATGTCCTTGAGTCGCCTGTCGGCGTAGTCGTTCGAGTTCTTCTGCACCCACTGCAGCATGCAGTAGGAGTGGACGATCTTGAGCGCCTGCTCGCGCTTCTGTTCCGCCGTAAAGACGCCGCTGCCGAGCCCCGAGCCGGCGCCGTACTTCAGGTAGTTCAGGAAGGACATGCCTCCCGACGTGAAGCTGCCGAGTACGGCGCCGACGGCGGTGCCGAGTCCGATCAGGAACCCGCCCTTCACGCCGTCCTTGATGTATCCCTGCCAGATCGCATCGACCTCGTGGGTCTTCTCGATGCAGTGCTGGTCGGTCGCGGCGAGCATGTGCGCTTCCGTGGCCGTCAACGGCCGGGTCGTGCGGATATTGCCGCTCGCGTCATAGCCGGTGTAGATGTCGACCATGTAATCGCGGGTGTACCCGGGGCCCGGGTCCGCCGCGGTGCGAATGTGAGGGGTGCTCGCGCATGCGGAAAGCATGGTCGCGGCCATCAGCGAAACAGTCATCAATGTACGCATTGGGTGTCTCCTCGAATGGATGAGTGAAAACCTGTATCCTTGCCATTTATAGCACCATACATATACCTTGTCAAGGTTTACAGAAGCCCGTTCTATTTGCCTAAAATACGGCCAGGATATAGGCTATTTCCATGAGTCCGCTCTCGTTCTCCATCCTCAAGAAGAATCCTGGCTCGCGCGCGCGGCGCGGCGCGCTCACGACGCCGCATGGCGCGATCCAGACGCCGGCCTTCGTGCCGGTGGGCACGAAGGCCGGCGTGAAAGGAGTGCTGCCGGAGCAATTGCGCGCGCTCGGCGCGCAGGTCGTGCTCGCCAATACGTACCATCTCTATCTGCAGCCGGGCGAGCAGACCGTGAAGGATGCCGGCGGGCTTGCTGAATTCATGGGGTGGAAGGACGCGCAGGGCGCGACGCTCCCGACCATGACCGATTCCGGCGGCTTTCAGGTCTTCTCGCTCGGCGCGGCCTTCGGCCGGAACATCACGAAGATATCCAAAGGCGAGGAGGCGCCGCGCGATGAAACGGAGCGGAAGCAAGGCGTCGCGGTCTTCGACGAGGACGTCGCGACCCAGCACGGCCAGCTCGCTATCATCGACGACGAGGGAGTGACGTTCACCTCGCACCTGGACGGTTCGCTGCACCGCTTCACGCCCGAGCGCTCCATCGAGATCCAGCACGCGCTCGGCGCGGACATGTTCTTCGCCTTCGACGAATGCACGGCGCCGACCGAACCATATGCGTACCAGCGCGAGGCCATGGAGCGCACGCACAAATGGGCAGCACGTTCCATCGCGGCGCACCGGCAGAATCTCGGAGCTGCCCGGAAGCAGGCGATCTTCGGCATCGTGCAGGGCGGCCGGCATCCTGACCTGCGTGCCGAGAGCGCCCGCGAGATCGCCTCGCTCGGCTTCGATGGTTTCGGCATCGGCGGTTCCTTCAGCAAGGAGGACATGCAGGGCGCGCTGCAGGCGGCCGTGCCGCATCTGCCGGAAGAGAAGCCGCGGCATTTCCTCGGCATCGGCGAGCCGGGCGACCTGCTCGCCGGCATCGCCGAAGGCATGGACCTCTTCGACTGCGTCGCGGCGACGCGCATCGGCCGCCACGGCTCTATCTATACGAAGAGCGGTATCGTCCATCTGAGAGGGGAGAAATACCGTACCGATTACGGGCCGCTCGACCCAGAGACGCCGGTGCCAGGCACGGAGACCTTCACGCGCGCCTATGCCTCGCATCTGGTGCGTGCAGGCGAGATGCTCGGCTCCATCATCTGCTCCATGCACAACCTCGGCTTCATCCTGCAGCTCGTGGACGGGGCACGCGAAGCGATAGAGAACGGCACGTTCGCCGAATACCGCGCTGAGTTCGAACGTACGTACTACGCTTGACGGGTATTGACAAGTATAGATAGATATAGTACTCTTCTATCTGGGTATTCAGAGGGGAATTCCAATGAACAAGCTCTTTTCTTCCGTCATGATCGCCATGGCCGTTTCCGCGCTTCCGGTCTCGGCGCATGCCGAGCAGCCGCAGCGCACGGTCGTGCTTTCGAAGCCCGCCGCGCGCGAATTCTGCCAGGATTGGCAGAAGAACGCGCCGCAACGCGCCAGCGACTTCATCGCGCTCGTCGCGATGAACCGCGTCGGCGCGCCGATCGTCGAGCGCACGGCGGCGCAGGAAGCTCAGAACACGCGCTTCTGCCATCACCTGGCCTTCGAGACGGCCATGGACCGCATCATGACGCGCTGACCGGCACACCATCATCGCCGGCCCAAAGCCGCCAGCCATCCTTCGGATGCTGGCGGCTTTTTCATGCGCTCGTGCGAACTTCATCCGCGCGCGGTACACTGAGGCGATATGGCAGGCTTTAAGATGCATGCGCCGTTCCCTCCCGCCGGCGACCAGCCGAAGGCGATAGAAGGGCTCACCAAGGGAATCCAACAGGGCTTGCAGTACCAGACGCTCCTGGGCGTGACGGGCTCCGGCAAGACGTATACGGCCGCGAACGTCATCGCGAATATCCAGAAGCCGACGCTCGTGCTCGCGCACAACAAGACGCTCGCCGCGCAGCTCGCGCAGGAGTACCGCGAGTTCTTTCCCGAGAACGCGGTGCATTATTTCGTCTCTTATTATGATTACTACCAGCCGGAGGCGTATATTGCCCATTCCGATACGTATATCGAGAAGGAGGCGCAGATAAACGCGGAGATAGACCGGCTCCGACACGCGGCGACGCAGGCGCTCCTGACGCGCAAGGACGTCATCATCGTCGCTTCGGTCTCCGCCATCTACGGCCTCGGTTCGCCAGAAAATTACGAAAAGGTGCATATCAAGCTCCAGAAGGGCGCGAAGGAGGATCGCGCTTCGCTCATCCGCAAGTTCATCTCCATCTATTTCGAGCGCACGACCGCCGACCTCGAGCCGGGGAAGGTGCGCGCCGTCGGGAATTCGCTCGAAGTGATGCCGGTGAACGAGCGCGCCATCTACCGCATCGCCTTCGACGCCGATTCCATCACGCGCATCGAGCATCTCGACCCCGTCTCGCGCGCGCTCGTCGGCGAGCCCGATTCGCTCTTCGTCTTCCCGGCGAAGCACTTCGTCACGAGCGAGGACGAACGCGAGCGCGCGCTCTCGGACATCCGCGCGGAGCTCGATGAGCGCCTCGAGCAGCTGAAGCGCGAGGAGAAGCCGCTTGAGCATGAGCGCCTGAAGCGCCGCACCCTCCACGACATCGCCCTCATCCGCGAGCTCGGCTACACGAACGGCATCGAGAACTATTCCCGCCACTTCGACGGTCGCGCGCCCGGCGAAGCGCCGCATACGCTCCTTTCCTATTTCCCGCATAAAAAGGACGGGAGCGCCGATTTCCTTACTATCATCGACGAGTCGCACGTGACCGTCTCGCAGATCGGGGGCATGTATGCGGGAGACCGCTCGCGCAAGGACGTGCTCGTGGAGCACGGGTTCCGCCTGCCTTCCGCGCGCGATAACCGCCCGCTTATGTTCGAGGAGTTCGAGAAGCGCATCGGGCAGGTCATCTTCACCTCGGCGACGCCAGGCGCGTACGAGAAAGAGCATAGCGTGCCGCCAGGCGGCCAGGTCGTCGAGCAGATCATCCGTCCGACGGGCCTCATCGACCCGGAGCTCGTCGTGCGTCCCATCGCCGAAGGGGAGGGCGTGGGCGGCGACGTGAAGGCCGAGGGCGAATACCGCGGCCAGGTCGCGGATTTCATAGACGAAGCCGAAGCAGTCATCGCGCGCGGCGGCCGCGCGCTCGCCACGACGCTCACGAAGCAGATGGCCGAGGATCTCGCGAGCTTCCTGCGGGAACGCGGCATGCGCGCGGAATACCTGCATAGCGACGTGAAGACCATCGACCGCATCACCATCCTGACCGAGTTCCGTAAAGGCACGTTCGATATCCTGGTCGGCGTGAACCTGCTGCGTGAAGGCCTCGACCTGCCGGAAGTGGAGCTGGTCGGCATCCTCGACGCCGACAAGGAAGGGTTCCTGCGCAGCGAGACCTCGCTCATCCAGACCATCGGCCGCGCCGCCCGCAACGTGCTCGGCCGCGTCATCCTCTACGCCGATGTCATGACCGGTTCGCTCGAGCGCGCCATCGCCGAGACCGAGCGCCGCCGCGCGCTGCAGCTGGCATACAACGAGAAGCATGGCATCACGCCGGCCACTATCAAGAAAGAGATACGCGACATCGCCGAGAGCATGCGCAGCGAGCACGATAAGACCGTCCACGACCTGCTCGCGCTCGACGCGAAGCTCTACCAGGACGACCCGAAGGCCTTCATCGCCGACAAGCGGCGGCAGATGGCCGAGGCGGTCGAGAACCTCGACTTCGAGACGGCTGCCATACTGCGCGACGAGATCTATACGCTCGAGGGCAAGGACGTGCCGAAGAAGTCCCGCGCTGCGGCGGCGAAGCGCACCCGCGGCCCGCGGAAGCGCTAGCGGCCCGTGCTACGATACGAGCAATGAGACTCCGCGTTCTCCTGGCGCTCCAGCTCCTCTTGGCGCTCGCCGCGATTTCCGTATTCGTCTTCTTCACCGTACGCGCCTTCTGGGTGCGGTACGGGCCGTACGTGCCGCATGTCGTCCCGGTCGCGGGCGCGGAGGTCTCGATAACCGAGGTCGCCGCGACGTACGGGCTCCTTCTCCTCATCCTCGCGACCCTGGTCTTCATCCTGGTATACCTCGTCCTGAACCGCTCGGTCATCTATCCTATCAAGGCGATCACGACGGCGATGACGACGTTCTCTGAGTCGAGCACGTTCACGCCGTTCCAGGGCATCTCGTTCTCCGCTGCGGAGATACGCGAGCTGACGAACGCCTTCGTCGAATTCACGGATAACGTCGAGAAAGTCCATGCGCGCGATATGGAGATCTCGCGCGTGAAGTCGGACTTCATCTCGACGGCGGCCCACCAGCTGCGCACGCCGCTTACCGGCATCCGTTGGGCGCTCGAGGCGCTCGCGAAGGACCCGCTCAACGAGCAGCAGCGCGCGCTGGTCGAGGATGCGGCGAACAAGAGCCGCGACCTCGTCGCCATCGTGGGCACGCTCCTGGACATCTCCAGCATCGAGTCGGGCAAGCATAAGTACGTCTTCGAGCCGATCCAGCTCGAGGAATTGGCCGAGGGAGTCACGCGCGATTTCGGGCACCAGGCGTCGGAGCGGCAGGTGTCGCTCGCCTTCGAGCCGTGTGACCATCCGCTGCCCAAAGTGCGCGCCGACCGCGAGCAGATAAAGTGGATACTCAACAACCTCATCGAGAACGCCGTGAAGTATACGCCCGAGGGCGGCGTCGTCCGCATCTCCATGGCGCGGGTCCCCGACCGCGTGCAGGTGCTCGTCCATGACACCGGCATCGGCATCACGCCGAAGGACCGGAACAACATCTTCGAGCGCTTCTACCGGGCCGAGAACGCCGTCGCGAAGGAGAACAAGGGCAACGGCCTCGGCCTGTACATCGCCCGCACGATCGCGACCGACCATGGCGGCGACCTTAATTTCGCGGCGAACGAGAACGGCCCCGGAACGACGTTCACGCTCTCGCTCCCGACGATATAGCGTCCTATCCACAGCCCCGCGAGGCCGTTCTCGCGATGCGCTATTATTAAACGCATGAGCGACATCCCCTGCATCATGGTCGTCGAAGACGACCCTATCCTTAAGAATCTCCTCGGCCACACGCTGACGGGGAAGTACCAGACCGTATACGCCGCCAACGGCGACCAGGCTATCCAGCTTTTCGAGCAGTACCATCCGGTGCTCATCATCCTCGACCTGACGCTCCCTGGCTCCAAGGACGGCTTCGCGATACTCGAAGAGCTCCGCGCGCGCCCTGATGCCGGCAAGACCGTGCCGGTCATCGTCGTCTCGAACCTCGGCGAGCAGACGGCGAAGGACCGCAGCATGAAGCTCGGCGCGAACGCCTACCTCGTGAAGGCCGAAGTTGACGTGGACGAGATCGTCGCGAAGATCGGCGAATACCTCCCGGCTAGCGTTCAAGCGTAATTCTTTATATACTGATACCGTACCAGTCCCGCCACGGACTGGTACGCAGGCGTATACGGCCGCCATGCCTGCGGCGACATACTTTCCATGACTAAGAAATCATCATCAGATGCGGCGCGTCAGCAGGCCCATCTTCAGCACCGCGGCGAAGACTGGATACGCGTGAAGGGCGCGCGTACGCACAACCTGAAGAACCTCTCGGTCGACCTGCCGCGAGGCGTGATGACCGTGCTCACCGGCCTTTCCGGCTCGGGGAAGTCGTCGCTCGCCTTCGACACCATCTTCGCCGAGGGCCAGCGCCGCTACGTCGAATCGCTCTCGGCCTACGCGCGCCAATTCCTCAACCAGATGCAGAAGCCGGACGTGGACGAGATAAGCGGCCTCTCGCCCGCCATTTCCATAGACCAGAAGAGCCGCTCGAACAATCCGCGCTCGACGGTCGCGACCGTGACCGAGATATACGACTACCTGCGCGTGCTCTATGCGCGCGCCGGCCAGCCGTACTGCGTGAACCATGACGTGCCGATCTCCCGCCTCTCGAAGGAAGAGATGATCCGCATGGTCTGGGACCGCGTGAACGCGAAGACCGGCAGCGCGAGCGGGAAAGCCGGCGAGCCTGCGAACGGCAAGGTGATGGGCGTCGAATTCGACCGCACGCAGGTCGCCATCTTCGCGCCGGTCGTCGTCGGCCGGAAAGGCGAATACTACCAGCTCCTCTACGACCTTCTCGGCAAGGGGTACGAACGCGTGATGGTCGACGGCGTCGAGCACTCGCTGCGAGAGAAGATCGTCCTTGACCGCAACAAGCGCCACAATATAGACGCCGTCGTCGACTCCATCTTCGTGAGCGAATTCGTCCGCAACCCGGACGGCGCCCGCGAGCGTCTCTCCGAGGCGCTCGAGCTCGCGCTCAAGGAGGCCGACGGGCTCGTGAAGATACGCCATGCCGACGGCTCGCTCGAGACGCTCTCCTCCAAATTCATCTGCCCTGAGGACGGCATGTCGTTCCCTGAGGTGGAGCCCCGCCTCTTCTCCTTCAACAGCCCGTATGGCGCGTGCCCGCATTGCAACGGCCTCGGCACCGAGTCGTTCTTCTCCGATGCGCCGTGCCCGGTCTGCGAAGGGAAGCGCCTTCGCCCCGAAGCGCTCCGCGTATATCTCAGGAGCGCCCACAAGAAGGCGAACGCGGGCAGTCTTGGCTCGAACATCGTCGATTTTACTTCCCTTTCCATACGCGACGCAAAAGACTTCATGGACAGCCTCGTGCTTTCCGACTTCCGCGAGGAGATCGCCGCGCCCATCATAAAAGAGATAACCAACCGTCTTGATTTCATGCTGAACGTGGGACTCGACTATCTCACGCTGAATCGCTCCGCAGCGACCCTTTCCGGCGGCGAGGCGCAGCGCATCCGCCTCGCCTCCCAGCTCGGCACCGGCCTCGTGGGCGCGCTGTACGTCCTTGACGAACCCACCATCGGCCTGCATCAGCGCGACAACGAGCGCCTCATCAATACCTTGCTCACGCTCAAGGAGCTCGGCAATACCATCCTCGTCGTCGAGCATGATGAGGACACCATCTACGCCTCCGATTACCTCGTCGACATCGGTCCGGGCGCAGGGACGCACGGCGGCAAGGTCGTCGTCTCCGGTTGGCTCGACGACCTCCTGACCGCTTCAAAGAACGAGAGCGGCTCCACGACGCTCTCGTACCTGCGCGAAGAGACGGAGATCGCCATACCTGACGAGCGCCGCACGGGCGAAAAGGGCTCGATAAAGATAAAGGGCGCGACGCTGCATAACCTGAAGAACCAGAACGTGGACGTCCCGCTCGGCAAGCTCGTCTGCATCACGGGCGTCTCCGGCTCGGGCAAGTCGACGTTCCTGTACGACGTGCTGCATAAGAACGTGTCGGCGCGGCTCGCCAAGCGCGAAGCGCCGGTCGAGAACGCGGCGAGCGTCACCGGTACGGAATATATCGGCCGTACGGTGCTCATCGACCAGTCGCCGATCGGACGTACCCCGCGCTCGAACCCGGCGACATATACCGGCGCCTTCACGCATATCCGCGACCTCTTCGCCGCGACCAGCGAGGCGCGCGCCCGCGGGTGGAAGCCGGGCCGGTTCTCGTTCAACGTCGCTGGCGGACGTTGCGAAGCCTGCCAGGGCAACGGCGTCATAGCGGTGGAGATGCACTTCCTGCCGACCGTGTACGTCACGTGCGACGTCTGCAACGGCACCCGCTACATGCGCGAGACGCTCGAAGTCACGTATCGCGGCAAGACCATCTACGACGTGCTCCAGATGACCATCGAGGAGGCAGAAGCGTTCTTCAAGGATATCCCGGCCATCAATGACCGCCTGGAGACCCTTAACGCGACAGGCTTGCAGTACCTCACGCTCGGCCAGTCGGCGACGACGCTCTCCGGCGGCGAAGCCCAGCGCGTGAAGATCGCCAGCGAGCTCTATCGCCCGACGACGATGAAGACGCTCTACCTGCTCGATGAGCCGACGGTCGGCCTCCATTACGAGGACGTGCGCAAACTTATCGAGATCCTCCAGGAGCTCGTGCGCCGCGGCAATACCGTCGTCGTCATCGAGCACAACCTCGACCTCATCAAGTCGGCCGATTACCTCATCGACTTCGGACCGGAAGGAGGCGTGGGCGGCGGCAAGGTCATCGCCAAGGGCACGCCTGAAGAGGTCGCGGACGTGGAAGCGTCATATACGGGCCAGTATCTCGCGAAGCTCTTCGCGAAGGCGAAGCGCCGGAAGGCGAAGAAGCATGAAAAATAAAACGTGCCGCCTTCTTGAAGGCGGCACGCTGATCCAGCGGCATCAGTAGAAGCTGATATCGTGTTTCCAGATGCGTTGGAGCAGGTAGCAGAGCACCGCTCCCACGATCAGGATGATGGCGCTCTGCGGGCGCACATCCACCCTGAAGTACAGCAGGCACACGACGAGCGCCAGCAACAGGAACGCGCTCGCCACGAATCTCTTCGTATGGAGCCGCCGGTCGGCGTCCTTCGCGCGCTCTTCTTCTTCGCGCGCTTGGTTGTAGCCGTAATCCCTGCCGTCGTAGAGCGCTTCTTCGATCGCTTCGCTCGCGTCGTTGCGTAAGAGTCCTTGCATCTCTCCCTCCTATTCTTCCCGTGTTATATATAAGAAGTAATGCCGAGTCAAGCAACGTTATACCCACCATGCAGCGCAGCGACCTGACATCGTTCGAGCTTCCGGACGCGCCTGGCGTGTACCTTTTCACGAAGGGGAGCGGACGGAGCAAGAAGATACTGTACGTCGGCAAGGCGACCTCCTTGCGCGACCGCGTGCGCTCGTACTTCGATGACGACCTCATCGCGACGCGCGGGCCGCGCATCGTCGACATGGTCACGCAGGCTGACGGTATCAGCTTCGAGCAGGTGCCGACGGTGCTCGAGGCGCTCGTGCGCGAGGCCGCGCTCATCCGGAAATTCCGCCCGCCCGCCAACGCCATGGGCAAGGACGATAAGACGTTCCTGTACGCCGTGGTGACAAAGGAGGAGGTGCCGCGCATCCTCGCCATCCGCGGGAAGGACCTCGACCTCAAGAAGAAGGAGACGCTCGGGGCGCCGCCCGTGCCGTTCACGCATGCGTTCGGCCCGTTCCCGTCAGGCTACCAGCTGCGCGAAGCATTGCGCCTCATCCGCAAGATATTCCCGTTCTACGACACGCCGAAGCCTATCAATGCATCGGGGAGCGGCGTCCGCGTCCGCGGCGCGAACAAGCACTTGCAGGCGAAAGTCGAATTTAACCGCCAGATAGGGCAGTATCCTCGGAATATGGACCGGAAAGAGTACCTCCGCTCAATCCGGAACGTCTGCCTGTTCCTTTCCGGACGCGTCAAAACGCTGCGTGCGACCCTTGAGAAGGACATGAACCGCGCGGCGAAGGAAGAGCGCTTCGAGGATGCGGCTGCCATACGCCGCCAGCTCTTCTCGCTCGATCACATCCAGGACGTATCGCTCATCCGTGAAGACCGCAGCGAACGGCAGCCGGACGGGCCGCGCATCGAAGCGTACGACACGGCCCACATCGGCGGCACGAACGCGATCGGCGTCATGGTCGTCGTCGAGAACGGCGTGCCGCAGAAGCGGGAATACCGCACGTTCCGCATCCAGGGGCGCGGCGGGAAGTCGCTGAACGACGACATCGCCTCGCTCAAGGAGATCCTCTCGCGCCGCCTGGGACATCCTGAATGGCCGCTCCCGCGCGCGTTCGTCGTGGACGGCGGGAAGACGCATAAGAAGGCGGCAGAGACCGTCCTGAAGGAGCTGGGCATCGGCATTCCGGTGGTCGCGGTGGTGAAGGACGAGCGGCACCGTCCGCGCGAAGTCATCGGCGGCCTGCGCGGCGGCATCAGCGATGCAGACGCCGTCCTCGCGAACAGCGAGGCGCATCGGTTCTCTCTTTCCCGTCATCGCCGCGCGCGCACCGCGCAGATGCGCAGCGCCAGCGGCACGAAGAAGGGAGCCTGATTCTGCTATACTTTCCGCATATGCGCGGCATGGTCGTGGCACTACTCCGGGGCGGGCCCTCGCGCGAGCATGAACGCTCGCTGCGCACCGGCCATGCGTTCATGAACGCGCTCCCGCGCGAACGCTTCACTGTGCGCGACATCTTCATCGACCGCGAGGGTACCTGGCACGAGCGCGGCCTCCGCACGACGCCTTCGAACGTGCTCCCTGGCTGCGACATCGCCGTCGTCGCCTTGCATGGCGAATACGGGGAGGACGGTACGGTCCAGCGTATCCTGGAGCGATTCGGCATCCCGTATACCGGTTCAGGTCCGTTCGCTTCCTTCCAGGCGCTGCATACGGTCATGGCGCGAGAGAAGGCGCGGGCAGCAGGCCTGAATGTCCCTCGGTACGAATTCATCGAACGTTCGGAAGACGCCGAGCGCATCGCGCGCGAAGCCGTCCGCACGTACCCGCAGCCGGTCGTAGTGCGGCCGGTGCGCTGGGGGGCATCCGCCGGCACGACGATGCCCGCCGGCTTCCAGCCGGTGCACCAGGCGGTGACGGGGCTTTTCGCGGAGGGCGCCGAAGGCGCCCTCATCGAGGAGAACGTCCGCGGGGAGCGCGTATCCGTAGGGGTGCTGGAAGATGTGCGCGGTGAGCCGCTCTATGCGCTTCCCGCGATGGGCTTGAACCATGCTCCCGCTCGCCTCAGTAAGCAGCTCCTGGAGGAGCTCCAGGCGCTCGCGAAGCGCATGCACCAAGAGCTTTCGCTCAGCCACTATTCCTCTTCCACCTTCGCGATCTCGCCGAAAGGCGTCGTCTATCTCCATACCGAACCCCTCCCGTGCCTCGCGCGCGATGCCGACCTGCCGCAAGGGCTCGCGTCCGTCGGCATCCGTCCGGACGAGTTCGCCGCCCACATCATCGCCCTTGCCTTGGAAGGCCGGAAACGGTAAAGTCTAAAGGTTCGCTCATGCGGGCAGTGGGAACCCTCACGGGCCGTTAGCTCAGTTGGTAGAGCACCTCTTTTGCAAAGAGGGGGTCGCAGGTTCGAATCCTGTACGGTCCACAAATGAAAGCCCCGCAAGGGGCATTTTCATTAGTACCCGATCACGTAGTTGAGGGTGGTTGCGGGAGTCCAGCCCGTCCCGATATACGAATGGACGCTCGCCAATACCTGGGCAGAAGTCATCGCCTGCGAGCTCGCTTCGAGCGTCGTCAGCAGCACGAAATGCTGGTAGTCGGCCGAGCCGTGGATAACATACGGAGTTCCGTCAGGGCCGATGACCGGCATCTTCATGTATTGCCCGCAGTACGCGTTCCATGAACTGATGAGCTCGCTGTCGTTCGTCGGCTCTCGATCGCCAGCGTCATTCAAGGTGATCTCTCCGGTGAGCGGGTCTGCATTGTGGTCGTCCATGCACATGATGAGCGCCGTGCGGATCTGGTCCAGATCCGAGATGCGGCGGGCATCCTGTCCCTTCTGGCGGGCGGTGTTCAGGCTCGCGAGCACGATGCTCGAAAGGAGGCCGATGATGGCGATGACACGAGGGGCTCGATGAGCGTGAACCCTTGGCGAACCTTCATACGGTCAGTATAGCAGCTTGAATACGGGCAGAGCCGCGCATCATGCGCGGCTCTGCTTTTCTGGTCGGAGTGCCGAGAATCGAACTCGGGTTATACGCACCCGAAGCGTACGTAATACCACTATACCACACTCCGATATGCCTTTTCGCGTGCGTTTCGGCGGAACTATGGGTGGGCGGTACAGGATTCGAACCTGTGACCTCACGCGTGTGAAGCGTGCGCTCTAACCACCTGAGCTAACCGCCCGGCACTCAGGTACGATAGCAGACGTTCATCGTTTCCGCCACTGCGAATTAGTCGGGCTGCCGGGAATCGAACCCGGTCTACATCCACCCCATGGACGCGTACTACCGGTATACTACAGCCCGAGCTGCTGTAAGCGTCGCCTGCAGCTCGCTCGCGTACAACGGTAGCACACCTTCCGCCTGCGCGGTACGATAGGCGAGGGGTACCACAGTACGGGAGAAAGCTCATGCCGTATTTGCTTACGCTCGAAGAGCAGGCGCGCTGCATCATCCATGTGCGCGCGGGAGCGCTCAAAGCGACGCTCTGCGGGCTCGATATCAATGCGGCGAACGATGCGTGGGAGCCGTACCACATATGGATCGAGCGCTGCCAATTCCCCTCGCTCTCATTACCTGGCACGCACTGCGCCGAATGCGCGCGCATAGCGGCGACCGAACTCGAACCCTCTCCTGCGTGAGAGGGTTCATTCTTATTTGCCCTGGCCGTAATACTTCTTCAGGAGCTTCACGTGCTCGGCGTACGTTTCGGAGCAATGGAAATGGCCGTTCTTGTCATGAAAATAGAAGAGGCAATCGGTCTTCTTCGGGTTGAGCGCGGCGACGACGGCGGCGACGGACGGATTCGCGATAGGTGCGGGCGGGAGTCCGACATGCTGGTAGGTGTTGTAGGCGGACTTTATGTACTTGTCATCGGGCTCGACGGTCGGCCACCAGCCTTTCTTGCCGGAGGTCTGGTTCGCCTCCGCGTACTGCAGCGTCGCGTCTATCTGCAGCTTCATGCCGGCGAAGAGACGATTCCAGATGATGCCGGAGATCATGCGCATGTCGTCCCAGCTTCCGGCCTCGCGCTCGATGAGCGACGCGATGGTGATCGCTTCGCTGAGCGGCACCTGCTCCTGCGTCGTGCTGCTGTAGCGGGAAAGGATCTCGCTCGAGAAGCGGTCGTGCACGAGCGCCGCGACGTCGTCGGGATTATTGATGCTGGCGAAATAGATGCCGGGAACGGTGGAGCCCTGCGGAAGGTCCGGCTCGAGCTTCTTCGCCGATGCGACGAACTCCGCGCGCTGCTTCGACGTCCAGCCGAGCTGGGAGCCGAAGGCGCTCGCGACCTGTTCCTGTCGCGTACCGGGCGAGATTGAGACGAAGAGGCTCGGGACGCCGGCTGCCGAGGCGAGCTGCTGGTAGACCGGCAATGAGGCGACCTTGAGCGCGATTCGCTGGAATGCCTTCTGGAATACGCCTACGGACGCGGGCAGCTGCGACGGCGGCGTCACCAGGAGTGCCTCGACTTTCGGGTCGGTGGTGATGGTCTTCGTCGCCGGATCCACCGTCACGGGAAAGACCTGCCCGTCGAGCGGCGATTGCTGGGCGAGCTTCACGTCGGCGGCGAGGATGAGCGGCAGGGAGAAGAAGCCGGCGAAGACGATGAATACGCCGATCGCGATCGGTACGACAGGGAGGCGGACCTTCCGGCGACGGGCCTTCTTCGGCGCGCGCGGCTTGGGCATGAGTCCCGTGGGATAGCTATACCCGCTCATTACCGTCATTGTAGCCATATTTTCCGCAGAAAGGAACCGCATCCGTCAACAGCGCACCCGTCCTGCCTGGACAACACCACAGAGAGGAGCTACGGTCTAGGAATGAAGCAGCGGTCCATCGGCATACGGGCGACCGAGCATATAACGCGCTGGGTAGGGTCGGTGCCATCCCTCATCTTCCATACGCTTTTCTTCATCGCCTGCTTTGTGGCGGTGATATTCGGCCTCGACCTCAATACGATGCTCCTGGTGCTCACGACGGCCGTATCGCTTGAAGCCATCTATCTCGCCATATTCATCCAGATGACCGTGAACGAGAACACGGAGAGCCTCCGCGAGGTGGAGGAGGATATCGACGAGATCCAGGAGGACGTCGAAGAGCTCGGCGAGGACATGGACGAGATCCAGGAGGACATCGAGGAGATGACGGAAGACGACGAGGAGGAAGAGCGTCGCGAAAAGGAGCAATCCGTCACGCTCGAGCAGCTCACGGCGAACGTGCGGCAGATTCTCGCCGACCTCGAAGGGCTTAAGAAGAACTGATCAGCCAGCGCCTACGAGAAGAATACGGCCAGGAGGTGGATAGCCTCGTAGATGCCCCACGCGCCCAGGCCGACGAAGGCGACGCTGCCGAAGACCGAGATGAAAGGATTCTTGACGGTACGTATGGTCTTTTCCGGCGAAAGGTAAAGGAAAATGTTCAGGAGGGCGTGCGCGACGAAGACGCCGATCGTGAAGCCGAAGACGTTCACGAGCGAGAAGATAGGCACGTAGCCGGCGAAATCGTCGAGGCCGAGCACGAACGGGATCGTGATCGAGAAGGCGAACAGCTTCCAGAAGCCGCCGCGCGGGCCGGCATTCATGCTGAGGTCAGGGAGGATGAAGCGCAGCAGCGGCGCGGTGAACCAGTTTATGTGCGAAAGCACCACCTTGAGCCCGTGCACCGGAATGCGAAAGGCGTCCGGATACGTGTGGTCGGTATGGACGGCATGGCCGAGGCCTTCTTCGGCGAGCTTGAAGAGCACGAGCGCCGCGAGCAAGATCATGAGCGCGAGAAGCCAGTCGATCTCCTTGAACAGCACCCAGATGAAGAGCACGACTATCGTACCGAGCGCATTGCCGAGCGCGGTCCCTATTTCGATGCTGATGCGGTTCTTCCAGCCCGTATTCTCGCGCATGAGATTGCCCATGAAGAGCGCGAAATCGATGGATGTCTTTATATAGACCGTGAAGCCGATGAGGATGTCGGCTATGAAGACGGTGAGCGAGATGTCGCGGCTCGTAAACGTATTGAGCAGGCGTATCTGCCCGTACACGAGGCCGATCATGAGGCCGCAGACGACGATGGCGAGCGTGATGGGGAGTGCTTGGCGCTGCCAGAAGCTGCCGCGATCGGGATGCATTTTTCTGTTATAGCATATATACTGTAGTTATCACGGCCTCCAGCCGTCTTTTTTCATGGATACCGGCATCAGCGTCGTCCTCAAGGCAGAGCAGGTCGGGAGCATTCTCGGCCTCTCCGTCACGAACAGCCTCCTCATGACGTGGCTGGTCATGCTGCTGCTCATCGGCTTCGCCTTCTATTTCCGCAGCACGCTCGCCCTCATTCCCGGGAAGCTCCAGGCCGGCGTCGAATGGCTCTTCGAGGGCGTCCTGAACTACATGACGGAGACGCTCGAGGACGAGAGGATCGCGCGGCGATTCTTCCCGCTCGTGATGACGATCTTCCTCTTCATCTTCCTCGGCAACGAGCTTGCCTTCCTGCCCGGCATCGGCTCGGTCGGCTTCCATGCGGCGGACGGCTTCATCCCGCTGCTCCGTTCGCCCGGCGCCGACCTCAATTTCACCCTCGCGCTCGCGCTCATCGCCTTCTTCACGATAGAGATAACCGGCATCGTCATACTGGGGTTCTGGAAGTATGCCGGAAAATACATTAATGTGAGATCACCGATCGGCTTCGTCGTCGGCCTCATCGAGATGCTCTCGAACGTCGGCCGCATCGTCTCGTTCTCGTTCCGTCTCTTCGGCAACGTGTTCGCGGGCGAGGTGATGATCGTCGTGGCGGGATTCTTCGTCGCGTATTTCCTGCCGGTGCCGCTCATGGCATTCGAGATGTTCGTCGGCTTCATCCAGGCAGTGGTCTTCGCTATGCTGACCCTGTTCTTCATCAAGCTGGCCATCATGGAACCGCACGGGGAGGAAGCGCACTAGCGCGTCTTTCCGTGCGGCTCCGGGATGGAGCATTTATTTATTCACTTCATTATCACTCATGGACACAGCATCTGCACAGCTCATCGCAATGGCCATCGCCGCCGGTCTCGGCGTGCTCGGCCCGGGCATCGGCATCGGCCTCATCGGCGGCAAGGCCATGGAAGCCATCGGCCGCAACCCTGAAGCGTCCGGCAAGGTCGTCTCGAACATGATCCTCGCGATCGTCTTCACCGAGGCGCTCGGCATCCTCGCCCTCGTCGTTTCCTTCATCATCCGCTTCGTCGCGGCATAGCTTCGAGCGCTCTTTCGTATGGGACCGCTCTTCGCCGCCTTCGGGATCCAGCCGCACCTGCTGCTCGCGCAGCTGGTGAACTTCGCTATCCTCTTCCTCGTGCTCTGGTACTTCCTGTACCGGCCGACGATGAAAGTGCTCGATGACCGCCGGAAGGTGGTCGCGAAGGGCGTCGAAGACGCCCAGGAGGCGAGCGCCGCGCTCGCTGGCGCTACGGAAAAGGCGAGCGAGATAACCCGCTCGGCCGAAACCGACGCCGAAGGCATCGTCGCCCGCGCCCGCGAAGAGGCGGGAACCGAGCGCGAACGTCTCGTCCAGGAAGCGCATACGCGCGCCGAGACCATCGAGCGCGACGCGCAGGCACGCGCGTCGGAAGCCGCCGAGCGTGCGCTCCGCGAGAGCGAGAAGGAGATCGCGCGGCTCGCCATCCTTGCCGCCGAGAAGGCGATGCGCCAGAGAGGCGCCGCATAGATACCCGTATGGAGAAAGAGTACGCACAGGCATTGTTCTCGCTCGCGCAGAAGCCGAACGCATCGGCCGATGACCTCGTGAATAAGCTCCGCAAGAATCTTCAGGATACCGGCCGCGAGAAGCTCCTGCCGCGCATACTCCGCGAGCTGAAGCGCATCGAGGCGCGGGCCGAGTCGTTCGGTGAAGCGCTCGAAGTCGCGAGCGATGCGGAGCGCGCAAGCGCGCAGAAGGAAGCCCGCCAGCTCGGCATCGCCGCCGATGCGCAGGTGAACCCCGAGCTCATCTCGGGCTGGCGCGCCCGCTCCGGCAGCCGCGTCATAGACCGCTCCGGCAAGCGCGCGCTCGTCGAGCTCTACCGCCGCATCGTCACGCACGCATAACGTTATTAATCACACCGCACCATGGAAAGCATTATCAAACGAATTGAAGAGCAGATCTCCGGCTTCGTGCCGGCAAACGTCGACGAGCGCGTCGGCATCGTCCGCGAGACGGGCGACGGCATCGCCGAGATAGACGGCCTCGAGGGCGCCGTCATGTCGGAAATGGTGCTGTTCGATCCCACGGCGGATCGCAGCCTCGAGGATGCTCTCAAGGACGAGACCGCCATCTACGGCCTCGTGCTCAACCTCGAGGAGGACGGCGTGCGGGCCGTGATCCTCGGCGATGCGACGGGCGTGTTCGAAGGCATGCAGGTGCGCCGCCTGAACCGCCTCCTTTCCATTCCAGTAGGCGATTCGCTCGTCGGACGCGTGCTGAACCCGCTCGGCGAGCCGGTCGACGGCAAGGGGCCGATCTCCGGCACGAACCTCGCGCCGATCGAGCGCCAGGCGTACGGCGTGATCGACCGCGCGCCGGTGAACGTGCCGCTCCATACCGGCATCAAGGCCGTCGACGCGATGATCCCGATCGGCCGCGGCCAGCGCGAGCTCATCATCGGCGACCGCGGGGTCGGCAAGACGGCGATCGCCATCGACACCATCCTGAACCAGAAGTCCGAGGACGCGGCGACCCGCCCGATCTGCATCTACGTCGCCATCGGCCAGAAGGAATCGAAGACCGCGCGCATCGTCGCCGAGCTCGAGGAGGCGGGCGCGATGGAGTACACCATCATCGTCACGGCGCCGGCATCCTCTCCGGCCGCCTTCCAGTTCCTTGCGCCGTTCGCCGGCGCTGCCATCGGCGAGTACTTCATGGACGCGGGTCGCGACGCGCTCGTGGTGTACGACGACCTTTCCAAGCAGGCCGTCGCGTACCGCCAGATGTCCCTCCTCCTTCGCCGTCCGCCGGGCCGCGAGGCGTACCCGGGCGATATCTTCTACCTCCATTCGCGCCTCCTCGAGCGCGCGGCGAAGCTCTCCAAGGAGAAGGGCGGCGGCTCCCTGACGGCGTTGCCCATCATCGAGACGCAGGAAGGCGACGTGTCCGCGTACATCCCGACGAACGTCATTTCCATCACCGACGGCCAGATCTACCTCCAGGCCGACCTCTTCAACAAGGGCTTGCGCCCGTCCATCGATGTCGGCATTTCCGTCTCGCGCGTGGGTTCCTCCGCGCAGACGAAGGCGATGAAGAAGGTCTCCGGCAAGATCAAGCTTTCGCTCGCGCAATTCCGCGAGCTCGAGGCCTTCATGCAGTTCTCGTCCGACCTCGACGAGGAGACGAAGAAGCAGATCGATTCCGGCCGCCGCATGACGGAAGTGCTCACACAACCGCAAGGTAAGCCGCTCGCCTTCGAGATGGAGACGGCGATCATCTTCGCCGCGATCAACGGTTACTTCGACGCCTTCCCGCCGGAAGAGACGCGCGCCGCGCAGCAGAAGCTCCAGGAATATCTTGAGCGCGAAGGCCAGGACGCTCTCAAGCTCGTGCGTGATAAGAAGGATATAGACGAGGAGACGGAGAAGGCGCTCCGCGCCGTCCTCGACCAGTTCGTCGCGCGCGTCGCGCCGAAGAAGGCCGCTCCGCCGGCGGAAGCAGCATAACCATCATGGCGCTCAAGGACATCAAGGCGAAGATAGAGGCGACCAAGCGCATGCATACCGTGACGCGCGCCATGGAGGCGGTGTCGGCGGCAAAGATGCGCAAGACGCAAGAGAAGGCGTTCTCGGGACGCCCGTACGCGCGCGCCGCGCTGTCCATCCTCACGCGCATCGCCGGCACGGCCGACGTGAAGCGCCACCCGCTCGCGCATTCGCGGCCGGTGAAGAAGCTCGCCATGCTTGTCATCACGAGCGACCGCGGCCTCGCCGGCTCGCTGAACAGCGGCGTCCTCAAGAAGGCGACCGAGGCGCTCAACGACTGCGGCATCGAGCAGATTGTCATCTATGCCTACGGCCGCAAGGGATACGAGCACTTTTCGCGCCTCGGCTACACTATCGCGAAGGTCTACGAGAACCGCGAAGACGTCGTCCCGCTTTCCGTCATGGAGGAGATATCGCACGAGCTGACGGAGAAGTTCCTCGCCGGCGAGGTAGATAAGGTGCTTGCCGTATACAGTAATTTCCATTCGACGTTCGAGCAGGTGCCGACCCTGCGCCGCCTGCTCCCGCTCTCGTTCCCCGCGCTTACGGAGATCGTCGAAGGCATCCGTCCGGCGAAAGGGAAATGGAGCAGCGAGGCCGCGCCGAAGGCACCGGCGGCGTATACCGTCGAATCACACCGCGCCGACATCCTCACCATCCTCATCCCGCGGCTCATCGGCGTCTCGCTCTATTACATGCTCCTCGAGGCGAAGGCGTCCGAGCACTCGGCCCGCATGGTCGCGATGAAGAACGCCTCGGACAAGTCGAAAGAGCGCGTGCGCGACCTCACGCGCTCGTATAACCGGCTTCGCCAGGCGGCCATCACCCGCGAAGTCTCGGAGATCGTGGGCGGGCGCGAGGCATTAGCCACGTAAAGGCCGTTTAGGTACTATTTAGCAATCATTTATCACCTCATCATGAACACTGGAACTATCACTGAGATCATCGGCCCGGTCGTGGACGTCCACTTCCCGGAGGAACGCCCGGCCATACAGGATGCTCTCGTCGTGGATGCGACGAAGGAGCACGGCCGCATCGTGCTCGAGGTCGCCTCGCACCTCGGCCTCGACCGCGTACGCACCATCGCCATGAGCGATACCGCCGGCCTTTCGCGCGGCGAGAAGACCGAAGCGACCGGCGCGCCGATCTCCGTTCCAGTGGGAGAGAAGGCACTCGGCCGCGTGTTCAACGTGCTCGGCGAGCCGATAGACGGCAAGGGACCGGTCCCCGAGGGCACGCCGACGCTCCCTATCCACCGCCAGCCGCCATCCTTCGACGAGCAGACGACAAAAGCGGAGATCTTCGAGACCGGCATCAAGGCCATCGATCTCATCATCCCGTTCATCAAGGGCGGCAAGGTCGGCCTCTTCGGCGGCGCCGGCGTGGGGAAAACGGTGACCATCCAGGAGCTCATCCATAACGTGGCGAGCAACCACGGCGGCTATTCAGTCTTCGCCGGCGTCGGCGAGCGCGTGCGCGAAGGCAACGATCTCTACCACGAGATGGAGGAGTCGGGCGTGCTTCCGCAGACCGCCATGGTCTTCGGCCAGATGAACGAGGTGCCGGGCGCCCGCGCCCGCGTGGCGCTCACCGGCCTCACGCAGGCGGAATACTTCCGCGATAAGTCCGGCAAGGACGTGCTCTTCTTCATGGACAACGTCTTCCGATTCATCCAGGCCGGCTCCGAGGTATCCTCGCTCCTTGGCCGCGTGCCGAGCGCCGTGGGCTACCAGCCGACGCTCGCCGAAGAGATGGGCGTGCTCCAGGAACGCATCACTTCAACCAAGAACGGCTCCATCACCTCAGTGCAGGCCGTCTATGTGCCAGCTGACGACTTTACCGATCCGGCGCCGGCAACGACCTTCGCCCATCTTGACGGTACCGTTTCGCTCTCGCGTCAACTTGCCTCGCTCGGCATCTACCCGGCCATCGACCCGCTCGCCTCGAGCTCGACGGCGCTCACGCCGGAGATCGTCGGCGACGAGCACTACCAGGTCGCCAACCAGGTGAAGCAGGTGCTCCAGCGCTACAAGGACCTCCAGGACATCATCGCCATCCTCGGCATGGACGAGCTTTCCGAGGAGGACAAGACGGTCGTGTACCGCGCCCGCAAGCTCCAGCGCTTCCTCTCGCAGCCGTTCTTCGTCGGCGAACCGTTCACCGGCGTCGCGGGCCAGTACGTGCCGCGCGAGGAGACCGTACGCGGCTTCAAGGAGATTGTCGAGGGCAAGCACGACGATAAACCGGAAAGCGCTTTCTACATGAAGGGCACGATAGACCAGGTCGGATAATCGCTCGCGCATTCACCGTATGGCAAGGACCTTTCATCTCACCATCGCCGCAGTCGGAGAGAATCTCTTCGACGGGGAGGTCTATGCCGCGACGTTCCCGGGCACGGAAGGCACGATGACCGTCCTCGCCGGCCACGAAGCGTTCGTGACGACGCTCGAGACCGGCACGGCGCGCATCCAAGAGGCGCAAGGCGGGGCGTTCAGCGACATCCCGCTCGAGCGGCACGGCATCCTCGAGGTCTCGAGCAACCAGGCGACGGTGATCCTTTAGCGGCGAATACGGGCGTATATGAAAAGGGCCTGCGCTTACGCGCAGGCCCTGATTGGTTCTTCGACGATTCTCGGGCTGAAGAACACCATCCGTATCCGGCTCTCGCTGGCCGCGATGCTGCATTTCCAGCGCATGCCCTTCGTCAGGCGGTCGAAATCCTGGAGGCGCTTCACTTCGTTCCGGTAGTTGGGATCGCCGTGCCGCGCGAACATGAACTTGCAGCCAAATTCGACTTCTCCGGATACCCGCTCCCGGGAGCTGTGCCAGAGCGAGACGAGCGCGAAATCCTGGTCGAGCAGGTCGTCGCTCACGCGGCCGGTATCGTACCGGTTCTCGTTGGCATAGCGGGCGATGACCCGGAATCCTGTCGGTCTCCGGTCGAGCGCGGCGCGCGTAGCCGCCGGCTTCGTGCCCGGCTGCGTCATCGTGATGGGCATGACCGGCTCAGGCGGGAACGCCCGCGGCGCGAGCTGTTCGCGGTCGAGGAACATAAAGATCACGGAGACCATGTCGATCTCCTTCGGTATGGTGAGCACGGGAACATCTCCTTATGAGAGAGAATCGCATGATACATATATAATCGGAATCAGTCAACTGTAGGCACGAGGAACGTCTGCTATACTATCCGCATATGGGTATACAAAATTTCATTCTCGGGCAGGCATTGAAGTGGAAGATGAAGGACGTTCCGGAAGAGCAGCGCGAGCAGATCATGGCGCTCGTGCAGAAGGACCCGGAACTCTTCAAGAAGATCGGCGAGGAAGTCGAGAAGCGCACGAAAGGCGGCGAGCCGCAGATGAAGGCGACGATGGAGGTCATGAAGAAGTACCGCACCGAGCTCGCAGGGCTCATGCAGAAATAAGTGATTAGAGCGGAATACTAATGCGATTATAATGGCAAATATCTATATATTGATGGGCAACCCTGACAAGGACGGGACGCTCTCGAACACGGTTGCCGATACGTACGAAGCGGAGGCGCGCGCGGCGGGCAACGAGGTGCGCCGCGCGAACATCGGCGACCTCTCCTTCGATCCCATCCTCCACAAGGGATACAAGGAAATACAGCAGCTCGAGCCTGACCTGCTCAAGGTGCAGGAAGATATGAAATGGGCCGATCATTTTGTCTTGATATACCCTCTGTGGTGGGCGGCGATGCCTGCGCTCCTGAAAGGCATGTGGGACCGTCTCTTCATCCCGGGCTTCGCCTTTCATATGCATAAGAACGGCCTCGGCTGGGACAAGCTCCTGAAGGGCAAGACGGCGCGCGTCATCATCCTTTCGAATAACTGGCCCATGGCGGAGCGCCTCCTCTTCGGGGACTTCACCAACGAAGTGGCCAAGGCGCTCCTCGGCTTCGCCGGCTACAAGGTGCGCATGACGGAGATCGGCCACAGCGAGCACGTATCCGACGAACGGAAGGAGCTTTGGCTGAACCGCGTACGGAAGCTCGCGCGCGCAGGCAAATAGCTGCAGAGTAGCCACATGAAGATCGGAATCGTCGGGCTCCCGAACGTCGGGAAATCAACCTTGTTCAACGCGCTTACGCGCGCCGACGTGCTCGTGGCGAACTACCCGTTCGCGACCATAGATCCCTCTGTGGGCGTCGTCGCCGTGCCGGATGAACGGCTTCAGAAGCTCAGTGAGCTCTCGAAATCAGAGAAGGTGATTCCTGCAGCCATCGAGTTCGTGGATATCGCCGGCCTGGTGAAGGGTGCGTCGGAGGGCGAGGGCCTGGGCAATCAATTCCTTTCCCATATCCGCGAAGTGGACGCCATCCTGGAGATGGTGCGGTTCTTCGACGACCCGGACATCACGCACGTGCATGGCGAAGTCGATCCGGTCCGCGATATCGAAGTCATCAACCTTGAGCTCGCGCTCGCTGACGCGCAGTCGGTGGGCAAGCGGCGCGAGAAGCTCGTGCGCGACATCAAGATGAACAATAAGGACGCCATCGCCGAGGACGCCATCCTCGCGAAGCTGGAAACGGCGCTCGCCGAAGGGAAGCTCGCGCGCGCCGCCGGCCTTTCTGCCGATGAGAAGTTCCGTATCAAGTCGCTCGGCCTCCTTACCCTGAAGCCGATTCTCTACTCGCTGAACGGCAAGTCCGGCACGGGCATCGAAGGCGAACGCCGCGAGAAAGCGCACGCGCTCATCGAATCGCTCGGCTCGAAATACGTGCATGTGGACGCGCATACCGAACGCGAGCTGAACGACGTCTCCGACGAAGACCAGGAACTCTTCCGTGCCGAGCTCGGCGTCGAAGTCGACGGGCTTGCCGAGCTCATCCGCGCCGCCTACGAAACGCTCGGCCTCATCACGTTCTTCACGACCGGCCCGAAAGAAAGCCGCGCATGGACCATCCCTGCCGGCGCGACGGCGCCCGAGGCGGGCGCCGTCATCCATAACGATTTCAAGGACAAGTTCATCCGTGCTGAGGTCATTAATTGCCAGAAGCTGCTGGACGACGGCTCCTGGAGCGCAGCGCGCGAGAAGGGCGACATCCGCACGGAAGGGAAGGAATACGTCTTCAAGGACGGCGACGTCGCGGTCTTTTTGCACAGTTAGCGCGCCTGACATGCACAATTGCCACGTTTGCGGCATGGTATAAGTTAAGGATAACCCTATATTCATGAAGACATTCCTGAACAACGCGAGCCGGTTCTGGTACGCCCGTTCGCTCGGCATCCTCCTTATCCGCCTCGAAGTCGGTTTCGTCTTCTTTACGCACGGCCTCTCGAAAGTCGAGAACATGCATCGCACGATGCAGATGTTCGCGGGCATGGGATTCCCGGCATGGGTCGGCGCGTTCATCGGCATCCTCGAGGTCGTCGGCGGGGCGGCGCTCATTCTTGGCGTCATTACCCGCGTCTTCGCTGTCCTCTTCGGCATCGAGATGCTCGTCGCGGTCTACCTCTCGCTCGCGCATGCGGGCGGCGCGATGGGCGGTATGGCGCCGACCTGGCAGTCGACGATCGGCGGCATGGAGATGTTCCTCGCGATCATGTCCTTCGCGCTCGCGCTCATGGGAAGCGGCAGATATGCCGTATGGCGCATGGAATGCCGCGACTGCGGCGGCATGCTTTGCAAGCCGGGCGAGGCGTGCCCGGGCCCTAAGAATCCGTAATCTCCATGCTTATTCATTGGTTCGGCCCGCTTGAGCTGCATTTCATCGTCGCGACGATACTCGCGCTCGTCCTCGGCTACCTGATCGGTCTCGAGCGCGAGCTGCGGGGCAAGGACGCCGGCGTCAGCACGCATATCCTCGTCATCCTCGGCGCCTTGGTCTTCACGCTCGCCTCGACGCTCGATTACTCGTCGCCGTCCCGCATCGCTGCGCAGGTGGTGACCGGCATCGGCTTCCTCGGCGCCGGCCTCATCGTTCATGCCGATGGCGGCGTGAAGAACCTCACGACGGCGGCGAGCCTCTGGGTCGCCGCGGCGCTCGGCGTCGCTTTGGGCTTCCATATGTACTTCATAGCCTGCGTCGCGGGCATCGTTACGGCGTTCATCCCCCGCATCCCGCGCATACGCCGTACCCGCGAGCAATAGCGGCGCAGGGCCGCATAAGTGCTATACTCGGCACATATGGCATCACCGGCTACGCATACCGCCTCCCGCGCCCATACGACCCCTAAGGATTTCTTCCTCTGGCTCGGCGCGATCCTTTCGCTCTACGGCAGCATCACGGCGTTCTTCGCCCTTATCTTCGATTACGTCAACGTCGCTTTCCCTGACCCGCTTGCGTACGCCGGCGATCCGTTCGGCACCTCGGTACGCGTCTCGATGGCGACGCTCGTCGTGCTCATTCCCGTCATGCTCGCGACGCTGCTCGCGATTCGTCGAGATATTGTCCGCGCGCCCGGCAAGGCGAACATCTGGGTACGCCGCTGGGCGCTCGTTTTCACGATCTTCCTCGCGAGCGCGACGGCGGCTATCACCCTCATTACCCTCATCACGACCTTCCTCGGCGGGGAGGTCACGGTGCGCTTCGCGCTCAAGGCGCTCGTCGTCTTCCTGGTCGCCATCCTCGCCGCGCTCCATTTCCTCGCTGACCTGCGTGGGTACTGGACCCTGCATCGCCGCAAGGTGAATATGGTCGGCGCCGCGGTCGGCGCGCTCGCCATCATGACCATCATCGGCGGCTTCCTCATCATCGGTTCGCCCGCGCATATCCGTGACCTTCGCCAGGACCAGCAGCGGGTAAGCGACCTGCAGGCGATCCAGTACGACATCACGAACTATTGGCAACAGAAGCAGGCGCTGCCCGCTTCTCTCGAGACGTTGAATGACCCGCTCACCGGCCAGCAGGTGCCGAACGACCCGCAGACGGGCCAGCCGTACGAATATGCGGCGGGCGATGCGACGAGCTTCACGCTCTGCGCGACCTTCAGCTCCGTTTCCGATACTGATACCGCTTCGCGCTACTCTGCCTATGCCGCGTTCGACCACGGCATAGGCCATACGTGCTTCACGCGCACTATAGACCCGGATAAATATCCGCCGCTCAAGCCGGCGATGCAATAGCTCCTGTTCGCGCAGTCATCATGGCAAGGAAAGATACGTACAACCATACAGAGATCGAAACTGCAGCCCAGAAACGCTGGGAGGAATCCGGCATCTACACGACGGACCTTTCCGATATGAGCAAGAAGCCCTATTACCTGCTCATCGAGTTCCCGTACCCGTCAGGCGACCTGCACGTGGGCCATTGGTACGCCTTTTCCATCACGGACATATTCGCGCGCTTCAAGCGCATGCAGGGCGAGAACGTGCTCTTCCCGTTCGGCTTCGACGCTTTCGGCCTTCCGGCGGAGAATGCTGCCATCAAGCGCGGCCTCGACCCGATGAAATGGACGTACGAGAACATGGACTCCATGCGCCGCCAGGTGCGCTCGATGGGTACGTCATTCGACTGGAGCAAGGAAGTGGTGACGTGCTCGCCCGAATACTACAAATGGACGCAGTGGCTCTTCTCGCGGCTCTTCGAGCACGGCCTCGCCGAACGCAAGGAAGCGCCCGTGAAGTGGTGCCCGTTCGACCAGACGGTGCTCGCCAACGAGCAGGTCATCGACGGGAAATGCGAACGCTGCGGGCATGAAGTGGAAGAGCGTCTCTTGACGCAATGGTTCCTCGGCATCACGAAGTACGCCGAACGCCTCATCTCGGACCTGGACACCCTGCCATGGCGCGAGGACATCAAGGATGCGCAGCGCGCATGGATAGGGAAGTCGGAGGGCGCGAAGATCCCGTTCGCCCTTTCCTTCGAAAAGCACCCTGAAGACAACGACTGGCGCGATGCAGAAGGGAATCCTGCGCGACTCGTCGTATTCACCACCCGTCCGGATACGCTCTTCGGCGTAACCTACCTCGTCGTCGCTCCCGAGCATCCGTGGGTCGCTGCCGCGCTCGACGGCGAGCATGACGTGCTCACGAACGAGCTCGAGGTGCGCGCCTACGTGGACGCGACCAAGGCGAAGACCGAGCGCGAACGTATGGAGAACAAAGAGAAGACCGGCGTCGAGCTGAAGGGCATACGCGCCGTGCATCCCGTCACGAAGGAAGAGCTTCCGGTCTACGTCGCCGACTACGTGCTCGCCGGGTACGGCACCGGCGCGGTCATGGCGGTGCCGGCGCACGACGAACGCGACTTCGCCTTCGCGAAGAAGTTCGGCCTTCCGATCAAGGACGTCGTGATGCCGCGCCTGCCGGACCCGACGAACCCGCATCAGCCGTGGAAAGAGGTCGTCTTCCGCAATGCGACCATCAACATCGTGTACGATCCCGCTACCGACCGCTATCTCACGCTCAAATGGAAGAAGCAGCCCTGGACGACCTTCGTGACGGGAGGGATCGAGGATGGGGAGTCGGCCGTGGACGCCGCGCTGCGCGAGATAGCCGAAGAGACCGGCTATACCGACGTGAAATTCGTGCGTAAGCTCGGCGGCGATGCGCAAGCGGAATTCTATGCCGCGCATAAGGGAGTGAATCGAATCGCGCGTAACTCGCTCCTTCTGTTCGAGCTTGCGAGCGACACGCGCGAGCCGGTAGACGAGAGCGAATCAGCCCAGCATGAGGCGGTCTGGATCCCCGCCGCGGAGCTCGTGACGCAGAAGTTCCAGCATTCCGAGACCGCGCTCATCCGGTCGCGCCTTTCGACCGGCATGGACGCGTACGACGGTCCGGGCATCCTCATCGATTCAGGGGCGTTCACCGGCCGGAACAGCGAGGAAGCGAAGTGGGACATCGTCGAGGCGGCCGGCGGCGAGCGCACCACGACGTACCGGCTCCGCGATTGGCTCGTTTCGCGCCAGCGCTACTGGGGTTGCCCGATTCCTGTCGTCTACGACCCTGAAGGGAAGCCGCACCTCGTGCCGAGCGAACACCTGCCGTGGACGCTTCCCGAGGACGTGGATTTCAAGGCGCCGTCCGGCACGTCGCCGCTCGCGACCAGCGACGAGCTGAAAGAGCGCGTGACGCGCCTGTTCGGCGAGGGCTGGACGCCGGAATACGATACGCTCGATACGTTCGTCGACTCCTCCTGGTACTACGCGCGATACCTCTCGCCGCATAACGATGCCGAGTTCTCCGACGCATCGCTCATGAAGGAATGGCTCCCGGTCGACCGGTACTCCGGCGGCAGCGAGCACGTCACCATGCACCTCCTCTACTCGCGTTTCTTCTACAAGGCTCTCTATGACCTCGCGCTCGTGCCCACGGCCGAGCCGTTCTACGAGCGCTTCAACCGCGGTCTCATCATGGGGCCAGACGGCCAGAAGATGTCGAAGTCGAAAGGCAACATCATCAACCCTGACGAGTACGTCGAGAAATACGGCGCCGATTCCGTGCGCACGTACCTCGCCTTCATCGGCCCGTACAACGAGCCGGGGAGCTATCCGTGGAAGCCGGAAGGCGTCGAGAGTATGCGTCGGTTCCTCGACCGCATATACGCGCTCCGTACGAACGTTTCTGATATCGAACAGACCGACGACGAGAAGAAGACACTCGCGCGCGCCGCCGATAAGATGGCGAAGGACATCGAGCGCTTCAAGCTCAATACGGCGATCTCGTCGCTCATGGTCGCGTTGAATGAGTTCGAAGCGATGGAAGGCGTCTCGCGCGCCTCCTTCGACGACTACCTGCGCCTGCTCGCGCCGTTCGCGCCGCATCTCGCTGAAGCGCTCTTCAAGGATGGGGAGTCGGCCGAGAGTATCCATGCGCAACCGTGGCCGACGTACGACCCGGCGCTCCTCGCGAGCGAGCTCGTCGGGATCGGCGTACAGGTAGCGGGGAAGCGACGCGCTGAGATCAGCATCTCGCCGTCGGCAAGCGAAGAAGAGGCGGTCGCCGAGGCCCTCAAGGAACCGAACGTGCGGAAGGCGCTCGGAGAGGGAACGCCGTCGAAGATCATCTACCGGCCGGGCAAGATCCTGAACCTGATTCCCTAGGTGAATATCGGGTGAATCTTTGACAATTTGTATATTTATTGAATTATATTTTCCAGAATATGGCCTAGATAGGCCATATTCTTATCCCCAGGTTTGAAATGGACGCCTAAAATCCATTGACAAATAGGGTCCCGCCATGCTATCTTAGCCAGGCAAAGACGGCGCAAGCCGTTTTTGCATTTATGCAATCCCTGATTCCCGTTCTGGTGAGTCTTCTGGCCTTGCCGGTAAGCGTTTCTACTCCCGTCGCAACAGCGCAAGCTACGACGCCAGTAGTAGTGACGAGCGCGGTATCCATCGCGCCCTTGCCGGCTCCGAAGCTCGCTCCGACGATAGCATTCGCTTCCGTCGCGACGAGCCTCACGACCAAACTCACCGCCTATAATGCCGTTCCGTCACAAACGGATAACAACCCGTTTACGACTGCGAGCGGTGCGTTCTCGAACCCTGAGGTTGTGGCAGCTCGCTCCGGCGATCTCGCTACGAAACTCCCGTACGGCACGGTCATCGCGATCGAGCACGCAGGGACTGATTCTCCGTCGTGCGGATACAGCACGGTGGAGCCGCAGATCGGCTACCGCGTCATCGCGGACGCCATGAATCCCCGCATCTCGAACACGGTCGACGTGCTCCTCGACCAGGACAAGACCGTTCCGGTCAACGGGCGTCTCATCAACCCAGGGCGCGCGCTTGGCGTGTGCGGCGCCGTCACCATCCGCGTCATCGGCAAGATGGATGTGAAGGATATCCCTTCCACCCAGGCCGAACTGAAGCAGATGATCGAAGGCAGCGCCCAGCTCGCCATGCGATAACTTCGTACTTAGCAACGGAACCCAGCCTTCGCGGCCTGGGTTCCGTTGTGCTATATATCCCTGCCGCGCTTCATGAAGCGGCGCGCGCCGTAAGGAATGCTGACGCACGTCGTCATAAACGGTATACTGCTATCTATATGAAACGACTTGTACCTTTCGCTGCGCTGTTCGCGCTCATTTTTATCGGCTCCTCAGCGTCGCTCGCGCAGGCGTCCTCCCGTTCCTCCTCATCATCCAAGAGCGATTCGACGCTCGAGTTCTCCGGCTGGATCCCGTACTGGGCGACCGGCAAGGGCACGGATGACGCCGACGCGCATCTCTCGCAATTCACCGAGATCAACCCCTTCGGCTATACCGTCAAGAACGACGGCACCCTCTACGACGCGATGAACCTCGGCTCTGCCGACTGGCAGAACCTCTTCAAGGACGCGCGGAAGCAGGGCGTGAAGGTCGTCCCGACGGTCATGTGGTCGGACACCGGCAGCATCTACAACGTCCTCAGCAATCCGACGCTCCGCGCGCAGCACATACAGTCGATCGTGAACGCCGTGAAGCAGAACGGCTTCGATGGCGTCGACATCGACTACGAGGGCAAGAGCGCCGAGACGCGCGTGAGCTTTGCCGCCTTCCTCGGCGAGCTCTCCGCGGCCTTGAATAAGGCCGACAAGAACCTCATCCTCGACTGCACCATCGAGGCGCGCGAGCCGCTCGCTGCCCGCTACTCCGGCACCCCGCCGGCAAACATCGAGTACGCCAACGACCTGCCGAGCATAAACAAGTACTGCGACCGCGTGCGCCTCATGACGTACGACCAGCAGACGGCCGACATACAGCTCAATAAGGCGCACCAGGACGAGCTCTACGCGCCGATCGCCGATAGCGCTTGGGTAGAGAAGGTCGTGGACTACATGGCCGAGGATATCGATAAGAGCAAGATGGTCATCGGCGTCGCGACCTATGGCGCCGAGTACCAGGCGATGACGACGCAGGACGGCAAGGGCTTCATCTATACCAAGCTCGAGGCCTTCAATCCGCAGTACGGCGTCACGACCGCCCAGGAGTACGGCATCACCCCTGAACGCAACGATGCCGGCGAGCTCTCCATCAGCTACGTTCCGAAGGAGCAGACCTCGCTCCTCCCGACCAACTCCGTGCTTTCGCGCCTCGCGCCGCGCGGCACCTCTTCGGCGAACCTCGCCGCAGCCGGCGCCCTCGCGTACTCCCAGAAGAACGCTCGCCAGGCGCCAGTGACGTTCCTTACCTGGAGCGATGCGGGCGCGGTCAAGGATAAGGCGGAGCTCGCCCAGAAGCTCGGCGTCGCGGGCATCGCGATCTTCAAGATCGACGGCGGGGAAGATAACGCCATGTGGGACGAGCTCGCTGATGTCGCGAAGCCGGACATGGACCCGAAGATGTCGCGCGTAACCACGGCGCCGGCTGCCGTCGCGACGACTGCGACGGTTCCAGTGACGACCTCGACGGCCGTACCTGCGGCGACAGCGACGCTTCCGGCCGCGGCGTTCACGTCCGACCTTGAATACGACATGGACGGCTCCGACGTGCTCCGCCTGCAGAACCTCATGGTCGCGAAGGGCTACATGACCGCAACGCCTAACGGCCATTTCGGTCCGGCGACGAAGGCCGCCGTGACCGCCTGGCAGAAGGCGTCCGGCCTCCCGGCGACCGGCTACTTCGGCCCGCTTTCCCGCGCGAAGATAGCGGCAGCGTAGAGGCTGCTCGCTGAACGCCTCCTACTTTACTATCTATGGCAACCACGCGCCGTTCGTACGTTCCGGCAGGCCTCAAGCTTCTCGTGAAGCGCTCGACCGCCGGCCTCGGCATGTTCGCCGGCGAGCGCATCCCGAAGGGCGCCTGCATCATCGAATACGTCGGGCGCGAAGTTCCCGAGGCGGAGCAGTACACGAGCAAGAGCAAGTACCTGTTCGAGATCACGTCGAAGCGGACGATCGACGGCAAGCCGAAGATCAATAAGGCGGGGTACATAAACCATGCCTGCAAGCCGAATGCCGAGCCCATCATCCATAAGGGACGCATCTTCATCTTCGCGAAGAAGTCCATTGCCGAAGGCGAGGAGATAACCTACGATTACGGCAAGGAGTACGTGAAAGAGCACTGCACGCCCTGCCGATGCCGGACGTGCGCACCGAAGCTGTATGAAAAAGCGACGACCTAAGCATTATCGCCAGCAGATATACGAGTACGTCGAGGAGCTTCTCGGCCGCCCCCTTACCTTCGACGAGCACGATGCGCTCCGCGACATGATCGGAGAGTACGTCTTCAGCGTCGCGAACATGCGCGCGATCCTTTCCCGTATGCTCTGCCACCATGACTGGAAGGTCGACAAGAGGATAGAATCGGGCGAGAAGATACGCCTTTTCGTGAAGTGCGTGAAGTGCGATAAACGTACCTATAAGAAGATGTCGACGCACTCGCTGCGCGTATAGGGAACCTTGCTACTATGGATAGCGTGACCTCTTGGCTCCGCCAGTACCGCACGCTCATCGGCATCGCGCTCTTGATCGCCTTCTGGTGCGCCGTGCTCTATCTCATGCCGGTCGAGGACCTCGTCCAGGAGCTCGGCGTGCAGAACGCCTATATCATCGGCTTTACCGCCGCGCTCATCGCCGGCTTTTCGTCACTCACCGGGACGGCCGCGTACGCGGCCGTCATCGCCTTTTCGCGCGCGGGCGCCGATCCGCTCTATCTCGGAGTTGCGAGCGGCATCGGCCTCTTCATTTCGGATACTGCCTTCTTCTTCCTCATGCTGCGCGGTAGGGAATCGGTCGAGGACCGCTTCCGTTCGTTCCTTAAAAAAGTACACGCTCTCATCGAGCGCGTACCTCCGGTCGTCGTCTATGTAGGGACGTATCTTTTCTGCGCCTTCGGCCCCATACCAAACGACGTCATCCTCGCTGCCCTGGTGATCGCAGGGTACCGCTATCGCCGCTTCTGGCTTGCGCTCCTGCTCGGGGACGTCACCTTCATGCTGTTCCTCAGCTACTTGTTCCAGCAATAGCTAGGCGCCCGCCTCGCGCATCGCCGCGAGCATGGTGTCGGCGTCGGAGACCGTGAACGGGTCTTCCTCGCAGTTATGCATGAGGCCCGGCTCGACGAACAGTTTCTCTATGACGCCGTCCTTCACGAGCATGCTGTACCGCCACGAGCGCTCGCCGAAGCCGAGATTCTGCTTCTCTACGAGCATGCCCATGCCGCGCGTGAAGTCGGCGTTGCCGTCCGGCAGCATCTTCACCTTCGAGATACCGAGCTTGTCGGCCCACTGCTTCATCACGAACGCGTCGTTCACGGAGACGCAGTACACCTCGTCGGCGCCCGCGGCCTTGAGCTCGTCGTACTTCTGCTCGAAGCCCGGCGCATGCGTCGAGGAGCAGGTCGGCGTGAACGCGCCCGGGAGGCCGAAAACGACGACGGTCTTGCCGCTAAATATCCCGTCGCTCGTCACATCCTGCCAGCGGTACGGGTTCTCGCCGCCAACGGACTCGTCGCGGACGCGGGTCTTGAAGGTCACCTGGGGCACCTTTGCGCCCTCGGCGAGCGGAACGGAAGTCATGGTTTCAGTCATAGTAGTATTAATTACGGTAGTAATAAGATTCCCCCAGTATACCAAATCGCGCGTTCGCGCGCGCATGGGGAATTCACGGCACCTTCAGCAAGCAGCGCACAGAATGGAACCATTATCCGCTAGCACCCATCGTATGGCAGAATATTATGTCCGTTCAGATACCGTCCGCCCGCTCTACCGAGGGACCCAGGTCGTCTGGTACGTCCTCGGTATCCTAGAAGTCATCCTGGCGTTTAGGTTCGTGCTGCGGCTCTTCGCGGCGAATCCGGGAGCCGGCTTCACCCATTTCATCTACAGCATCTCGTACCCGTTCGCGGCGCCGTTCCTCGCCGTCTTCAGCACGACGCGCGTTGCCTCGAGCGCCTTCGATTGGACGACGCTCCTGGCCATGGTCGTCTATTGGCTCATCGCCGTGGCAATCGTCAGGCTCTTCACGATGAGCAAGCCGGTGAGCCGTTCCGAGGCCGCCTATAAGCTCGAACGGCAGTCGTAAGAGCGCTCTTACACGGGCGGCTGGAAGCAGGCGCGGCAGCGCGCCTGGTAGAGCTCTGCATCCCCGACGGCGACCTGCGCTCCTTCGCCGGAAAGCCGCTGCGAAAGATGCGCGTAATACGAGCCGCATACCATGCATACGGCCTTGAGCTTCTCGATGGTGTCGGCGAGGGCGAGCAGGCCGGGCATGGGGCCGAACGGCTCTTCCGCAAAGTCAGTATCGAGGCCTGCGACAAGGATGCGCAGGCTTTCTTCGCGCTCCTGGCGCAGGAGATTCCGGACGGCACGGCCGAGCCAGCCGAGCATGTCGGGCTTGTCCGCGTCGAGCGGGAAGAATTGCGCTTCGTCTATGGCGAGCACGTCGAAGCCGTCCTCATCGATCAATTCCTGGAGCTGCGCCTCGGAATGCACGACGATTGCAGGGAAGCTGTCCGTGATGCTCGTGCTGCCGTCCGAGTGCATGCGGCGGGACGCAATGAAATCCTCGGTGCGCGTATCCCTGCTCGGCTTGATGACGAGGATACGCTTCCCGGCGTACGTCGCGCGCTTCAGTTCCGCGATGAGGCGCTCCGTCTTCGCGGAAAACATAGGCCCCGTGTATACCTCCAAGTGCGCTGGCATATCTCTACTATACCAACGGTCGCCAGCTGCGCCTTATGAGAAGCCCGCCGCTTATGGCCATGCCGACGAACGCGACGAGGGCGAGCGGCGCCGACCAGAGCGGCTTCGCGTCCAGCATGAGCAGGACGAGCGCCAGGACGAGTGCCGATGCGCACGCGAGATGCATGGCGAAGAGGGCGCCGCGCGGGCTGCGGTAGCCCAGGCGCACGCGCGTCTCCATGCAGGCGACGATGCCCAAGAGCGAGAGGAGGGAATAGCCGTACTGGTGCGTGGCAAGGAAAGAGAGCGCGAGGAGCCCGAAGAGCGGCGTGAGCGCCAGGCACAGCACATTGAGTCGGGTCTTTGAGCGCATATATGTCTAGTGTATAGTCAGCTTGGATGTTTTCCAATCATCGGAGGCTGCCATGCACACGCTGCTTCAAGGGGCTGTGCTCGCCGCAGCCGCAGTTACCGTCGTTTGCCTCGCACGAGTCATCGCTGCCGGACGGGCGATGAGGACGCAGAAGGATCCTTTCAACTTCGAGACGCACTACGTACGGCTCTGGGAATTCGTCTTCAGCATCGGGCTCCTGGCGCTCTGCGTCATCCTGCTCGGCCAGACCGAGCCGACGGGACGCACCGAGATACCGCACCTTCTCATCGAAATTCACCTCTTGTTCGTCACCGGCGTCTTCACGGCCGGCACGCTTATCGCCTTCCGGTTCTCCGGCGCGCGAGTGCCTGCCGTGCATCGATACTGGGTGTATTGCGGATTCATGCCGTTCTACATCGGCATGGTCGTCACCGGCGTGTGGCTCACGCTCGCGCGGTGAATTCGGGCGCTCGCGAAGCGAGCGCCCCTTCTTTTCATGCGTTCTTAAGCCCTCGTGGCATAGTCTCGAACGATGCCAGCACGATCGAAGAAACAGCAGATGGCCGCGGGCGCGGCGCTTTCGGTAAAGGAAGGCGAAAAGAAGAAGAGCACCTTGCGCGGCGCTTCTAAAAGCATGTATGAATCCATGAGCGAGAAGGAATTGAAGGAGCTCGCGAAAACGAAGCGTAAGAGCCTTCCCGAGCGAAAGAATAAGAAGAAGGCCTGATTGCGCAGTGCTCAGGAGGGGTCGATGAGCGGTATACTAAAGCTATACCGTAATGCATCCATCAGTATGAAATTGACCCTTAGCGAGAAGCGGCAGGAGACCCCTGACGTAACCACCTTCGTATTCGAGCCTGAGCAGCCCATCACCTGGGAAGCCGGGCAGTACCTCCATTACACGCTCCCGCACGAGAACCCCGACGACCGCGGCATCGAGCGCTGGTTCACCGTATCCTCGGCCCCCTCGAAGAAGTACCCGCAGATCACGACGCGCCATTCCGAGAAAGGCTCGACGTTCAAGACGGCGCTCTTCAACCTGTCCGTGAGCGACACCATCGAAGCGGACGGGCCGGAGGGCGACTTCACGCTCCCTGATTCCGTCATCGACTTCGTCTTCATCGCCGGCGGCATCGGCATCACGCCGTTCCATTCCATTCTTTCGGAGCTCGATGCGCAAGGCGCCTCCATCAACGGACTGCTCCTCTATGCGAACCGCGATGACCAGTTCGTCTTCGGCGATGAGCTCGATGCCATCGCGCACCGCAATGACGGGCTCGCCATCCAGTACGTCTCCGGCGACGCGCGCATCGACGAGACGATGATCCGCCAATGCGTTGCCGACCTCTCTGAACCCGTCTTCTACGTGTCCGGTCCCGAGCCTATGGTCGCGGCATTCGTCCCCATGCTGAAGGCGATGGGAATCCCCGAAAGCCACATCAAGCAGGACGATTTCCCCGGGTACGAGTGGAAGCCGTAGGAATAAGCAAAGCTTGCCCGCTGTCGCCTCCGCGCAAAAAGAGACACCCCGTACGGGGTGTCTCTTTTTCGCTCCGGCTCCGCGGGTAGGATTCGAACCTACGACCAAGCGATTAACAGTCGCCCGCTCTACCACTGAGCTACCGCGGAATGGTCATGTCCGTGCCGCATATTCATGAAGCACGGACTTGGCTATTCTAGGCTGAAATGGCGAAAACGGCAATATACACAGGCCGCTTCCGGGAGCTTGGTACACTAGAGGTATATCACTAGCACCCTTGCGTATGCTCACTCTCTATACCCGTGCCGGCTGCCCGTACTGCATGAAAGCGCTCGTCGCGATGCATGAACTGGGCCTCGATTTCACCGAGAAGGATATCGCCGACCCTGAGGTCGCCGCAGAGCTCGAGGCGCGCGGCGGGAAAGTGCAAGGCCCGTACCTCGTGGACGACGAGCATCATGTGGAAATGTACGAATCGGACGATATCGTCGCGTATCTTCATGAGACGTTCGGAAAGGAGCAGGTACAGTAGCATCGGAACCGTTAGCAGATTTAGCGCATGCGAGCTATGAACATCATCTTTAGGCAGGGTTCGGAGGAATTATCAGATGCGTTGATAACCCGGGCGCAGAAAAAACTCTCCCGCCTTTCGCGCCTCATCTCGGAGGGGACGTACGAGGCATTGGTATACGTGGACGTCGAACGCGAGAGCGGAGCGCAGACCTCGGACAACATGTGGCGGACATCCATCAATCTCGACCTCGCCGGCGACCATTTCAACGCCGTCGAGATGGGAAGCACGCCGGAGAAGGCGACGGATCTCGCCATCAAGGAAATGAAGCGCGTGGTGCGCAAGGCGAAGGGGAAGGAACGCGCCGTGCTCCGGCGCGGCGGCGGCTTGCTGAAGCGCTTCCAGAAAGGATTCAGCTAGATGGGCTTCCAGCCTGCCTGCGCAAGGTACGAGAAGTCCTGTTCGGCTTTGCCCTCGGGAATGATGCGAGTGATGACGAACTGGCCGCCCTGCAATGCTGCATCCGTGACCTTTACGCGGATGCGCTTGCCCTCCTTCTCGGCGAAGAAATAGGTGCCCGGGGATTCGCGTAGGGCGCGGTAGGTATTCCAGTTTTGCTGCGCATCGGCAGCGAGGTCGAGGAGGCCTTGCTCTTTCCGTATCTTGGGCGCGCGCGTAGCGCGCGCCCCGTCCTGCGGGAGTCGTGCCACCGTCCCCTCGATGAATGACGGGAGCGTCTTTATGAGCAGCTCGGCGCCTGCCGCGATGAGTTTCGGGCGAAGCGTGAGCGTCGTATATTCCGGTTCGATAGCAGCTTCCTGCTGCGCAAGGATATCGCCAGCATCCAGCTCGTAGGCCATCTGCTGGATCGTGACGCCCGTAGCGGCATCGCCGTTCCAAAGCGCCGTCTCGACCGGCGACGCGCCTCGATATGCCGGCAAGAGCGAGTAATGCACGTTCAGGATGCCTTTGGGGAATGAATCGAGGACGGCCTGCGGAATGATCTTCCCGTACGCGACGGCGATGCCGTAGTCGCAGGCATAGGCTGAAAGTTCAGCCAGGAACGCGTCATCGAGCTTCGCAGGAGTAAGTACGGGAATGCTGTGCTCGAGCGCCCACGCTTTCGTCTCGCACGGAGTAAGCGTCATGCCTCGGTCGCGCGGCGCGTCAGGAGAGGTAATGACGACTGCAGGGACGTACCCCGCATCGACGAGCGCGGCAAGCGTGTCGCGTGCGACGTACGGAGTACCGAAATAGGCGAATCTCATAGGCATGCCTGGATTGTTAGGCTTGGACCGGCGCGCTGCCGGGATCTTCCTTCTTCACCTCGTACGTTTCGAGCGCATGGTCTATGAAAAGAACGCCGTCGAGGTGGTCGGTCTCGTGCTGGAACGCTTGGGCGAGTATCCCGCCTCCGCCGCGCTGGAAGAACGAGCCATCGACGCCGCGTGCACGGACGGTCGCGCGCTCGTGCCGGTACGTCTTGCCGTACGTGCCGCGCACGGAGAGGCAGCCTTCGTCCATGACTTCGCACCGCCGCGAGACTTTTATGATCTCAGGATTGATGAATATGCCGTTTTCGGCCGGCAGCGGCGAACCTTCCGGAGCCGGATGCAGGCGGTCGTACCGTACGACGAATATCCGCAGCGAGACGCCTATCTGCGGGGCAGCGATGGCGACGCCATCGCTCTGCGCATCGAGCGCGTCGATCATGTCCTGCACCGTAGCGGCAAGCTCCTTGGTCCCGAATTGTTCTTCGGCGACCGGCGGCGCGACCTGGCGCAGCACGGGATCGCCGTCCTGGACGATCTTCTTCATACCCGCACGATAGCACATCCGGCTGGATACGGAGAGCATAAAAAGAAAGCCTCGCGGAGCGAGGCTTTTGGTATGTGCTGCCGGTCAGTAGGGCAGTTTTGAGTCGGAGGCGGTCGCAGCCTCAAGATGGTTCGGCGCGCCAGCGCCTCCGACTCAGGTCACTTCTCCGAGCGGGCGGGAGTGCCTACTGCACGGATGGCTTGGGTTGGGAGCCCCCGCATCCGTCAGCACGTACACTATAGCATTATAAAGCCTCAGGGTCAATACGTACGCGGACGGTCGGCGGCAGGTTCCGCAGGCGCGCAGCGAGCGCTTCATCAGGCCAAGAACCTTCCGGGAGCGCAAGGACGAGCGTCGCGCGCTCGACGTTCGCGGAAAGAGTGCGGTTCGGAAGCTGCGTAGGCGCATATGCGGAGAGACCCTCCTTCAGTTCCTCTATATGCGGGGCAATCTTCCGTGCCGGCCCTTCAATTGCCAGCGTGATGAGCGTGCCGAACGGCGGATAGCCGAGCGTTTTTCGAAGCGCTGTTTCCTCCTTCCAGAACCCGGAAGAAGCTGGGTGCGCGACCGCCTCCACCGCGGCATCCTCCGGATGCCGCGTCACCAGGAGCGTCTTCCGGCACATACCCGCAAGGAAGTAGCTGAGCCGTACGAACCGCTCGCGCGACCGCCAGAAGGGCAGCGCGAGCAGGCTGTCGGCCGAGGCAATGACGCCGAGCGGCAAGCGCGCGTCGTTCGGCAGGTAGGCGCGGAGCCACGGGAGCACGGCTTCCGTGCCGATGAGGATGGCGCCCGGGCGAAGCTCAGCGACCGCCTTCTTCGCTTTGCGCGGCGATGCGAGCGCCTCAGGCGACACTATCGCGAGCGGCGCATCCGGGAATGCCGCCCTCAATTCCTCCTCGACGCGCTCGATGCCGACGCCGAGCGGCAAGAGGTTCCAGCTTCCGCACCGCTCGCAGGTGCGCTTCGCGTCCAGCACCGTCGCGCCGTCGCTCGTCGTCAGGAGCCGCTTCCCGCTCGCTATCGTGAAAGAAAGCGCCATGCCGCGCTCATCCGCCTGCGCCTGGCCGCAGTCGCGGCATACGACGCCGGGCGCGTACCCTTTGCGTACGGCGAGCGCGACGACGGAACCGCCTTCAGCAAGCTCCATCCGTATGCGCTCTATGACCACGTCAGGGACAGTGCGCCAGGGACCGGTATCGGCAGCGCTGTCCTTCGGGCGACGCGCATCGATCAATTCGATCCCTGCATGCAGCGAACCTGCATCCTGAAGCGGTGCGGCAGGCGTGGCGCGGAATTCAACCGGCACAGGGAAGTCGCCAAGCATGAGCGAGACGCTGCGCGCCTTCGCAAGCGCATCGAGCGTGCGGACCATGGAAAGGTACGGCCGCTTCGGAAGGACGTACGTGCCTGCGCTCGGCCTCTCAAGAATGATTGTGCCGAGGCGAGCAACCGGCACCCACGAAAAGGAAGGTGTCGCGATGATGAGACCTGTATGCGAGACGGCTGCCTCAAGCGCCTTTGCACGACGCGCGCCCGTTACTGCGCCGGAAAGGATGATGGGCTTATGCGCAGCCAGCGTATCTTTCCAGTACGCGACCTCAGGCAAGGTGGGGACGACAAGGAGGGTCGCGTGATGACTCTTCGAGTTCTTCTCGATGCGTTCTTCATATGCTCTCAAGCGCGCACTGAGCGGCGCTTCGCGCGTCTCGCGTGCGTATCCCGTTCCCAAAGCGAGACGCGTATCGGCAAGCGAGACGCCCGCTCGAATATGCTCGGCAAAGACGGCAGCGAGCACGGCGCCGACCGTCGTCGCATGAAATGCAGCTGTTTCTTTCGCGGCACGCAGCATCTCCGGAGGAAGCATGCCCGCCGGAGCCGGCGCGCTCTTGGAAAGCAGGAAGCGCGCATGCTTCAGCATCTCTTTCGCGTCCTTCACCGGAAGCGAGCCGATGACGATGCCCTGCGTCGCCGTCTTGCGCACCGCTATGGAGACGATGCTGCCTACCGGAAGCTCCTTCGCGCTCCGGTACGAAAGCACGCCTGGTGCCGTGCGCGAGAGGGGAATGACGTCTATCACGTACATACCCCTAGTCTACTAAGAAAACACTATCAACAGAGACTAATTGACAAACTGCTTGATAAATTATTCAGTATAAATAGTTTCGGGGCACGCAAGACCGACTGGGCTTAAGCGTGAATAATTTCTGCCATGAAGAAATATTTATTACCTCTCTCATTCTTTGCACTAATTACCTCGGCTCACGCATATTCTTTTACTGAGAACTTCGATTCTCTTCCCATAGGAGATGTTACTTCTGGAGGCTGGACTTCTTTTGGCAACAACCACGATTTTCAAGTTGAGAATACGATCTCAAATTCTACTCCCAATGCTTTAAAGGTACATGTTGGGAATTATAATTTTGCATATCGTTCTATAACTCCGCCGACCTCTCATATTCAATACCGCTATAAAATGTATTGGGACGGCACATCGAATACTACGGGTTGGTACGATACTTTCTCTCCCATTGGACCTTCCAGCTCTAGCTTCATGCCAAATAATTTTATTCCGCTTACATATGACGGTAATACTTTCTTTACCATCGCAACCACAACACAGCCGCTTGTTTCTCAACCTATTGTTGGTTGGAATAATGTACTTCTCGATGCAAGATATGACGGTTCCGACTATTGGACGACAGATGTATATATGAATGGCAATGAGACGCCTGGCACTTCGACAAATATGGGAATCATTCCTTCGCAACAAGATATAATTTCGATTGGAAATGCTACATTTTCTCAATACACCCATTTCGCATTCGATGATTTTGAATATTATTCAGATGGTGATATCCCCGCCATGCCAGCCGAATACAGCTTTCCTCTAAATTCATCTGACTTCAGTGGGTATGTCTCATGGTTTGATCACGATGCAACTTCTTCTCAGATGACCAGATATGATGGTTCGGTATTCTACGGTATCGCTGCCGAACAAGGTCCTTGTACAGAGGGAGTAGGCTGTTATGACGGTCATCACGGAATCGATTTGGGAACGGGCGGAGTAGAAGGTAAGGCTGTCCTTGCAGCCGCAACCGGTACGGTGGCGACACTAAAGTGGGAGAATCCTTCAGATCATGCTCAAGGATATGGCTATTACATGCGCATATATCACCCACAATATGATCAATCAACGATATACGCACACGCTACTACTACCGGTTCATTCTTCGCCGTGAATGACGACGTTGCTAGGGGTGATACTATTCTTTTAAGTGGCTCAACTGGTGAGGCATCGGCCCCGCATCTGCACTTCGGGGTGACTGTTGGCGATACCACAGACCCGACCCAGACAATAGATCCTTTTGGCTGGACCGGTACCAGTACTGACCCACGAGCTAATGATAAGGGATATTTGTGGGTTCCTAACATACCATCGCCATGAGAATCAAGAGCCTGAAGCTGAATCTTCTGAGAATTATTTCGATATTAGCAATTTTGCTCATCATTTTTTCTGGCACTACTCTTATTAAACATGCCACTGTCGCTGAACAGGAGCAGGCAAAGCCGGGCTATTCTGATAAAGGTTCAGTTTACACATCCCCTAATGGCAAACTCCACGCCGTAACCATCCAGAAGGGTGAGGAGCTGGTACAAACATACATAACGGATGAATCAGGTAAAACGGTTGCTGGACCGGAGAATGGGAGCTTCATATCGTGGTCGCCAGACAACTCTAAAGCGCTACTTTACCTTTCAGCAATTGAAAATCCGAAGGGTAGGGAACTATACGTTCTTGGGACTGATGGCTCGTACAAGGATTCTGGATTGCCGGTGGGAGTGATAAGCGCAGCGTATTCGCCAGATAATTCCCAGATAGCGTATTCTGTAACGAAGGGGGGCACTGACAGTTCTGAAATATATACCAGGGACGCAAACGGTAAGGATCACTTAATACTGAATGGGGACGATTCCATCCTTACCTGGCTGCAGTGGTCGCCGAAAGGAGACAAAATACTGTACATGCAATCTGATTTGCTTCTACGACCTGGAAAACAGTTCGTTTGGATGATGGATTCTGATGGAGGGAATAAAGTGAAGATTGATTCCGTCGATTGGGATTATCCAGCCGTATGGTCGCCTGATGGTACGAGCGTAGCTTTTGCGAACAAAGGTGATATTTGGGAATACGGCGTTCAAGATAAGAAGCTGGTGCAGCTTACTAAGCAGGGAGCGGACCAGCCAGCAATACATCCTGAATACTCAGCTGATGGAAAGACCATTACGTATCAATTGCAATCTGGAAATAGTGAAGAGAGACTGAGCGTGAGCAGCTCTCTGCAAAATTATACTGATATCGAGAACCAGTCTACAAACCCATGAATATTCCTCATATAAATGAAAGGGTGCGAATTCTCTTATTGTTCCTAGTTATCATTATCGTCGTAGCGGTAATCGCCTTGCACCCGAATAGAACCAAAGAATCATCAAATGTGGTTTCTGCATCTAGTGAATATTCTGTAGCGACACCGGCTGGATGGAAAAGATTCGATAGCAAGGAGTGGGGCCTTACATTCAGTTATCCAGCGAATTGGACTATACAGGAAAGCTTCAAGACTCAAGGGGAGTACGCTAGGCAGGGATATGGGAGCCCTGCTGGATCATTGATGTCTATCCGTTTAGAAGGCGATGGTTATGCGATGGTGTTTGATGAGTCTGGAGGCGGTTTATCTGATAAATATACGTACACGTATCCTGAATATACGATTAGTGGAAGTAAGATACGAGCTATCAAATACGTAACCGATTCTGAGTTCGGCCTATTCCTGAATGTGCCGCTTAAGAGCCCTTACGCAAAGACAGGTAGTATTTTGATTCGTGTATCCAACACCAAGCCAGGACTTCCATACGTTCCGGTCCTAGATCAGATTCTGTCGACCATAGAAATATACTGATACAGGTTCTTACGTCGAAGGACATTCAATCTTCATCCGGCGCGGTATAGTATGCATATATGAAATACTTCACTGCACTGTACATGGCGCCGGTCGAGAACATGAAGGAATGGATGAGCAAGCCTGAGAAGGAGCGTAAGGCAGACAGCGACAAGATGATGGCGGACTGGAATGCGTGGCTCGCTGCGCATAAGGAGAGCGTGCTGAACAGCATCTCGCTCGGCAAGACGAAGCGCGTGAGCGCGAACGGCGTCGAGGATGCCCAGAACGGCCTCATGGTCTCCTCGTACGTCCAGGCCGAGTCGGCGGAAGCGGCGGCGGAGCTCTTCAAGGACCATCCGCACCTGCAGATCCCCGGCGCGACCATCGAGATAATGGAAGCAAACCAGATATAGGAGGTACCAGCATTTTGGGGCGTTTTGGCGCAGGGAACTAAAAGGCGTATACTTTGCAGGTCAATGGCGTCTTTTTCCCCAAAACTAGGCATCGACCTGGGCACGACGAATGTGCTTGTCTTCGTGCCTGGCCGCGGCGTGGTGCTCAATGAGCCCTCCGTCGTCGCCGTCTCCACGCAGACGAACAAGGTCGTCGCCATCGGCGTCGAGGCGAAGCGCATGGTCGGTCGCACGCCGGACGATATCGTCGCGTACCGCCCTATGAAAGACGGCGTCATCGCCGATTACCGCGTCACGGAGGCGATGCTCCGGTATTTCATGCGCAAGGCGCTCGGGCGCTATAACCTCTTCAAGCCCACCGTACTCGTTTCCGTGCCGGCAGGCGTGACCTCCACCGAGAAGCGCGCCGTCATCGAAGCGGCGGCGAAAGCAGGCGCGAAGGACGCGTTCGTTGTGAAGGAACCGATCCTCGCCGCCATCGGCGCAGGCATCCCTATCCATGAGGCGATGGGCCGCATGGTCGCGGACATCGGCGGCGGCACCATCGACGTGGCGGTGATTTCCCTCGGCGGCATCGTCTCGTCCACATCCGTGAAGGTCGCCGGCAACGCGCTCGACCGCGCCATCATCGACCACGTGAAGAAGCAGTACAACCTTGCCATCGGCGACAAGACGGCCGAGGACGTGAAGATACAGATCGGTTCGGCCGTGCCGGTCACGGAAGAGCTCGCCATGGACATCAAGGGGCGCGACCTCGTCTCGGGCCTGCCGCGCACGATTGAGCTCAAGACGAACCAGGTGGTGCAGGCACTTTCGCGCGAACTGCGCGAGATGATGGGAGCCGTGCGCAAGGTGCTGCAAGAGACGCCGCCGGAGCTCGCCTCGGACATCATCGATAACGGCATCATCCTCACGGGCGGCACCTCGCAGCTGCGCAACCTGCCGGAGCTCGTGCTGCGCCGCACGGGCGTGCAGTCGAAGCTCGCCGAGGACGCGTACTTCTGCGTAGCGCGAGGAACGGGCGTGGCGCTCAAGCATTTGGATACGTACAAGAAGAGCATCGTCTCGCGGCGATAGCGCCGGAAGGCGGCGCGGTATACTGGAGACGTATGGCGCATGCCTATGTCGTGACGGGAAGCAGGGAAGAGGCGATAGAACAGGCGCGCGGCTTCGCCGCGCGCCGCATTGCATCGGACGAAGCAGAGCCAGACATCACCGAGCTCACCTTCGGCCTGCTCTCCGTCGAGGATGCCGCTACGGTCGCGAACGCCCTCTACCAAAGCGCGCTCGGCGCGCAGAAGGTGGTCATCGTCTATGCGTCGCGCCTCTTCCATGAGGCTCAAAACGCGCTCCTGAAGGCCGTAGAGGAGCCTTCGGAAGGCAGCGTATTCATCCTGGGCGTCCCGTCGCAGGGAATCCTGCTTCCGACCCTCCGTTCGCGCCTTTCGCCGCTCGAAGCGGGGAATCGGGCATCGGGCGCAGGCCGCAGCATCGAGCTCGCGCAGGAGTTCCTTGCGCATACGCCCGCCGAGCGCGAGAAGTACGTCGCGAAGCTCATGGACCGCACGAAATCGGATGCGGACGCGACGAAGCAGGAGGCCCGCAGCGAGGCGGCGGAGCTCGTCAGAGGGCTTATCGAGGCCTTTTATACCGTATTCCATACCCTTCCGGCAGGCCCTGAGCGCAATGCGTACCGTGCCTTCCTGGACGACCTTTCCGCCTTCCTCCCGCGCACGTATGAGCGCTCGGCGCCCCTGAAGCTCATGTTCGAGCATATCCTTCGAGTTATCCCCACGACCCCTAAAAAAGCGAAGGTTTGACTCTTTCAGCCCAATCTGGTATAACCTAACCAAATGCCTGCAAAAACGAAAAAAGCGGCTCCCAAAAAGGCCGCGGCAAAACGTTCCGCAAAGCCGAAAGCGAAGAAGGTCTCTAAAGCAGCCTCCGCTAAGCTCGGATTCGACGCTACGGCGCTCGTGAAGCATCTCCTCGCCGAGGTGCCTGAACGCGCGCGCGAAGTCCTTACCTATCGCTTCGGACTCGGCACTTCTTCGGAGCGCGAGACGCTCGAAGCCATCGGCGAGCGCTGGAGCATCACGCGCGAGCGCGTGCGCCAGATCGAGGCGGCCGGCCTCGAGACCATCCGCAACAGCAAGGCCTTCAAGAACGCCCAGCCGGCGTTCGACGAGCTCGCCGAGCATATGCACGCCCTCGGCGCCGTCGTCGAAGAAGACGAACTCCTCTCGAGCCTCGCAGGCGACGAAAAGGCCCGCAACCGGTTCCGCTTCCTGCTCGTCGTCGGCAGCAGCTTCTTCCGCGAGCGCGAGACCGACCATTTCTACGCGCGCTGGCATGTAGACCCGCGCACCGCTGAGCAGGTGCACCTCGCCCTCTCCCGTCTCTATACCTCTCTTTCCGATTCTGACGTGCTCGCCGAAGGCGAGATGATGGACCGATTCCTCGAAGAGCTCCGCGACGTGAACGATGCCTACAAGAACGAAGAGGTGCTGAAGCGCTGGCTCTCCCTTTCCAAGACCATTTCCAGCAACCCGCTTTCCGAATGGGGGCGAGCCGAAGCGCCGGCCATCCGCACGAAGGGCATCCGCGACTATGCGTACCTCGTCATCAAGCGCGCCGGCCAGCCGATGCACTTCTCCGACGTCGCGAAGGCCATCAGCAAGCTCTTCGCCAAGGAAGCGCACGTGGCGACGACGCATAACGAGCTCATCAAGGATGCGCGCTTCGTGCTCGTGGGCCGCGGCCTCTACGCGCTCTCCGAATGGGGCTTCCAGCCGGGGGTCGTGCGCGACGTCATCCGCCGCGTCCTCTTGGAGAACGGCGCGCTCACGCGCGAGCAGGTCATCGAGGAGGTTAAGAAGGTCCGCTACGTGAAGGACAACACCATCCTCGTGAATCTCAACGACTCGAAGCATTTCAAGCGCAACAAGAACGGCACGTACACGCTGACATAGCACCAGGGGACAGAAAAACCCTCCGTGGAGGGCGCTCCGGGCCGCTAGGCCAAGTCTTACCCTCCACGGAGGGTTTTTCTGTCCCCGTACGCGCAACGCCTGCGCGTACGTTTACCGTATAATAAACGCAATGTCTGACAGCCATGGGGGAGGCGGCGGCTTGCCGCTGATGGGCCTTGCGGAAAAGATAACCCACAGCTTCCACGATTCGGGAAGCCATATAACGGCGCGTCCTATCATCATCGCGTTCCTCGTCGTGAACGCGCTCTTCCTTCTGCTCTCGCCGGAGCAGACGCTTCGGAACTGGCTTTTCGTGGGCTTCTTCGCGCCGATCTGGGTCCCGTACCTTCTCGTGCGCTTCAGCTTCATGCAGTGGGTGCGCGCGAAGCGCGCCGAATTCATCGCCGGACAGGACACCGTGCTCCTCGAGCTGCGCATGCCGCGCGACACGAAGAAGACGCCGCTCGCCATGGAGGCGGTGCTCTCGAACCTGCACATCACGTCCGGCGAAAGCACGAAGTACGCGAAATACTGGCAAGGGAAGGTGCGCACCTGGTTCTCCATCGAGATCGTGTCCGTCGGCGGGCGCGTGCGCTTCTACGTCTGGACCCGCGCGGGATTCCGCCGCGGCGTCGAGGCGGCGTTCTATGCGCAGTATCCGGACATGGAGATCGTCGAGGCCGAGGATTACAGCTTGCTCTACGACCCGTCGGCGCACGAGAACAGCATGTTCGGCGAAGAATGGATCCATACCAAGGAGGATGCATACCCCATAAAGACGTACGTGGACTACGGGCTCGACAAGCCGGGCGCGAAGCCGGAAGAGATCATCGACCCGATGGCGCAGATGCTCGAGCTCCTCGGCTCCATCGGCCCCAACGAGCAGCTCTGGTTCCAGATGGTGGTCCGTGCGTCCAAGGACGAGAAGCTCGGGCATAAGAAAACTGCGGACGGCAAGGGATATACCTGGAAGGACGAAGCGAAAGACAAGATCGAGGAGCTCCGCAAGGCGACCTCCCGCCCGATGAAGATCGTGAACCCCGTGACCGGCGCCATAGAGACGACCGAAGGATTTCCGAACCCGACGAAAGGGCAGTCCGATACGCTCGCGGCCATCGAACGGAACATCGCCAAGCAAGGGTTCGATGTCGGCATACGCGGCATCTACACGGCGCCGAAGGAATCGTTCCAAGGCACGATGATCACGTTCATGCTCGGCACGATGCTCAAGCCGTTCTCGAGCGAGGCGTACAACGGCTTCAAGCCGTCGGCGAAGTTCGATGCGCGCTTCAACGACTATCCGTGGGAGGACCGCGGCGGGCACCATCGCGAGCACCTGCACCATGAGATCGTCGAGTTCTACCGCCGGCGCGCCTTCTTCCATGACCCGTACATCGGCGAGTGGGCGATCATGAGCACGGAGGAATTGGCGACGATATTCCACGTGCCGTCGGCGGCGGTCGAGACGCCGAGCCTGCCGCGCATCCAGTCGGCGACGAGCGGCGCGCCATCCAACCTTCCGACGTAATCCGTTCTTTGGGATATGCATCTCGATATCAAACGCATCAGCTGGACGCCCGCTATCGCCGTTGTCATCATCTTGCTCGCGCTCTATGGCGCCTGGCTCTTCTCGCCGCCTCCGGCATTCCCCACGAATTCGATCATCACCATACCGGCCGGTTCCTCGGCGCACGCGTTCGGCCAGGCGCTTTCCGATGCCGGCGTCATCCGCTCGCAGGCGGCATTCAAGGCCGTCGCGCGCATCACGGGCTTCGACCACCATCTCGACCCGGGCGCGTACGTCTTCAAGAAGCCGGCATCCGCCCTCGTCGTGCTCTGGCGTATCGGCCATGCCGAGCACGGCATCACGCCCATACGCATCACCTTCACCGAAGGCATGACGCATTACGACATGGCGGCGACGCTCGAGAAGCAGCTCCCGGGCTTCGATGCCGATTCGTTCCTCTCGCTCTCCTCGACGAGCGAGGGATATCTTTTCCCCGACACCTACCTTTTCATGCCTGGGGAGGTGCCAGCCGATATCGTCACGCGTCTGAAATCGGAATTCAGCCTTAAGATAGCGACGATCACGCCGCAGATCCTCTCGTTCAAGCGCCCGTTCTCGGACGTCGTCATCATGGCGTCCATCCTCGAGCGCGAGGCGAAGACCGAGGAAGACAAGCGCATGGTCGCCGGCATCCTCTGGAACCGCATCGACCAGGGCATGCCGCTGCAGGTGGATGCCGCCTTCGGCTACGCGCACCATGAGAACGGCTACACGCCGACCGCCGCCGATCTCGCCTCGGATTCTCCGTACAACACCTATACGCATAAGGGCCTGCCGCCGACGCCCATCTCGAATCCGGGCCTCGAATCATTGCTCGCCGCCGTGACGCCGACGAAAACGGACGACCTCTACTACCTCACCGGCACGGACGGAAAGATGCACTACGCGAAGACCTTCGAGGAGCACAAGAAGAACCGCGAGAAATACCTGGACTAGCGGGGAGGGGATGCGGGCATAAAAAAGCCGCGACAGGGAAGTGATTCCATGCCGCGGCACTAGCGGGCGACCGCGCAGCGCATGCGCTGCCAGCCGCCGATCTCTTCGATATCCATCCACCCTGTCTCGGTGCAGAGCTCGAACTGGATATTCTCGTTCTCCCACGCCGCGTGCCAGCTGTTCCGCTCGCCTTCCAAGGGAAGGCCGAGGAATCCATCCGTATCCGGAAGGATGATAAGCATCCACCCGTTATCCGTGAAGATACCGCTGCGGTTGCCGTGGCCGTGCCGAAGGACGCCTGCGATGTCGAGCGAGCCGGGGAGCCGGAGCGGGACGACCCGACCGACCTCGGCGCGCACGCGAACGTGGTGTAAAGAACATGGCATCTCGCCCATTTCAACCTCCTTTCCTCTCTGCCGTTCGCTTGTTATCATGACATAATGGCAAAAGCTGTCAATAAGGTGTTCGTCGGGCTTTCCGGGGGCGTGGATTCCGCGGTGACGGCGGCATTGCTGCAGCGCGAGGGCGCGGACGTGCATGGCGTATTCATCAAAGGGTGGTATCCGCCCGGCATGCCGTGCACCTGGAGCGAGGACCGGCGCGACGCGATGCGCGTCGCGGCGCATCTGCGCATCCCGTTCTATACCCTCGACGCATCGGAAGCGTATCGCCAAGGCGTCATCGAATACCTCTTGCGGGAGTACCGCGCCGGCAGGACGCCGAACCCGGACATCATGTGCAATCGCGAGGTGAAGTTCGGCGCATTCTGCGCGTACGCGCGCGAGCACGGCGCGGACTTCATCGCGACCGGCCACTACGCGCAGGCGCTTCGCGAGGATGGCGGCGCAGCGCGTGCGGAAGCGGCTGCGCAGCTCGCCCGCGGCGTCGACCCTGAGAAGGACCAGAGCTATTTCCTCTGGGCCGTGCCGAAGGAAGCGCTCAACCATGCGCTCTTCCCGCTCGGCGGCATGCATAAGGCCGAGGTGCGCCGCCTGGCGCAGAAGTTCGGGCTCCCGAACGCGCAGAAGCGCGACAGCCAGGGAATCTGCTTCCTCGGCAACGTATCCGTCGAGGAGTTCCTCGCGCAGGAATTCGGCACGGAGCATGGCAAGGCGATAGATCCCGAAGGGAAACAGGTGGGAACGCATCGGGGCGCGCTCCTTTCGACGCTCGGCCAGCGCGCGCATCTGGAGGACGCTGCCGCCGGCCCGTGGTACGTCATCGCGAAGGATGTCTCAGCCAATACGCTCACGGTCGCGCACCAGCCGCAGGGAAGCCAGCGCGCGAGCTTCGTTCTTTCGGAGATGAACTGGCTGCAGGAGCCGGCCGATGGGGCGGCATATACCGCGCAGTACCGCTACCACGGCCCGAAGGTCGAAGGAATGTACGATGCGAAGTCGCATGCGTTCGTTCCGGACACGCCCATCGTCGAACCGGTCGCCGCAGGTCAATCGCTCGTCCTGTATGCAGGGGACGTATGCCTCGGCGGTGGTATCATAGAGTAAATGGCGGATATCGTTAAGACAGACGGGAGCGTCGAGGCATGGGACGGAAAGAAGCTGCTGCGTTCGCTGCGGCGCGCCGGCGCGAACGAAGCGACGGCCGAACGCATCCGCGCGACGATCGAGGAGAGCATGGGCCCGAACGAGGAGAGCAACCGCATCTACCGGCGCGCGTTCATGATGCTGCGCCGCGACGGCTACGCCGCCGCGGCCCGCTACAGCCTGCGCCGCGCCCTCTTCGAGCTCGGTCCGTCCGGCCACCCGTTCGAGGACTTCGTCTCCGAGCTCTTCAAGAGCGAAGGGTGGGACGTGAAGTCGCGCCAGGTGCTGCAGGGGAGGTGCGTCACGCACGAGGTGGACGTGTTCGCGGAGCGTAACGGCGAGCATCTCGCCGCCGAGCTGAAGTACCACAACGACCCTGGCTATAAGACCGACATCAAGATAGCTCTCTACGTGAAGGCGCGCATGGACGACATCTGGGCGCACGCCGAGAACGGCGGCGCGTCCTTGCGCGTCGACCACGGCTACCTCATCACGAATACGAAATTCACCTCGCAGGCGATCGACTACGCGAAGTGCGGCGGCATCACGCTCATCGGCTGGAGCTATCCTCACCAAGGGAACCTCTACGACCGCATCGTCGCCTCAGGCCTCTATCCCATCACGGCGCTCCAGACGCTCCGCAAGGCGGAGAAACGCCTCCTGATAGACCAGAACATCTCGACGACCGAGCTGCTGCGCGAGAACCGCCAGCTCTTGCGCGAGATAGGCGTCGCGCCGGGGCGTATCGGCAAGGTGGTCGCGGAGATAGAGTCGCTGCGCGAGACCGGGAAGGACGTCGTGCTGCATACGGCGCCGCAGATGACCGGCGCGCACACGTTCGCCTGACGCTTAGCATTTTCCATATCCATTCCATACCTATGGCCGAATTCATCAAACGATACAACCCGAACCGCAGCACCGACTGGAACTATGGCGGCGGCAAATGGCGCCTCTCGCGCTCGAAGATAGAGCTCTTCCACGAGTGCCCGCGCTGCTTCTACCTCGACAACAAGCTCGGCACGGCGCGCCCGCGCGGTCCGGCCTTCACGCTCAACATCGCCGTCGACGCCCTCCTGAAGAAGGAATTCGACGCGCATCGCGCCGATGGCACGAAGCACCCGCTGCAGGAGAAGTACGGCATCGATGCCGTGCCGTTCATGCATACGGACATCGATACCTGGCGCGAAAACTTCGAAGGCATCGAGTACCATGACCCGGAGACTGGCTTCACCATCTCCGGCGCCATCGACGACCTCTGGGAAGGAACTGACGGAAAGCTCATCGTCGTCGATTACAAGGCGACCTCCAAGGACGGCAGCATCGATACGCTCGACGATTCGGCCTGGAAGGATTCGTACGCGCGGCAGATGGGCGTCTATCAGTGGCTCCTGCGCAAGAACGGCTACGACGTCTCGCCGACCGGCTATTTCGTGTACGCCAACGCGCGTTCGGACAAGAAGGCGTTCGACGCGCAGCTCGAGTTCGACATCACCCTCGTGCCCTGCGAAGGCGAGACCGGATGGATAGACGATATCCTGCCGAAGATAAAGGCGGCGCTCGATTCAGAGACGTTTCCGGCAAGCGGAACCGGCTGCGAGTACTGCGCGTATCGCGAGGCAGCGGGGAAGAAGCTCCTGGCCATTCACCGCAAGCAGCCGAAGAAGTAGCGCAGCAAGCAGGAATATGGACGTGAAGATAGAGGCATCGTGGAAGAAGGCGCTCCAAGAGGAATTCGGCAAGGAATACTTCAAGGAACTCACGGATTTCGTAAAGGAGGAGTACGCGAAGAAGAAGGTATATCCCGCACCGAAGAACATTTTCCGCGCCTTCGACCTGACGCCGTTCAATGAGGTGAAGGTCGTGATACTCGGCCAGGACCCGTACCACGGCGCACGGCAGGCTGTCGGCCTATCCTTTGCTGTCGAGAGCGATGTCGCGCTCCCGCCGTCGCTCAGGAACATCTATAAGGAGATCGAGGACGACCTCGGCGTATCCATGAAAGATGCCGACGGCGACCTTACGCGCTGGGCGAAGCAGGGCGTGCTGCTCCTGAATGCGACGCTGACGGTGCGAGCCGGCTCCGCCGGCTCGCACCAGGGCCGCGGCTGGGAAGCGTTCACCGATGCCGCCATACAGGCGCTCTCGGATAGACGAGATCATCTCGTCTTCATCCTCTGGGGCAATTACGCGCGCCAGAAGGGCGCGCACATTGACCGAAGCACGCATCTCGTCATCGAGAGCCCCCACCCCTCTCCCTTCAGCGCTGCCAATGGCTTCTTCGGCAGCAAGCCGTTCAGCAAGGCGAACGCCTATCTCGAAGAGCATGGGGAACAGCCGATCGATTGGTCATGATCTGGCTTGCTACACTAGCACTATGATTCATCACCCCCGCACCCACGACGAGTCGCATGCCGGCGCGCTCTCGAGCAAGCTGAACTGGCTGCGCGCCTCGGTGCTCGGCGCGAACGACGGCATCATCTCCATGGCAGCGCTTCTGACCGGCGTCGCTGGCGCAGCGGCCGGCGCGCATACGCTCGTGATAACCGGCGTGGCAGGGCTTCTTGCGGGCGCATGCTCCATGGCGATAGGCGAATACGTGTCGGTCTCAAGCCAGCGCGATACGGAACGGGTCTTGCTCGCGAAGGAGCGGCACGAGCTCGAACATGATGCCGACTACGAGCTCCAAGAGCTCACGCATATCTATGAGCAGAAAGGCCTGCAGCCGGAGACCGCACGGACGGTCGCCGAAGAGTTGACCGCGCACGACGCCTTCGCCGCGCATGTGGATGCGGAGCTCGGCATCGATCCTGACCAGCTTACGAATCCCTGGCATGCCGGCTTCGCGTCGGCAGTCTCGTACACGCTCGGCGGATTGATCCCGTTCCTCGCCATCGTGCTCGCGCCGCTCGCGTCGCGCATCCCCGTCACGTATCTCGCCGTATTCGCCGCGCTCGTACTTACCGGCCTTATGAGCGCGCGGGCGAGCGGCGGTTCGCGCTTCGGCACCGTCATGCGCGTCGCCCTCGGCGGCGTCATCGCCATGTCCATCACGTACGCCATTGGCACGCTCTTCAGCGTCTCCGGCATCTAGCATAGGGCCGTACGCTATACTTTCAGCATGAATACGAAGCAGATGATCTGGTTCGGGCTCGTCGTCGGTTCGACCGTCGGCAGCTTCATCCCCACGCTCTGGGGCGCCGGCATGCTCTCCTTCTCATCGATACTCCTCTCCGCCGTCGGCGGCATCGGCGGCATCTGGCTGGCGTTCAAGGTCACGCACTAGCGCAAAAGCGCTACCACACCATTTCGCGCGCCGCAGGCGCGCGGAAGAGGCCGTCGCTCTTCTTCATGCCGAACGCCTCATAGAACGGCGCGAAGTTCGATACCGGCCCGTTGATGCGGAACACGCCTGGCGAGTGCGGGTCGTTCAGCACCTGGAGCTTCGTGAACTCTGGGCGCGCGTTCTCGCGCTCGAAGACGGCGAACGAGATGAAGAACCGCTGCTCGGGCGTAAGGTCATCGATATCAGCACGGCCCGTGCGTGCGAGCTGCAGCTGGTACGCGTCGTAGGCGATGGAGAGCCCGCCGAGGTCGGCGATATTCTCGCCGAGCGTGAGCTTTCCGTTCACGTGAAGCCCGTCATCGACTTCGTACGCATTGAATTGCTTCTCCACTTTCTTCGCTTTCGCTTCGAATCGCTTCCTATCCTCGGCCGTCCACCAGCTCTTAAGATTACCTTTCGCATCGAACTTCGAGCCCTCGTCGTCGAAGCCATGCGTGATCTCATGACCGATGACGGCGCCGATGCTGCCGTAGTTCACGGCATCGTCCGCAGAAAGGTCGAAGAACGGCGGCTGCAGGATAGCGGCAGGGAAGACGATGTCGTTCAGGTTCGGCGCGAAGTACGCGTTCACCGTCTGCGGATACATGTGCCATTCTTCGCGGTCTATCGGGCCGCGCAGCTTCTTGATGTCGCGCTTGTACTCGTACTCGTTCATCCGGATGATGTTGCCGACATAGTCATCGGCCGTGATGACGAGCCCCTTGTAGGACTTCCACTTCCGCGGATATCCGATCTTCCGATTGAGCGCGCGGAGCTTCGCGAGCGCCTTGCGCTTGGTCGCCGGCGTCATCCAGTCCAGGCTGCGGATGCGCGCTTCGTATGCGGTGAGGAGGTCGTCGACGAGCGCGTCCATCTTCTTCTTCGATTCCTTCGTGAAATACCGCTCGACGTACACCTTGCCGATGAGCTCGCCCAGCCCGCTGTTCACGGTCGCGAGGATGCGGCGCCAGAGCGGGCGCATGGCCGTCATGCCGGAGAGGACTTTCCCATAGAACGAGAAATTCTGGCGGATGAAGCGCTCGCTGAGCGCGCCGGCATAATCGTTCACGATGTGCCAGGAAAGATAGGTCTTCCAATCCCCGAGCGATACGGAACCGAACATACCGTCCACGGCCTTGAAGAATTCAGGCTGCATGACGATGACGTACGGCAACGACGGGGTGCCGGTCCTTTCGAGGTACGCCTTGAAGCGCAGCCGCGGCGCAAGCTTCGCAAGCGCAGCCGTCGTCAGCTTGTGATAGGTCTTTTCCGGATCGCGCAGATCTTCTTTCTTCATGGATGCTTTTGCGAGCTGCGTCTCGATCCGCAGAAGCGTATCGCACGCTTTCGCAGCATCGGCAGGGCGGTAGCCCATGAGTTTGAAGACATTCGCGACGTGCATACGGTACGCGGTACGGACGCGGACGGATTCCGCATCGTCGTTCAGGTAGTACTCGCGGTCGGGCATGCCGAGGCCGTCCTGCCCGAAATGAAGCGCGTATTTCTCTGAATTCTTGGAATCCTGGTCGATGCCGGTGCCGAAGAGCGCGCCAGCGCCCATGCGATGCAACTCGGCAAGCAATTCTGGGAGTTCATCCACCGATTGCACGCCCTGCACGCGCTTCAGGAGCGGCTCAAGCGGCGCGATGCCGAGCGCATTACGCTTTTTCATGTCCATGCCGGAGCGATAGAAATCGCGGACCAGCTGCTCATCGCTTCCTTTCGCGAGCGACTTCTTCGCGAGAAGCTCGTCCATGAGCGCATGGAGCTTCTTGTCCGTATCGTAGCGGAGGATCATGAACGTCCCCCAGCGCGATTCGCTCTTCGGGACAGGGTGCGCGTCCATCCACTTCTTGTTCACGTAGCTATAGAAATCATCCTGAGGTCGGACGCCCGTATCGAGTTCACGGGTATCGAAGCCCCATTTTTTAACAGCTTTGTTCTTCTTTTTGGTCGTCGGCATATTGGCTGAGTATACTTCATCATTCTAGGCATCGCATGGTATCGTCTATTTCATGACTGTTTCCGATGTCCGCTCCCGCTATCTGGCCTTCTTCAAGGCGCGCGGCCATACCATCATCCCGTCGGCGCCCATCGTGCCAGGCAACGATCCCACCACGCTCTTCACCTCGAGCGGCATGCAGCCGTTGGTGCCCTATTTGCTCGGGAAGGAGCATCCAGAAGGGTCGCGCATCGTTGACTCGCAGATGAGCTTCCGCGCGGGCGACATCGAAGAGGTGGGCGACAACCGCCATACGACCTTCTTCGAGATGCTGGGGAACTGGTCGCTCGGCGACTACTTCAAGCAGGAGCAGCTGCCATGGCTCTTCGAGTTCCTTACCTCACCCGAAGAAGGTCTCAGCCTCAATCCGAACCGGCTGTACGTGACGGTGTTCGCCGGCGACGAAGGAGCCGGCATGGAGGCCGACACCGAGGCTGTCGGGATATGGCAACGCTTGTTCAAAGAGAAGGGCATAGACGCCGGGTTCTCGTCCATCGGCAGCGAAGCTGCCGGCTATGAGAAGGGTATGGGTCCGAGCGACCGAATCTTCGCCTATGACGCGAAGAAGAACTGGTGGAGCCGCGCCGGCGTGCCGAGCGCGATGCCGGCAGGCGAGCCAGGCGGGCCGGATTCAGAAGTCTTCTATGACTTCGCGCCTGATTCTGGCTTCCCTGGCGGCCACGCGACAGGAGACGCGGAGAAGGTCTGGGGACCGAAGTGCCATCCGAACTGCGACTGCGGCCGCTTCGTCGAGATCGGCAATTCTGTCTTTATGCAGTTCGTGAAGCAGGACGATGGCTCCTTCGCGAACCTCCCGAAGCAGAACGTCGACTTCGGCGGCGGCCTCGAGCGCCTCACGTTCGCGACCCTCGGCAAGCCGGACGCCTTCCTCATAGACGTCTTCGACGATGCCCGCGCGGTGCTCGAAGCGCGCACCGGAAAGAAGTACGGCGATGATGAGGCGACGACCCGCTCCATGCGCATCATCCTCGACCATATGCGCGCCGCATCGTTCATGCTTGCCGAAGGCATCACGCCCTCCAATACTGAAGCGGGATACGTGCTGCGCCGGCTCATCCGTCGCGCCATCCGCGAAGCCGATCGCCTCTCTATCACTGACTCCGTGCTCGCTGACGTCGCGCGCGGCTTCGGGAAGGCGTATGCCGACCACTATCCGCATGTGCTCGCATCCGCAGCGAAGATAGAAGAAGAGCTCGCGAAGGAGGAGGAGCAATTCCGCAAGACGCTCACGCAGGGCTTGCGCGAGTTCGACAAGCTTCAAGCGAAGGGACGCGTGAGCGGGGAAGATGCGTTCGTCCTTTTCTCTACCTATGGCTTTCCCTTCGAGCTCACGGCCGAACGCGCGGCAGAGCTCGATATTTCCATAGACGAAGCGGAGTTCCTGGAGGCGATGAAGAAGCACCAGGAGCAGTCGCGTGCCGGAGGCGCGCAGCGGTTCGCCGGCGGCCTCGCCGACCATGCCGAGCAGACCGTCCGCTATCATACGACGCACCACATCCTGCTCAAGGCGCTCCAGATGGTGCTCGGCCCCGATGTGCACCAGCGCGGCAGCAATATCACGAGCGAACGCCTGCGCATCGACTTCGCCAGCCCGGGCAAGATGACCGACGAGCAGAAGGCCGAAGTGGAAAGCATCGTGAACGGCATCATTTACCAGGACCTGCCGGTGACACGCACGGTCATGCCGCGCAGCGAAGCGGAGACGCTCGGCGCAGAGATGGAATTCGGCGTGAAGTACCCAGACATGGTGAGCGTCTATTCTGTCGGCCCCGCGCATGCGACCGAAGAGAATCCCGATATCCCGAACGCCTTCTCGCTCGAGTTCTGCGGCGGGCCGCACGTCTCGAACACCAGCGAGATACACGAGGGCGGAAAACATTTCAAGATACAGAAGGAGGAGGCCGTCGCTTCCGGCGTCCGTCGCATCAAAGGCATCATAGCTTAGCGGCAGTACGAAAGTGCTATTCGGCGAGAGCACTCCGGGCCGCTCGGCCAAGTCTTACTCTCGCCGAATAGCACTTCCTCCCTGTCGCCAGGGTATACTCTTATCAATGTGGCCATTCAAGAAGAAGGAACGCCTCTCGATGGTACTCATCGCCATCAATTCCTCGTCCGTATGCGGCGCCTATGCGCACTACGGCAAGGACGAGCCGCCCGTCGTCTATTTCACGGTCGCGAAGCATATCTCCGCGCGCGAGCATGAGAGCCAGACCGCGGCCATGCTCCGGACGCTCGACGACGTAGGGAACGAGCTCATCGAAACCGGCGCGCCGACGCTTCGGCGCGAGACGGGAAGCGGGCATGCCGACGGCGTGCTCGTCTCCGTCGGCGATCCATGGCAGGAGACGGCCGTGCATACGCAGGCTATCCAGCCCGGGAAGCAGTTCACCTTCACGCGCGCGATGCTGAGCGAGGTCATCGCCTCGAGCGAGCACGTGCCGGACGATCGTGTCAGTTTCGGCGAGTCCGTCATCGCGACCATCCTGAACGGGTACGATATCCCGAACCCTATCGGCAAGAAGGCGAACCGGGCCGAAATCATCGTGCTTTCCTCCACGCTCGAGAGGAAGCTGACCGAGGCGATACATGCCCGCGTGCGCAAGCTCTACCACACGCACGACATCGCCTTCACGGCTTTCGCGCCGGTCGCCTATTCCGTGCTCCGCGACCTCTACCCGCACGAGAAGGACTTCCTCGTCCTCGATGTCGAGACGGACGGCACCGACCTCTCCTTCGTGAAGAACGGCGTCCTGGTGGACGTCGGCTCGCTGCCGCAAGGGCTTTCCTCGCTCCTCTCCGCCTCGCGCGCCGCCGAGCGCATGACGATAGAGGAAGAGGCCGGCATGGCGCGTCGCATGAGCGAGCAGCCGGGGTACCTGAACCCCGACCGCAACGCGCGGTTCTCCCTGCGCGCCGAGACGGCGCGCGACGAGTGGGTGCGGGCGCTCGCCGACCGCCTGAAGACGTTCGCGAACCAGCATCCGCTCCCGCGCACGCTCTTCCTCCTTACGGAGCCGGCGGCGCGCGACTACCTGAAGCGGGCGCTCGATACGCACATCCTCCATGCGCTCTGGCTGTCCGACGAGCCGCTTTCCGTCATTCCGGTCAGTTCGGAGCAATTCTCCTCGCGCCTGCGCGCGAAGGGCGAGGCGAGCCCGAGCGTCTTCCTCGCGCTGTTGGCGCTCTATCAACGGTCGCGGAGGTGAGGCCGGAAAATGCCTGCGAAAAGGGGTATACTGGTGGAATATGGCAAAAACGATCACGGACATTATCCCCCCGTCGCGCAGGCGGCAGATGGAAGGCGCGGACGCGGCGCCAACAGCCCCTGAGTCGGCACCGAGCTACCTGCCGCCGACCCCCACTCCGCCTCCGCCGCCCCGTCCGCTTTCCGACCGCGGCCCTTCGTACCCGCGCGGCCGCCGTCCGTTCCCGTGGGGCATCGCGATCATCGCCCTGCTCATCATCGTCGCGTCCGCCGCTGCGCTCTACGTCTTCGCCGATGCGAAAGTGACGGTCACGCCGACCTCCAAGACGACGAGCGTCGCTGCCGACTTCACCGCGACCTTCAATTCAGGCGACCTTCCGTACGAGATCATCACCGTCGACAAGACCGTGAGCGCGAACGTGCCGGCGGAGAGCACCGAGACCGTGAACGATCCGGCGCAGGGCGACATCACCATCTATAACGCCCAGGAAGACCCGCAGACGCTCATCAAGAATACGCGCTTCGAGTCGCCGGACGGCCTCATCTTCCGCATCCAGAACTCCGTGACCATTCCGGGCGGCTCCATGAGCTCTCCGGGCAGCATCAAAGCGACCGTATACGCCGACACCGGCGGAGAGCAGTACAATATCGGCCCGACCTCCTTCACCGTGCCGGGACTCAAGGGCTCCTCGTCCTACGACAAGGTGACGGCGAAGTCCACCGAAGCCTTCACGGGCGGCTTCTCGGGCACGCGCGCGAGCGTCTCGGACGCGACGCGCGACGCGCAGAACCAGAAGAGCGAGCCGGCGCTCGAGAAGAGCCTCAATGAAGCGGTGACGGCGCAGCTCAAGCCAGGCTACGTCGTCGTTCCAGGCTCGGTCTTCATCACGAGCGCGCCGGCGAACGATACGGTAGGGAAGGACAACACCGTGAACGTGAACCTCAAGGGCACGGCCGTCGCAGTGGCGCTCCCGAATGCCGCCCTCGCGAAATCCATCGCGTACAGCGCGCTCGGCAGCTACCAAGGCGAGCCGGTAGAGCTCAAGGACGTAAGCACCCTCAAATTGACGCCGAAAGACGAGGGAACGCCGACGGCCGAACAGGGCAGCTTCGCCTTCACGCTCTCCGGTACGGCGACCATCACGTACGACATAGACACCAATAAGATAGCGGGCGCCGTAGCCGGAAAGAACCGTACGGCGGCCTATTCTATCATCCAGGGATTCCCTGAGGTCTCGCGCGCGATCCTGACCGTACGCCCCTTCTGGACCTCGACCTTCCCGAACGACCCTTCCAAGATCCAGGTCGCTACCACCAGCCCGGGCGAATAGCGTTGACGGAAAATAGCCTGTTTGCTAGAGTATCAAAGCTACACATGGAGGAAGCAAAGCAGGACACGCCCGTGGGCACCGTTGAAGAGGTGCTCCCCAATTCGTTGTTCCGCGTGCGCATGCCTTCCGGCGATCTGGTGCTCAGCTATCTCGCCGGAAAGATGCGCTTGCATCGCATCCGCGTGCTGGTGGGAGACAAGGTCGAGCTCGTCCTTGACCCGTATGGGGGACGCGCCCGTATCGTCCGCCGCCTCTAACGCCTTCATGGGTAGCACATCTCTTTTATGAAAGTACGCGCATCAATCAAAGTGCAGCAGCCCGGGGACATCATCGTCCGCCGCCGCGGCCGCCTGTACCGCATCAATAAGCGCAATCCCCGCCGCAAAGCGCGTCAGGGCTAGTTTCCGTACCCATTAATTAATTCTGTATTCCCATGCGTATCGCCGGTGTCACTCTTCCCGATAACAAGCAGCTCGCCTATGCGTTGCCGCTTATCTATGGCATCGGCCCGACTCGCGCGCTCAAGATCCTGAAGGAAGCGAAGATCGATGCGACCCGCAAGGGAAGCGACCTTTCCGCCGATGAGGAGCAGACCATCCGCGCGCTCGCCGAGGCCTACACCATCGAAGGCGAGCTCCGCCGCGAAGTCGGCCAGAACATAAAGCGCCTCAAGGACATCCGTGCGGAGCGCGGCATCCGCCATGAGCGCCGCCTCCCGGTACGCGCCCAGCGCACCAAGACCAACTCCCGTACCGTCCGCGGCAACACGCGCAAGACCATGGGTTCCGGTCGCCGTACGCTCGAAAAGACGTAGAATAGCTTATAAATTTCCTAATCTCGTATGGGTAAGAAACGTATTATCAAGAAGAGGGGCGCCGGACTCGACCAGGGACGCAAGGAGCGCGCCCTTTCGAAGATCGCGAAGAAGCGCATCGATCGCGGCGTGCTTCATGTCGAGGCTACCTTCAATAATACGAAAGCGGTGCTTACCGACGAGAAGGGCAATGCCATCATGTCGTCCTCGGCAGGCGCCCTCGGCTTCTCCGGCGCCCGCAAGTCCACGCCCTACGCCGCAGCGAAAGTGGGCGAGCTGCTTGGCGAGAAGGCGACCGTCATCGGCCTCAAGGAGGCGAGCGTCGTCATCCGCGGCGTCGGTGCCGGCCGCGAGTCGGCGCTTCGCGCTTTCGCGGGAAAAGGCATCGCTATCCGCGCCATCAAGGACGCGACGCCGGTGCCGCACAACGGCCCGCGCGCACCTAAGCCTCGTCGCGTATAGCGCTTCGTTCAATTAATTCTTTAGATACATGAAAGTCGGACCAAAGTACAAGATCGCAAAACGCCTCGGCGCTTCCGTCTTCGAGAAGACGCAGACGCAGAAATTCGCCATCGCGCAGGAACGCGGTGAGCGCACGCGCGGACGCCGCCGCCGCGGGCCGACCGAGTACGGCCGCCAGCTCCTCGAGAAGCAGAAAGTGCGCTTCACCTATGGCCTCTCCGAGAAGCAGTTCAGCGCCTACGTCGCCCGCGCCATGAAGACCCATGCGACGGCGGAGCACACGCCGGCCGACATCCTGCATCGCCTTCTCGAGCTTCGCCTCGACAATGTCGTCTATCGCCTCGGCCTCGCGCCGACGCGCCGGGCCGCACGCCAGATGGTCTCGCACGGCCATGTCACCGTGGACGGCCGCAAGACGACCATCCCGTCCCGCCATGTGCATGTCGGCGAGGTCATAGGCATCCGCGACGGCAGCAAGGGCCTCCCGCTCTTCGAGAACTTCGGCGAGCGCTTCGCCGAGATGAGTCTTCCGCAGTGGCTCACCTGGGACGCGAAGAAGATGCAGGGCGGCGTTGCGGGCATGCCGACCGAAGAGTCCGCATCGCCGGCCGGCGACCTCATCTCCGTGCTCTCGTTCTACAGCCGATAGGGAACATGACCGGCGGCCCGATGCAGCGTTCGCTGCATCTCGGACCGCTCTTCATGGCTCCTATAAGCCATCATTAGTAATCTAGTTGAATACGATTGAGTTATGGACCACCAGATCACCCTTCCATCCAAGCCGCGTGTCGTCTCCGAAGAGGGCATGCAGGGCGTGTACGAGATTGATTCCCTCTATCCAGGCTACGGCCATACCCTCGGGAACAGCCTCCGACGCATCATCCTTTCCTCGCTTCCGGGCGCGGCCGTCACCTCGGTGAAGATCGAGGACGTGCAGCACGAGTTCGCGACCATCGACGGCGTGCGCGAGTCCGTCATGGAGATTCTCCTCAACCTGAAGCGCGTGCACTTTACCCTGCACGGAGACGAGCCGCAGGTCATCCGCCTTTCCATCAAGGGTCCGAAGACCGTGACGGCCGGGGACTTCTCGCTGCCGACGCAGGTCGAGATCGCCAACCCGGAGCAGCACATCTGCGACATCGCAGGAAAAGCATCCTTCGAGCTCGAAGCGACGATCGAGCGCGGCCTCGGCTATGTGCCGCGCGAAGTCCTCACGAAAGAGAAGGTAGATATCGGCACCATCGCGCTTGATGCGACCTTCACCCCAATCCGTCGCGCTAATTACGAAGTCGAGAACATGCGCGTCGGCGACCGCACCGACTTCAACCGCCTGCGCATCCTCATCGAGACGAACGGCACCATCGCTCCGCGCGAGGCGCTCGAACGCTCGATCGAGATCATGATCCACCAGCTCAAGGCCGTCGTTGGCTTCCAGGAGACCGTCGAAGAGGCTCCGGAGCGCGCGCACAACGCTTCCGATTCATCGGATGACGCCGGCAAGGACGCTTCGAAGGTGAAAGTCGAGGACATGGGCCTTCCGACCCGCACCGCCTCGGCGCTCTCGGATGCCGGCATCAAGTCGGCGGCCGGCCTCGCCCGCAAGACCGCCTCGGCGCTCAAGGAGCTCGACGGCATCGGCGACAAGGCCATCGAGGATATCGAAGCGGCGCTTTCGAGCCACGGCCTTTCACTTAAAGGCGAATAATGCTAGAGTAGGGAATCATGCCACACAGCGTTACCGGACGAGCCTTCAATCGGCCAAAGAACCAGCGCACGGCGCTCATGCGCGGACTCATGCGCTCGCTTATCCTCCATGAGGGTATTTCGACGACCGAAGCGAAGGCCAAGGAGCTCCGCCCGATGATCGAGAAGCTCGTCTCGCAGGCCCGCGTCGATTCCGTCGCGAATCGCCGACTTATCGCGAGCCGTCTCGGCAATGATGCTGAAGCGGTCGCGAAGGTCTTCACCGAGCTCGCCCCGCGCTACGCGGAGCGTCCGGGCGGCTATGTCCGCATCGTGAAGCGCGCGCCGAACGCCGTGAATGCCCGCGATAACGCCTACATCGCTTTCGTCTAGCCCGTTCAATCACTGAGTATGAAAACTATCGCACAGAAAGTCAGCGCGCAGCGCACTCTCCAGGGAGTCGAGCCGGTCGAATACACGATCGACGCCTCCGGCCGTACCCTCGGCCGCGTCGCGAGCGACGCCGCGCAGGCGCTCCTCGGCAAGAAGTCCCCGCAGTACGTGAAGAACTTCGTCCTTCCGGTCACGGTGAATATCGTGAACGCAAGCAAGCTCCGCATCAGCGAGAAGCGCGAAGAGCAGACCACGTACACCCGCTACACCGGCTATCCGGGCGGCCTGCGCACGCAGACCATGGCCGAGATGAAGGCGAAGAAAGGCCTCGAAGAGGTCATCCGCACCACGGTAGACGGCATGATCCCGCGCAACAAGCTCCGCAAGGAGCGCATGAAGCGCCTTTCCATTACGCTCTAATAGTCACCTTTAGCACTCCGTATGTCTGAATCCACCTACACCCTCGGTATCGGCCGCCGCAAGACCGCAACGGCGCGCGTGAAGCTCACGCCGGCGAAGGAGACGAGCGTCACCGTCAACGGCGTTCCTGGCACGGAATACTTCAAGACCGACAACCGCCGCGACATCCCGCTCGACCCGCTCGGCCTCGAGGACGTCACCGGCACGTTCGCCATCGAGGCGAAGGTCACCGGCGGCGGCGTCACCAGCCAGGCCGAAGCCATCCGCATGGGCGTCGCCCGCGCGCTCTCGCTTTCCGAAGGCACGCTCCGCAAGCCGCTCAAGGCTGCCGGCTTCCTCAAGCGCGACCCGCGCGCCGTCGAGCGCAAGAAGCCAGGCCTCCGCAAGGCCCGCAAGCGTCCGCAGTGGTCGAAGCGTTAGCCCTACGTTCATTCTCTTCCGGATTTCACGATTGCAGAGCCCGGTGCCATCGCTGGGCTTTCTGCTATCTGTACACCTTGGACAACTTGACTAGATGAAGATACTGAGGTTTACTGAATCCAGGCAATCCGGCATACATCCAGCAAAGGGGAGTCGTAGGATGACGATAGAGACGGGAGCGTTCCTTTTCGCATGCGCGCTGCTCTGGGTCTTCGTTCCCGAGTGGTGCCTCAAGCACGGCAAGAGCCGCTGGCTCAGGCGTACCGCTTGGTACGTTCTTTATATAAACGACGGGCTCGCGCACGCATTCATCAACGAAGGCAACTTCGGCGACCATGAATACGAGCGCGCGCAGTTCGTCGACCGGTACGGCGAACGTCCGTAGCGCGCGCACGACGCATATGCAAAACCCAGGCCCAGGAGCTCCGCTCCTGGGCCTTTATCCTATTTACTCTCTATGCTCTATGAAAGCGCGGAGGCGCAGCTTTTGCTGCGCCTATGACACCCACTTCCCAAAGGAAGGACCCGCTTACTAACAATAATAATTCAGTACGTATACTGGTGTCAATTTTTGACTCAACGAATCATTTCAGGCATCATGGTTCCAATATGGATATGGATGACGATGTTGTATTCGAGAGCGAGGAGGGGAAGCGCCGCGGCAGGGAGGACGGCATGAGCGAGGAGGAGCTCGACGCCGTCGAATCGCGCGTCGACGGCAAGCTCGCCAAGGTGAAGAAGGAGCTCGAGGCGTGCAAGAAGGAGAAGCAGGAATACCTGGACGGCTGGCAGCGCGCGAAGGCCGACTACGTGAACGCGCTGAAGCGTTTCGAGGATGAGAAGCAGGGAATCGCGACGCGCGGCCTGGTGAAGGCCGTGAAGGCGCTCCTTCCCGCATACGACGCCCTCGAGCGCGCGAAGGCGGCAGGAGAATTGCCGGAAGGCTTCGCCGGCATCGCCAAGCAGCTCGAAGGCGCCTTCGCCGGCTTCGGCATCGCGCCGCTCGGCGAGACGGGCGAGGCGTTCGACCCGAACAAGCACGAGGCGCTCGGCACCGACCCCACGGACGACGCAGGAAAGGACGACACGGTGAGCGCTGTCCTCGAGCAGGGCTACGCTATCGGCGATGCCGTCCTTCGCCCCGCCCGCGTACGCGTCTTCCAGCACGAAGGGTAGCGAGCAAGAAAAGGAAAACGCGGCGTTCCCTTGGGAACGCCGCGTTTTAAGGCGGAATCAGGCCTGTAAGAGCGCTCTTACACGGCCTGGTAGCAGGCTCGTTCGGACGAGATGCGCCGATAGAGCCGTATCTGGTGGGCATACCTGAAGCATAGGACGAGATAGCCGAGCTCGACGGCGATGGCCGTGTAGCACAGCAGCGTCGTCCCGAACAGCGCGTCGATGATGAAGGCGAATACGAGCGCGTAGAACACGCCCGCCGTCACGTAGAGCAGCGTCTGCGCGATCCTTGCAAAGAACTTCTGCGGCACGATCTGCCGCTCGTCGACGGCATACCACCGCTGGTAGATGTACGTCTCGTGGTCGAGCCACGATGCTTTCCAGCTGAAATAGGTAATCGGAACGAGCAGCCCTACGAAGGCGTAGAACGCGTAGAGGAGAGGAAGATGGAACATGCATACCTCCGTCGTGAGTGGTTCATCCTGGCTATACGATACAATGAACATTGCTTGATGTCAAAGCACCTGCAGGGCGCGGCGGTGCGCGCATTTGCGTCGCGCTTTCTTGAAGCGTAAAATGCACCTACCAGTGCGCAAACCTTTTAGCAACTAAATACGTTTTACCTATGGCAAAAATTCTCGGCATTGATTTGGGAACCACGAACTCCGCCATGGCCATCATGGAGGGAGGCGAGCCGCGCGTCGTCGAGAACGCGGAGGGCGCACGCACGACGCCGTCCATCGTCGCGATCGCCAAGAACGGCGAGCGCCTCGTCGGCACGCTCGCGAAGCGCCAGGCGGTGACGAACCCCAAGAACACCATCTACGGCATCAAGCGCTTCATGGGTCACCGCTTCGAGGACGAGGCAATCAAGAAAGATAAAGACGTCCTTCCGTACGAGATAAAGGCCGGACCGGACGGCGGCGTGCTCGTGCACCTGGGCGACAAGGACTATCGTCCTGAGGAGATCTCCGCGATGATCCTTTCCAAGCTGAAGGCCGATGCGGAAGCGAAGCTCGGCGAGAAGATAACCGAGGCCGTCATCACCGTGCCCGCGTACTTCGACGATGCGCAGCGCAATGCGACGAAAGCGGCCGGCCAGGTCGCGGGGCTCGACGTGAAGCGCATCATCAACGAGCCGACGGCAGCAGCGCTCGCGTACGGCTTCAACAAGAAGAAGGACGAGAAGATCGTCGTCTACGACTTCGGCGGCGGCACGTTCGACGTGTCCGTGCTCGAAGTGGGCGATGACGTCATCGAGGTGAAATCCACCGACGGCGACAGCCACATGGGCGGCCGCGACATCGACCAGAAGATCGTCCGCTGGATCGCCGACGAATACAAGAAGGAGAGCGGCATCGACGTCACGAAGGACCCGCTCGCGCTCCAGCGCCTCGACGAGGCCGCAGAGAAGGCGAAGCACGAGCTTTCGTCCTCAAGCGAGACGGAGATAAACATCCCGTTCATCACGAGCACCGCAGAAGGCCCGCAGCATCTTTTGCTCAAGCTCACGCGCGCCACGCTCGAGCAGCTCGCGAGCGAATACGTCACGCGCTCCATCGACATCGTGAAGCGCGCCATGGATGCGGCCGGCATGAAGCCGAGCGACATCAACGAGATCATCATGGTCGGCGGGCAGACGCGCATGCCGCTCATCCAGGAAGAGGTGAAGAAAGTCTTCGGGAAGGAGCTCCACATGGGCGTGAACCCGGACGAAGTCGTCGCCATCGGCGCCGCTATCCAGGCCGGCATCCTGCAGGGCGACGTGAAGGACATCCTCCTCGTCGACGTCATCCCGCTCTCGCTCTCCATCGAGACCATGGGCGGCGTCGCGACGAAGCTCATCGAGCGCAATACGGCCGTGCCGACCTCTCGCAGCCAGACGTTCTCGACGGCAGCGGACAACCAGACCAGCGTGGAGATACACGTGGTGCAGGGCGAGCGCGCCATGGCCGCCGACAACAAGTCGCTCGGCAAGTTCATGCTCGACGGCATCCCGCCAGCGCCGCGCGGCATGCCGCAGGTGGAGGTCTCGTTCGACCTCGATACCAACGGCATCCTCACCGTGAAGGCGAAGGACAAGACGAGCGGAAAGGAGCAGTCCATCACCATCAACGGCTCGACAGGCCTCTCGAAGGAGGATATCGAGAAGATGAAGGCTGATGCTGAGGCGCATGCCAGCGAGGACGCGAAGCGCAAGGAAGTCATCGAGGCGAAGAACCAGGCCGAGCAGATGATCTACACCGCCGAGAAGGCCGTGAAGGACGCGGGCGACAAAGCACCGGCAGAGGTGGTGACCGAAGTGAACGAGAAAGTCGAAGCGCTCAAGAAGGCGCGCGAAGGCGACGACCTCGACGCCATCAAGTCCGCGAGCGATGCGCTTTCCGGCTCGCTCTCGAAGATAGGCGAGGCGATGATGAAGGCGCAGGAAGGCGCAGGACAGGGCGGCGACGACGCAGCGGGCGAGCAGGCGAGCGGCGACGCGAAGGATGCCGACTTCAGCGAGAAGCCGGAGGGAGAAGCGCCGCAGCAATAATTCCTAAGAGGAGAGATTGACGTATCCTTTAGGAGTGGTATAAATACCCAGGACACATTCCAGCACCAACCGTGGGAGAGAGGACATGGGCATCGAACTGATCCGTCTGCTTATCGCGTTCGCCTTGATCGTCGTCACCGTCGCTTTCATCGAGATGTGGCGCATCCGCCGCAGGCTCGATGCCGAAGTGCTCGCCGTCCTGCGCGAATCGAACGATGCGCAGGATGTCGCCAGCATCGTCAAGCGGGTCGCCATGCGGCGGGCCAAGATCGCCTGGGCGCACCATTTCGGGAACGGACCGTTCATCAATATGGACGACTACGTTCCGAGCCTTACGAGCGTCCGCGGCTCGCTTGAGCGCCTGAAGGACCGCCGGTCCGTCCTGGTACAGGGCTCCGGCGGGAAGAACCTCCGCTACGCGCGCGTGCCGTAGCGGGAACCGCATCGAACCGAGAACCATCGTTTCGCACACTCCGAAGGAGCCGCCAGCGCGGCTCCTTTATCTTTTCCTCAGGCGCATTTCATTATTTTGCATAGAGAATCCGATGAGCGTATAGTTATCCTAACGGTATGGCAAAGAACTATTACGACATCCTGGGCGTCGACAAGAAGGCATCGCAAGACGACGTGAAGAAGGCGTTCCGCAAGCTCGCGCAGAAGCACCATCCTGATAAGGGCGGCGACGAAGCCAAGTTCAAGGAAATCACCGAGGCGTACAGCGTGCTCGGCGACGAGAAGAAGCGCCGCGAATACGACAACTACGGCCAGACCTTTGGCGGGGGCGCGCAGGGCAGCGGGAATCCGTTCGGCGGCTTCGACTTCAACGGCTTCGGCCAGGCAGGGGTCGAATTTGATTTCTCGGACCTGTTCGGCGGCGGATTCGCGGACATCTTCGGTGGGGGCGGCGCGCCGCGGGCGCGCCGCGGGCGCGATATTTCCATAGATATCGAAGTCTCCTTCAAGGAGGCAGTGCTCGGCGGCCAGCGCGAAGTGCTCATCACGAAGATAGGGAAATGCGACGTCTGCAAGGGCAACGGCGCGAAGCCCGGTACCGACATGAAGACGTGCGAGACCTGCAACGGCTCCGGCCGCGTCCACGAGACCCGCAATTCCATGCTCGGCCAGTTCTCGAGCGTGCGCGCGTGCCCGACCTGCGAAGGCACCGGCAAGATCCCCACGGAGGATTGCGACAATTGCAAGGGCCGCGGCGTGCTGAAGCGCCAGGAAGAGATAAAAGTGACGATTCCCGCCGGCATAGACGGCGGCGAGATGATCCGCATGCCCGGCATGGGCGAAGCCATCAAGAACGGCGTCTCCGGCGACCTCTACGTGAAAGTGCACGTGAAGCCGGATCCAGTCTTCAAGAAGGACGGCCTCAACCTCGTCATGCAGGCGCCGCTCAAGCTCACGGACGCGCTCCTCGGCACGAGCATCTCCGTCACGACCGTCGAAGGGAAGACGCTCGACGTCAAAGTGCCCGCCATGTCCGCCACCGAAGAGACGCTCCGCCTGCGCGGCAAGGGTGTCCGCACCGATCGCGGTACCGGCGACCTCCTCATCCGCCTCTCCGCAACGCTCCCGAAGAAGCTCTCGAGCAAGGCGAAGAAAGCCATCGAGGAACTCAAGACCGAAGGGTTCTAATCCCAACGAGCCGCATCGCGCGCGCATCCGTGCCATCTGTGCCATCCGTGCGCTATACTTCCGGATATGGACGCAGCTACCGGCATCGCCAATACGGTCACGAGCTACGCATCGCACGGCGCATCGAGCGCGTGGCTGCTCGCCGGTAATTTCCTCATCCTCCTCGTCATCACGCTCGTGATGATCGGATTCTCGTACAGGGCAGGGCGGGGCGGCATCATTTCGCTGCTCGTCGCCTTCTATGCGGGCTACGCGATCTATACCGTCTTCCCGTATACGGACGACATCATCGGTGCAGGCGGCACCTCGCTCGCCAAGGCAATCATCAGCATCGTCATCTACGCCATCGCGACCTTCCTGCCGTTCCATTTCATCCAGCGGCTCGTCGGTACCGGCTTCGGCGTGCTTTCCTTCGTGCCGCGCTTCGCGCTCTCGTTCCTCGCCTCGGCATTCCTGATGGCGCTCGCGTACCACGTTTTCCATGTCAGCAATATCTATGCGTTCCCGGAGCAGATAAACCACCTGTTCGCGCCGAACGAGTACTTCTTCTGGTGGTTCATCGCCCCGCTGGTCGGCCTGATTATATTTATTCATTAAACTTGGTATAGTCGTCATATGAATCTGGCAGACGACCTGAAAGCGCGCGGGCTTATCGAGCACACGAGCGCGGACATAGAGGAGATCCTCTCGAAGAAGCGCACGGTATACCTGGGCGTGGACCCCACGGCCGATTCCATGCAGGCAGGGAATCTCGTGCTCGTGCTCCTCATCAAGCGGCTCGCGGACGCAGGGCACAAGGTCGTGCTCCTCGTCGGCGGCGGCACCGGCATGATCGGCGACCCGAAGGAGAAGGGCGAGCGGCCGCTCTCCGACGCGAAGACCGTCGCAAGGAACAAGAAGGCGTTGAAGCTCCAGATGCAGCAGATCCTCGGACGGCGCATCACGCTCGTCGACAACGCCGACTGGCTCCTCAAGGCGAAGCTGGTTGATTTCCTCCGCGATATCGGCAAGCATTTCACCGTCAACGAGCTCGTGAAGCGCGACATCATAAAACGGCGCCTTGAAACGCCGGACGAGAGCATCTCGTACACGGAATTCGCGTACTCGCTCCTGCAAGGATACGACTTCTTGGTCCTGAACCAGAAGTACGGCGTGGACCTGCAGATAGGGGGCAGCGACCAGTGGGTGAACATCCTCTCCGGCGTAGAGCTCATCCGCCGCAAGCTCGGCAAGGAAGCGTTCGCGCTCACGTGCCCGCTCGTGACGGACGCGAACGGCAAGAAATTCGGCAAATCGGAAGGGAACGCCGTCTGGCTCGACGCGAAGAAGACGTCGCCGTACGCCTTCTATCAGTTCTGGCTGAACCAGCCGGACGAGGTCGTGGGTAAATACCTCAAGTTCTACACCTTCATGCCGCCGTTCGAGATAGATGCGCTCGCGGAGCTGCACAGCCGGAACCCGGGTAAGCGGGAAGCGCAGAAGATGCTCGCGCGCCTCGTGACCGAGATCGTGCACGGGAAGGACGCGGCGGAACGGAGCGTCGCCGTCTCGGAAGCGCTCTTCGGCGAGCGACCGCTCTCGGCCTTGTCGCCAGCCGAGGTGGAAATCGTGAAGCGCGACGCGCCCTCGGCACCCGTCACGCTCGGCATGCCCGTCGTGGACGCGCTCGTATTGGCCGGACTCGCCGCATCGAAGTCGGAAGCGCGTCGTCTCATCGAGGGAAATGGCGTCACGCTGCAAGGCGAGAAAGTCGCGGAGGCCGATGCGACGCTCTCGGCGGAGCAGTTCGAGAACGGCCTGGCGCTCCTGAAGCGCGGGAAGCAGGCAGCCGTGCTCGTGCGCAGCTAGTCCTGGAACAAACGGGCCGAAGCTGCTATACTCGGCCGTATTGCGTCGGTGGCGGAGTGGTCAATCGCAACAGACTGTAAATCTGTCGGGCATCGCCCTACGTTGGTTCGAATCCAACCCGGCGCACTTGTTTTTTCACGCAAATTTCATATAATGTTCCTGGCCCTGAAAGGGAGGGTCACGCACATTGGGAGACTACACATGCATGCACATGAGATGGCTCGGCAGCCGGGGATTTTCCTGTTGACGGAAGCCGAGAAGAAAGCATGGACCGCGCAGCGTACCGCGTGCCAACGGAGCGTCGAGCTGCACCGCGATGCGCGGAGCAGCGGACGGACCGTGGGCGTCCACGGCCAGCACGACGTGAACCGCGAATTCGAGCTCGCCCAGCGCGCGCTCCATATCGCGGACCATGTCCTGCGCAACGCGCACATCGTATCGCCGGCGAGCGATGCGACGCTGGTGGATATCGGCGTCGAAGTCACGTACCAGCGGTACGACGAGCGCAGCAACGCGCTCGGCAAGCCCGAGACCGTGTTCGTGGGAGGGCACGGCTCGACCGATACGCGCGCCAAGCCGCCGATCATGCCGTACGATTCGCTGATCCTGGTCTCGCTGCTGGGCTGCCGCGTCGGCGCGTCGAAGACCATCCGGCTCGCCAACGGCAAGCTGAACGATGTCGAGGTCCTGGATATCCGGCTTCCCGCCGCCTATCCCGAGCTCCGGCTCGTCGCCTGACCATCGCTACGCATTCCGAGTACTCGTACGAGGTGCCCTCTGCCGCATGCGGCAGAGGGCATTTTTCTATGCTATCGTTTGCCTATGAACCAGCATCCGCGCCTCCTCTCCGGTATCAAGCCGACGGGCGAGCTCCATATTGGTAATTATTTCGGCGCGATGAAGCAGCAGGTCGAACTGTTCCAGAAGGGAACCTACGACTGCTTCATCATGGTCGCCGATTACCACGCCCTCAATTTCATCCAGGACGCGCCGGAGATGCATCAGCGCATCCTCGAGCTCGCAGCCGGCTACATGGCCGTCGGTCTCGACCCTGAGAAGCTGACCATCTTCAAGCAGTCGTCCGTGCCCGCGCATACGGAGCTGACGTGGATATTCGACACCATCACGACGATGCCGTACCTCATGCGCGCGCATGCCTTCAAGGACGCCGAGGCGAAGGGGAAGGAGATCAGCGTCGGCACCTTCAATTACCCGATGCTCATGGCCGCCGACATCCTCCTCTACGACGCAGCAGTCGTACCGGTCGGCCAGGACCAGAAGCAGCACGTGGAATACGCGCGCGATACGGCGGAGAAATTCAATCGCACGTGGAGCGAAACGTTTGCGCTGCCCGAACCGTTCATCCTGGAAAGCGTCGCGACCGTGCCCGGCATCGACGGCCGGAAGATGAGCAAGAGCTACGGCAACACTATCCCGCTCTTCGCCGACCGCGCGACCATTACCGATCGCGTCATGAGCATCGTCACCGACTCGGCCGGCGACCGTCCCGAGAACGTGTACGCTATCCATCGGCTACTGAAGCCCGAGACGGAGCTTGCGCCGCTGTACGAGGAGAACGCAGGAAAGTACAAGGCGCTCAAGGAAGCGCTGATCGAAGACCTCGACGCCTTCATCGCGCCGATGCGTTCGCGCTACCAGGAACTCATCGCCGCGCCGGAAGAGATCGAGGCCGTGCTCGAGCGGGGCGGAGAGGCGGCGAACGAGGTCGCGAACGAAAAGATGGCACGCGTCCGTCGCGCCGTCGGCGTCGCGAAACAGTAACCTTTCCAAACCAGGCATAGTTTTATATACTGGGTCAAGAACCATCCAGGAGTACAGCCATGCGTGAAGAACGCAGTACGAATACCAGGGAAGCTGCCATGCCGAAGTCGTGGGAGCCGTTCACGGCCCTTCGCAACACCTTCGACGAGCTGATGAATCCTCCGACGTCCCATGACCGCGAAAAGGGGAACGAGGACGCGCCTCGCGATACCCTTCGCACGGCATGAGCCGCTCCCTTCACGCCCGCGCAATTCTTGCGCGGGCGTGCTACGTTATACCTATATGCAGGAACGAACGATGATAGGCGAGCTGGGGAAGCATGCGGGCGAGACCGTCACGATAGACGGCTGGGTATCCGTGCGCCGTGACCAGGGCAAGCTGGTGTTCTTTGATTTCCGCGACGCGAGCGGCACCGTCCAGGGCGTGGTGCTCCCGTCCAAGGATGCCGAAGGAGAAGCGCTCATGGAGACGGCGAAAGGTGTCCGCAACGAATTCGTCGTGCGCGTGAACGGCATCGTGAACCAGCGTCCGGAGCGCAACGTGCAGGCCGACAAGCAGAACGGCGATATCGAGCTCGAGATCAAGGCTATCGAGGTGCTGAACGAGTCGGAACCGATGCCGTACGACATCAGCACGGACACAAGCGGCATTGATGAAGCGACCCGCCTTGAATACCGCTACCTTGATCTTCGTTCCGAGCGTATGCAGAAGAATATCCGTACGCGCAGCGAGTTCATCCGCCGGTGCCGCGAATTCCTGTTCAAGAGGAACTTCACGGAGATCGAGACACCGCTCCTCACCGAGTCCACGCCGGAAGGCTCGCGCGACTTCGTCGTGCCGAGCCGCCTCAATCCCGGGAAGTTCTATGCCTTGCCGCAGTCCCCGCAGCAATACAAGCAGCTCCTCATGACGGCAGGCTTCGAGCGCTATTTCCAGATCGCGCGCGCCGTACGCGACGAAGACCTGCGCGCCGACCGCGGCTTCGAGCACACGCAGCTCGACCTCGAGATGTCGTTCGTGAAGATGGAAGACGTCATGAATACCGTTGAAGCGATGATTACGGAGACCGTCGAGGCGATGGGCCATACGATCAAGCAGAAGCCGTTCCCACGTATCTCCTATGCAGAAGCGATGAAGACCTATGGCGCGGATAAGTTCGATATGCGTACGGAAGAGGAGAAAGAGAAGGGTATCCTTGCGTATGCATGGGTCGTCAATTTCCCATTCTTCGAAAAGACCGACGACGGCAAATGGACATTCACGCACAACCCCTTCTCAATGCCGATTCCAGAGCACATCGAGTGGCTCAAGAACGGCGAGCACATTGAGGATATCCTGACGACGCAATACGACTTGGTCTGCAACGGCTTCGAGGCGGGAGGTGGTTCTATCCGCGCGCACCGTCCGGACATCCTCCGCGCGACGTATGCGGCGATGGGCTATTCAGCTGAGGAGACCGAGGAGCGCGTGGGGCATATGCTGAAGGCCTTCGGCTACGGCACGCCGCCGCACGGCGGCATCGCGCTCGGCATCGAACGCAACATCATGAATCTCACGGGCGAGTCGTATCTTCGTGAAGTGCAAGCCTTCCCGATGACCCGCGGCGGCCAGACGGCGGTGATGAAGGCGCCGAAGCCGCTTACGGATGCGCAGCTGCAAGAACTTGGGCTCTCAGTGCGCCCGCCGAAAGGGAAAGAATAGCCGCTATGGACGAGACGGACGGGATCCTCGAAGAGCCGACGACATCAGGGTTCGTCATCCGCACCCAAGCGTACGAGGGGCCGCTCGAGCTCATCCTCGAGCTCATCGAGAAG
>Ga0164242_10000177_pt1 | contig 79131 bp, 74 predicted proteins | sample OricomgcompostMG_FD_108783 | JGI IMG/M metagenome (GOLD analysis project Ga0164242, IMG submission 108783) | Miracle-Growth compost microbial communities from Emeryville, California, USA - Original compost - Miracle growth compost (MG) ... | reverse complement strand
TGACGATGGGGTAAATGCTTTTCAGTTCGCGATCGTTTTGCGTTCCGAAAATTTTACGGCCAAAGTTGGTCACGGTTTGAATCATTTCGTTTTCTCCTAATTTTCCAAAATATAGCTTAACGGGTCGACGGGAATTCCCTGGACCCGAACTTCATAATGCACATGCGGGCCGGTCGATTGCCCCGAGCTGCCCATGAGTGCGATGGTTTGCCCGCGATGAATGAGTTGTCCGACGGTGACGAGAATCTTGGAGGTGTGGCCGTACCAAGTTTCGAGGCCATAGCCGTGATCGAGGATCACGATGTTGCCGTAGCCTGATTTCCGTCCGGCAAAAATCACGGTGCCTTTCGCAGGTGCGTGAATGGGGGTGCCCATCACGTTGGCGATGTCGAGGCCTTCGTGCATTTTTTCGATTCGCTCGCCCAAGGGCGAGACGCGAACGCCGAAGCCCGAACTGAAGTAGCCTTCGGCCGGTTTCTTCGTCGGAAGGGCGGCCAGGAACGACTTCTGGTCGGAAAGCAGCTCATAGAGGTCGTGCAAATTTTGTTCGAGGATCATCGACTGATCGCTCAGCTTTTCGAACTGTCCGTCGATGGAGCGCTGGTTCGCATCCTTGGGCGGATTGGCGGAATCGGTGGATGCGAACGACAAGTTCGTGCTGGCATTCGGCAGCGGAAGATCCAGCTGCTTCGTCAGGTTGTCGTGATCCATCAGGTTCGTGATCATCTTCAGCCGCGCTTCAAAGTTCTCGATTCGGTCGAGGCTCGATTGAACGGATTCCATCCGGTTTTGATAAAGTTGAACACTTTGGCGAAGCCGACGGTTTTCGGATTGAAGTTCGCGGTTTTCGAACACCTGGTTGGCCACGAAGCGATAGTCGAGCAAGAGGGTGATGCCGATCAGGATGAGGATCGGGATGACGACCAGGCTCGCGCGCAGCACCCACGCCGGCACGTGCAGCTGACGGGGCTTGGAAGCGCCTTCGGGAATGATCATGATGGTGTAAAAACGGTTCGGCATGGTTTCGTCTTCGTTGTTATTTCTTTGTTACTGCGACCAAGAGGGCGGTGATATTATCGTCTCCGCCGTTTTGATTGGCTGCATCGACCAGTTTTCGGGTGGCGTCGTTTAAGTCTAACCCGGAACGAAACGTTTCTTCAAGGATATCAAACATTAGAGTTTCATCGATCAAGCCCGATAATCCGTCCGAACAGAGCAAGAAATGATCGCCCGATTCGAGATCAAAGGTGTAAATGTCGGCCTTCACGTTCGGTTCGTAGCCCACCGAGCGAGTGATCACGTTTTTCATCTCATCCGTGCGGGTCTGCTCACGAGTGATTAATCCGGCGCGCAATTTTTCTTGCACGAGTGAGTGATCGCGGGTGACTTGCCAAAGACCGCCCGAGGTCCAATAGTACGCACGGCTATCCCCCACTTGAAGAATGGTGGCTAAGTCGCCGGAGATTTTAAGAATAGTGGCGGTGGTTCCCATGCCTTGAAGGTCCGGCGTTTTTTGCGCGTGCTCAAAGATGGTTTGATTGGCGAGTAAGATTCCTTGATGAAGCAGGATCGCATCCGTCGTGTCAGAATGATAGTGAAGCTCGACGTGCTCGGTCACTTTTTCAACACACAAACGACTTGCGGTCTCGCCGCCGCGATGACCGCCCATGCCATCGGCGACCATAAAAAGCCCCAGATCGGGTCGGCTGAGCCCGCAATCCTGGTTTTGCTTGCGCTTCATTCCCACATCCGAAAGGAGTGCTGCGTCGAGTTTGAAAGAAGAGGGAGTCATGATCCCCTCTAGTGTGCCTGAAAATTATTTCTTCGGCGATGACTTTTATTTCGAGAGAGGCATGGGTCAAGGTTTTGACGGACAATCTTGGGCGCGAGACTTTTTAAACAACATTCATTTATCCAGCGGATTTCTATTGGACGCTGGCAAAGCGGGTCGATACACTGGAATGAGGGCAGGGAAGGACACCGAAATATGACTCAATCGGCACAAGAATGGTCGCAGTATCTGAATCAGATCCAATCCAAAGACGAATTCCGGCATTTGCATTGGGAAGGTACTTTTTTCGACTACCTCGAACTGGTGAAGAAAGATCCGAACATCGCGCGAAACGCGTTTCAGCGCATGTACGACATGATCTTAAGCTGGGGCACGGAAAATTTCGTCGAGTATAAAAAAGAAATCACCCGCTACAAATTTTTCGACGATCCGATCGATCAAGGCAAAGACGCCGTGTTCGGCCTCGACGTGCAGCTCATGAAGCTCGTGAATTTTTTCAAATCGGCTGCCTACGGTTACGGCACCGAAAAGCGCGTGCTCCTTCTGCATGGCCCGGTCGGTTCGGCCAAATCGACGATCGCGCGCGTGCTGAAAAAAGGGATCGAACATTATTCACGCGCCGATCAGGGTGCGCTGTACACATTCAAATGGATCAGTCCCGACGGCAAGCCCGAACCCCTGTTCGGCGGCGCGGTCGAGATGATGTCTTCGATGCACGAAGATCCGCTCAAGCTCTTACCCGAAGAAATGCGCTCGCAAGTGCTTCAAGAAATCAATCGCGGTCAGAAGGGCGACTACAAAGTCGGTATCAAGGGCGACCTCGACCCGGCTTCGCGCTTCGTGATGCGCGAACTGATGAAACGCTACGGTGGTGACTGGGCGAAGGTGATCTCGCAACACGTGAAAGTCGTGCGCGTGGTACTTGCCGAAAAAGACCGTATCGGGATCGGAACCTTCCAGCCGAAAGACGAAAAAAACCAGGATTCGACCGAACTCACGGGCGATATCAATTACCGCAAGATCGCGGAATACGGATCGGACTCGGACCCGCGCGCGTTCAACTTCGACGGTGAGTTCTGTGTGGCCAATCGAGGCGTGATCGAATTCATCGAGGTGCTGAAGCTCGATGTCGCTTTCTTGTACGATCTTCTGACCGCCTCTCAGGAACATAAAATCAAGCCCAAGAAGTTCGCTCAGACCGACATCGACGAGGTGATCATCGGGCACACCAACGAGCCCGAGTTCCGCAAACTCCAGAACAACGAGTTCATGGAGGCCTTGCGCGACCGGACGGTCAAGATCGACGTTCCGTACATCACCAAACTCAAACACGAGATCAAGATCTACGAGAAGGATTTCAATGCGCAGAAGATTCGCGGTAAATCCATCGCTCCTCATACGATTGAGGTAGCGGCGATGTGGGCGATCCTCACGCGTCTGGAGCACCCGAAGAAAGCCAATATTTCTTTGATGCAGAAATTGAAACTGTATGACGGAAAAACACTTTCGGGCTTTACCGAAGAAAACGTGAAAGAGCTTCGTAAAGAGGCCGTTCGCGAAGGTTTGGACGGTGTTTCGCCTCGTTACGTGCAAGACAAGATCTCGAATGCGATCGTGAAAAGCGAGATCCCGTGCGTGAATCCGTTCATGGTGTTGAACGAACTCGATAGCGGGCTCAAAAACCACGCGCTGATCGCCAGCGAAGAAAAGCGCCGCGAGTACCGCGACCTGATCTCGCTCGTGAAGCAGGAATACGAAGATATCGTCAAAAACGAAGTCCAGCGCGCGATTTCGGCCGACGAAGACGCGATCGCGAAACTGTGCGGAAACTACATCGACAACGTCAAGGCCTACACCCAGCGTGAACGCGTGCGGAACAAGTATACCGGCATGGACGAAGAGCCGGATGAACGCCTCATGCGCTCGATCGAAGAGAAGATCGACATCCCCGAGGCCCGTAAGGACGACTTCCGCCGCGAGATCATGAACTACATCGGCGCGTTGGCGATCGAGGGCAAGACTTTCGATTACCGCACGAACGAACGCCTGCACAAGGCGCTGGAGCTGAAATTGTTCGAAGACCAGAAAGACACGATCAAGCTCACTTCGCTCGTGTCGAACGTGGTCGACCGCGCGGCCCAAGAAAAGATCGATGTCGTGAAAGCGCGTTTGATCAAAAATTTCGGCTACGACGAAATTTCGGCAACGGATGTATTGAACTTTGTGGCGAGCATCTTCGCCCGGGGAGACGTCAAGAAACGTGATTGATGGAGTCAAACGCGATCACGCGCGCTTTCGCCAGATCGTGCGCGGCAAGATCAAGCAGGATCTAAAAAAGTACATCCAGCACTCCGAAATGTTCGGGCGCAAGGGGAAGGACATTGTGACCATTCCCATGCCTCAGATCGACATTCCGCGCTTCCGATTCGGCTCGAATCAGGGCGGAGTGGGCCAGGGCGAAGGCAATCCGGGCGATCCGGTGCCGGGCCAGGGCGATCCGAACGGCGATGAACCCGGACAAGGCCAGCAGGCCGGCAATCAAGGCGGCGAGCACGATCTCGAAGTCGAGTTCACGCTCGAAGAGCTGGCCGAGATTCTGGGCGAAGAATTGGCATTGCCGAAGATCGAACCGCGCGGGCAGAAAACCCTGAAGTCGAAAGTCGATAAATACACCTCGATCGCATCGCAGGGGCCGAACAGTTTGCGCCACTTCAAGCGAACGTTTAAAGAAGCGCTGAAACGTCAGATTGCGACCGGGGTTTACAACCCGGAAAAACCCGTCATCATTCCGATTAAAAAAGACATGCGCTATCGCTCGTGGAAGTCCGACGTCAAGCACGAGAACTCGGCCGTCATCATTTACATGATGGACGTTTCGGGTTCGATGGGCGACGAGCAAAAAGAAATCGTCCGTACCGAGGCGTTTTGGATCAACACCTGGCTGAAGTCGCAATACAAAGGCGTCGAAGCCCGCTACATCATCCACGACGCCACCGCGAAAGAGGTCGACGAAGAGACTTTCTTCAAGACCCGCGAAAGCGGCGGAACACTGATCAGCTCGGCCTACAAGTTGTGCGAGCAGATCATCAATCAGGACTACCCGCCGTCGGATTGGAACATTTATCCTTTCCATTTTTCGGACGGCGACAACTGGTCGACCGAAGACACGAAGCTTTGCATCGATCTGATGAAAGAATCGTTGCTCGCGAAGGTGAACGTGTTTTGTTACGGCCAGGTCGATTCGCGCTATGGCTCGGGTCAGTTTTATAAGGACTTGCTTGAGTTTTTCGGCCCCGAGAGCGAACAAGTCATCACTTCTCGGATTGAAAACAAGGACGGAATTCTAGCCTCGATCAAGGATTTTTTAGGAAAAGGGAAATAACACGATGGGAATCCGCTCGACCAATCTATCGCCCGAACTTGCGAAACTGCGCGACGAGATCCGCCAGTACGCGGTGGATTACGGTCTGGATTGTTTCGAGACCGTTTTCGAGATGGTGCCGTCCGACGCGATCAACTCGTTGGCTGCGCAAGAGGGCTTCCCCGTGCGCTATCCGCACTGGCGTTTCGGCATGAACTACGATCAGTACTCGAAGGGCTACGAGTGGGGCTTGCAAAAGATTTACGAGATGGTGATCAACACCGATCCGGCCTACGCGTACCTGATGACGGCAAACTCGTACGTCGATCAGAAAACGGTGATGGCGCACGTCTACGGCCACGTCGATTTTTTCAAGAACAATACCTGGTTTTCAAAAACCAATCGAAAAATGCTCGACACCATGGCGAACCATGCCGTGAAAATTCGCCAGTACATGGATCAGTACGGGCAAGACGAGGTCGAAGGTTTTATCGATCTGTGCTTAAGCCTCGATAACCTGATCGATCCGCACCTGCCGTTCAACGAGCCGAAAAGAGCATCGACCAAAACCGACGACGAAGAAGACATCGCGAACAAGACTCAAGATGTGGGCCGCCTGAGGGTCGATCGCGGCTACATGGAAAAATACATCAACCCGCCCGAGTTCATCGAGGCGCAAAAGCAGAAGCTTGCGCAGAACCAACGGCAGGAAAAGAAATTCCCGAATCATCCCGAGCGCGACGTGATGCTGTTTTTGATGGAGCATGCGCCTTTGACCGAATGGCAGCAGGACGTGCTTCGCATGATCCGCGACGAGGCCTATTACTTTCTTCCGCAAATGCAGACGAAGATCATGAATGAGGGCTGGGCATCTTACTGGCACTCGAAGATCATGACGACGAAGGCGCTCAAGGATTCCGAGATCATCGACTTCGCCGATCACCATGCGGGCGTGCTGACGATGCAGCCCGGACGGATCAATCCGTATAAAATCGGCATCGAGCTTTTCCGCGACATTGAAGAGCGCTGGAACAAAGGCCGTTTCGGCAAGACCTACGAAGAATGCACCGACATGCGCGAGAAACAGCGTTGGGATAAAAATCTGGGATTAGGCAATCAGAAAATTTTCGAGGTCAGAAAGGTCTGCAACGACGTGACCTTCATCGACGAATACATCACGCCCGAGTTCGTCGACCGTTACCAGTTGTACACCTACGAATACAATCGCCGGACAGGCCAGCACGAAATCGTCGATCGCAATTTCGATTCCGTGAAGGAAAAACTGCTGTCAAGCCTGACCAACCAGGGCCAACCGAACATCAGCATCGTCGACGGAAATTTTGAAAACAAAGGCGAGCTTTTATTGGTCCATCGCCATCAGGGCGTCGACCTCGATATGAAGTACGCCCGCGAGACGATGCGTTCGATCTTCCTCATGTGGTCGCGGCCGGTCCACATCGAAACCGAAGTCGACGGGCACAAGCGGTTTTTCACTTATACGAGTACCCACGAATTTGTCGCGAAGGATTAGCGCGGTCGGTCCCGAGTCAGGGTGCGGACGGAGCGGACAAAATCCTCTAACTGCGCTCCGCTGAACGGTTTCGAATACCAACGGTGAATGCCTAATTCGGATGCTTGTGCGTCTGTCCACATCGAGCTGCCGGTGATCAGAATAAAGGGCAGGGCGTTTCCGAGCGCGCGAAGGTTTTTGAATAGCCATACGCCGTCGCCGTCCGGCATTTGAAAGTCGCTGACGATGAGGCGGATTTCCGGAGCATTGGCGAGCATGGTCAAGGCCGATTTTCCCGAATGGGCTTCCACGACCGAGCAACCCTCCATACGCAACACGCAGGCGACGACCTCGCGGATGGCCGGATCGTCGTCGACGAGCAGAACCTTCGGCGTGATTCTTTCATCTTTCATGGGTTTCCTCATATCGGAAATTTCCTATTTTGGGAAACTAAATCTCTCAAGATTACGCTCAATTCATGAAGTCTCAACACTCCAAAATCTATAAGGATCTTCTTGCGGCACTCAAGAGCGCTCGCTTGAAGGCGGGAGTGACCCAATTCGAGGCTTCCGCAAAACTCAAGAAACATCCGCCGTACATTTCTAAAATCGAATCGGGCGAACGACGAATCGATGTCGTCGAACTGCATGAGCTTTGTGTCATTTACGGAGTTTCGGTCTCTAGGATCCTCAAGAAAGTCGGAATTGACTGATCCTCTTCGGCGGGCTAGAGAATCGAGCGGTTCCGCGCCTTTTGCATCAGGGCCGCGTGCGTGCCGATTTCTTTCTTCGGATTTTTCACTTTTTTCTGGTGATAAACACCGTTCGCATTCATTTCCCAACCCTGACGATGGTCGTTGAGCATGAGGTTTAAAATTTCGAAAATGCGTTCTTTATGTGAAGCCGCCTCGATCGGGACGACGGCCTCGACCCGCGCTTGCAGGTTTCGATGCATCCAATCCGCCGATCCGATGTAAAACTCGCCTTTGACCGGATCTTTCTCGCCGTTCTGAAAGTAGAACACACGCGAGTGTTCGAGGAAGCGCCCGATGATCGAGACCACCCGGATGTTTTCGCTCACGCCCTTGACTTGCGGGCGAAGGCAACACAGTCCTCGAACGATCAGATCGATTTTGACCCCGGCCTGCGAGGCTTCATAAAGCGCTTGAGTGATGTCTTTTTCGTCGAGGCTGTTGATTTTAGCAATAATTCGAGCGGGCTGTCCTTTTTTAGCGTGATTGATCTCGCGGGCGATTTTCTTTAAAAACGGCTCTTTCATCGCAAGCGGTGCCACCAGAAGTTTATGGTAATCACGCTTGAGCGAACGCCCGGTCAAGAAGTGAAATAAATCCACCACGTCGTCGACAATTTCTTTTTTGCAGGTAAAAAGCCCGAGGTCGGTATAAAGCCTGGCCGTGACGGAATGGTAATTTCCGGTACCGATGTGGGCGTAAGATTTCATCTCTCCGCCTTCTTGACGGACGACGAGAGAAAGTTTGCAATGGGTTTTGAGCCCTAACACGCCGTAAACGACGTGCACTCCGGCGTCTTCGAGATTTTGGGCAACGAGGATGTTCTTCGCTTCGTCGAAGCGCGCCTTCAGCTCGACCAGGCACACGACGTGCTTGCCCAATTCGGCGGCCTTGATCAACAGCGGAATGAGTGGGCTGTCGGCTCCCACTCGATACAATGTCATTTTGATCGCCACGACTTTCGGATCGTTCACGGCCGAACGGATGAAGCGTTCGACCGATCCGGTGAAGCTTTCATAGGGGTGATGAACGAGCAGATCGTGTTGCTTGATCGCCAAAAACAGATCGCGATCGGGGTCGGCGAGCGCGGACGGCGGAACCGGCAACCACGGTTCGTATTTAAGATCGGGCCGGGGGAGCTCCCAAATCGGTTTCAATGAAGTGTATTCGAGCAAACCCGTGACTTCGTAGACCTGATCGTCGTCGACCGAAAGCGATTCCTTCAGAATGTCGAGCATGCGCGGATTAGGCTTGCCCCAGTATTCCAGGCGGACGACGTCGCCGAAGCGGCGCTCTTTCAGCTCTTCTGAAATCGTTTCGAGCAAGTCTTCCGAATCTTCTTCGTCGGTTTCGATGTTCGTGTTTCGGGTGATTCGAAAGGGCATGATCTCCAGAATCTCCATGCCGTGAAACACCGAACCCAGGTTCGAAAGAATGATCTCGACGATCGACACGAATTTCGCCGATTTTCCGTCTTTGCTGCCATCGATCCGAATCCATTGCGGAAGGTGGGTGGGGATCTTCACGCGCGCGAAAAGCTCTTCGTCGTCGCGTTCCGGGTGTTTCAAAAACACGCCGAGCGAAATCGAAAGGTTCGAAAGAAACGGAAACGGATGCCCCGAATCGACCGAGAGCGGAGTCAGAATGGGAAAGATGTTGCTGTGATAAAACTGTGTTGCGATCGCTTTTTCTTCGTCCGAAAGGTCTTTCCAGACGGCGAACCCGATGCCTTCTTCCTTCAGCTTTTTCTTCAGGTCTTTTTCAAAACACTCATGCGCAATTTCAAGCAGCGGAAGTAGCGATTCGCGAAATCGCACCCGCGCCTGCGAGTAAAGAGATCCCATTCGCTTCATGAAATACTCGTCGAGATTGTTCTGAAAAATGCCTAAAAATTTCACCCGTTCGAACAAGGGCGTGCGCTCGTCGAGCGCTTCATTCAGCACCCGGGCATTAAACTCGAGCCAGCTTAAATCGCGATTTAAAAAGAGTTCTTTTTCACTCATTTTGGGGAGCCTTTGTCTCTTTTCGACACCTCAAGAGGCGGCCTTGAGTCTTCTTGTACTGCTTCTATGCTGCTTCTATGCTGCTTCTATACAGTGCGAAAAACTCGTCAAAAAACCGACATGCGCTCGGGGTCATTCCAAAAACCTCAATGGCTGAGAACACCTAACGCGGATGAAAAAAATCGCAATATATGGTACCATTAAAGTTCGCACCACAATCTATTGTGGTGTCTTTACAAAATGGGACCCCCTAAGGATCCTTAAAGCATATGCAGAAATCATCCGAAACCAACGCATCCAAAGTCCTGAAAACCAAGCCTCTGGGCGGAACTCCGGCCCCAAAGGCGAGCCCAAAGTCCGGCTCTGCGAATTCATTGAAGTTCGACCGCCGTTTCACCCAGGCGGGTAAAAACCCACTTAATGCGGTTCGTTACGTCAAGTCGCAATCTAAGATCAAGGACACCGACGGAAAGACCGTCTTCGAAATGAAAGACGTCGAAGTTCCGGCCGACTGGTCGCAGCTCGCAGTCGACATTCTGGTTTCGAAATATTTTCGCAAGGCGGGAGTCCCCGGCACGGGCCACGAAGTGTCCGTCCGCCAGGTGGTAAAGCGTTTGGCGCACACGATCCGCACGGCAGGCGAGTCGATGGGGTACTTCGCAGCCGAGAACGCTCAGGTGTTCGAAGACGAGCTGACCTATCTGCTCATTCATCAAATGGGCGCGTTCAATTCTCCGGTTTGGTTCAATCTCGGTCTGTATGCCGAATACGGAATCGAAGGCTCGGGCGGAAACTTCGCTTACGACGCCGCCACCGATTCGATCAAGGAAACTCGCAACGCTTACGAGCGTCCGCAATGTTCGGCTTGCTTCATTCAATCGGTCGACGACGACCTCATGTCGATCTTTGATCTTCTTAAGAATGAAGCGCGCTTGTTTAAATACGGATCGGGCACGGGTACGAACTTTTCGCGAATCCGTGGCGTGCAGGAAAAATTATCGGGCGGCGGAACGTCGTCGGGCCTGATGAGCTTTCTCGAAGTGCTCGATCGCGGCGCAGGCGCCACGAAATCGGGCGGAACCACTCGGCGGGCAGCAAAAATGGTCACGCTCGACATGGATCATCCTGAAATTGAAAGCTTCATCAACTGGAAGATGAAAGAAGAACGCAAGGTCGCGGCTTTGATCTCGGCCGGTTATTCGTCCGATTTCAACGGCGACGCTTATCGCACGGTCGCAGGCCAGAACTCGAACAACTCGGTTCGCATCAGCGACGAATTCATGCACGCCGTTCAAAACGACCTCGATTGGAAAACCACGGCTCGCACGACGGGCGAAGTGATTCAGACCTACAAGGCGCGCGATCTTTGGAAACAAATCGCCACCGCCTCGTGGTCGTGCGCCGACCCCGGCTTGCAGTTCGACACCACGATCAACGATTGGCATACTTGCTCTGGAACAGACAAAATTCATGCTTCGAATCCCTGCTCGGAGTTCATGTTCCTCGACGATACGGCCTGTAATTTGGCGTCGGTCAATCTTGCGAAGTTTCTGCGCGCGGACGGCTCGTTTGATATCGAGGCGTACCGACATGCCGCCCGGGTTTTCATTGTCGCGCAAGAAATTTTGGTCGATCTGTCGAGTTATCCTACGGCTCGCATCGCGAAGAACTCGCACGACTATCGTCCGCTCGGCCTGGGTTACGCCAACCTAGGCACGATGCTGATGCTGAAAGGTATTCCGTATGATTCCGACGAAGGCCGCGCCTGGGCGGGAGCGCTCACCGCGATTCTTTGCGGAGAAGCTTATGCCGTCAGCGCCGAAGAGGCGTCGAAACTCGGCGCCTTTGTCGGTTACGAAAAAAACCGCGAAAGCATGCTCAAAGTGATGCGCAAACATAAAGAGGTCGCCTATCAAATCGACGGCGCCCGTGTGCCGAAGGCGCTCTTTCAAGCCGCAAAAGATTCATGGGATCGCGCCGTCATGTTGGGCGAAAAACATGGTTATCGCAATTCGCAGGTGACGGTGTTGGCACCGACCGGAACGATCGGCCTGCTGATGGATTGCGATACGACAGGCATCGAGCCCGATTTCGCACTCGTAAAATTCAAGAAACTCGCCGGTGGAGGTTATTTCAAGATCGTCAATCAATCGGTTCCGGGCGCTCTTCGCAACTTAGGCTATTCGGCCGAACAGACGCGCGATATTTTGGAGTACGTGCTTGGAACGATGAAGTTCAGCGAAAACGTTCCGCACCTGAACCGCGAATTTTTGAAATCCAAGGGTTTCACCGACGAAGACGTCTCGAAGCTCGAAAAGAACCTTCCGGGCACGTTCGAAATTTCAAGCGCCTTCACCCGTTACTCGCTGGGTGACGATTTGCTGAAGCGTTTGGGAGTGCCTACGGCCGAGTTTGAAAAGCCTACGTTTAATTTCTTGAAATTCGCGGGGCTTGCCGAGGCCGAGATCGACGTCGCCAATGAAAAAATCTGCGGCACGATGACGGTCGAAGGGGCTCCTCATCTGAAGAACGAGCATCTGCCGGTGTTCGACTGCGCGAACAAATGCGGTAAGAACGGCAAACGTTTCATCGCGCCGATGGGTCACGTTCGGATGATGGGCGCGACTCAACCGTTCCTTTCGGGCGCGATTTCGAAAACGGTGAACCTGCCGAACGAGACGACGGTCGAAGAGATCGAAGAAATCCATTTGCAAAGTTGGAAGTTGGGGTTGAAAGCCGTCGCTCTTTATCGTGACGGATGTAAGCTCTCGCAGCCGCTTTCGACCAAATCCGAAGCACCGAAGGTGACGACTCCGGTGGTGACGGATCAAATGACGTTTGCACCGGTTCGCCATCGTCTGCCGAACAAGCGTTCGGGAATGACGATCGAATCGACGGTGGGCGGTCACAAGGTTTATCTGCGCACGGGCGAATACGCCGACGGTACCTTGGGCGAAGTCTTCATCGACATGCACAAAGAGGGCGCGGCTTACCGCTCGATGATGAACTGCTTTGCGATCGCGGTCTCGTTGGGACTTCAGTACGGCGTGCCGCTGAAGGAGTTCGTCGACAAATTCACCTTCACCCGTTTCGATCCGGCCGGTCCGGTTCAGGGACATCCGAATGTGAAGATGGCGACCTCGATCGTCGATTACATCTTCCGCGTGCTCGGGATGGAGTACTTGGGACGCACCGATTTTTTGCAGGTGAAGCCGCCGGTCGATCTGACGGCCGAGAAGGGCGCCGCCAAAACGGTGTACCCGAAATCGACCGCCGACGCGCTGAAAAGCGGCGCTCCGGTCGAAGGGGTTGAGTATCAGAACTCGCTTTTTTCGAATCCGGTCGAATCGGCCGCCGTCGAAGGCCAGTTGGCCGAGATGATGGGCGATGCCCCGCCATGCGATTCGTGCGGCCACACTACCGTCCGCAACGGCGCTTGCTACCGCTGTTTGAATTGCGGGAATAGCATGGGGTGTAGTTGAATCCTCCGTCGTTATGCTCTGCAAAATAGCAGGTGCAATAAAATAGTTGTCAAACCGTCAATTCTTCGACACCCTTTTGGGGCATTTCAAAACAACAAGGGGGAAGAATGAAGTTTTTATCTATTTTATCGGTTCTGGCATTCGGATGGGGAGTCCAATCGGCAAACGCTTTGCCGATTCACGCGAAAAACGTCGCGTTCGAATCGCTCGTGGCTCATCAATTCATGAGCAGCGATTACAATTTTAACGGTATCGTGAAGCTTTCGAACTGCTCGGGAGCCCTGGTCCGTTTCGAAGGTTCGAAAGACACCGACGCGGCAATGATGCTGACCAACGGTCACTGTTATGAAACCGGCCCGTTCGGCGGAATGATGGACGCCAACACCTTCGTTTATCACAAGAAATCCGTTCGCTCGGTTCGTTTCCTGGAAAACGACGGTTCGATGAAATCGGGTAGCGTTCACACGACCGAAGCCATTTACGGAACCATGACCGGAACCGACGTGACCCTGTATCAACTTGACAGCACCTACGCTCAAATTAAAAAGAAATTCGACGTGGATGCCCTGACGATCGATTCGAAACATCCGACCAACGGACAAGAGATCAACATTCTGTCGGGTTACTGGCAAAAAGGCTATTCCTGCAAAATCGACGGTTTCGTGTTTGAGCTGAAAGAAGACGCTTACACTTCGAAAGACTCGATCCGTTACAGCAAAGACGGTTGCCACACCATCCACGGAACCTCGGGTTCACCGATCGTCAACGCCAATACCGGCCTGATCATCGGCATCAACAACACCGGAAACGACGACGGCCAACGTTGCACGATGGACAATCCATGTGAAGTCACTGCTGACGGACAGATCTATGCCGAAAAAGGTCTTTCCTACGGCCAACAAACCTATCTGTTCTACACTTGCTTGAATGGCCAAGGCCAGTTCGACCTGAGCGTCGACGGCTGCCAGCTTTATCACTAAGCGCTGATCGCCAACAGCGAGCATTGAAATTCGACGAAGCCTCGGAAGGGAATCTCTTCCGGGGCTTTTTTATGCTGAAAACGGAGTGAAATCCTTCGTGGATTGAATTTTAAAAAAGCAATCGCTCCACGGGCTTCCTGCCCTTTACCAATGGACGCATCCGCTATTGGGAAGTCGCGATTGCTTTTTTAAAATTCAAACGACGAACGAGTTGCCTCATCATTCAGTAGATATTGAACTGACTGAGTTCCGATCGGTCTTTTTCCGCTTTTCTATTTTGATTCTTGCTTCCTCAGGGTTTTGAAGCCGGAGGCGATCGAAAGACAAGCCAGGACGGCGTCCCTGAGGAAGCAAGAATCAAAATAGAAAAGTGGCAACTGAACGATTATTTTAGCCGGATCGACGTCGGTCTCACCTCGGTATCGGCGCCTCGATCTGATAAAGAAATCCTTCCAATTCAAAGGACACTCGTTCGGCATGCAACCCCAACCTCGAAAATCGCGGCGGTTCTTCGGCGTTGCCCTTGCCATAAATAGGATCGCCCACAAGCGGATAACCCACCGACTTCAGGTGCACCCGGATCTGGTGCATGACTCCGGTGATGATTTGAACTCGGATCTCGGTGACCGGTTGATTTTGCCAGACGGCAGGGCCGACGGCGAGGATGCGTGTGTGCGCGGCGAGCGGTTTGCCTCGATGTCGCAGGTCCCGTCCTTCGGAGAGGACGATCATCCGTTTTTTGCTTTTCGGGTGATGGGCGAGCGAATCGGTGATTTCGGCCGGCAGTGAGAGCGGGGATGCGGGACGGCCTTCGCTCCAGGCTCGGTATTCCTTATTCAGTGCACGCGTGCGAAATTTTTCTCGCATGGTGTTATACGTGGCTTCGTCTTTCGCAAAAAGCAACACTCCGCTGGTGCCGGTATCGAGACGATGAAGAAGCCAGACAGAGTGGTCGCCGCGCATGGCTTTCAGTCGTTCTTCGACCGATGGAGCGGCGGTGGACGAAACGCCAGGGCTTTGACTGAGTGAATGCGAGGGCACTCCCGAAGGTTTGTCGACCGCGAAGATGCGTTCGTCTTCGAACAAAACCCGGGGGAGTTGAAAGTCGGCGGTTTCCACAGTTTCACGCTAAGCAAATTGAGATTGATGATCAAGGCTTTTGCGTTATACCCTGAGAGTATCTATGAAGAAACTCCAGCGCTTAGCGCTTCTGGTTTGGGCATTGCCGATCGGGTTGTTCGTTACTCCTTCGGCGCACGCTTTTGAATCCATCGAAGTCAGTGGGCAGTATCCGGTGGCGTTGGGGGATAAAGCACAAAACTTTAATTCCAACTTCGGTGTCGGGGCCTCGCTCTACTTCGACCGATTGCTCGACCCTTCGGTTCCGAACTACGTCAGCATCGGTTACAACTCGTTCGCCTTGAAGGTGAATTCGGATGCCGCGTTTCGCGTGTTTCCGATCGTCGTCGGTGCCGATTTTGAAGGAAAAGTTTTTTCGGATCTGAAGACGGTCTTCGGTGCCGCGATCGGCGGAGCGATCGGCTACATCGCCGTTCCGAATGCCACGACTTTCAACATGAGTGGTTATTTCGTCGGTCAGATCAAACCGGGCCTGGAGTACGATGCGGGCGACGATTTTTCGATCACGGCAAGAATGCCGCTAACAGTGCTCGCGGGTAAGGCGTCGATGTCGTATTTGACGTATCAAATCGGCGTGAAGATGAAACTTTGAAAACGGGGATGAAGAGAATCATGAAGATACTGTCGAAACAGAAAGTGCTTTTCGGTTTGATTTTATCGTTAGGGTTTGGGGTCGGCGGTTGCGGAAACGTGAACGTCGATCCGCTTGATTTGATGAGTAACTCGATTCCGACTCTGAATTCGATTACGGCGGCATCTGGGATTGGGACCTACATTCAAGGAACCTTCTCGCCAGCGACTCCCTACTGGGTATTCAATACGGCCTTCGTTGGTGTTGCTCAAAGTTATACCGCTCCGGCTAATGGACAGATCGAAGAAATCGGTTTGGCAACGAATGTTCCCGGTGCGACCGGATATTTCGTTACGATCCTTCACTCTGGCCGACTTGCGACTCGCATCTATGGATTGCAATCCACGCTTGGATTAAAAGTCGGCGATTACGTTTTGGCAGGCCAAGTCATCGCTCAGTACTCGACTTCGAGTACGGTGGGATTTCAGGTCTTATTCGACGGTGTTCCCGTCTGTCCTTTTTCATATTTGAGCAACGCTTTTCGCCAAAGCCTGATTAGCTATACCACTGCTCAGCTCTGCCAATAAGCAATTGCGAGGCAATGCCCAGGGATGATACGACGAGGGTATGAAAACCCTCGAAGGAAAACGCGCACTCATCTTAGGATTAGCCAATGACCGTTCGATCGCCTGGGGGATCGCTCAGGCGCTCCATGCTCAAGGGGCAAGGCTTGCTTTCAACTATTTGGGCGAGGCCCTTGAAAAACGGGTCAGGCCGCTTGCCGAAAGCTTAGGCGCCGAGCTGATCGAAGCCTGCGATGTTTCGAGCGATGATCAAATTACAAGCCTCTTTCAAAAGGTCAAAGAAAAATGGGGCGGCTTAGACATCCTCATTCATTCGGTGGCGTTCGCGAACAAGGCCGACTTATCGGGTCGCTTCGTCGATACTTCGCGCGACGGGTTTAAACTCGCGCTCGATATTAGTGCTTACTCGTTGGTTGCGACCGCGCGCGAGGCCGAAAAGTTGATGCCTGAAACCGGTGGAACCGTGATTACGCTCACTTATTACGGCAGCGAAAAAGTGATGCCGGGGTACAACGTCATGGGGGTGGCCAAGGCAGCGCTCGAAGCGAGTGTGCGCTACCTCGCTTGGGATTTGGGCCAGAAAAAAATCCGCGTGCACGCCATCTCGGCCGGTCCGATCAAGACGCTGGCTGCGGCGGGCGGCGTTTCGAACTTCCGCGATTTTTTGAACACGGTTGAAGAGAAATCCCCGATGCGCGAAAACGTCAGCCCCGAAGACGTGGGAGCACTGGCGGCGTTTTTGTGTCAAGACGGTGCCAAGCACATGACCGGCGACGTTTTGTACGTCGATTCGGGTTACAACATCATCGGTGCTTAAATGACCGTGCCTCGAATCGACAAACAGAGCAAGACGATGTGGGAGCTGATCCAGGCTTACCGCAAATATGATCCGGCGACGAAGAGCGCGCTTGAGATCGTGCTGCTGTATCCGGGGGTGAAGGCGATCTTCTTTCATCGCATCGCTCATTTTTTGTACAAACAGAAAATTCCGTTTCTTCCGCGAGCCATCGCCGAGTTTTCACGCTTCTTGACGGGAATTGAAATTCACCCCGGCGCCAAGATTGGCAAAAATCTGATCATCGATCACGGCATGGGAGTCGTGATCGGCGAGACGGCCGAGATCGGAAACCAGTGCATTATTTATCACGGAGTGACCCTCGGTGGAGTGGATTTGAATCCAGTCAAACGTCACCCCACTTTGGGCGATCATGTTGTGGTGGGTGCGGGGGCGAAGATTTTAGGTAACATCACGATCGGCGATTACGTGCGCGTCGGCGCCAATTCGGTCGTGATTAAACCTGTGCCGGCCCATTCGACCGCGACGGGGATTCCGGCCCAGATCGTCTCGCGCAAAGGCGCCGAACCCGGCTGCGAGTTGCAGCACAATCAGATCGAATCTGAATAAGATCAGAATCGCAGTTTTTTAGTGTGAATCACTTCCCAAGCGGAGCGGTATCGACATCCATCGAATCGATCGATTCGAGCGCCGGCGAACGGTTCGGCCCCGGATGATCCTTCACCTGATTCGTAACCCGAACATTCTTCGGCGAGTCGACGTGATTCATTTTTTCAAGGCCGTTCATCACTTTTTGGCTTAAGTACTCTTTGCACTGAGACTGAAGCGTCGATTGCGCTTCCGACCAGAACGCCGAAAGGTCGCGGGCACAGGTGCTCGTGACCGAACCTTCAGTCAACTTTGCATGCTTTCCGCCGCCGTTGACTTGAAGGTCTTGCAACGCCATCGGACAGTCTTTCAGGTATTTTTCATACGACGACTTCAGTGACGAGACGGCCATGAGCGGGCTCTTCGTCGAAAACGACGGAATCAGATAGGCGCTTAAATCTTGATGTTTGACTCGCGGGATCTGATTCGGAGTCAGCGTACCACCCGGAGCCGCGCCGGCGTATCCGCCGAAACAAACCGAGGTCGAAGCCCAGCTCATTAGCTCGTCCGACCAGAATGAATGACAGGTCGATGGGTTCGAAACGCCTTTCGGGCACAAGCTGACCGAGCGTGCGCTTGCCACTTTCAGATCAAAGCCATCGAAGGCAGGCGAAGTGAGCACCTTACCCGGAGTCGTTTTCGTCACCAAGGCATGATTAATGGCCCGCACGTCGTCGCAAGTGACTTGAACTTCGGGTGAGTGACCGGAGAACACTCCGAATGCGGCGATTTCTTGGTCGATCGATTGGCAGGTCGCATTCGAGAGTGCGGGTTCCGCGCGAGCAAAGCTCGCCGAAAGAACGATGGCCGCGAAAAAGACCCCATTGCGAATGTTCATGAAAAACTCCCCCTATCAACGATTTTATATGAGTTGCAGGGGAGCAGCAACTGTGTCTGATTTGACCGCGTTCAGGCGCGAGACAGCCTGAGCACGCCGATCAATCGTTTTGTTCGCAGTAGTGGGCGTTTTGAGCGCGGCTACAGAATGCTTTGAGGTTCAGCAGCATCTGCATTTCTTCGGCGTCGTTTTCAGGCGCGATCGAAACGCGAGCGACGAGGTCGCTCCCTTTGGCGTAAGGTTTCGTGGGCTCGTACCAAGGCTGGTACAGAATGCCGCCTTCGGGCGTGATTTCCAGATACTTCGGTTCGCGCACGAGCGTTTCGGTGTAGAAGTTAATATCCCAAAGATCGATGCGCGCGCGGTGATGATCGAGGCGTTCGATTTTATAGGCGAGCACGACGTGGATGTCGGTGTTCATTCCCAAAATCTTCTCGGACGGAATGAGTGACGAGAAAATAATTTTCGGCAATTCTCCGCGACGGATGCGTGCTTCGAGATTGTCGAGCATCGCGTCCACTTCTTTCGGCTTCATCTCGTTCGTCGCCTGATGAAAAATTTTGACCGAGCCGAATTTCATCGCGCGTGAACGCCAGAGCTCCATCGCATTCAGTTTCAGATAAAGTTCGAGCTCAGGCACGAGCGAAAGCTCGCGGAAGTTACGAAACCCCGGAATGACGGTGGCTTCGCCGCGAACGACTTGATCGATTTTCTTCTCGTAAAAGTGGATCCAGTCGAAATACTGAAGCGCTGAAAGCGGAGCCGGCTTCGCCTGCGACGGATCGAAGAAGGCGAGCGTCGTAAAGTATCGAACGAGGGTGGCAAAACCCCAGCAGTAACCGTGAGCGCGATCGCTGATGCCTTCGTACTCGTGATCCGAGTTGACGAGCGACGGTCCGTATTCAAGTTTCGGAACATAACGGTGTTGATGAATACCGAAGTAGTGGAACAGCTCAGGATATTTCGTGACGGCTTCGGCGTAAGTCGGCGGGCGGTGAAAGTGTCGGTAAATCGCGAACGGAAGGTTGATCGGCATCAAATCGAGCGTTGTCGAGGCGAGCCCTTTGGCCACGTTCTTCGAAATGCTTTTGAGAGTGCCGGTCACCATCAAGCGGTTTTGGGGAATCGGCTTCGGAAGAACGAGCTGTGGCTGCGGTGACGGATCGTTCTCGGCCTTATCGTGAGCGCTATCGACTTCATGTTCGATCGGTGTTTTTTGAAAATCCCGGGTTTGGGCCTGGACCGCCGAGGTGAATGAAAACATCAGGATGATCCCCATAAGGAGGATGGGGAAGGTCGACTTCGTGTGGCTCTTACTCATAAGCATTGAGAATTAATGCAGTGCGGCAACAATTGCAATCAGAAAGCGTTAGAGGCTCGTCTTTTTCTGAAAGAACAAGGCCCAGGTGCAACCGACGAGGAAGCCGCAGAGTACATCAGTCGGGTAATGGCGGCCGCCGATCACCCTTAAGGCGCCGGTCAGGGCGGTGGCCATGAGGAAAAAGAGAAAGAAATTCATCTGAATCCACTTCTGCTGCGGAAAACGCCGAACGACCATGAAGTACATCGTCAGGGTGGCGAGCGCGACGAAGCTCATGTGGCCCGAATAAAACGAGGTGTATTGGTTGAGATTCGCGCCTTCAATCAGCGGAGAACGCAATACGAGCGGTCTGGGACGTTGGACGAGGCTGCGAACGAGCTCTAAGCTGACTCCGTTCCAGAGGGTGATCTGAAGCAGGCGAAAGTCTTCTCGAAGTGCTCGAATCGGCTCTTTTCCGAGGTAAAGCAGAAACGGCAGCAGCACCGCCACCACACCGACCGAGTTTTGAACGACGGTGCTCCAAAAATCCGCGCGAATACTGCCGAAATGAAAGGCCCATCGGTCCAAGGCATTGACCTGATTCGGCGAGCAGAGGGCCGCATGAGTCGCGCACCAGGGGTGATACAACACCGGACGAAGCAGAAAAATGCCGGCCCAGAGGAGCGCCGGAAGCAGAATTAGGCCGATTTTTCGCAGAGTTTTTTGATTCGAAGAAAGCATTTTTCTTGTCAGAGTGTAACCCGAGCTTTATGGTATTTAAATCCGAAAACGAGAAGATTTTATAAGGAAGAGATTATGACCACGACGACTGAAACCACGACCACTCCTAAAGCGAAACTCGGACGCAAGACCAAGAAGAAGCTCGGTCGCGATAAGCGCAAGGCGAAAATCGTTGCCGACAAAGAATTCGCGAAAACCTTCTTCGAAGGTAAGTCCAAGCGCGCAGCCGACAAAAAAGTCGCTTTCCGCAAAAAGAAAAACAAAAAATAATTAATTCATTCGGATCCTAGTTCATTCGGATGACGACGGATCGTTCGACGTAGAATTGATGGTGCTCGGGCAGGTAGGCCTTCGGGATCGGCCGTTCGAGCGCCTTTCTTAATGACCGAACGACGAGATTTCTGAAGTTCGGATCATCGGCCTCGATCACGGTTTTGTCTTCGAGGTATTCTCCCGTTCCTGAAAAGCACAGCTTCACGCGGACCGAGCCGAAAATCGGCATTGGGTTCAGCGCCGAGTAGCGATCGAGCCAGCCCTGGACGGTGTAATACAAATATTGATTGAACCGCGCCAGCACCGGATTCGGATTTAAGAGATCCCAATCGCCATCGGCAAAGGTCTGCGAGTGTGGGTCGCTGACGGGGTGTGAGTCTGAGTCGTCGGATTCGGGGGAGTGGTCTGATTCAGGCACGGACGCTGATTGAAGTTCGCGCGCGATCGAGACCCCCAAGTCGTTCACCGAGATCGGACGAGAGGCATGGCGTGAGTCGAGATCTAAGCGATGGGCACGACTCACTCGTCGAGGAAGAGGGCGCGGGAGCGTGTGCGGATGATCCCCGATCAAATTCACTTCGAGGGTACCGGCCGGAATCAAGGGCGCCTCGCGATTTTTGAGATAAAACCACAAGGCCAACGCGAGTAAGAACGCATGCAGCGTAATCGATGTGAAAAAAGGCTTTTTTGGCTCGGCAAAAGCATTCATGGTTTCATGCGCCACTTTATCGCAACCCGAAATTAGTTTATATTGAAAAGCGATGGCCACTGAACGCGCCCAGAAAATCATTGCTCAAAGCGGTTTAATGAGCCGCCGGAAGGCCGAAGAAGCCATTGCGCAAGGCCGGGTTGCGCTGAACGGGGTCGTTTTTACGCAAATGGGGCAGACCCTCGATCCCGAGCGCGACGTGCTGACGGTCGACGGGCAACGGGTGGAGCTGAAACTCCAAAAACGTACCTTTTTATTTTACAAACCCCGGGGCATCGTTACGACGAAAAGCGACGAACTCGGGCGAAAAACCGTGATGGATTTTTTTCAGGATGTGCCGGGCGTGAATCCCGTCGGACGTCTCGACGTCGACTCGGAAGGCTTGCTCCTCATGAGCGAGGACGGCGATTTGTTGTTGAAGCTCACGCATCCTCGTTACGGGGTTCAGAAGGTTTACGAAGTAGACGTCACCCCGGCGTTGATCGGGGCGGCGGAGAGTCCTTTTTCAAGCGCGCTCGTGAAGGGCTTCCCGAACCTTCGGGCGAAGCTGATGACCGGAATCATGCTTGAAGACGGACCCGGAAAATTCGATGCCGTGGTCGAGTTGAAATCGGGAACTTACCGCGTGACCGTGAGCGAAGGTCGCAATCGCTTCATTCGCCGGATGTTTCAAGCGGTGGGGCTATCGGTTTCGCGACTGAAGCGGCTTTCGATGGGGGAGTATCGGCTCGGCGATTTGAAACCGGGCGAGCGCCTTGAAGTTTTTGGGCGCGAGGTCGTGCGATGAAAAGTCTGGAGTCGATCCATCGCGCGATCGTGGCCTGCAATCGATGCCCGCGTTTGCGAGCACATTGCCAAAAGATCGCGCGCGAAAAACGAAAACAATTCCGTGATGACGAGTATTGGGGTTTGCCCGTGCCGGGCTTCGGCGATCCGAAATCGAAATTCCTGATCGTAGGCCTGGCCCCGGCCGCTCACGGCGCCAACCGCACGGGCCGGATGTTTACGGGCGATCAATCGGGGGTCTGGCTATTCCGGGCGCTCCATAAGGCGGGCTTTGCTAATCGGGCCGAATCGCTTTGGCGCGATGACGGGTTTAAGCTCAAAGGGGCTTACATCACGGCAACGGCGCATTGTGCTCCGCCCGAGAATAAGCCCACACCCGAAGAGATCGCGAATTGTGCCTCGTACCTGGACGAGGAGCTGGAGTATTTCAAAAATGCCCGAGTTTACCTCGTCTTAGGCCAGATCGCGCTGAAGGCGCTGTGGTCTCATTTACCGGCCGAGGTGAAGCCGCACCGGGCGCTCCCCAAGTTCGGCCATGGGATGGAGCTTCAGCTGCTCGACGGCAAGTGGCTTGTGGCCTCGTTCCACCCGAGCCAGCAAAACACCTTTACGGGCAAGCTGACCGAGCCCATGTTTGACCGGATTTTCCAAAGAATCCGGGTGCTGTTGAAATAAAAAAATTAAATAAAACCCGCGATTCGGCCGAAACGCCGATGTGGGCCTGAAAAACAAAACCAATACGATCTCTATCGCCGTGATCCTGACCTTGACGGCCTTCTCTTGCTCATTGCCCATTTTTTCGAAAAATCAGGGCTCGCATTCTTCGGAGGCCACGTCCGATCGCTCGTTTCAGCCCCGTCCGGCCAAGCTATCGGGAGTGCTCGAATTGCACGAGGGCTGCACGCCCGGTTACTATCAGATCCGTCTTCAAGGCATGTTCGAAGGTCGAAACGTGCAGGTTGAATCGCAGTCCGACGAATCGGGACACTTCAGCCTGACGGCCCCTCCGGGCCATTACCTCATGCTCGTGAATAAAGAAAATTGTGGCAGCCGGCAGGTCATCGAGCTCGAAGAAAATACCGATCACATGTTCTCGGTCGACGTCCAAGAAACCAAATCCGTCGAAAAAACCGCCCAGGAAGACCTCGGCAGCGGCCGCCTTCCGGCCTCGGTGCTCGTCCCCATCAAATAAAGGTCGTCTCCAAAAGGTGAGGCACACCTTTTCGTTTCGCAGTCGCGTTATTTCTGGTAAGGTAGGCGGGATTTATGAACTATTTAGTCGCCGCGTTTTACCAGTTCATTCACCCTTATTTTCCCGAGAGCGCCCTCGAACCCCTGCGGGGTCAGTTGAAGGGGCGAATGCTCTCGCTCGGCATTCGGGGGACGATCCTGCTTGCGCCTGAAGGGATCAACGGCACGGTCGTCGGCGAAGAGTCGAAAATGCGCGAGTTCATGGCCGAGCTGCGGGCGATTCCTGAATTTGCGGAGTTATTATTCAAAGAAAGCCTGGTCGATCACATTCCATTTAAGCGCACGCTCGTGAAGCTGAAGAAGGTGCTGATTCCGTTCGGAGCGCATGGCGAGATCCCGGTGAATCCGGCGCAAAAAACCGGCAAGTACGTGAAGCCGCAAGAGTTGAAGGAGTGGCTTGATCGGGGCGACCCGAATCTGGTGCTCGTCGATACCCGCAACGATTACGAGATCGCGAAGGGGACCTTCAAAAACGCAATGGATTGGAAGCTTCGGCATTTCCGCGATTTTCCGCAGGTGCTGGATGAGCATAAAAAAGAACTCGAAGGCAAAAAGATCGTGATGTTCTGCACGGGTGGAATCCGCTGCGAAAAGGCGACGGCCTACGCGACCGATCTGGGCCTCGATGCCTATCAGATCGACGGCGGAATCCTGAAGTATTTCGAAGACGTCGGCGGCGACCATTATCAAGGTGATTGCTTTGTGTTCGATTACCGGGTGGCGGTTGATCCGGCTTTAAAGCCGGTGCCTTATGCGACGGCCTTTCCTGACGGCCGTTCGGTCGATGAGCTGGATCGTTTTGACGGACATTCCGACGATTCAACCGATTTGGATGATTGATTTTTACATTTAAACAGTGTATAAAATGGGTCGGTTATGCAAAACACTCGATTCCGCATTTTGTTTCTTCTTTCTTTGATCCTTCCCACGCTGGCGATCGCCGAAAGTGCTCAGGCCAAAGCGCCCGAAAACGGCGTCGTCTACATCTGCTCGAACCCGAGCGGTGAAATCAAGATGACGGCCGACCTCGAATCCGACGGCGGGCAAACGCTTGCGGTGCTGGCCGAGATCGGATCGCAAGAGCTTTTCCCCGAGCGGTATCGCAATCGTCTTCAATATCGTTTCGTGAGCCATCCTTCGAAGACGACCTTGCTCGAAGTTCGGAAGGTCGAAGCGAAAAAAACGAATGCGAAGAAACGTGGGTTCAAAGAAACTCCAGCCAGCATCCGCCTCGATATCATTCCTGAAAATACCCACGCCGTGGTCGTGCAAGACGAGCCGGGCGTGAAGATCGTCCGCATGGATGCCTTTCTGACGGCTCCATCGGCTGATTTGACCCGGGTTCCGGTTTCATGCCTGGAAACGACTTGGAAATGACGCAAAGCTAAACGGAAAGGTCGGGACGACCTTTGAGGTGGGCAAAGATTTTCCATTGAGTCCGGTCGGTTGAGCTCCGAAGAGAGTTTTAAGGAGCCTCGAACCCATGAGCAACAAACGCGACGATCTCACCTCTGATGAATGGAATGACGAAGAACTGAATCTTTCTGATGATGCTTTTGAGCCGACCCTTCAGCATGGGCCGACCGTAGGGTTGGCGCCGGTCGTGGGGAAGATCGAACCCGTTCTCCAGAAGTACACCCATTGCGAGGTTTGCGGCGGACGCCTTCACTTTGTTTATGTGAGCGACTTCAGCCGCAACACGACGCACGAAAAATCGTCGTGTCCAGAGTGTAGCCTGCAAGCGCGGCAGGTCCTCCATCGCCTTCAATAACACTCAATCCGCGTTCAATCACTCATTGCCGAACGCGTCCCAAGTGCGGTAAAACCGAATCGTGAGTCGTACATTCGCATCATCATTCGAAGGATTTTTACCCGAGCCCGCTTTTGTCATGGCGAAGAAGCAAGCGGCCGAGAAAAGTGCCGTCAAGGGCACGCTTTCGCTCGAAGGGCGCGAAGATTCCGAGCTGATTTTCATCATCGAAAAAGGCGAGGCCGGTCCTTATGAAGGCCGCGCGGGGCAGCTGTTGCAAAAAATGATTGCAGCCATGGGCGTTCGTCACACCGATGTGTTGATGATTTCAATCGATGCTTCGCCCGAATCAGTTTCGGCAGCGCAGGCCGAATTTCAAATATTACTTCAAGGTCGGGCTTCGCGCGCGAAGGTCGGCATTGTGCTCGGTGAGGTGGCCGCTGCGTTCGTTCAGCAAGCATCGGCGGTTCGCTCACAGGCCGAGAATCCATGCGCGCTTTCCTGGATCATGAGCTTTCATCCCTCGCGCTTGTTGGCCGAGCCTGCATTGAAAAAAGAAGCGTGGGAGCATCTGAAGCTCGCGGCGAAGACGTTGGGATGGACGTTACCGCCTCGGGGTGTTTAATCGGGAGATCATCCGGTGTTTCGTCAACAGTTGGGTTCCAATCATCATGACGGCGTTTTGTGGAAGTGGATATTTCTCGCTTTTCTGGCGGGGCAGATCAATGCCGGAGGGTTTCTTTCGACCGGTCGGTTTGTCAGTCACATGACCGGCTTCGGCACCTTGGTCGGCGTCGAATTCGCGAATGGGCGTTGGTTGACCGCGCTTGGGATGACGACCGTTCCGATTTTTTTCGTTCTGGGGCTGATGATTTCGGGATACTTCATCGAGATGCGGATTTTGCATCATCGGCGTCCTCGCTTCGACGTGGTGATGACGATGGTGGTGGGATGTTTGTTTTTGTGCGCGCTCGGCGGCCTTTTGAATTGGTTCGGCCGCTTCGAGACGACGATGCACCTTCGCGATGATTATTGGGTGATGGCATTGCTGTGTTTAGCGAGCGGACTCCTCAATGCCGCGATTTCGTCGTCGTCTGAAGGCACCGTGCGGGTCACCCACATCACGGGGACGACGACCGACATGGGGATCGGATGGGTCCGATGGTATGCGATGAAACGAATGCCGGGAGTCAGCGACGAAGAAGTCAAGCGCGAGCGGATCATGGCCGAGTTCCGGCTGGGTCAGATCGTGGCCTTTGCGCTGGGATCGGGTGTCGGGACCCTGTTTTTTCTGCGCTACCGTTATTTCGGGTTTCTCTTCCCGGTCGTATGCGCGCTCTACGCGTTAAAAGAGGCGCGGCGCGCTTATCTTGAGCGTTCGCAATCCATGGTATAGGCTGAAGGGACCGAAGGAGAATCGCAGAATGGGTTTAATTTTTTTGATCGTCATCGTAGGGATCGTCGTTGCCTCGATCCGGGTCTTGAATGAATACGAACGCGGAGTCGTGTTTCGTCTGGGGCGCGTGCTGGGGCCGAAGGGACCGGGGCTGATCGTGCTCATCCCGATTCTCGATAAGATGGTGCGGGTCGATCTTCGGACGGTCACACTCGACGTCCCCCCGCAAGACATCATCACGCGCGATAATGTGACGATTAAGGTGAATGCCGTGATTTACTTCAAGGTGATCGACCCCGTTCAAGCCGTGGTCGATGTCGAGAATTACCTGCTCGCGACTTCGAAGCTTGCGCAGACCACTCTGCGTTCGGTCGTCGGTCAGGTCGATCTCGATGCGCTTTTGTCGACCCGCGAGTCGATCAATCATCGTTTGCAAGAGATCCTCGATGCCGAGACTCACCCTTGGGGAGTCAAGGTTTCAAACGTCGAAGTGAAGCAGGTCGACCTTCCGGTCGAAATGCAACGGGCGATGGCCAAACAGGCCGAAGCCGAACGTGAACGCCGGGCGAAGATCATCGCCGCCGAAGGCGAGCTCGAAGCGTCGTACAAACTCTCCGAAGCCGCCCGCAACATGGCGACCGAGCCGATGTCGTTGCAGTTACGATACCTCCAGACCCTTCGCGAGATGTCGACCGAACGGGCAACCACCACGATCGTCCCGCTGCCGATCGAGCTTTTTAAGTTCTTCATGAAATAGGTCGTCCCTGAAATAGGTCGTCCCGACCTTTTCGTTTCGCAGTCGCGTTAAAGTAATTTTTTCAAAAGCTCGATTGGCCGACGGCTGGTCGGGCTTTTGAGTTCATGGATCTCTCTTTTTCGTAAAGCTTCACGAATCAAATCCTCTGCCTCAGACGGAAAAGGATGATTTAGCCAATCCAGCCATTCGAAATGCCGGTTCGGATCGGGAATGTTGGCTTCAAGGCCGCATTGAGTGAAGCTTAAGGGAAGGATGAGTGGCGAGTATCCTATAATCCCACGTGCGGTAGAGTAGGGATATTCTTCAACGGTATGGCTAAGGCAGGCTCGTACTGGGTTTCGATAAACGTATTTTAAGGCGTGGCCATAATAACGGGTAGAGGTAATCAGTGACCAGTAATAGGGGCCTCCAAAGACATGTCCGGTTTTTCCGGAAAGATCATTAATGCGCTTTGAAACGACACTCATAAAAACGTTCATAATTTTGCCCAACCCCTCTTCCGGGGTAGATGCCAAAAGATGGAAATGGTTTGGCATCAGAACAAAAGCATGGATTTCGAACTTGTAGAGAATTTGTAACGAAAACCACTCTGAACTCATTAAATTCCAGACGATGTCCAGAGGTATTGGAAAAACCTCACGATTATTGACTCGCGCGGTGATGTGATAAGGAAAAACATTTGAAGAGATCAGTCTTTTTCTGCCCATAGAGGTGGGGGTATAAGCAAGCCCCGTACCTTATAACGCGACTGCGAAACGAAAAGGTCGGGACGACCTTGAAAGGCGCCCCCGCTTAAGATAGCCTGACCCAGTCTTGCGGATCAGACGGGGTGCGGATGCTTTATTGCCGCCGCCCTCTCTTAACGAAGCAATGCGCCGAGGGTCGGCGCTAAAGCGGCGAAAGCCGTCCATTGCAAAAAGTTAGGAGAATCTCATGTCTCAATACCTCAACGGCCAATCTAAGGGCGAAATCTCAAAATTCATGGATCATCATTACCGTCACTTCAATGCGGCGGCGATGATGGATGCGGCGAAGGCGTACAAAACGCATCTGGCTGGCGGAAACAAAATGTTCGTCACGCTCGCGGGCGCGATGAGTACCGCCGAGTTGGGTCTGAGCCTGGCCGAGATGATTCGGCAAGATAAGGTGCACGGAATTTCGTGCACGGGCGCGAATCTTGAAGAAGATATCTATAATCTAGTCGCACACGATCACTACGTTCGCGTGCCGAACTACCGCGACCTGACGCCCGAGCAGGAGCACGATCTGCTGAAGCGGAATCTGAACCGCGTGACCGACACCTGCATTCCCGAAGAAGAAGCGATGAGAAAGATCTGGAAGATCATGGAAGAGGAGTGGCTGGAGGCCGAGAAGAAGGGAGAGCGTTGTTTTCCGCATGAGTTTTTTTACCGCGCACTTTTGAAGGGCAAATTCAAACCGCACTACCAGATCGATCCAAAAAACTCGTGGATGCTGGCTGCGGCCGAGAAGAACATTCCGATCATCGTCCCGGGTTGGGAAGACTCGACGCTCGGAAACATGTATGCCGCCTATTGCATGGAAAAACGCGTGAAGAACGTTCACACCGTCAAGACCGGCATCGAGTACATGATGATGCTTGCCGATTGGTACACTGAAACCGCATCGGGTAAGGCCTCGATCGGATTTTTTCAAATCGGCGGCGGGATCGCAGGCGACTTCCCGATCTGTGTGGTGCCGATGCTTGAGAAAGACCTTCAGCGGAACCCGAAACTGTGGGGTTACTTCTGCCAGATCAGCGATTCGACGACCAGCTATGGTTCGTACTCGGGAGCGGTCCCGAACGAAAAAATCACCTGGGCGAAGTTAGGCATCGATACGCCGAAATTCATCGTCGAATCGGATGCGACGATTGTGGCACCGTTGATGTTTTCGTATATTTTGGGGTGGTAAATTCATTATCGAAAGCATTGAAGCCGCACGCGCTGGGAAGAGTCCGGCATGAATTCATAGACGGACCCTGCCGAAGAGAGGCCATTTTCAAGGTGTTCATACGGCGAAAGCCGGATGACTTTTGGGTGCTTGCGATTAACCTGAAAGGCGAGTGTGTCGACTGACGTTGAATGATTGAGCGTCAAGTTGATGGCAAGAGTTTTGTAATTTGAAAGCGGAAACGAAACGCTACGATGGATGATGTCGTCTTTCGATGAAAGGTGATCCCAGGTGACGTGCTGAAGGGGGGCCCCGTCTTTGGCCGAATACGTGTTGAGTTCGCACCGTTGAAAGCTTTTTCCGTTCTCGCTCCAAAATTTTTTTCGCGACTCGAAGAAAGCTTTGGTGATCGGGTATTCGCCGTATTTTTCCAAATAGGTATAAAATGTGATCTCATGAAAGACCAGAGCTTCGCGTTGAGCGGCGCTGGTGGCCTTCCAGCGAGACGGGGAAAGAAAGATCAAGGGGCCATCCGTTTTGTCGGGTGAGTGCTCGAGTTCTTCAAAACCTTCGAAATAAAAGCCGGTGGCCGAGTTTAAAAAATCAGAATAGGGTTCAGGCCGAAAAGGTAACGACAGGTCATTGTCAGCCAATGGAAGATAGTGAACATCATGAGCTTCAGCGCGAAAACTCTGAAGTTGAGTAGGGTTTAGAAAGGGGCGAAGTATCATCGCGTCGTTCTCGAGTAGGTGCTTAAGCACCGTATTGATCTCATCACCGTAGTGTTCCGCCATGCACGAAGCTCGACAGCCAAAGAGGATCGTTAAAAAAAGAATCAACGAAAAGAGTTGTTGTTTTCGAAATGCGAATGTTTTGAACGGGGCGGTCATGTTCAAATGAAAAGCAAAAAGTGGGCCGAGGCAAATGCGCCAGATTCTAGTTCATGATTCAAAAGTGTCTAAAAAATCAACAGATCGCTTTTTAGTTGACTAATTCTATATGTTTTATGTAATATATGCTGCATGAAATTTCATTCCGCGTTTAAGCTCTTTACTATTTTGAGCGCATTCTTGCTGCTTCCCTCGATTTCGTTTGCGCAAGGAGGAGGCGGAAGCGTCGGGAACGGCGGCGACGGCTATGAGGCGGAGTTTCGGTATCTGGGATCGTTGATCCGCCAATGGATCGAAACCGGAGCGCTTCATCTCGACGTTCGCGGAGTTTCGAAGAAGGTTAACTGGAGCGACGTCGTCGCGGCGATTAATTACGTTCCGGTTCAATTTACGCATGAAGTGCTGACGGCACAAGGAAGCGAGCCTCGGGTTTGTAAGAACTATCCGAATTCAGATGTTCAACAGCGGAAAATCGAGTGCAATTTTGAGATGTGGGATCGTTTGCCCGCGAATCAAAAGGTGGCTGTCGTATTCCATGAGTATTTAGGGGCCACGAATTACGAAGATAATAACGGAAAGTATTCGAATTATCCGCTTTCTTCTCAACTAATCGGGATCACCTTGATCGATCAAAATCAGGGGATCTCGAAATACTTGGAGAGCGCTCAAGATACGGACGGTGCTCCCGCTCAAGCTGCTCCGACAGCCATATTGAATTGGTTAAGAAGTATCATGAAAAACGGAACAAGCCTGGTTGCGCATCCGGATGGAAGCCTTGAGTTTGAAGATGATTCGGAATTCCATCTTTTGGGCAAGTATCTTCCTAACGGCGATTATTTTTTAAATGGTCATATCAGTACGATTGGAAGTCAAAAATTGGGTGATGAAATATTATCGATCAGAATGCATTCGGGCTGCGGACCGACCGCCATACTTTCCATGGTTTGGAATGTTGAAGTCGGCATTAAGGCGATTAGTGGTGAGCAGGGGTGTATGAAACAATCGACGAGTGGGCCGTCTGAAACCGAGTCGGTGATCGAAGCGGACGGTAGCGTTCATATCGAAAAATACGAAGTCCGTGTCGGATCTGCGGGAAGTGACATCAAGATCCGAGTGAATGGAACGCTTTATCGGAATCAATACGTCAGCCCGAGATTCAAAGCTCAGGCCGAACAAAACTGAGGAAAACTCGGAAAACACTTTCACGGTTCCGACGTCGATTCCGCCAGCTTTTTATTCACAGTTAGTTTAAAAAATACTCATCCCGCGATGATTCGAGGGACTCTCTAGACACATAGAACACCCGGCTCGGCATGGCGCGTCCGAGCCGGTTTTTTTTTATGGGAAGATGATGAAAATCATTGGTATTTTTTTCGGTTTTACGGTTTTGTTTGCAATGGCTTCAGCTTCGGCGTTTGCTGCCTCGGAATGCACCCTGACTGTGCGCTGGGGCGGTCAGATGAAGGTGGTCGATTCCCAGCTTCAAGAAGCACTTCAGAAAAAGGGCTATTCGGTCGTCGAAAGTCACGGTAAATATACCTTGGAAAGCGGTCGCTGCCTGGGCGCGAAATGTGATTCGACGGAAGCGTCGTTATTGCAAGGACAGCCGCCGTTTCTGAAGGTGGTGACGGAAGTGCGGCATCTGACCCCGAAAAGACGCTTGAAAGCCATCATAAGGCCGCGATGCAAGCCGCACGCGAGTTGATCAAACGGATGCCGAATTGTCCGATCAAGGTTGTATTGTGAACGGAATTCATTGAATCAAAAGTGATTGCAAGGCTTCATCTCACTTTTGGTTAACTTATTAAGTACACATTCGCAATACCATCGCCGGGTCGAATTGAACTCGTACTACGTACATTTTGGGCTGGTAAACCCGTTCGGGAAAACTCGGAAAACACTTTCACGGTTCCGATGTCGATTCCGCCAGTTTTTATTCATAGATAGTTTAAAAAATACTCATCCCGCGATGACTCGGGCGGCGGTTTTCATTCCGAGATTGTCGCGGGATTTTATTAATTAAATTGGAGGAGAAAAATGAAAAGCTTGATCACTGTCTTGATGGTGTCGGCATTGATCGCTCCCGAGACATTCGCGGCGGTCTCAAATTGTAACATTAAGGTCGGTTCGACCCCCGTTCAGAACCAATCCTTGAGGCTCTACAAAGAGTATCATGGAATGATTGCCAGAGCGTTGAAGCGGAGGGGGTACGTCGTTATTGATCAAAGTTCGGCGGAACAAGCGTATTTACTTAGTATTTGGAAGGATTATCACCACGGCTCTTCAGACGTTTATCCGAGTTCCGGCGAAATCTTCGTTTACGCGTGTTTGACGGATTCTTCATCGCCGTCGAATTGCTTATTGGCAAAAACTTCAAGCCAAAGCGACGGATTTGCGGAGCCGTCGGGGGACGGCACCCTGATCAGAGTAACAAGACGGGCAATCAAAGCTCTTCCGAAATGCAACTAGAAAGAAGGCAATATGAATAAGTTCAGATCGATTTTTGTAGGTTTATTGGTTTTATCCACCGCTCATTACAATGCGTATGCTTTTGATGCCAGCTTTAGCGACGGTGAAGCGGCTTTGGATCAGCAGGCTCAAGTGGTTGCGCAGAAGCCAGACTGGGTCAAAAGCGAGAAACGTAAAATGGGGCTGCTGAAAAGCATTCATATTGCCAAGGTCGGCTATCGCAAATGGAAAAAAAGTCACCCGAATCATTCTCAAGCGCTTAAAGACATGCGCAAGACATTAAAGCTGATCTCTAAAAGAGGAACGCCGGAACAAGAAGCGATCCGACAAGTGGCGGAGCTTTGTAAAAATCACGCATCGAATTGCGAGTCCGCTTTGGAAACAAATGTCAAAGCGATTTTCGGCGGGAATGCGGTGGCAATACAAAACCATGAAAAGTCGGGTCTGTCCTCTTGGTTGGTACAAAATGCTTTCGCGTTTGATGACAGCTCCTCCAATACGGAAGTGTGCAATTATGACGATACCGGGATGCTCTTTTTAGGCGTTTACGGTAATGATCGTTCTTGTGGCGTAAAATATTACGGACCCGGTTTGGGATATCGCCTTCATGTCGTCAGCGTTTTAACCTGCACGAACGGAACGTCGGGTGTCAATACGGGGATTGACGCTACGGTGGTCGGAGCGATGGGAGTGGGTGCCGGCCTCCTTTTCGGCGAAAACGGCGTATGTGCCCTTCTTGAAGTCAATATTGGTTTCGCCGCATTTGCCGGACTTGCCGTGACGAACGACTTCGGAGTTCAGTGAACGAAATCCATTGACTGAAACCGACAATGAAGACGTCGGTTTCAGTTGACTTTTTAAGTACGGTTTGTGTAAAATGTGGCAGCATGAAAATCCTTCGGGCCATCGCATTTTTGCTGCTCATGATCGTTACGATACCACTCTGCTTTGCTCAGGGAGGCGGAGGAAACGTTGGGAATGGCGGCAATGGATATGAAGCTGAATTCCGGTATTTGGGTGCGCAGATTCGTCATTATATCGAAGTCGAGGAGCCTCCTTTTTATTTTAATGGAGCTCCGATTTGGGATGAGATGGTTGAAGCAATCGATCATGTTCCTGTTCGATTTACATTAAGAATGAGTTCAAATGATCAACACTTATCGGTTTGCCGAGGTATGGGCCTAAATCTGAAAAAGCGCTTGATCGAATGCGATTCTGACGCGTGGAAGAGCGTTTCTTATGAACAGAAGCTTGAGCTCATGTTTCGTCTTTATCTAGGGTTTACCGAATATCAACCCGTTGATGACCAGGAGATGGGTTGGATTTCCTCTCGGTTTCTGAGCGGCATTACGAAAGGTAAAATGCGAACGCCAAGCGACCGAATGATCAGTCTATATGATAGTATTATAGACTTAAACTTGCAATTCGGGCATTTCTATAAAGACTTAAACCTACAATTCGGGCATTCCTGTAAAGCAGGTGTAGCTGAGTTCTGGTATCTGGCAACGTCGGTTCGTGATTGGATCAATGATGTTAGAGCGTCCGGTTCGAGTTTAAACGTGTTTTCGAAGACCGTGAATTGGAACCGCGTGATTGAAGCAATCGATCATGTCTCGGTAGAGTTCACTCAAAACTCACTTACGGTCGACGGCAGAGAACCCAAGGTTTGCAAGAATTATCCGAATCAGGACCGTCTAAAGCGCAAAATCGAATGCAATTACGAAATGTGGAATGCGCAGTCTGCGAATCAGAAGATTACGGTCGTATTTCATGAATATTTGGGGATCACCGGTTACGAAAGTAATGTCGGCGAGTATTCTGAATATCCCATTTCTTCGCAGATGATCGGAATGGAAGGGGTTCTAAAATGACTCCCCAAACCCTCCAAGAAATCCTGCATTCGCAATACCATCGCCGGGTCGAGCTGAACCCGCGCTACTCGATGCGCGCTTTTGCCCGGGACCTGGACGTATCGCCGGGCCAGATGTCACTGCTTTTGGCTGGGAAGAAGGGAATTTCACTCGAACGTGCCAAGACGATGGCCGAGCGGATGGAGTTGAAGGCAGCCGAGAAGGATTATTTTCTGAATCAAGCCGTTTTGATGTTCGCACGTTCTGGCGCGGCTAAAAAAATTGCGAAAGATACACTCCAGCATCTCAATCTTCAGCGAGATTCGATTCGGCTCTCGAAAGAAGTTTTCATCGCCGTTTCGGACTGGTATCACTTCGGCATCCTCTTTGCGATGCGCTTGAAAAATTACCCGGACGGATGCGCCGAGTTCGGAGAAGTTGGGTTTTTGTCGAAAACCCTGAAGGTGTCCGAGGACGAGATTCAAACCGCGCTCGTGCGGCTTGCGAAGTTAGGCGCAATCCAAAAGCAAGGTGCCTTCCATCAACCGCTTCAAGATTATGTTTTGACGGCCGGAGGGGCGCCCAGCGCCGCCATCCGAAAGTTCCACCGCCAGATCATGCAAAAAGCTTTGATCGCAATGGAATCACAGAGTATCGACGAGCGGTATCTGAACACGATGATGATGACGATCGACTCGGGCGATTACCCGAAGATGATCGAAGAGATTAAGATCTTTTACGCTTCGATCATGAAACGCTACGGAAAAGACAAAACCCAAAAGGGCGATCAGGTCTACGCATTGGCGTTGCAGTTCTTTCGCGCGAGCCATCCGGTAAAATAAAAAAAACGGCCCGGTGCCGAAATCGGACCGAGCCGTTCTTGCGTTTGAGGCCCATCGAGATCGCAGGGTATGTATGCGATTCTCCCTCCTCAGCCGCTGAATCGAAGGCGTTAGTTCTTCAGATAACGGATGCAATCCGCTTTTTCGCTCAACACTTCGCCGGTGCGTTTGACGTAGTTCAAGGTTGCGGGAACTGCTTCGCCATTTTTGAGCTGATTGGTTGCGTACGAGAAGTTCGCGATCAGCTCGATATTTTTCAACTGAGCAAGCTTAGTACCCGCGATGTTTTCGCCGCCGCGACTGATGTTGCGATAGCGGAGATCCACCTTCGCTTGGTAGTGGCCGTCGCCCAAGTAAGCGAGGGTGCCGTCGCTGTCGGTGAATTTCGCGATCGTTTTATTCGGATAGTTCACGAACGGGTCTGAAACCACCATCAGAGCCGGAACCCGAGTCCCTGCCTTCGGTTGAACATGGTTGTAGACTTTCACGGTTAACGCGGTTTGTTGCCCGGTGCAGACCAGGCCGTCGGCCTGAGCAACCGAAACAGAGGCAACGAGAGTGACGAGCATCGCAAGTACGGTTTTCATGATTTACTCCTAAGTATTCGTTATGTTATGCAAATCGGCGGTGCGGTCTCTGCAGGCCAGGTGCCTGTTCGCGTGGTCGTCGTCGATGGAGTGCAATCTAGCAGACCTCAATAAGATTAATATTCAAAAAATTGATCAGTTTAGATAAAGAAAATGGAACTATGACGACACTGGATCTTTCACACCTGTCCCGTCAGCTTCCGAGCCACGAGGCCTTATTGGCACTTTTGGCCTTTGCACAGGCGGGCGATATGGTCGGTGCGGCAAAGACGCTCCGCAGTTCGCAGCCCGCGCTTTCGTTTCATCTGAAAAAGCTCGAAGAACAGTTGGGCTTTCAACTCTTTGCGTTTTCAGGGAAAAGGAAGGTGCTGACCAAGCTCGGCGCCGAGTACGTTCGTCAGGTCGAGCAGATGTTTCAGCAATATCAGTTCGGCAGCGCCCAAGTTTTAAAGAATGCGCAAAAGTTAGAGTCTCAGACGCTGCGGATCGCGGGCCGACGCGAGTTGTTGATTCCTTTACTGCCATTTCCGTTTCCGGGCAGCGTCGAGTTCATTTTGAATTCAACCCAAGAAGCGATCGAGCAATTGAAACACCATCAGGTCGACCTTGCCGTCAGTGCGGGCCTTCCGGATTCGTCCGAACTGATTGCGAAGCTGTTTTTCGATTCAAGGCTGAAGCTCATTTATTCGCGCGAGTTGGCTGAAGGAATCGCCGGGGCCGATGGAGTCGGAAGCGAAGCATGGATGAAGCGCCACCCGGTCGTCGTTTACGGAAACCACCATGCCTACCTGGAAGAATTTTTGAAACCGAAGGCGATATCCTTTTCTGAGTTAAAGGTCGCGCGAATCGTCGAGGATTGGTATAGCGTGGTCGAATGCGTGAAGCTCGTAAAGGGGTGGGCGATCATTCCCGAGGCTTGGGGTGTTCATGGGGATGAACTTGAGTCGGAGGTCTTGACCGATCAGCGCTTTTTAAAGAAAAGTGTTTACCTCGTGTTCCGCCGCGCGGATCGCAAATTGCCTTGGGTGAAACTACTGGAAGATTGGCTGCAAAAGGAAGAAAGAATATGAAAACTCTGATGGAACGTTCGCGCTCGCTCGATGTTTTTCGCGGGCTAACTGTGGCGTTGATGATTTTGGTGAATAATCCCGGAAGCTGGGGGCATGTTTATACTCCTCTGGACCATGCACCCTGGAATGGCCTCACGCCGACCGATTGGGTGTTTCCGTTTTTTCTGTTCGCCGTCGGAAACGCACTTGCGATCGTGATGCCGAGGCTGACACTCCAAAAAATCCTGAAACGCACCTTGATCGTGTTTCTGATCGGTTTTTTGATGAACGGTTACCCGTGGATGTATTGGATTCACGACACCTTGGCCTTTCGCGGGTGGACTTGGATGGGGGTTCATGGCCTCGACGGTTGGCGCGTAATGGGCGTCTTGCAACGAATCGCGCTTGCTTATGGTGCGGCAGGAATGCTGGCCTATTTTTTTCCGCGAAAAGCATTGCCGATCAGTGCCGTGTTGCTTGTCGGGTATTGGGCGCTCGCGCACGCACTGGGCACGTCGGGTGATCCGTACAGTTTGGAAGGATTTTTCGGAACGCACCTCGATCGTTTCGTGTTTACTCCTGTTCATATTTATCATGGCGAAGGCGTGCCGTTTGATCCGGAAGGATTGGCGAGTACGATCCCTGCGATCGCTCAAGTATTGCTCGGTTATTGGATCGGTAAGCAGTTGATTCTGGTCGGTGCGCGCGAGTTCCCGAAAAAGGCCATTCCCGCCTTGCTCCTTTGTTTGGGGTTAGGGCTATTGTGGGCGCTTGATTTTCCGATTAACAAAAAAATCTGGACGAGCTCGTACGTGCTCGTGACGACGGGGCTTGCGACCTGCTTTCTGACTTCGCTGGTGATGTTCTTGGATCGGCCTACCGCGATCCGGTCGGCGGGAATCTGGAAGTTCTTTGAGGCCTTCGGCAAAAATCCGTTATTTATTTTCGTGTTGAGCGGGGTGATTCCCCGAACGATGCGACTGATCCGCATTCCCGATGCGGGGGCGAGCAGTGGCTTTATGAATCCGCTCGAATGGTTTTATGCTCATTTCTGTGCCTATTTTCCGGGCGATCCGCGAAATGGCTCGCTCGTCTATGCCGTGATCCTGGTCGGGCTTTACGGCTGGCTTGCGATTTTTATGGATCGGAAGAGGATTTATATTCGGGTTTAGGGAGTTCGTTTTAAAAACTCGCGAACGACCCGCACCGTCACGGGCGTAATCCCTGGGATGGGAATCATCCCGATGACTCGGTCGGTGACCGTGAGTTGGATTTGATTTCGCGCGATCCAGGTCGAAATCACTTGCTCGACCAGTTCTTCGACCGTGATCGTGCCGATCGTGAAGGCCATGAAGGGGAGTTCAAAAAAACTGGTGGCGAGGTCAATGACCACCGACACCAGCGCGAGTTTGATTAATGTTTTCCGTCGTTCAGAAGTCATAACCGAAAAGGTCGGGACGACCTAGATCGCTTCGAGCACCGTCGCCACGCCTTGGCCGAAGCCGATGCACATGGTGGAGATGCCGAATTGAACGTTTTTCGACTTCATCAGATGCAGAAGCGTGCCGGTAATGCGGGCGCCGGAGCATCCGAGTGGGTGGCCGAGTGCGATTGCACCGCCGTTCAGGTTTACTTTTTCGTCCATCACATCGAGCAATTCGAGTTGCTTCAACACCGACAAGCTTTGTGCGGCGAAGGCTTCGTTCAGCTCGAAAAGACCGATGTCTTGGATCTTCAGATGGGTCCGGCTGAGTGCCTTGCGAACGGCGGGAACCGGGCCGATGCCCATGATTGAAGGGTCGCATCCCGAAACGGCGGTCGAAACGATGCGGGCCATGGGTTTGAGTCCCAAGGCCTTGGCGCGAGCATACGACATTACAAGCAAGGCCGAAGCGCCGTCCGAAATGGCGGATGACGAGGCGGCGGTGACGGTTCCGTTCTTTGGATCAAACACCGGCTTCAATGCGGCCATCGCTTCGTAAGAGGCGTCGGCGCGAATCACTTCATCGTAGTCGAACATTTTGACGAATCCCTTTTCGTCGTGACCTTGAGTCGGAACGATTTCGTTTTTAAAGCGTCCTTCGACGGTCGCTTTTTGTGCAAGCTGATGCGAGCGAAGCGAGAAGCGATCCTGCTGCTCGCGAGTGATCCCGTTCATCCGGGCCAGCAGCTCGGCCGTGAGCCCTACGTTTTGCGCGCCACGAGCGATGTGTTGGCTTAGATGAGGATTGAAATCCACGTTAAAAGTCATGGGAACGTGGCCCATGTGCTCGACTCCGCCGACCAAGTACTGATGACCTTGTCCCGCCCAGATTTCGTGAGTGGCCGAGTGGAGTGCCGTCATCGAGGATCCACAAAGACGATTGACGGTTTGTGCCGGAACACCGAACGGAATGCGCGTCAGCAGTTGCGACATCCGAGCAACGTTGAACGCCTGCTCGCGGGTCTGTTGAACACAGCCCCAAATGATGTCGTCGATTTCTTCGGGTTTCATCATCGGGTATTTGTCGATCAGCGCCGTCATCAGGTGAGCTGAGAGGTCTTCCGAACGGACGTTGCGAAAGGCACCGCCTTTCGAACGGCCCATCGGGGTGCGGACGGCATCGACGATGACGGCATCGGTATCTTTTAATGATTGCGAAGCAATGGACTTAGACATGGCTTAAAACCTCCTGAATTCCGGCGGTAGGCTCATACAGAGAGCCGTATTTTTTTGAAAATGCGTTTCCTTTTTCGATCAGCGTTCCCGCGCCGATGCTCTCGGCGTAGCGCATTGGCCCACCTCGAAACGGCGGAAATCCGAGGCCGGTCAGCATCGCGAGGTCCAGCTCGTAAGCTTCGTCGACGATTTTTTCGTGCAGGCAAAGTGCGCTTTCAAAAATGAAAGGAAGCATGAGGCGATCGATAATATCTTGATCGCTCATCGGGTTCAATTTCGAAGGGTCTTGTTTGAGGACGGCGTAGATTTCGGGGTTCACTTCTTTCTTCGGCTTGCCTTTGGCGTCGACCGAATAGGTGTAAAACCCTTTTCCGTTTTTCTGTCCGTAACGACCGGCACGATAAAGAAGCGAAACCGAATCTTCCGCTGTGAGCGGCATGCGTTTCGGAAATCCCTTGGCCATGACCTCAGAGGCATGGTTCGCGGTATCGACTCCGACGACGTCCAGTAGATAAGCCGGGCCCATCGGCCAACCCCATTTTTCCATCACCTGGTCGATGCGAACGAAGTCGACCCCTTCTCGCACCAGCGCATTGAACGCTGTGAAGTAGGCGAACAGCACGCGGTTAACAAGAAAGCCCGGGCAGTCGTTCACCACGATCGGGGTTTTTCCCATCTTCGTTGCATACTGAACCGCCGTTGCGATGGTTTCAGGAGCGGTCTTCGCACCCCGGATGATTTCGACGAGCGGCATCTTCGGTACTGGGTTGAAGAAGTGCATGCCACAGAATTTTTCGGGGCGTTTCAGTTGTGAAGCGAGGCCCGTGATCGAAATCGTCGATGTATTCGAGACGACGATCGCTTCGGGCGAAACGGCCGATTCGACTTCTTGAAGCACGCTCACCTTGACCTTTTCGTTTTCAGTTACGGCTTCGATGACGTAGCCCGCATCTTTCAGGTCGTCGTTCTTAAGAGTAGGATGAATGCGCGACAAGGTTTCGGCCATCGCAAGCGGAGTCAGCTTTCCGCGCTGAATCTGCTTGTCGAGCAGGGTCGCCGCTTCTTTCATTCCGTGGCCCAGGGCTTCGTCTTTAATATCTTTCATGTAGATTGGAATCTTGGAGTACGCGCTTTGATAAGCGATACCGCCCCCCATGATGCCGGCGCCTAAGACGGCGGCCTTTTGGAAAGGTTTTGCCTGCGATTGAGTACTCTTCGCTTTTTTCTTCACGGCCTGATCGGCGAGGAAGTTTCCGACCAAGGCCTTGGCTTGGGTCGTTTTCGATGCTTTGGCGAAGGCTTCGGCTTCGTTCAGCAGTGCTTCGTCGCGCGAAGCCTTGGCAGATTTTTCGACCGCTTCGATCGCAAGCATCGGCGCGGGATAGTTCTTGCCTGCGATCGCAAGAACCGCGCCTTTGTTGGTGGTAAAGGCCATCGTCAGTTCGGTCGAATTCAACGGGAGTGGCGCTTTCTTCACGGCTTTGCGCGATTTCCATTCGATCGATCCGGCAAGGCATTTTTGAAGCAGATCGATTCCGGCCGCGCGCAATTCTTGTGGAGCAACCACGGCGTCGACGGCACCGAGTTGAAGGGCAGCGTTGGCATCATATTGATTGCCGGTCGTGATCCATTCAAGCGCGGGATCGAGTCCGATCAGGCGCGGAAGCCGAACGGTTCCGCCCCAGCCCGGAATGATGCCGAGTTTGGTTTCGGGTTGGCCGATTTTCGTGCCGGCGGCCGCGACCCGGAAGTCGCAGGTCATGGCGAATTCGAATCCGCCGCCCAAGGCGAATCCGCCGAGCGCGCACACTGTAGGAATATTCAAATCTTCAATGTGCGAAAACAGTTTCTGAGTTTCATTCACCCAAGTTTTGAGTTCGGCTTCGGGCTTTTTGAAATGTTCGAGAAACTCGGTGATGTCGGCGCCCGCGATGAAGGCGTCTTTTCCGCTCGTGATGAGCAGACCTTTTGCCGAAGTAGGGAGGGTGTCGAGTGCCTTTCGGAGTTCAGCCAGAGTTTCGGCGTTGAATTTATTGACGGATTCGTTTTTCAGCTGAATGGAAAGCTCGAATGCATCGTTCGATTTCAATTCGGGGATGGATTTTAAGGAAAAGCAATTTCCTTCATACAAGGGAGTGGGCAAACTCATGGAAAAGTCCTTTCGTGGATTTGTTTTGATCGTAGCACTTCCCCGAAGCGCTCGCGACCGTCAAAAAATAGACGATCCGGTTTTGACGGAACTGCGATTTCCATCGAATTCCTTGCTTCCGACTCAATTGCTCCTTAATCTAATTATATAAGGAGAACAGTGACATGACGAAGGCTGATTTGATCAACATCATCGCGCAAAAGGTGAATTTGCAGAACCGACAGGCCGAGACGGTCGTGAACCTCGTGTTCGATATGATGTCCGACACATTGAAGAAAGACGATCGCATTGAAATTCGCGGCTTTGGCTCTTTCGTCAACCGCGTTTACGGCGCATACGAAGGTCGCAACCCGAAGACGGGAGAACTCGTGAAGGTCGAACCGAAACGCGTTCCGTTTTTCAAGGTCGGAAAAGAATTGAAAGAAATGGTCGATCATAAGAAGTGAAGTCTCTTATCCAAAAGGTGGCCCAAAAGGTGGGCCCAAAAGGTGGAACGCGCATGCGGATAAAAAAACTGAAGCTTTGGCTGTTGTACGGACTTTTGATTCAATCCACGCTCGTCGGGATGATGGCGACCGCACATGCGGCTTCGGACGACGACTACAACTTCAGTTGGCTCGACCCGGATAAAAAAATCTACGTTCTCCAAAACCGGAAATTCCGTAAAGCGGGCGGGGCAATGGTCTTCCTCATGGGTGGGGTCGCGCTCTCCGAGACTTACCGCAACACCTATCAGTTTCAACCGCGCCTGGCGACTTGGTTCAACGAAGAGTTCGGCCTCGAAGCGTTTTACACCGGTCGATTCAACAGCGAAAACAACGCGTACAAAGCCCTGATTCAGGCTTCGGGCGGCGGCACGACTCCGCTCATTCGCGAAATCAATTCGCAATTCGGGATTTTGCTCAACTGGGCGCCTTGGTACGCGAAGATCAACGTGTTCGATACGGTGATGTATTTCGATTGGTACTTCTCGATCGGAGCCGGTTCGATGTCGAGCGAGATCGGCCCGAAAACGAAGGCGGATTCGCCGTCGCTGTGGAAGTCCGAAAACCTGTTCGCGTTTTATTTGGGCACAGGTCAGATTTTTCACGTGAGCGATCTGTTCAAAGTCCGGCTCGATGTGCTGGGGCATTTTTATAGTGCTCCGGTGTTCGGCGGCTTGGCCGGTGCTCCGACCGACAAGAGTATCTTTTCCGGGTTTACTTTCAGCCTGGGGATCGGGTTGAAGTTATGAGTCGGGCGTCGGTTCTTTCGGCTTTAACGATCGCGGCGACGATTCTGTCGCCCCTTTCAGCGCACGCTTCCGTTCAGGACGTGAAGCGCGCTTACGAATCGGGCCAGTATTTTTCGGCGGCCCGGATGGCGTTCAACGACGCGAACCATGCGCAGACGAATTCCGACCGCGCATTCGCGTATTCATGGGTGACGCAAAGCTTGGTTCGTGCCGGGCTCGATCAGTCGGCGCTGTATTTCTTTTTGCGCACGATTCAATATCAAGATCGCACCGCGAATCGGAAGGTGCTTGAACTGGCACCGCTTTTCATCGAGCGCGTGGGCCCCGATTTGATGCGGAAGTTTTTGACCCGCTTGACTCGCCTTGAAGATTATTCGCCTCGCGCGAAAAACGCGTATTACCTCGTGTTCGCGAAAGAGCGCTTACTGAAGGGCGATTACGCGGGCGCAGTCGAGAGTGCTTCGCGCGTGACCCGTGATCATCCTTTGTATCCGGTTGCGCTTCAGATTCGCGCGACGGCTGAGGTCATGTTGAATCGTCGAGATGCGGCCCTTCTGGATTTCGCCGAGTGCGAGAAGAACGCCGACGAGCGGACCGATCTTGAAAGCGGCACGATCGAGGCCGAGCTGGCCAAAGAACAGCCGACGAAGTTGATGGAGCGGTGGAATGCGTTGAAGAAAGATTCCGCTCGCGACCTTCGCGCCCGTTGTATCGCGGGCCAGGCCAGAACCTTATATGAAATGAACCGCTTTGAAGAAGCCGATCGGATGTACGATCAGATTCCGAAGGCGAGCTTCGTCTGGACCGACACCTTGTTCGAACATGCTTGGAACAGTTACGCGCTGGAGGAATACAACCGCACGCTCGGAAAGCTGGTTTCGTATAAAAGCCCTGCGCTTCAATTCGTCTTCAATACCGAGACCGACGTGCTGATGGCTCAGAGCTACGCGGCCTTGTGTCTCTATGACGACGCGGGTAAGGTGATCGACGAATTTTCGAAGCAGTACGGAAACGTCGCCAAGGAAATCAAGCGCTTCGTCGAATCGAACCCGGTCGACATGCGTCCGTATTATGTTTTGGGTAAAAACGCGCTGAACGCCAAGCTTCATACCAACCGAATGATGTATCGATTCATGAACCGCTTCGTGCGTAGCCCGTACTTCTCGACGCTGTCGCTGTCGGAAGACCGCGCCGTCGCCGAGAAAATCGCGATTCAGCGAATGGATGCTTCGCGTCCGTCGACCCGGACCGGGATGGGGTCGGGGTTTCCGGGGTTTTTGAATCTGGTCTTGAATTGGCGGATTCGCACGATTCAGCTGATGGGCGGGATCTTCGTTCGTAACTCGATGATCGATTATCATCAGATCATGATTTCGGATTTCGAGAAGATGCAATTCATGAAGATCGACATCCTGTCTCATCAGAAAGAAAAACTATTGAACCCGGCACAGGCGAATGCTTCCGAGCGCTCGCGTGGGAACCGTATTCCCGTCCGTCGTGATGACCAATACCTTTGGTCGTTCAACGGCGAGTTTTGGAACGACGAGATCGGCGATTACGTGTTCGCCCTCGAATCGGAATGTGGCAAAAGCGGCGCCCAGGGCATTGAAAATACCGGGGGAAGCGAGTAATGCGGATGAATCGAATCGGACAAAACCTGGCTTTTTTTTCGGCATTTTGGGCTGCAAGTGTGATGGCGCTCGGGCCGTCGGCTTCGGCGTACGGCAAGGCGGATTATGCGTCCGTACAGCAGGGCAACGAGGCCAAGGTCGAATCGATTCGAAATCAAGAGATCCGGGCAGTGAAGACGGCACTGTCGTTGCGCTCGCCGCAAAATCGAAAAGCCGAGCTTTACCTGCGTCTGGCCGAGCTGTATCTCGAAGCCTATCGCTCGGACTTTTTGTTGGAAGGCCGCTTGCAGGAACGCGCGCTGAAGCGCAATCCGAATGCTAGCTTAAAGCGCGATCGTTCGATCGACGATTTGAAATACGGCATCGGTTCGGCCGAGCAGATCCTGAAGCTGAACGTGAACCGCTCGAAGCTCGATCAGGTTTATTATTTCTTGGGATACAATTACGGCGAGCTCGGAAATTCGAAAAAGAGCCTCGAATATTACCGAAAACTTTCGAAAGAATTCCCGAGTTCGAAGTACGCCGCTGAAGCGTTGAGAGCTTCGGCCGACGACGCTTTTTCGAAGGGCGATTACGATACCGCTCAGAAAGAATATGAACAGGCGCTGACCAAAACGACCGAGTCACCGCAAAAAGCGCGCATTTATCACAAGCTGGCTTGGTGTTACTACCGTCAGAAGCGGACCGACAACGCGATCGACTCGATGAAGCGGGCGATCTCGATCTCGCAAGGTGATAACGAAAAATTACTGAGCATTCGCGAAGAAGGCCTGCGCGACATCGCGATTTATTACGCCGAAAGCGGACGCGTGGACGAAGCGATTCAATACTTCGAAAAGAACGCGGGCGGAGCCGACAAGCTGGCGAAGGTTCTCGAAAAGCTTGGCAAGGAATACGAGCGGACCGGCAAGACCGATAAGGCCCAAAAAGTTTACGACGCGCTTTTGAAGCTGAACCAGAAGGACGAAAGTTCGTTTCGGGTGGCGACGAAGTTGATCGACCTGGATTTGATGCGTTCGAATTACGACAGCGCCTATCAGCGGATCTTGAAGCTCGACATTCCGAAGTCGGATGATCCCGATACCCGGGTCGCCATCATCAACTTACGTAAATCCGTGCGGACGACTGGTGTCAGCAATCACGATCGTTACCGCAAGATGGACGATAAGAAGAAGGGTCAGAAATACCTTCGAATCGCCGACGAGTATTATTCCCTTTATCTTGCGAAATTTCTTCCGAACGACGATGCTTCCCGCTCTGAACGTAACGAAGTTCGCATGTACCTTGCCGAAGTCAAGCGCGATCTGGGGCAACCGGGCGATGCCGCTCATTTGTATAAGCTCATCATCCAAGACAAAGATCCGACTTATGCCAAAGGCGCCGCTCAGTTGTGGGTGGGTAGCTTGGCCGACGAGTTGAAAAAGAAAGCCAAATCGGGCGAAAAGCCTGGAAGCTCGCCGTCCGAATTGGAACGCGATTTTGTCGATGCGTCCGACCTGCTGGAAAAATCGATTCCCGATTCGGTCGAATCGCGCGAGGCGAGACTCCGTTCGGCTCAGATTCTGGCGGCTTACCCTTCCGAAAAAGACCACGCGATCGATCGCGCATCGAAATTGGCGAAAGAGGCTCCGAATACCGCGCAAGGCGTTTTAGCCGCTCGTCTGTGGCTTCAGCTCGTTCCGACTCAAGATACGGTCGCTGCGATTCGCGACAGTCAGACTTTATTGGCGACCGATTCGAAAGGTAAGAAAAGTCTTTCGAAAGACCTCGATCTGACCAGTCAGAAATTGAAAGTCGGCGAGATCGCCACCCTTGAAAAGAACAAGGATTATGCGAAGGCGGCGAAAGGTTACGAAGAATTCGCCCAACACGCCAAGACCGAGAAAGAAGCCGAAGACGCGTACATGGGCGCCATCAATGCTTACGCGCAGAACGGTAGTTCGGAAGAAGTGGCTCGGATGATGCGCGAGTGGAAGGCGAAGTTTCCGAAAAGCAAGCTCATCGAAAAAACCGTGAAATCGAATGCCACTCAGTTTTTCATTCGTGGGCTGTTCAACGATTCGGCCGAGTTGTTCCTGGGAATCGGTCGCGAGTTCCACGATTTTTCGAGTTACCTGACCTCGGCAGCACTTTTCGACGGCGGTTTGCAAGGCAAGAAGGCGCGCAGTGTGTACCGGATGTCGCTGGCGCTTGCGCCGAACAACGAAGAGCGCGCGAAAGTTTATCGCCTGTCGGCTTACGTCGCGAACGATCTCAAAGACGATTTGTCGGCATTCAACGACTGGAAGGCATGCCGGGATTTGAATTCGAGCTTGAAAGCCGAATGTGAATCTCAGGTGGGGAATTACTACCTTCGAATGAACGACTTGGATCAAGGGCGGAAGGCTTATACCCGCGTGGTTCAGATCAAAAAAGGTCCGTCGAGCAAATCGCCTTACATTGCTTATGCCCAGTTCAGGCTTGCGCAGATCCTTGAAAAAGAAATGAAGCGAATTCCGCTTTCGGGCTCGAACGACGAACTCGTAAAAGCATTTACGAAACGCTACCAAGAATTGAAACCCGTGACGAACGCTTACCAAAAGGCCAGTGACTTCGGCGGCCCCTGGGGGATCGCCGCTGCCGAACGTCTGGGTGAATTGAACTTAGATCTCGCTTCCGACTTAGAAGCCGTGCTGAAGAATCCGAAAACGAGTGCGACGACGAAGCAGGTGTTTTCTCCGGCCGTGAGCAAGCTTCGCTCGCAAGCCAACGACCGCGCCAAGACGGCGTATTCGGTCGCGGCGAAACGGCAAATTCTTTCGCCTGCGCTCCCGATTATTCAGGATCGCTTGGTCGACGCCGGAGTGAGCGGGATGAACAGAGCCCAAGGCCCTCGCTCAGGAATCAAACTGATCGGCATGCAGCCCGACGGTGGCAAACTCGGTTCGGACGCAGCCTTGAAACAAGTTCGCGACAAATTGCTTCAGAACCAGTCGGATGCGCTTTCATGGATCGATTATGGAAACCTGTTGTGGGGAACCGGCAAGCCCGGCCTTTCGAAAGTGGCTTATCAACGTTCGCTCGATCTGAAAACGCGCATGAGCGATGCGATGAACAACCTCGCCGTCGTCATGGTCAGCGACCAAGGTTTCGAAAATTGGTTTGCCGCAAACGAGGCCATCGCACTTTGGAAGAAGGCCTTGACCCACGAGAGCACCAACTCGGCCGCGCTCTTTAACCTGGGTCATTACTTCAATTACTTCCGATTGTTCGACGATGCCCAGGATTATTTCGAAAAGGCCCTCCGCAAAGTCGACATCGGCGAAGTGCATGACGGTCTGGGCGTTGCGAATTACGGACTCGGTAAGAAGACCGAGGCCGAAATGGAATTCAAAAAGGCCGAACAACAAGGACAAAAACCGAATCGTTTCGCCAGAGCCTACGTGAAAGCCTCGCAGGCGCTCGCGGCGGGTTCGAAAAGCGATTGCGCCTCGGCACTCGATTCGATCGACGGCGGAAAAGACCTGAAGGGATTCGAAAAAATCTCGGTGGAACGCTTAAAAGAGAGGTGCCAATGAAAAACAAGTGGATGATTCTGAGTATTTTGGCACTGGCGGGTGCCTCGCTGGGTTCGATGAAGACTTGGGCGCAAGATGCCGGCCATCAAGACGAGCCGAAAAAGAAAGTCATTTACAAGGATACCTCGATCGACTTCGAGGGACTGAGCTTAGAGGGCGAGTTGAAAGCCCCGGGAGAATTTTATTTTCAAAACCGCGATCAAAACCGCTTCGATACGCTGACCAAACGTCGGCTGAACTTCCGGCGCGAGATGCTTCGGGATGCGGTTCAAAGTAATTAGGAGAGACGATGGATACGACTCAAAACGACGCCCAGGCCGTTGGACTTCAGACCGCAAACGAGATCAAAGCCGTTTTTGAACTGACCCAAGGCGGGAAGAAACAGACGTTTTTGACAAGGAAGGACCGGCTCGTGATCGGTTCGGTCGAATCGGCCGACTTGAAGATTTCAGGCTCGAAGATCGCACCGATCCACGCGGTGATGGAGCTGAAGTGGGGCGCGAGTGAAGCTCAGTGCGAGGCGAGAATCCTCGACCTAGCGAGCCCGAGCGGCGTTTCCGTCAACGGCGAAAAAGTGGTGAATCAGGTTTTAAAAAACGGCGATCGCATTCAGATCGGCGATGCCTTACTCGTGTTTCATTTCAAAAAACCCGAGTTTCAAAAATCGCTTCCCGATCAGGCACTGCTTCTGATTGATGCGAACACGGTCACTCCGATTTTCGATTATCGTCCGCCGGTCAAAGAAGCGCTCGAAGTCGTTTACTCGTGGAACGACACGATCCTGGACATCAAGCATTTCGTCGATCAGCCGACGGTGGTTCTGGGCGATACGTCCAAGAACGATTTTTTGGTGCCGCCGGTGTTTTCGTCGGGTAGTGCTCACACGCTCGCGACGAAGAACGGAAACCGCTGGGCGATCACGCTCGATTCGAAAATGAAGGGCGTGCTTTACGTGAACGGCGAGCTTCACTCGGTCGAAGACTATCGAAAGAAGGCGGGCCCCGGCGGGTCGATCTTGCTCGGCGAAAACGATTTCGCCAAGATCGAAGCCGGATCCATTCAGTTCTATTTAAGCCAAACGGTGGCGCCCCCCGTTTTGCGCGAAAAAACGACGATCATCAATGACCCGTTTTTAGCGAAAACGTTGCTGACCTCGGTCGTGCTCACCGTGCTGTTGCTCGTCGGTGTTTCTCAGATGCAGCTGACGCCGCCTGAAGTGGTGCAAGTGCCTGAAGAAATCGCGACGATTTTATACCATCCTGAAAAATATTCGGTTAAACGTCCGGTCGAGCCGCCGCATCCCGTGGCGAAGCAGGCGCCTCAGCCGCAAAAACCGAAGAAGGCCGAAATCGATTTCACCAAACCGAAGCAGGAGCCTAAAAAGGCCGCACAAGTGAAGTCGTCGCAGCCGGGTAAGGCTCAGGCGAAACAAAGCCAGTCGAAAGAAGGCGCAGGGGCACGCGCTCAAGGACATGAAGGATCGCGCGGAACGCGGACGAACCATCAAGGTAAGCCGAAGAACGCCGCGAATCGGCCTTCTCCGAACGCGGGCCATGGCCGGGGCGGAACTCGCTCGGCGGTCGCGGATAACGGAAACGTGCAGATGTTGAAAGGCGCGACCAATAAAATTCTCGATCTGCTGGGCGGATCGGGCGAAAAAATCGGAAAATCGGGCTCGAAATTGTCTGGTTTTGGCGGGTTTTCGACCGAAGGCAACGGCGGTCTGGCGCTTCAGGGTAAAGGCAAGGGCGGCGGCGGAACGGCCGATACGCTTTTGGGTGGTCTGAGCGATCATGGCCGCGGCGGCGGAAAAGTCGGAACGGGTCTGGGTGCTGAAGGTACCGGAACCGGCATCGTCGGCGGAAAAACCCGCGTGGAGCTCAACATCGGCGGAGGCGACGAAACCGTCGTCGTCGGAGCGATCGATCGCGATGCGGTCGATGCGGCGATTCGCGCGCATCGGGACGAATTTCGTTATTGTTACGAACGTGAAGTCAACTCGGGTCATCCGAATTTGGCCGGAAACGTGGTCACGGCCTTTGTGATCGGCGGTTCGGGACGCGCGTCCCAGCTGGCCGTCGCATCAAGCTCGATCCACAACTCGAACGTCGAGCGGTGCGTGCTGAGCGTGCTCGGCCGGATTCAGTTCCCGCAGCCTGCGGGCGGCGTTCCGGTCACGATTAAATATCCGTTCGCTTACGCGAATCCGGGAAGGAAATAATATGGAAAACACGAACACGATCCAATTTCCGAACGACCAGGCCGAATGGTTTCTCGCCTTCGGCGAACAATTCCGGGGTCCGTTCAAGGCTGAAGAGGTGTATCAGAAACTTCAGGCCGGTGAAGTGACCTGGATTGATTACGTTTACCGCGAAAAAGAAGGGCAGTGGATTCGCCTGGCCGATCAGCCGGTTTTCAAGGTCCTTCAGTCCGAGCCTCCGAAGCCAAAACCGACGGTCGCGGCACCGCCTCCTCCGCCGAAGAAGGTCGAAGAGGAAATCAAATGGTTTTTGTTTCAAAACGATGCTCAGACCGGGCCGTACCCGACCAGCGAATTGAAACGCCTGATCGGCGCCGGCCAAGTCGACGCCTCGGCTTACGTTTGGCAAGAAAAGTTCGCCGACTGGAAACCCTTCAGTGAAGTCGCCGAACTGAAAGCGCCGCCGCCGCCACTCGCGCAAGCGGTACCGCCAGCAGCCTCACCTGTACCAGCGCCCAAAGATCAACGAGCCGCGCCTCGCAAGCCGCTCGTGGCTCAGACCTATATTACGAACCACTCTCAAGTCGTCACGGGTATTTGCCGCGACATTAGTGTCGGCGGGATGCAGGTGCTGACGGATCAGATTCCGGGAACGGTCGGGACTTCGATCCGCTTGAACGTGACGCCTCCGCAAGACACGGGTTTAAAGCCTTTTGTCGCGGAAGGCGTGATCGTCCGCGTGCTCGAAGATCATCGCGGTTTTTCGTTCCGGTTCACTCAAATTTCAAACGAAGCAAAGCAGGCCATTGAAAGTTACATCGCATGATCCAGCCGAAGCGGTTTCCGAAATTGCCCGAAAATTTCGAATATGAAACCGAAGTGCGTGAGTCGCTCGACCGCGAACACACGCTGTTTTTCAATATTTACCGAAAAAAGGACGTGGTTCCCGAACGGGGTCTGCTGATCATTCACGGTCAGGGCGAGCACGGCGGGCGCTACCAGCATTTCGCGCACTACCTGAAAGACGAATACGATCTGATCATCGCCCCCGACCTTCGCGGCCACGGGCGCTCGGAAGGCATTCGCGGTCACGTCGGGTCTTTCGACGAATACGTCGACGATGCGATGTTGGCCTGGGACGTGCTCGGGCAGAAACTTTCGAAAGGCACACAGAAAGGCTGGAGGCGCGATTGGTTCGGCCACAGCATGGGCGGCCTCGTCACGCTTCGCGCGTTTCTTTATCGGCCCGATACCGAAGCGAGGCACGTGATGGTGTCGTCGCCGCTGCTCGATTTCAAATTCAAGGTTCCCTTCGTGAAAGATATTGCGGCAAGGCTTTTGTCGCATGTGTGGGGCACTCTTCAAATGGACACAGGCCTGAATGCGGGCGCGCTTTCGCATGATCCTGCCGTGGTCGAGGCTTACCTGAAGGATCAGCTGAACCATTCGAAGGCCACGCCGAGCTTTTACCTGAGTTGCATCGCTGCAATGAACGAGATGAGGACGGCCGACCTGCGTTTTCCGTCCGAAACGAGCGTATTGTTTCAGGTCGCGGGCGAAGACGAGATCGTCGACGCGGATACGACGGTTCGCTTTTTCGAGAGACTTCATCACGCGGACAAAACACTGATTTCGTATCCGGGGCTTTTTCATGAAATCTTCAACGAAGAGACGAAGGATCACGTCTTTGCGGATTTGATTTCATGGCTGAAGGAGAAGCCGTGAGTACCGCCGAATCCGCTCGGCGGAAACTCCTCGACCTCATTCTTGAAAAGAGTTATCGCGAAGGCGATTTCATGCTTTCATCGGGCGCAAAAAGCACGTTTTACATCGATCTCAAGGCAGCACTTCTGCATCCCGAAGGCGCGAAAGCGCTAGGCGAGTTGGCTGCGGATTGGATGAAACGATCAAATTTGAGTTTTGAAGGAGTCGGGGGGCTCACCCTCGGCGCCGATCCGATCGTGATGGCGGTTTCGCTCGGGGCTTTGGCCGAAGGAATCGTACTCCCCGCGACGATGATCCGCAAAGAACCGAAGAAGCACGGCACTTCGCGTTTTATCGAAGGAGTCGAGAATTTCAAAAAAGGCGATCGTTTTCTGGTCGTCGAAGACGTGGTGACGACCGGCGCTTCGGCGAAAAAGGCGATCGAAATTTTAAAAAACGAGGGCTATCGACCGACGCATTTGTTGACCGTGGTTGACCGTGAGGTGGGCGGGGGAGCGGACGTCATGGGCGTGGAGTTTCACGCGCTGTTTTCGTTGAGCGAGATTCAATCCGCGTTTTCGGCGAAGCATCGGAATCCGAAATAAAAAAACCGGTTTTGCGTCCGAAGCTCGGGCAAAACCGGTTTTGAAATTTTCGGAAGAATCGGAATGCGATTATTTTTTCGCGGAAGCGGATTTGGTTGCGCTCTTCGCTGAACTCTTAGCAGCACTTCCTTTGATCGGAAGCGCGTCCGGAAGAATTTTCTTCGCCAGAATCGTCAAGCGTCCGATTTTACGAGAAGCGCGTGCTTTCGGAATCGTACCTTTCGAAGCGGCTTTGCTGAGTGCTTTGATCGCAAGGAGGTAAGCTTCTTTTGCTTTCCCGAGATCTTTTGCTTGAACGGCTTCGAGAGCCTTTTTCACTGCGGTTTTAGTCGCTGATTTTACAGCGCTATTTCTGGATTGACGTTTTTTCGATTGGCCGGCGCGTTTCGTCGCCTGTCTTTTATTTGCCATGGATATGGACTCCTTCATCACCATTCGGTTTTCGTTAGGAATGGTTCGTCGAGTAAAGTATCGAAAATTTCCAGGAAAGACAAGGGGTTTTGCTTGATTCGACCGGAAAACCCCGGCTAAAATCGAATCATGAGGCCTCCATTCAGAACTTTCCTGCGCTCCCTGAGCCGCTCGCTGGGCCATTCCCTGGGGATGAGCGGAGCGTTTCTTTGCTTGTTTTCATGGGGATGGACCGGCTGTTCTTCGGTGAAGCGGCGGACGGACGCGTCCTCGATCGTGGACGGCCCGAACGGGCAGGCGATTTCGGGGCCGGTGAAGCTTTTGCCGGGAATGCGGGAAACCACCGCCGAAGACCTCCAAAAAAATCCGCCGATCACCCCTCAAATCGATGACTCCGACTCGGAAATCGTCGATCTTGACCAAAAAGCCTTGGATCAAAATGCCGAGGATGCGACCGAAGATTCGGACGACGATCTGGAGACGCCCGAGCAAGCGAAGACGGTCGTAAAGAAACACGAAGTTCCGTTCGAGTTCAACCAGAAGGTCGCCGACTGGATCCGGTATTTTTCTCAAAACGATCGCGAGCGCTTTCAACGATTTTTGGATCGCGGCGAGCCTTACCGCGAGACGGTCGAGAACATCCTCGAAGAAAACCATGTGCCGGTCGATCTCTATTATTTGGGACTGATCGAAAGCGGGTTCAACTTCCGCGCGAAGTCGCATGCCAGTGCCGTCGGCGTTTGGCAATTCATTCGCTCGACCGGACGCATTTACGGGCTCGACGTCGATCCGTATATCGACGAGCGGAAAGATCCGATTCGTGCGACCGAGGCCGCTGCCCGCCATTTGCGCGATCTTTATCGTGAGTTCCATTCCTGGTATTTGGCGATGGCGGCGTATAATGCCGGTCCGGGACGAATTCGAGGCGCCGTTCGCCGAGGAAGGACGAACGATTTTTGGGAGCTCGTCCGCAAACGCGTGCTTCCGCGCGAGACGATGGATTACGTGCCGAAATTCTTGGCCGCTCGGTACATCGGTGAAAACCCCGATCTGTTCGCGTTTTACCTGAACGAAGAAAAAAAATATCCGAACGTCGAGTTGGTAAAGGTTCCGTCACCGATCCGCTTTTCGAGCATCGAGAAAATCTGCAAAATTCCGTCGGGTTCGTTGGAGTTCGTGAATCCGCATTATCTGCGGGGCTATACGCATCCCGGCCAGAAGACCGACGAGATCTGGGTTCCCGAAGAAAGCGTGAAGCTCGTGCAATCGCATTTTTCGAGTTTGAAAAGCTCGGTGATTCACATTCGTCCGATTCGAACGCGAAGAAAGCAGGGGGTTCCGATTTACGTTGTCCGTCGAGGCGACTCCTTGTTCAAGATCGCACATCGTCGCGGCCTTTCGGTGGCCTACCTGAAACGAGTGAACGGCTTACGCAGCTCGAAAGTCTACCCAGGGCAACACCTGAAGCTTTCGGCAACGAGCTATCATCAGAAGCGTTCGCACCCGAGACGGCATCGCCGCCGGGGTCGTCGTTAACTCTTTGTTTTTACATGAAAAATAAATAAGCCCTCAAGATCATTCGGTATTTTTCCGATAGGTCGAATGGTATGAAAACATCATCTTTCTTTCGAAGCAGTTTGGTTTTGGGGATCGTCCTCTCTTCGTTCATCGGGGTGCAGGTTTATGCACAAAAGCCGGTGATTGGAAAAGGCCAGTACGGCGACAAACGAGCCGATACTAAAGCGAACCCTGTGGGGGGCGTGACGGATCCGTCCGACCCCAAAGATAACAGTCAGCAAACACCGGTTACGGCGGTGAGCACTTCGAATGATCCGGCGAAGAAAGACGATTCTTCGACTCCGATCCCCGCGACCCAAGAGGTGAACGGAACGAACAAAGCCACGACCAATACCGACACCAATGGCTCGTTAGGAAAGAAAGGCGGTCTTCAACACGAAAGCCAAGTCGGCGGCCTCACCAAAGAAAGCAAGCACTCGCCGAAGGATAAGAAAATCGCCGACGGCACTCAGACCGGTAAGGAAGATCCGGTCGATAAAAAGGGTTCGGATAAAAAAACGCCGGTCCAAAAAGATGACGCCGATCCGTCGCGGACCGACGATCAGGCTTCGGCAGCGACCGAGAGCAAGGCGCCTTGTGAGGACGAGGCGCTTCAGAAAATTTATCAATTACTGCTCCATGATTCGAGTAACGTCATGGGTTCGCTCTATGAGTTGACCTCGATGCGGCTCGCACGCCGAGCGGTCGAACAAGGCGCAACCACGCTCGAAGAGATGGTGAAGCAAGACGCGCAAAAGATGAAAGAAAAAGTGGCTGCGATCGATGGCTCGAAAGAGTTTCAGTCGCAATTGCAGGCGATCTATGAAAGCTACGGTAAGTCGTCCGACCTGAGCGTGATCAACAACGATCTCGATACGGCCCTGAAAAAAGGGAAGGACGCCTGTTACTGGTGTCGCGGTCAACGCCTGTGGAACGATCATGCGTCGGCTTATGTTCTGGCACTTTCGGTCGGTGAAAAAGACTCCGAGCTGTCGGACGTCGATGCAGCCACGATCTGGACGGTTGAAAAGATTCGTCAGGCCGCCGCGAAGACGAATTCCGCCTACAAATACGGTCATGAATACGGAAACCTGATGAACATCTCAACCCGGGTTGCCCGCTATCTCGGACGCATCGACGACGGCCAGGACGCGACCAAGGAAGATCTGGACGCCCAGATTTCGTCGGTCGAAGAGGCGGTGATGGACGCGATCGCGAAAGCGTACGAACAAGTGAAAGTGACGCTTCATTCGTGTATCGAAGATCACAATAAGGACTGCCCGGATTGCCAGAAAAAAGCGATCGCAAAATTCGAAACCGACAATCTTGCATTCGACAAAATCCAGCGCGGATTGTTGCAAGCCGTTTCGAAATCCGAAAACATCAAAATGGAAAAAGCGTTGAAAGCGAAAATGGGTGATGTGACTTTCGATCTTTCGGGCTTTGCCAAAGGCACGGTTCCGCCGGACAATCGTCGGGGTAAGTACGATGCTTGCGGGCATTTGCTTCCGCAGCGCGGTCATTCCGTCAAGGCGACACCCAAAAGCGAGGCGACTCCGACGCCAAGCCCGGCTCCTTTTCATTCGACCCTTCAACAGAGGTATGAAAAGCCGGCCATCGACAAAACCTATGTGGCTCCTCGGTATCCCATGAACATGAAACTGAAGCCGAAAACGAACAATCCTAAGCCTCTGTGGTGGAACTCGTTGAACACCGATCAAGACGAACCCGTCGACGGTAACGAACAATAGAATAGAGTCAGGCCCATCGACGAGTCGGTTGCAAATCGACCGAAGCGATGCGATTCTTTGGGTATGAAAATTTCTCTTTTATTGAGTCTTGGCGCGCTCGTGCTGTCGTCTTGTGCGCATGTCGTTACCGTACCTGAAAAAGCCTCACAAGCGAACGATCCGAACGAGGTCACGATCGCGGTGGTGGGTTTGAACGACGTTCATGGTCACCTGCTACCGATCGAGCGAAAGCTTGCGGACGGGCGCGTGATTCAAAGCGGTGGGGCGTCTGCGCTCTATTCGATGATTTCGATTTTGAAAAAAGAAATGAACGGTCGTGTGATCATCGTCGATGCGGGCGATGAGTGGCAGGGCACGATCGAAAGCAACCAGACGAATGGTGCGACCGTCGTTCAGTTTTTCAATCGTCTAGGGGTGAAGGTGGCGGCCATCGGCAACCACGAATTCGATTTCGACATTCCGGTGATGAATCGGCGCTTTTCCGAAGCGAAGTACCCGTATGTCGGTTCGAATATCTTCGTCAAAAAGACCGGTAAAAGACCTCATTGGAAAAACTTCTTTCCGTCGCGCACCTTCGACGTCGACGGAATTCACATCGGCGTCATCGGGGTTTCGACCCAGCAGACTCCGACGACGACTCGTTATGAATTCGTGCATCCTTATGAATTTAAGAACCCGTTGCAGCCGGTTCGCGAGCAAGCGCAGGCACTTCGGTCTCACGGCGCCAATCTGGTGCTCGTCACTGCGCATGCAGGGACGGTTTGCGAAAACAAAGAGGGCTTGAAAGATTGGAAGCTCCGTTCTTCCGACACTCCCGAGAGCCACTGCGACGAATCACAAGAGATCGTCCAATTGGCCGACGGCTTAAACCCCCGCGAAGTCGACGGAATCGTGGCGGGCCATACCCATCACGTGATCCATCATTGGTTTCATCAGATTCCGACCGTACAGGATCAAGCTTACAACCAATACTTTAACATCATTTACTATACCTTTGATCGTACGACGAAAAAGTTGATTCCGGAGAAGACTCGCATCGAGGGGCTGATTCCGATCTGCTCGCAATTTTTCGAAGGCTTGAATCATTGCGACGCTACTCGTTTAGTGAAGGGCCAATCTCCGAAACTCGTTCCGGCCACTTTTCACGGTCAGGCGCTCCAGCCCAACCCGAAACTTGAAGCTTGGCTGAAACCGCTCGTGGCGAAGGTCGAAAAGTACAAAAAACAGGTGCTTTCGGTGAGCGAGCTTCCGCTCAATCACGAGCGGACCCGCGAAGGCGCACTCGGAAACCTCGTCGCCGATGCCCTTCGGGCCAAGGCGAAGAGCGATTTCTCGCTCGTCAATTCAGGGGGGCTTCGGATTTCGCTCGATGCCGGCCCGATCACGTTCGATGGCTTGTTTCAGGCGCTTCCGTTCGATAATTTATTGAATGTCGTTCGGCTGAAGGGCAAGGACGTCAAAATGCTGTTTCGGATCGCCACGTCGGGGTCTCACGGAATCGTCGAGTTCTCGGGCTTGAAGCTCAAGTTGATCCCGTATGATCGTCCGGCTCCTCAAACCGATCTGGATGGAAACGGCAAGCTCGATGTTTGGGAGACGAACCGCCTGGTCGACATTCGAACCAGCGACGGCAAGCCGCTCGATGACAACCGCGTTTATACGATTGCGACCTTCGACTTTTTGGTGAGCGGCGGCGATGACATGGGCTTTGTGATGTTGAAAATCCCGAAAAAAGACGTTTCGATCCGGGGCGGATATTGTCGCGACGTCGTGGCAGAATACCTGCGCCACTTCAAGGTGATCAATACTCATGCCCATCCGCTCGTCGATCCGTAACATCCACGGGTCGAGTTCGTCGACTGACGGAGCGTCAGTGCGCGCTTTTCGCCGCTTCGAAGTCGATGTCTTTCGGGACTTTAAGCAGATAAAGCGGGATGAGTGAGAGCAAGAAAATAATCAGCACGTACCACATCATCTGAGTGAAGCTCAGGATGTATTCTTGCTGTTGCATCCGCATGGAGATCCCTCTTAAAACGCCCACGGGAACGTGCCCCAGATCCGAGACGCCCATTTTCATGAGGGCAGCCTGAGTCCCGGGGTTGAAGACACTGACGTTCGTCGCGATGTCGGTCGCGTTTTGGTTCGACGTCCGTAGCAAAAGGGTGTCCATCAATGCGATCCCGACGCTTCCGCCTACCTGACGAAGCAAGTTCAACAAACCCGCGACTTGCCCCAGGTCGGCCCCACGAAACGGGCCGAGCACGACGGCGTTGATCGGGACGAAGAGAAAGCCCATTCCGGCACCCCGGATGAGCAGGGTATAAAAGACCTCTTTTTCACTCGTCATCGATGAATAGTTCGTCATCGTATAGAGCATCAGGACGACCATTGACGTTCCCCAAAGGATCAGCCAGCGCGGATCGACCTTTTGCATTAGCTTTCCGACGAGCGGCATACAACACGCGGTGAGGAGTGCGCCGGGGATAAAGCTCATTCCGGTCTGAGTCGCGTCGAAATTCAGCACCCGCGCCATGAAAAGGGGAAGGATGAACATGACTCCGTAGAGCATGAACCCTAGCATGAACATCAATGAAGTCCCGTTTCGAACCACGCTGTCTTTAAATAGACGCAAATTGATGATCGGGTGTTTCACTCGAAGCTCCCACCAGATGAACGCCGGAAGCGAGAGCAAGGCCATGATTGTGCAGGTGAGGATCGCGTTTGAGTCGAACCATTCGTCGGCCTGACCGCGTTCCAACACGTATTGCAAACAACCGATACCCAAGATCAAAAGCCCCAAGCCGATCGAATCGATTTTGGCGGCCTTCTTGACGCTTAAGGATTCGCGTTCTTCGTCGTTCAAATCGTGTACCGGGCCCGTTTTGGTCAACTTCGGTGCATGATTAGTGACGTAAAGATAAGCCAGCCCCGCCGCTAAAAGCCCGAGCGGAAGGTTGATGTTAAAGATCGCCCGCCAGTTGAAGTGGTCGGTGAGGAATCCGCCCAGGGTCGGACCGATCGTCGGACCGATCATGACGCTCATTCCGTAAATCGCGCTCGCCGTTCCCGACTGTTCGCGTGGGAACTGCTCTTGCAAGAGCGCCTGCGAGGTCGGCAAAAGGGCACCGCCCATGAAGCCTTGAAAGATTCGAAAGATCACCAGCGTGGCAAGGTTCGGAGCCAGTCCGCACGCGACCGAGGTCACGGTAAAGGCGAAGATGCACGAGATGTAATACTTTCGACGACCGAACTGCGAGCCCAGCCAAGCCGAAATCGGCAGCACGATCGCGTTTGCGATGATGTAGCCCGTGACGACCCACGAGATGTCTTCTTGGGTGGCACCCAAGTTCCCCATCATTCGTGGGATCGCGACGTTCACGATCGAGGTATCGATGATTTCGAGCAGTGAGGCCAACACCGCAGTCGCAATGATGAGCTTGGCCCGTAATGTCAGCTTGTATTCCATGGTGTTCCCGGAGGGTTATCGGACTTTTACGGAAACTTCGACCGAAAGGCCGGCTTTCAGTAAGTCGTAATCTTCTTTTTTCACGTTTTTGAATTTGATCCGGGTCGGAACGCGTTGGACGACTTTCGTGAAGTTTCCGGTCGCGTTGTCGAAAGGGATCAGACTGAAGATCGAGCCGGTCGCCGGATAAAAGGCTTCCACTTCGCCTTCGAAACTGCGTCCCGAAACCGCGTCGACGTCGATGTCGACCGTTTGTCCCACCTTCAGTTGATTCAAATCGGTCTCTTTGAAGTTGGCGACGACCCAACGATCGTCATTGCTGACAAAACCGATCAGAGGAGTACCAGGGTTGGCAAGCATTCCCACTTCGGCTGCCTTTTTCGCGATGACTCCGTCGCTCGGAGCGCGAATCTGGGTATCGTTCAGGCTATTCGTTGAAATGGCGGCTTGGGCCTGCAAGGCTTTCTGCCGACGCGCGAGTTCCTGATAGGTCGCCAGTGCGTTGTCGCGCTGTTGAGCCGAGACCGCGCCTTGTTCGTAGAGGCTTTGAATCCGATGATAGTTCCGTTCGGCGTCTTGTACTCGGGCTGCGACCGAACCGAGTTCGTTTTCGCTTTGTTTGCTGCGGTTCTGGTAATCCTCAGAGTCGATCTGAACGAGGACGTCGCCTTTCTTGACCTTCTGGCCTTCCTGCACATTCACTTGGGTGATGTAGCCCGAAACCCGGGCGGTGAGGATGACGGTATTGGCTTCGATTTGCGCGTTGTCGGTGCTGACGAAGAAGAAAAAGTCATAGAGGAAGTACAATGCGCCGACGAGCGCGACCGATCCGACCGCGATCATGACCTTTCGGCGTTTATTGTTCTTCGGTTTTTTGACTTCGACTTTGACTTCAACTGTATTCTTTTCTGTATTTTTTTCTGTATCTTTTTCGGTAGTGGTACTCATCGGTTTCTCCTAATTCTAATATTTTAAATCGGTTGTCCTAATGCCAGTTCGAGCTTCAGCTTCGCTTCGGTGCAATTCATCTGCGAGTGGACGATGCCGGCGCGAGCTTTAAACAGTTCGAGTTCCGCATCCAAGACCTCGGTCGTGGTGCGGACGCCCGCCTTGAACCCGGCTTCGGCCAAGCGGACGGTTTCTTGAGCACGCTCCAAATCGGCTTTTTTTGCTAGGTAAAGCGTCGCGCTGTAAAGGTAGCGTTTTTTCCAGAATGCAAAATCGACGGGCGCGGCCAAGGTGGCTTGACGAAGTGATTTTTGATTTTGAATCGCCTTGTATTTTTCTTCCTTCGATTTCGCGAATTCGGAGGGCGAGAAAATATCCCAGTTTAAAAAGAATCCGGCGCTCCAGCCCGAGCGATAGCGTTCCCAGTCGCTGAGTGTGTCGTTCAAATTGTTGTACATGACATATTGTCCGTTCAGCGAGATTTTCGGAACCCAGAAACTTCCGCTCGCCGAATCGGTAAGGTCGGAGGCGTAAACGCGTTCGCTCAAAGCTTGAAGATCGAGGCGCTGATGATCGTCGCCGTATTGAAGATTTTTCACCGGATCGGCCGACGGGACTTCAAGTTCGGACGAATCGAGTGCGTCGACCGGGCCGTCCAAGCCTAACAGCACGCCCAATTTTTCGCGGGCGATCTGGATGTTGTCGCGGGCCTGAAGCATTTCGGCGTCGGCTTCGCTCAATTGTGCTTCGACGCGAAGGACGTCGTAGTTGGTCGAGATCCCGCCCGATTTCAATTTTTGAACCTGATCGAGGTGATTTTGCAGGGTCTTTAAATTTTGCTCGGACACGTTTTCGAGTTTTTTCGCGGCGACGACTTGTGCGTAGGCGAGCTTCACGTCTTCCGAGAGCGAGAATTTCTTCCAGGTATAATCGGCTTCGGCGGCGCTTTTGAGGTGCCGGGTCGAGCGGTAGGTGTTGACGTTGTGAAGTCCGTCGAACAGCATCCATTGCGCATTGAACGTCGCGCTCGAAGTAGGGAAGATTTGCGGAATCGAGGCCATGACTCCGTTAAAAGGAATGTTGATGTACTGATATTTTTTCGTGAAAAAATAGCTCCCGGCCACGTTGATCGAGGGGAGGAAAACCGAAAAACCTTCGACCTGCTTCCAGCCCATTTGTTCGCGGGCGGCATCCGCTTTTTGAAGTTCGGGCGAATGTTCGACTGCGGTCGAGAGCGCTTGATCCAGGGTAAGGGACTTTAGATCATCTGCGGGCGGGGCGGATCCCTCGGCTTTGACGGAAATGACCGTAAATAACGAGATGAGGAGGCAAAAAACCAGAATTTTGATGAACTCGATGCGGGGTGAAAAAAGTCTGTACATATATTGTATACTACTATACTATATAGGAATAGGCAAGCGTTTTTTGAGAATCGCTTGAAGGCGTTGAAGGAGGCTTTGGGAAGGGATGAGTTTAGGCGTTCGTTTTATCCCCAGTAAAAAGAAACTGGAAAATCTCGAAAAAGAATATTCCTGTTTCAAGTCGTATTACATCGAGGCGTTGCAAGCTTTGTTCGCTCTTTCGAATGACTTGGAGAAAGCGCTTGAGCTGATGCACACCAAACAGGGGTTTTCACGGGCCCGCTATTTGCTGTTGATGGTGTTGTTGCATGAGGACGACCAGCGTCTGCCTCCGAACGAAATCGCGCTTCGGCTTGGGGTGACTCGCGGGAACATGACGGGCTTGATCGATTGTTTGTTGAAAGACGACTTGGTGAAAAAATATCAAGATACTGAAGACCGCAGACAGGTCTGGGTCGAGCTCACTCCGAAGGCAGAGACGTTTCTGAAAGAGATCATGCCCGAACACTTCAAGCGCATCGCAAAGTTCATGTCGGCCATCACGCGCGAAGAGGGCGAGCAGCTGATTAAAATTTCCCGCAAGCTCCATGACTCTCTGGACGCATTCAAGGACGACGGCGAATCGAAATAGGCGGTATCTTTCTGACGTTTGCGCACGGTCGATTGCGGTGCTATTCTGAAAATACGCGAGGCACTCCAAGACACCGATGAAGATTCCCGTCTTTTTCAATCCGGTCCAAAAGAAACACAAACCCCTTTACGAATGGGCTTTCGGCGAAAAGCTCGATCATCCCGAAACCACGAATCGCATCGAAAGCATTCTGAGTGCCATTCACAAAAACGAAAACGATTTTTCGATCCGGGTTCCGGATCAAGTTCCCTTCGATTTAATCCATCAAGTTCATGATCGCGAGTTGTCCGCCCTTTACGAAACGGCTGAAAAACAGCTCGAAGAGGGAATGACCTTTTATCCGTCGGTGTTTTTTCCGCATCGCGAGATCAAAACCGATCCGTCGAAGCTTTCGCATGCCGGGGGATACTGCTTCGACTCGGGCACGCCGCTCACGTCGTTGACCAAGTCGGCGGCCGAATGGAGCGTGGCCTGCGCGCAAGACGCGTCGTTATTCGTCGAACGCGGTGAAGGATCGTTCGCTTACGCACTTTGCCGACCTCCGGGACACCACGCAAGCCGAAGCTTGTTCGGCGGTTATTGCTATTACAACAATGCCGCGATTGTGGGCTCAAGACTGCGTGAGCGCGGAAAAGTGGCCATTGTCGACATCGATTTTCACCACGGGAACGGAACGCAGGATATTTTTTACGAAGACGATCGGGTGCTCTTCATTTCGATTCACGGAGACCCTTTACAGATGTATCCGTACTTCAGCGGCTTTGCCGATGAAACCGGGCGCGGAGCGGGAGAGGGCTTTAACTTAAACCTGCCGCTGCCGACGGGCGTCGATGGGCAGGAGTACCTGAAGGTGCTCGACCGCGAGGTCATTCCCGTGCTGAAAAAATTCGTTCCCGATTCGCTGGTCCTTTCGGCGGGATTCGATACCTTTCGAGGCGATCCGTTCGGGAATTTCACGCTTCAAACCCCTGATTTTGCCGAAGTCGCGGCGCGGTTCGCGCGCTTGAACATGCCCACCGTCATCCTACAAGAGGGCGGCTATTCGGTCGATAAGCTCGGCTTGAATGTCGTGACGTTTTTGCAGGCGTTTCGGGATTCTACATCCTGAAGGTTCCGAAGCGGGTGTCGGCAATCGGCGCATTCAAGGTCGTATTGAGTGCAAGTGCGAGTTGGGCACGAGTTTTCCACGGCACCAGGATTCCGTCATCCCAAAGTCTTGCCGTCGAGTAGTAAGGCGAGCCTTCGCGTTCGTACTGTTCGAGGATCGGCTTTTGGATTGCTGCGATCTCGGCGTCGCTCAGCTTTTTGCCGGCCTTCAGCATCTGATCGACTTTCACTTGCGAGAGCACTCCCGCCGCTTGTTCGCCACCCATCACGCTGATCTTGGCATTCGGCCACATGAACATGAATCTCGGATCGAAGGCACGACCGCACATGCCGTAATTGCCGGCGCCGAAAGATCCGCCCACGACGACCGTGATCTTCGGAACCTGCGTGGTCGAGACCGCTGTGACGAGTTTTGCGCCGTCTTTGGCGATTCCGCCGTGTTCGTATTTTTTGCCGACCATGAAGCCCGTGATGTTTTGCAAAAACAGCAAAGGAATCTTGCGCTGCGAGCACAGCTCGATGAAGTGCGTGCCTTTGAGGGCGCTCTCTGAAAATAAAATTCCGTTATTGGCGACGATGCCGACGGGGATGCCGTGAACATGGGCGAAGCCGCAGACGAGTGTGTTTCCGTACAGAGGCTTGAACTCATGAAAGCGCGAACCATCCACCGTACGAGCGATGATCTCGCGCACGTCGAAGGGCTGGCGAAGATCTTTCGGCAGAATGCCTGCGATTTCGCGCGGATCATACAAAGGTTCTTCCGAAGCAATGCGATCGATCGCAAACGGAGCAGGTCGGTTCAGATAAGCAATCGCATCGCGGGCGAGTTCGAGTGCATGTTCGTCGTTCTCGGCCAGGTAATCGGTCACGCCTGAAATACGCGAGTGGGTATCGCCTCCGCCTAATTCTTCGGCCGAAACGATTTCGCCGGTGGCGGCTTTCACCAGCGGAGGTCCGCCCAAAAAAATGGTCCCTTGGTTTTTGACAATGATCGTTTGTTCGCTCATGGCCGGAACATAAGCACCGCCTGCGGTACACGAACCCATGACGACCGCTAACTGAGGAATGCCTTGGGCCGATAAGGTGGCTTGGTTGTAGAAGATGCGTCCGAAGTGTTCCTTATCGGGAAAAACTTCGGCTTGAAGAGGAAGGAACGCTCCGCCGGAATCGACGAGGTACACGCAAGGCAGATGATTCTCGCGCGCGATTTCTTGCGCGCGGACGTGTTTTTTCACCGTCATCGGAAAGTAGGTTCCGCCTTTGACGGTGGCGTCGTTGGCGACGATCATGACTTCGCGACCGTTGACGAGGCCGATGCCGGTGACGACTCCCGCGCCGGGTGCCGCGCCGTCGTACATTCCGTTCGCGGCCAAAGTCGAGAGTTCTAAAAACGGCGTGCCCGGATCAATAAGTTTTTGGATGCGATCACGAACGAAAAGCTTGCCGCGCGATTCGTGTTTTTTGCGCAACTCGGAGCCGCCGCCTTCGCGGGCTTTCGTCATGGCCTCTTCGAGTTTTTTGATTTCAGAATGATGATGGGCTTCGTTGGCCTTGAATTCGGCGCTGCCGGTCTGGATTTGAGATTGGATGATGGACATACGCCCACTATAGCGGTCGGGCCCACCATTTGGTAGAGGGGGTGCGTTATTCGGAGCTTTCTTACCCAATAAAAAAAATCGCGCCGACTCTCAATGGGGATAGCCTTCGATCGGCAGGACTCCGCTTGAGAATTGGCGCGATGATGTTGAGTATTGTTTTGAAATCGGATGATTTACGGATTCAAGAGGTTAATCACCATTGACCAACGGCGGCCTCCGTTAAGCACTCTCACCCCAGCGGTAGCGTGGAAAAGCAGTTCCGCTTCGGCGCCCAGTCCGTAACCAATTCTGTGACCATCTCCATCCGTAACGGTAACACCCAAAATTTCGGTTCCTTCAAGGTCGTTATTTGCGGCGCTAGATGCTGAGAATCCGACAATCTTTCCGTTAGCGATAGCCGAAGGATCCACGGGATACCGCACGGCCTGGGCCGACACACCCATTCCTGGGCTGGCCCCAAGCTGTGGTCCGACAAAATTGATTACCCGGCCGTTGTCGAACAGACAGCGTAGCTTTGAAATCCCGGCGCGAAAGCTAAACAGCACTCCTCCTCCGACGGAGAGCGAGTCATTTTCGCAGGCGACTATCTCAGGTGCCGACAAAACGTTCAATACTGCCCACACTCTATTTTGAAGAGTTTCAGAAGATGGAAGTGATGCTTCCGCCTCCGACAAGTTTCCACTTAAGAGTTGATGACAAACGTCGATTCCGTGAAGAAGCCGATCTTGGTTTTGCGACCATCCACCTGTTCCATCCGAGTTCTCGTCCATGGCAGCCATGATTGCTTTGAGTGCTAAATCATTCTTTTTCTGATGAACAAGGTGTTCTGCACAAGAGATTAATTTAATTTTAAGTTTATCACTGTGATTATATCGCTCGTGAGATGGGATCGTATATTTAAAGGCAGAAACTTTCTTAACCGATTGAGCGTGAGCAAAATGGGGTTGGGCCACAAGCGAAGCCAAGACGAGCATTGTCGTATTCATGAAATTCATTGTTTTTCCTTCTTGGCGCTCGCGGATGCTATCAGGATTTCGAAATTTTTTCAATATTATTTTTTAAATATTATTTAAAAAACTCGAATACCTGAACGGTGCGTTTCTTTTCGAGCCGGATTTCGGGGCGGTTCGAGTTTTCTTCGACCTCGTAACTGAAGTCCATGCGCTGAAAGCCCAGGCGTTCGAATTCGCGAAGGGCGTTTTCGAGGTAGATCCGACCCGGGTCGGAGAGGTAGATCTTGCCGTCGGGGCGGATCAGTCGCGCCAGTGCGCGGACGAGTTCTTCTTGATGGCGGCGCTCGTAGAGCACGTCGCTTGCTAAGACAAAATCATATTCGCCCAAGGTGACCGATTCGGGCTTGGTGTCGAGGTCGGTCCAATCCCATTTTACATAATCAATCTTCGCCTGGTTCAGCTCAGCGTTGCGGGCGACCCACTCGCCGACGTCGGGATGAAAGTCGCTGGTCTGCATCGAGGCACCGATCTTCGCCGCTAAGATCGCGGGCAAGGCCAAGCCGCAGCCGACTTCGATGCCGCGTTTTTTGGTAAAATCCGATTTGCGCTCGCTGATGAAGGTCGCCAAGCCTCGGGCTGCGGGCCAGACGATGCCGAAGTAGGGGCAGAGGTTGAGTAAGCGCTCTTCTTCTTCGGGTGTTTCAGGGTCGTATTCGCGGCAGATGTCGTCGAGGGCGCGATCCATGTCCTTCAGCGAATGCAGATGAAGGGGGTAAGAGCCGATTTTTTCAATCGAAAGAAACGTGTCGTAGGGAATCAACGGCGAGGCCAAGGGTTTCATGAGGGTCATTGTATTCAAACCCGATTCTGATTACATTAGAAAAAATGGGCTCATTTTTGGTCATCGCTTCGGCATTCGGCTTTTCGACTCTCGCTATTTTCGGCAAAATCGCCTATCAAATGGGCTTTCACCGCAACGAGATGCTGGCCTGGCGGTTTGGGCTTTCGATCCCGGTCCTGTTCGTCATCCTTGTATGCATGAAGGCCTTGCCGAAAAACCGGAGCGCTTTTTTGAAGGCCGTGGCCTTGGGCGCGGTCGGAATCGGAACCGAATCGAGCGTGTATTTCATGACGCTGGCGAAGGTCGGCGCAGCTTTGACCGAGGTGTTGCTTTACTTGTATCCCGCCTTCGTCGCCGTGATTTCGCATTTCTTTTTGAAAGAAAAAATGGGGCCGAAGAAAGCCGCCTGTGTCGTGCTTTCACTGGTGGGGTGTGTGTTCACGGTGGATCTTCACGCCAACCTTCAATCGGGCGGCGATCTTTCGGGCGTATTTTTAGGCGCCCTGACGGGGTTTCTTTACGCAGTCTATCTGTTGGCCGGAGATCGCCTTCTGAAAGACGAGAACCCGCTCACGGTCGGGGCCGGCATCGTGCTCGGAAGTTTTCTCACGTTCGGAACACTCGCCACTGCCCCCAGCATCACGACGAGCGTACCGGCTCGGATGCCGCAACACCTGACCGAGTGGGGAGTCTTGGCGGGAATGGCTCTGTGCGCATCGGTGCTTCCGTTTACGACCCTCTATGCCGGGATGAAGCGGGTGGGGCCGACCCGGGCCTCGATCCTCTCGACCTTCGAGCTGGTCTTTGCCATTGTTCTTGCTGCGGTGTTCCTAGGTGAAAAATTGACAGGACTGCAAGGGGTTGGCGCGTTTTTAATTCTACTTTCCGTTTTACTCATCCAAAGGCTTCGTTGAAACTAGAACTATGATCGATCCTCGAACCGGGTCCCATCCCTCCGTGCGCTTTGAGCATCATCCCGCTGTCCGGGGAGAGATTTATCGTTTGGACGACCGCTCTTATCGCCAAGAGATTGTAGACGAAGTGGTGGCTCGGACTCTTCAGGATGTTCAGCACCAAGACCCGCGTCTGCTACTCGAAGAAACCCTTTACCATGAACGCATGAGACTGCGGAAAAGCCGGGCGAACTGGCTGACCTCGCCTTACATCGCCGCCCGCAATCAGCGCGATCGCGACTTCATCCGTTCGATCCGTTCAGGGTTGAGAAACACTGTTGGTCTGGAGGATTACCGGCATCTGCTCGAAGGTTATACCGATCACTTCGGATCCGAAATTTGCGGAAATTTCGAACCGAAGGTTTACGATTTCGCGATCCGGGCGGTGCCCTGGATGTTTAGTTGGCTATTAAATGCCGCAAGCTTAAAACGGATTTTGCCCTGGGGAATGAGCGAAAGTTTAAATACGCGTCTCAAAGTGGTAGGAGAGGTGGATCACCTTCAACGCTTGGCCGAAAAAGGGACGATCCTGATGGTGCCGACCCATCTGAGCAACATCGACAGTATTCTCATCGGCTACGTGATTCACCTGATGTCGCTTCCGCCGTTTGCATATGGAGCAGGATTAAATTTATTTACGAATCCGATTTTGGGCTTTGCGATGAGCAGGCTCGGTGCCTACACCGTCGATCGCCAGAAAGTGAGCGGACTCTATAAGTCGTCTCTTAAAAATTATTCGACGGCGATTCTCAAGCGCGGCATTCACTCGATCTTTTTCCCGGCCGGAGGGCGCGTTCGCAGCGGTGCGATCGAAAGCAGGCTCAAACTGGGCCTACTCGGGACGGCGTTGCAAGCACAGATCGAGCGCTATCAAGAGAACCATCCGAACCCGAACATCTACATCGTTCCCATGGTGATGAGCTATCCCTTCGTGTTTGAAGCGTCGAGCCTGATCGAGGATTACCTGGAACAAGCGGGCAAGCATCGGTTCATGCCGAACGATGGTGCTGAGCCGTTCGTACTCTTCAACGTAATTCGGTTTTTCTGGAAGCTGTTCTCGTCGCGGTCCGAACTGTGGGTCCGCATCGGCAAGCCCATGGACGTGTTCGGAAACTTCGTCGACGAGAACGGAATTTCAATCGGCGCGAACGGAACGTCGATCGATCCACGTCGATGGCTGATGTCGGAAGGCGAGTTGAAGACGGTTCCTCAACGGGATCGCGAGTATACTCAAATCTTGGGTGAAAAAATTTCGACCCGCTATCACGCCGAAAACGTCGTGCTCAGTTCGCACCTCGTGGCGTTTTCGCTCTTTCAGGTGTTGCGCAAGCAGTATCCGCAGCTCGATCTTTTTCGCTTTCTTCGTCTGGGCGAGGCTCAACGGATGGTGCCGATGGACCGGTTCTACGAAGAAGCCGAACGCTGTTGCGCGATGATCAAGAAGGCTGCGAACGCGGGCAAGCTGCATCTGTCGCACACGCTTCAGTGTGGTGACGTGAAAATCTGGGTCGAGGACGGCGTGCGCCAGTTAGGGCTTTTTCACGACGCGAAGGTAGCAAAGATCGTGACCGGCGATTCGGCCGAGGCGATCACCACCGACGACATGAATTTATTGTATTATTACCGCAACCGCCTGACGGGTTACGGGTTCGGCAAACTCGACGAGGCTTCGCAGTCGCGCGACATTTTCGGAGAAACAGATGAAAAAGGCTTTTTGGTCTAACTCGAAGATCGCGATTTTGGGCGGCGGCAGTTTCGGTACGGTGTTGGCCAACATCGCGGCCCAGAACTGTTCGGCGGTGACGATGTACGTCCGCGCCGAAGACCAGGCGCGCGCGATGAATTCGACCCGGATGAACCCGAATTACGTGAAGGATCTCGTTCTGGACTCAAAGATCAAGGCGGTGAGCAGTTACGAAAAAGTATTCGAGCAATCGCTTGATTTGGTCCTTTTCGCACTCCCGTCGCACGCCACTCGCGAGCAAGCCAAGATCATTGCGCCTTATCTGAAGGGCAGCGAGATGATTTTGCATGCGACGAAGGGAATCGAAGAGCAGAGTTTAAAGCGGATTTCGACCGTGCTCGCCGAAGAGCTTCCGGTCGTTCGCATCGGCGCGATTTCGGGGCCGAATTTGGCGGGCGAAATCGCGAAGGGCGAACCGGCTGCGACTGTCGTGGCTTCGGCCTTCGACGACGTGATCGCGGCGGGCGAGGCGGTGCTGTCGACGCCTCGGTTCCGGGTGTACACCGCGCACGATCTGATCGGGGTCGAGTGGGGCGGTACTTTGAAAAATATTTTCGCCATCGCAAGCGGGATCTTGGACAGCGTCGGATTCGGCTGGAACACGCGATCGTTGCTGCTGTCGCGCGGGCTGGCCGAGATGGTTCGTTTCGGGGTGGCGATGGGCGCACAATCCGAAACTTTCTTAGGCTTGGCGGGGATGGGCGATCTGATCGCGACTTGCAGTTCGAGTCAGTCTCGCAACTTCAGAGTGGGGTATCACCTCGCGAAGGGTGAAACCCTGGATGCCGTATTGGCCGAGCTGGGTCAGGTGGCCGAAGGGGTGCGCACCACGCGCATCGTGTACGAATTTGCCCGCGAACGCGGAATCGAAATGCCGATCACCGAATCGGTGTACAAAATTATTCAAGGCCAGTGGAGTGTTGAGCAGGGCGTGCAGCACCTGATGACCCGTCCGCAAGTTCAGGATGAGTGGGTATAGCGATGGACATGAAAATACGTCTGATGAATTTGCTCGGGATCGAATCGCTGATCTTGCTCACGCTTTCATGTGTCGGAATTTATCTTTTTTATAAGTTCTTTCTTCGAAAAATCAGTGAGGCGCGACACGCGAATCTGAAAAATCTTTTTCGCGAACTCTCGGTGACTTACGTGTTGTTCGGCGTTTTGTGGAACCTTCAACATTGGATTTTGAAGAAGTGGTTTTTTCTCGATTCATTTTATCCTTATTTCGGCGTGGCGACCCTGGTCTTTGGCGCAATTTTGTTCGTTCGGGCGGTGAAGATCCTCGTTTTCGAATATCTGTTTCTGAAGAACATGCGTTCGGGAGTTCCCGTTTTGCTGGTCAACCTGGTCACGCTCATTCTTTCGATTTTCATCGTGGCCTGGCTGTCGACTTCGGTGTTCGGCGTTCGCTGGGCTCCGTTGTTGGCGACTTCGGCGATCGTTTCGGTCGTGATGGGGTTAGCACTCCAGGATACCCTCGGAAACCTCTTCGCGGGTGTGGCGCTTCAGTTCGACAAGCCCTACGAGATCGGCGATTGGATCGAAGTGCATTCATCCGAAACGGCTGAAATTTTTATCGGTGAAGTGCACGAGATCACCTGGCGGGCGACCGTACTATGGGGGCTTTTGGACGAGGTTTTGGTTCTGCCGAACCGAATGGTATCGCAGTCCGAAGTGGCGAACTTCTCGGCGCGGAAGAAGCCGATTTACCGGGCATTGACGATTTTTCTCGATGTCAATGCCGACGACGAAAAGGTGAAGCAGATGTTCATTCGAGTTTTGAAGGAAACGCCGGGCGTGCTTCAGACGGCGGCTCACTTCGTGATGTTGCGCGATCTGAACGAGAAGGGTGCCCATTGGCGGATTTCTTATCCGATCGCGAACTTCGGCAAGCAATACCTGGTCGTCGATGAAATCCTAATGCGCACCCAAGCCGAACTCAAAAAGGCCGGCGTCGAAGTGTCGCGCATTCGGGTCGATACCGGAAAGGGTGTCTGACTACTTTTTGATGCCCACCGCATCAAAGGTCGAGGGCGATGATTCAATCTCGCGGTATTCGATTTTCAAAATTTCCAGCTCTTCTTCGCCCTTGGGCGATTGAAAAGAAACGACGTCGCCTTTTGCCGAGCCCATGAAGGCTTTTGCGAGCGGTGAAATCCAGCTGACTTTTCCTCGGGCCGGGTCGATCTCGTCGATTCCGACGATCGAGATTTTTTTCTTCATGCCGTCTTCGTTCTCGTAGGTCACGGTCGCGCCGAATTGGACCTTTTCGGCCTTCACTTGCGACGGGTCGATGATCTCGGCAATTTCAAGTCGCTTGGTTAAGAAACGAATCCGTCGGTCGATTTCGCGCAGGCGGCGCTTTCCGTACTGATAATCGGCGTTCTCGGAGCGGTCGCCGTTCGAGGCGGCCCAGGTCACGACTTGGGTGACTTCCGGTCGGGTAACGTGCAAGAGCGTGTGCAGCTCGTCCTTCAGACGGGCGTGCCCCTTCGGCGTGATGTAATTCTTTTTCGTCGGAAGCGATTGGAGTTCGATATCCGGACTATCGTCGCCGTCGTCTTCCTTGGTAAAGGCCTTGCTCATTCGAACGATGTTACGGCATGAATTTCGCTCCTGCAAGGGGGTATGAAAAACTCGAAACGCGCCGTCGGAAACCGGTATGAAGAATTGGCCTCGCAATATTTAGTCGAAAATGGCTACGAAATCCTGGCTCGAAATGTTGTCTATCGCTGCGGCGAGATCGACATCGTCGCCCGTAAGGACGACACGCTCGTTTTCGTCGAAGTCCGAAAACGAGATCCGCGCTTCGGGATCGCTCCCGAAGAGACCCTGACGATCACCAAGCAAAAGCGCCTGCTTCGGGCGATCCGTCTTTATCTCTCTCGCTATCGCGGAACTGCCGAGCGGTCCCGCATCGACTTGATCGGATTTACGGGCGAGCATCTCGCGCATTTTGAAGATTTTATGAGAATTCAGGATTAAAAACACCACGGCCCGGCTTCTTTCGAAGGCCGGGCCGTAGTCATTGGCAACCATGTGGAGAGGAACGATCACTGATTCAAGATGGGTTTTCCGTTGCGGCGGCTGAGCGCTTCGTCGTCGTAAAAGTCGAATTCGTTTTCGGCATCGAATGCCTTCATGATTTTTTGGAATTCGGAGCGGACGCTACAGTATTTCGGAGTCACGTCGGTTTCGGTGTGAATTTGTTTCAAGTTTTGAACGAATTGGGTGATGCCGCTCGATCCGACGAATTCGAGGTTCTGGAAGTTCATCACGATTTTTTTCGGAGTTTCGTCCTTCTGGTTTCTTGCGATCGCTTTGTTGATGATCTGCCAGACGTCGTCCTGGGTTTCGTAATCGACTTTGCCGTCGAGATAGAGGACGATGCTGTCGGGACTGTTTTTGATTCTTGCTTTCATTTTTACTCCTTCAAAAGTAACCTTCTTTTAGAATGCCAACGAAAGACGAATCCGTCACCAGTCAAGATTATCACACTCATCCCGCACAGCGGGCACGGATCTCGATGATCGCCACTCCGATCGGCAACCTGGACGACATCACCTTACGCGCGATCGACGCGATCCGGGCTTGTGACGAGCTTTGGTGTGAGGATACCCGGCATACACAAAACTTATTGAACGCCCTTAAAATCGAAGGGAAGCGCCTCAAACGGGTCGATCAGCACGTCAGCGAAGCCGAGCTGAAGCGCTGGCTGGAGCGGGTCGAGAAAGAGGGTCAACACATTGGCGTTGTCACCGACGCGGGAACGCCCGGTATCAGCGATCCTGGTGCCAAAGTCGTTGAAATCGCGTTTCAGCATCCGGGGATCCGCATCGAACCCGTGGCCGGAGTCTCGGCCTTGAGTGCCTTCGTGTCGATCGCGGCGTTTTCCGACGCTTCGTTTTTGTTTCGCGGATTCTTCCCGCGCGACGCCGGCGACGGGATCCAATTGTTAAACGGTCTCAAGGATTCTTTGGTTTCGAGGAATTGGATCTTCTTCGAAAGCCCCTTGCGCATTCGGGCGGCGATGGAGACCTTGAAGCGCTGGGCTGAGGGATCGGATTTCGTACCCGGTTTTATTTTCGCCAAGGAACTGACCAAGCTCCATGAAACGGTCTATGCCGGGGAAGGCGCACCTTTTCTTGAGCGTTTGCTTCAACAGCATTTTGACGAACGAGGTGAGTGGGTCTTCTCCGTGATTATACCTAAAAATTATTTAAAAAGTGAAAAAGACGAAACAGATTGGATGCTTACCCTGGAATGCCTCATTGAAGCCGGAATCTCGACAAAAGACGCCGCAAACCGGGTTTCTCAGCGATTTTCCATCGCGAAAAATTTGGCGTATCAACGGGCGCTCGAACTTCAAAAAAAATGAAAAAAAGTGATTCGGGTGCTTGACCCATTTTTCATCCCTAGTATCCTAAGAGTGTGTGGTTGTGGTTGAGTCCATGGACGGATTCATAGCGGGAGAAAAAATTCTCTAGGTCTTTTGACCGAAAAAGCTCCACTGCCTCGACGAGATCAGGAAGATTCTCTGTCGAGGCTTCGTTTTTTCTAGTTTCTTCAAACAGCGGAACGTCGGCGGAACAATCTGAATTCGACACCAGGATGGTGACGAAAAAGGACGGAAAGCATGGACGCTCTCAAGACGGTTCCAGAAAAAACTCATTCCCGACGAACGCTCGGGCTACTTCAAAATCTCGTTCAAATCATTTCGCTGAAAGACCGCGCGACACTTTTGCACTCGAATCGAGTGCATGAGCTGACCCGTGAATGGGCCACGTACATGCGCAGTCGCTTCGAGTGGACCGAGATCGATTCCGGTACGCTTGAGACGGCAGCACTCCTTCACGATGTCGGCAAGGTCGGCATTCTCGACGAAGTTTTGCAGAAGCCGGGCAGCCTGACCGCCGAAGAACGCGAGCATCTCGAACAGCACTCCGAAATCGGCTATCAGATGATTCGCGATTATCCCGGAATTTCGGACATCGCCTTAGGAGTTCGCCATCACCACGAACGTTGGGATGGCCGAGGATATCCGCTGGGCTTGAAAGCGACGAACATTCCGGTCCAAGCCCGCATCATCGCCATCGTCGATGCCTTCGATGCGATGACGAGCACGCGTCCGTATCAATCGGCTCGAAGCGAGGCGGAAGCCCTCGCCGAAATTCAAAAAGAAGCTGGGCGTCAATTCGCTCCGGATTTGGCCGCTCAATTCGTCCGATTTATGCAGGCACGCAGGACTTAATCCTTGAGTTTCCTTGCGATTGGGGCAAGGGAATGCGAGGATTGCCGTATGTCATCATCATGGTTCGACGATTTAAAAACGCCGCGTTTTAAGAGCGCGAAAAGCCAGACGTCCGAGCGAATCGCCAAGATTCCCGAAGGCCTCTGGGGGAAGTGCCCGAGCTGTTCTGAAATCATCCAAACCCGGCAGTTGCAGGATCACCAATCGGTCTGTCCCGAATGCGATCATCACCTGCGGGTCTCGGCCGCCGACCGGGTGGCGATGTTGACCGACGAAAACTCGTTTCAGCCTTACGGCGAAGATTTTCAATCGAACGACCCGCTTCATTTCGACGATCAAAAACCGTATGCCGCACGTCTTGAGCAAGCGATCAAAAACCACCACATCAACGACGCTTTTGTCGCGGGGAAGGCGCTCTTGGAAGGCCTTCCGTTTCACCTGGGGATTTTCGAATTCAAGTTCATGGGCGGCAGCATGGGCGTCGCGGTCGGCGAGAAGATCACGCTCGTCCTCGAAAACGCGTTGAAAGAAAAAATTCCGGCCGTTGTCGTGTCGGCCTCGGGCGGTGCACGGATGCAAGAGGGCATTCTTTCGCTGATGCAAATGGCGAAGACCTCGGCCGTGATCGAACGCATGCGAGAGGCGGGGATTCCGTACATCTCGGTGCTCACCGATCCCACCACGGGTGGGGTGGCGGCCTCGTTCGCCATGTTGGGCGATGTGATTTTAGCCGAACCCAAGGCGTTGATCGGATTCGCGGGTCCGCGCGTGATCGAACAGACGATCCGTCAAAAGCTGCCGGAGGGATTCCAGCGAAGCGAGTTTTTGCTAAAGCACGGTTTCTTGGACCGGATCGTTCATCGTCGGGATCTCAAATCCGAGCTTCATCGTCTTTTTTTGTACTTAGGGAACCGATGCCAGTTTAAATGAAGCGCATCCTGAGCCTCCTCAGCATGTGCAGTCTGATCGGCACCACGTTTCTGGGGGGAGCTGCGTATTCGCTTCCAAAAGTAGGAAGTACGGAAGGTAACCTCATGCACTGGGGCGCCGACCATACGGTGATCAACCGAAAAACCCATCAAGTCGAGCTTCGCGGAAACGCGTACTTGAACCGCGAAGACGAAGAACTTCACGCCGACGAGATCAATTTGAACCGCGACACCCAGTTCGTCTCGGCGCGGGGAAGGGTGCGGTACCAATTCGACGAATACTACGTGAAGGCCGATTCGATCGAACTCGACCTGAAAAACAAAACCGGGACGATCACGAACGGAAATCTCACGAACGGTACCTTTGCCTTGAGGGGCGGCCGCATCGATCAGATCGGCTTCAATCGTTACCGAGTTCAGGATTACGATTACACCACCTGTCTCGATTGCCCGAACTCATGGCAGATGACCGGAAGCGAGGCCGACATTACGATCGAGGGGTATGCGTTCATCAAGAACTTCGTGTTCAAGGTGAAGGATGCGTCGCTGGCTTGGCTTCCTTACATGATTCTGCCGATCAAAACGCGACGGCAGAGCGGATTGCTCTTCCCTCGATTCGGAGTGAACGAAGTTCACGGAATTTACGCCGTCGCGCCGTTTTACTGGGCGACGAATCGGTGGTCCGACATGACCTTCGGAATAGGGAATTACTCGAAGCGAGGGCTTCGGCTCGAATGGGAGGGGCGTTACGCGCTCACCAATCGAAGCCAGGGGACGATGAACCTCTATTGGACGAGGGATGACGAGATCAAGGATCTGCGATACCGCTATGCCGGAAAGATCGCGGTGACTCAAGAGTTGCCGCTGGGCTTCGAAGGCAAGCTTCGAGTGAACGAAGTCAGCGACTCCGCCTATCCGATTACCTATTCGGAAGACATCATGGGCCGGTATGAGCCCGTCTTGTCGAGCGATCTGTTTTTTTCGCGGAACGATCCCGAGATCAGTACGGTCGTTTCGTTCCGCCGTCTTCGTAATCTTCTTTACTTTAATGCCGATGGCTCGCCCCGCTCGGGAATGGACGATTTGACCGTGCAGGAGTTCCCCCGCATCACGGTCAACACGAACGATCGCTTTTGGTTCGACGGCAAGGTCGCCGCAGGGGTAGAAACCCGCTTCAATCGATTTTCGCGGTCGGCAGGCCCGGTTGATGAGCTGAATCCGTCGCTGCCGACCATTCGCGAGGCCAACCGTTTCAGCCTGATTCCGAATTTCTATACGACTTTGACGCCTCTGCCGTGGCTTTCGATGGTGCCGTCGGTGCAGTACCGTTCGTTTTTTTACAACTTCAACAACTCGTACGACAACCTCGCGCGCGGGTACCTGCTCACTCAGCTCGATTTGAGCGCTCAATTCGAAAAAGTCTATCGGACGAACGATCCGAATATTTCTTATAAGCACATCATCCGGCCCACCTTGACGTACTCGCTGATTCCGATCATTCAAGAATCGAACCCCGACCATCCGTTCATCGAGCAAGTCAAGGATCAGGCCCGACCGGGCCAGTACTTCGACAACTGGGATGTGGTTCCGCTCGGTACGACCCAGAACTTGGACGCGTACTTTACGCCGCTCGGAAACTCGCTCACTTACGGAATGGTGACTCAGGTTTTCAAGAAAGAGAAAGACTCGTCGGGGACTTCTCACATCTCGAAACGCTTCGAGGCACAGCTGAATCAGACCTTCGATATTCGCGAGGCTAAGCGCTTCTTCGAAAGCGGACAGAAGGACAATCGGGTCATCCTCTCGCCGCTTTTCGCCAATATCTGGTACGGCGACGATAATTTGAATTTCAACATCGAATATACCTATTTCTCGTTTCTGGACCGGTACGATCAGGCCTTGCTGGATTCGCACGCGTCTCCGCATCGTTTGAACTTGGGTATGACCTGGAATTGGGAGAAGGGTGTTCACGACGGAGTTTTGCTCTTCGACCGCAGCCTCAATCTCGGATACACCTATTCGCGCTTGACCTCGAAGGTATCGTCGCTTCGAACCGATCTGCATTTCTCGATCAACGACTACATCATTCCGTCGGTGGAGTATTCGCTCGATTTGATCTCGGTGCCGAAGCTGGTTTTGGATAGCCGCTACGGAGTCATCTTTCAAAGTCCGTCACGATGTTGGCGACTGGAGGCGGCGATCACTCGTTCGATCGACCGAGGGATCGGGTTCGTCTCGTCCTTCGCGCTCAATCTGACCGGAGGCACACTCGGAGATTCGGCGACCAATTGATTGATTCATTGCACGAGGAAGGGAATCTCGATAGACTTGAGACATGAAGATTCTTCTCTCCAACGACGACGGAGTGCATGCGCCAGGTTTAAAGATCCTGTACCACGAGTTAAAGAAGCTCGGTACGGTGAAGGTGGTCGCGCCCCTCGAAGAAAAAAGCACGACCGGTCATTCATTGACGCTCCATAAGCCCCTGCGTCTGATTCAGATGGAAAAGGATTTTTACGGGGTGAACGGATCGCCTGCGGACTGTGTTTATCTTGGCATGAAGCAGGTGTTAAAGACCATGCCCGACATCGTCGTCTCGGGGATCAATCGCGGCGGTAACCTGGGCCAGGACGTTTATTATTCCGGAACCGTCTCGGCCGCGCGCGAGGGCTGCATTTTGGGCATTCCGTCGTATGCGGTGAGCTTGAGCATCGATTTCAAATCGCGGAAGCCCGAACATAAGTTGAACTATCTGACGGCCGCAAAGATGATCGTGAAGATCATCAAAGAATATCAGAAAAAAGGTTTTCCGAAGTACACGCTTTTGAACGTGAACGTTCCGGATGTGCCGATGAGCAAAGTCAAAGGCAT